>JAABUN010004484.1_pt1 | contig 18961 bp, 17 predicted proteins | sample 5559311 | NCBI WGS metagenome assembly JAABUN01 (sample SAMN10711877, study PRJNA513370) | rock metagenome | isolation source: Antarctica rocks | place: Antarctica: Victoria Land, Siegfried Peak sud | reverse complement strand
ACACGATGTTGCGCCCACCACGGATGTGCAACGCCTGCGTCCGCACCTGCGGCGCCACCAGCCGGTAATCCCGATCACTGCTCAGATCCAACGTCCCACCCGTCGCCGGCACCGTCACCTCGGTGAAACCCCCCCAACCCACCGGAGGCGCCCACCGCAACCGACCAGACACCGGCCCAGACACCACCGGCTCCGACGGGACCGGCACAGACAGGACCGTCACGGTGAACGTCGCGGCTGCGGTGCTTGCACCGACGACGCCGGCGACCGTGACGGCACCCTCGTATCCCGACGGAACCTGCGACGACACCGAAAAGGTGCCCGTGGGGCTCGTCTTGAACGTCGCGAGTCTCGTCGTTCCGAACAGGACCGCACCTGAGCTCCGCTTGGGGAAGCCGTTGCCCTTGACCGCCAGCGAACTGCTGGTCTCCCCGCTGAGCGAGCTCAGGCTCACCGAGGCGGTCTGCGCGGAGGCAGCGGGTGCAAATGCACCGGTCAGGGCGAAGATCAGCGCCAGCAGGACTGAGCCGACCACCAGGCGGGCGAGTCGTGTGGGCCAGAGAGACAGTGAGGTGGGCACCAGAAGCTCCGAAGCGAGAGCGTCATGCAGCCGCGGGACGGCCGTGTGACTGTGTGTGAGGGACGGACACTCTCTGTGTCGGTCCGCTCGTGCTCTCGCTGAAGTTCGGATTCGAGCCCGCTACTCCGGGAGGCTCATGACCCTGCTGGCCTGCGGCTCATCAGACGTCTGTACAGGTCGACGTAGGCCACTTTCTGGTGGTCCCAGGCAAGGCCGTCCTCCACCCGTTTCCGCCCCTGGCGCCCCATCCGTCGTCGTCGGTCAGGGTCGTCGAGGAGCTCGTCGATGCACCGCGCGTAGCTCGCAGGGTCGTTGTCCGTCGCGTAGACGGCCGAGTCCCCTGCTGACGTGCGCGTCTCGTCGACGTCGAAGGCCACGACGGGCAGTTCGAAGGCCATGTACTCCATGACCTTCATGCTGGTGGAGACGTCCAGCCGTGGCGTCTTGGGGTTGGGCGACAGCCCGAGGTCAGCGGTGGACAAGTAGTCGAAGGCGTCATCCAGCGGGATCCACCCTGGGAAGGTCACCCAGTCAGCCACGCCGAGGGTGCCGGCGATCATCGTCATCGCCTCGCGCTTCTCGCCGTCGCCGACGAAGGCGAAGTGACAGTCCTCCCGCTGACGGACGTGCACCAGATCCGCCACCGCCTGCAACGCCAGCTCGACGCCGTCGTCCGCGAACATCAGGCCGAGCCAGCAGCAGAGATGCCTCCGGCCCTTCCGCAACTCCGGCTGCGGCGGTCGACGTTGGGCCTTCGCCAGATCGGGGCCGTTGCGAACGACCGTCACCTGGTCGGGATCCCTGCCCCCGCGCTCGAGCGCCACCTCGCGGAAGGCCTCGTTCGTAGCGATGACGTGGTCTGCGGTGCGGTACGTCCCCTGCTCGAGGAGCAGCAGCGCCTTCAGGACCGGCCCAGATGTCTTGCCGTAACGGGCGGTGAACACCTCGGGGCTCAGGTCGTGATGATCGAATATGAACGGCTTGCCGAACAGACGGAAAGGCCACGCGATGGCGAACGCGGTGTCTGGAGGATTGCACGCCTGAAGTGCCGCGAAGCCCTCCACGGCGGCCACCTTCAGCGTGAGCAAGGCCGTCATCACCCACGAATAGGCGAACTCGTAGACGAAGCCCAACGCGCTGCGAGCCTCGGGCGGCGCTGGATAGCAGTGCAGCGACACCGCCTCCAGCCCACGGACCTGGCTTTCGGACCCTGCCGGGCAGATGACAGACACGGCGAAGCCGGCCTCCAGCAGGGCTGCACACTCGCGCCGGACGCGCGGGTCCCTCTCCAGCGGAAGGTTCTCGATCAGGATCAACACGCGTCGCCGCCTGTCGCGGCGCCGCCCGGTCGCGCCTGTCATGCTGCGGCCGACCGGGTCCTGGAGCCGCCAGGAGAGCCGGCGCTCGTTGGTGCATCACGGGTCAGCGCGAGCGCCAACAGCGGAAAGAGCAGGTCTGCCGACCCGCGCAGGGTCAGGTGCAGGTCGAGCGTCATCAGCACAGCCAGGACGCACAGTGCGGCGAAGCAGGCGACTGCGGCGGCGCCGATGGCGTCGTGGCGATCGCGCGCGACCGCTGCGACCCCGCTCAGCGCCGTCCACAGGAAGTAGAAGAACGCCAGGAACAAGGGGATGCCGCCGGACCAGAGCAGCCAGGTGTGCCCGCTCTCGATCCACACGAAGTCCCGCCACGTCTCGGTCGCCGGGACTCTGGACGAGGGCCTCACCCCGAGCACGAAGTTGAAGTCCCTGAACAACTCCGGCCAGAAGAACGTCTGCAGGTTCTCCATGCGCCCGACCCAGCTGTGCGGCAGACCCTCGCGTGACGAGAAGCCGCTGAGCCGACGCTCGATGACGGGCCGAAGGAGCAACGCCCCCACGGCGGCGGCTGGCACCGCGGCGTACGCCGCTCGGCGGAGCTGTCCGGTGATGAAGCCGACGGCAGCGACAGCCACCGCCAGTGCAATAGCGCCGGAGAACTGGCCCGAGCCTAGACCGCCCAGCACCAACAGCACGCTGAGGACCACGAGGACCAGGCGGTGCCGACTTCCACGCAGCAGCCAGCCAAGCGCGATCGCCAAGGAGTAGGCCATGACGTCGCCTACGGCGATGGACGAGGCCAGAGTGGACGTCCCTCGTTGGTTCGCGACAGCTCGTTCGTTGCCGAAGGGGGCGTAGTAGGTAGCCACGAAGCTCGTCACCGGGGCGATCTGCAGCGACTGCAGGATCGCCACGACGGCGACGACCGCCGCAGCGGCCAGCGCGAGCCACAGGCACCGGGCGACCTCTCGCTCGGTACGAACTGTGCCGCGGACCAGAAGGTAGAGCAGGAAGTACTTCCAGAGCGTGACTGCATGCTGCAGGTCGTCGCCCGTGAGGTCTTCGCCGCGAGCGGTCAGCCACAGCACCGGTAGCACGGATGACGTGAACGCCAGCGCGAGCAGCGCACCGTCCAGACGGCGGAACGCCCAAGGAACGCGATGACCGCGCACCCAGAGCACCACTGCGCGCGAGACGACGATCCCGACGACGAAGAAGAAGATCGCCTCATTGGGACGAAGCAGTGGCACGACGGCGCCGCGGTCCACGCCAGCCAGCAGCGGGGTGAGGGCCAGCACGAGGTAGGTTCCGGCGATCGGGCGGATGGCGACCGCAGCCGTCAGGAGGACAAGTCCCCCGGCCGCGACCGCCAGAACCGGAGCCAGGGCCGCCAACAGCCCGGTCACCGCGGCCAGCAGCACCAGGCTGGGGGCCAACAGCCCGACCGACGGCACCGCTGCGTCTGCACCATCGTCGATTCCCACGCCGTCCCTTGCAGCGCCCACGCTTGCGTACTGCGGTGTAGGCCCGGGATCGGTGAGGGTCATGAGCGACCCCTCAGACGCCCGAGCACGGCGACCGCCTCCGGAGAACGCCATAGCGCGTGCACCATCATGAAGACTAGTATCCCGCACGCGCCGCCTGCCAGCAGGGCGAGCAGGTCCGCGGCCTCGCCTCCGAGCCGCGTGCGTGAGCCCAGCGCCACAGCAGAGGCGACGCATGACGACGCCAGCCCTGCCACCGCGGCCTGGCCAGCGGCCCTGGCCACATCGCCCGCGCCAGGCGGCAGGACACCCTTGCTCCGCCTCGACAGGTGAGCGGCGCTGAGCACGTCGCCGGCGCTGACCGCCACACCGAGCGCGATGAGGAGCGGTACACCGTCCAGCAGCAGGAGCGCCGACACCATGCCGGGCACGCTGACGGAGAGGCGCAGCAGCATGGATCGGACCGGCCCGGCAGCGTCGGCGCGTGCATAGCTCGCTGTCGTGTGGAGCACGATGATCGCGTCGGCAAGACTTCCGAGGGCCAGCGACGCCAGGCAGGCAGCCACGAGGACCTCACCGGCGGGTGAGGAGAGGTCTCCGAAGGTCACAGCTCGGGCGATGGGGAGCGACATGACGCCGAGGGCCAGCGACGCCGGGACGGCCAGAAAAAGCACCCAGCACATGCCGCGGTCCAGTGCGGCTCGGAAGCCGCTGCGGTCACCGCCGTGCCAGAGCCGGGACAGTCCGGCTAGGAGGGCCGTGCTCACGGACCGGGCCACCAGGGCTGTGAGCACGTTGTAGAAGTTCAGAGCCAGCTGGAAGGCGACGACCCCGCCGGCGACCGCGTTGGCCACGATCAGGGTGCCGAAGATGCGCAGCGCCCCCAGCGACGAGAAGCCCAGCGAGGGCCTGGCGTCCTCGAGCACACCCCGGACATCCGGGTCGGCCCAGCCGAAACGCGGGCGCAGAGTCAGGCCTGCACGGTGCGCACCCCACGACTGCACGCCGGCGTGCAGGACGACCGCGACGGTGCTTCCTGCTCCGAGGAAGACCGCCTGGGCGGTGCTCACGTCCCCGAGCTCGCGGCCGGTCCCCCAGATCTGAGCCGCGAGGAGCAGCGTCGCGATGGTCCCGAGGTTCTCGAGCGCGGGGGCTCCCGCCGCGAGAGCGAAGCGCCCGCGGGCGTTCATGGCCGCCGCCCCGACGCCGGCGATGCCGTAGGCCGCGAGCTGTGGCATCAAGAGGATGAGAAGCAGCATGCCCAAGCGGCGCTGCTCGTCGGCCAGCTGCGGGTCGTCGAGTCCCAACCCCAGCAGGGACAGCAGAAGGGGTCCTGCGACGACCAGGACGACGGCTACCACGGCGAAGGCGACGAGGGCTACCCCGAGAAACCCGCCGGCCAGCCGCTCTGCGGCCGTACGCCCGCCGCGGTCGAGTGCCCGGACGAACGGGGGGACGAGCAGCGCGGTGAAGATGGTGCCGGTGAGGAACTGATAGGTGAGGTACGGCAGCAGATTCGCGGACTGGTACAGGTTGCCGAAGAAGGTCGGACCCAGGACAGCCCCGATGACGGCCACCCGCGCCAGGCCCGTGAAGCGGCTCACCAGCGTCCAACGGGCGATCTGCAGGCTGTTCTGGGCGACTGACCGGCCTGTCGTGCCCCCGGGGGGCTGGCTCCGTCGGCTGCCCGAGGAGCTCACGGCGCCATATTGCCCGGCCGCCGTGCCACCAACGCCACCAACCCGGCCACGACGAAGATGCCGAGCAGAGCCCCCGCAGCTGCCGCTCGCAGAGGCCGAGGGCCTACAGGGTCGTCGAGCAGGTACGCCGGGGTGAGGATCTCCGCCGGATTGGCGTTGTCACGCTCGATCGCCATCTGCGCGAGCTGCGACTGAAGGGACCCGAGACGCTGGGCAAGGGTCGTGTCCCCGAGCTGCAGCTGGCGCTCTTCAGGAGTCGCAGACTGGGCGACAGCTCCGGCTGCCCGCGCTGCGGCGATCTCGTCGAGACGCGCCCGCCCGGCCGCCGCAGTCACCGACAGCTCGGAGATCTCGCCCCGGATGCGGCGCTCCTCGTCGGTGTTGTCGGCGACGGCACCCTTCGAGACCGACTGCACGTAGCCGTCGACGATGGCCTGCGTCAACCGGACGGCCAGGTCAGGGTCCTCGTTGCGTACCTGCAACCGCAGGATCTGACTTCCCTCGATCTGTCGCACGTCTTGCGACTGCGTCAGTTCCCGCAGCGGCACGTCGAGCCGGTCGGCGACAGGAGCGAGCACGCCCCGGCTCCCGAGAAGCACCTCCTGCGTGGCCAGCTGTCGCTCGCTCTCCTGAGCGCTGTCAGAGACCTCCAACAACACGTCAGCCTCCGCGCCGTACACCGTCGGCTGGATGGCACTGGCGAGATAGGCGACGACCATCGCGGTCAGGAGCACCGCGGTGCTGACGGCGACCAGACGCCGGAACGACCACGGCTCCAGTCCCAGCACTGGCCTGCTCGCAGACCGTGTGGTCCGGGAGGGACCGAGTTCGTGTGGCCCCTCTGGAGGCTCAGACCACGAGGCGGTCTCAGCGCTCGCTGGAAGCTCGTGGGGCCTGGCCTCCTCCCCCAGAACAGGATCGTCGCCGAGGCGATCCGAAGACGCAGTGACATCGGTGCGCGACGACGACTGCGACGCAGGCCGCGTGCTCCCCGACGGCGTCTCCGCGTCGCCGTTCTCCACAAGGACCTCCGTGCCTTGACTGCCGGCGACGAAGAGCGATCGGGCTTCGTGCCGGATGGGCAAGCCGGTACCTGTCGCGCCGTCGGCCTCAGGTGTCGACGAGTCCCCTGAAGCATCCGCGGACAGACCCGGCGGACGGACGAGCAGGCCGTCCCAGTCCGATGGCCGCCAAGGGCCACCCGTGGAGGAGGACGCCGGTGCAGAGTCGGCTGCCGGATCCCGCGTGTCCTGGCGGGGCCGGGTGCCCGTTCCCTCGTCGTCGGCATCATCACGCATGCCGCTGCTGCCCGCCGACATGCCGGTGCCTCTCGCTCGGTTCTTCCGCCGGAGGCTACCTCGCACCCGAGCGCCCCAGCAAAGCCGCTGGCGTGCGGCAGAGGATGCGCAGATCCAGCCCCCATGAGCTGCGTGCGACGTACTCGCCGTCCAGGTCCAGGGCGTCCCTCATGCTGAGCCGACTACGACCGCTGACCTGCCACAGCCCCGTCAGCCCCGGCGGCACCTCCAGTCGACGGAGGTGCTCGCCCTTGTAGAGCTCGACCTCCCAGCTCAGCGCCGGGCGAGGCCCGACGAGCGACATCTCCCCCCGCAGCACGTTGAACAGCTGCGGGAGCTCGTCCAGGCTGGTCCGTCGAAGGAAGCTCCCCAGGGGCGTGATCCGCGGGTCACGAGCTAGCTTGTAGAAGCCCGCCTCCCCGCCGTCGGGCGGCGCTTCCTCCGTCAGGAGGGCCGTCACGTACTTGCGGTGCACGGCGTCGTCGTTGTCCGTGCGCATGGAGCGGAACTTGAGCATGATGAAGGGCGCGCCGTGCTGGCCGACGCGGGTCTGGCGGTACAGCGCGGGCCCCGGGCTCGTGAGCCGGACGGCGGCGGCGAGGACGAGCATCGTCGGCAGGAGCAGCAGCAGCAGCAGCAGCGACGTCACGAGGTCGAGCGAGCGCTTGGCCAGCCGGTAGCCGCGCCGGTCCGCGACCGGGGGCTCGACGCTTAGCTGGACCGGGACGGGCGCCGGGATGCCGGCCGGCTGCTCGACCCACGGCGGGTCGGTGCTGCGCAACGGCGGCGTCATCGCACGGCCCGGTCCTGCTCGGCGGCCAGCCGCTCCGCGACCGCGGCGTGGTGGGGCACGTCCCGCACCGGCCGGGCGGGCGAGCCGACGGCGACGACGCCGGGCGGCACGTCGTGCACGACGACGGAGCCCGCGCCGACGATGGCCCCCGCTCCGATGCGCACGTAGGGCAACACGGTGACGTTTACCCCGAGCTGCGCCCCGGCGCCGACCGTCGGCCCGCGCATCGCCGCGGCCGAGGCCGACGAGCCCGGGTAGAGGTCGTTGGCGAAGCAGACGCCGGGGGCGAGGAAGGCGTCGTCCTCGATCTCGCTGTACTGGGCGATGTAGCAACCGGTGTGGATCTTCACGCGGTGCCCGAGCCGGCACCCGTAGTCCACGACGCTGTTGCTCCAGACGCTGACGTCGTCGCCGATCGTCGACTCCTCGCGGATGACGACGTGGTGGCCGGTGCTGAGCCGGGCGCCCACCGTCGAGCCGGCGTAGAGGACGGTCCCGCTCCGCAGCCGAGCCGAGGGCCCGAGCACCAGCGGTCCGGCGACGGGGCGGTCGGGCGGGTAGCCGACCGAGACGCCGTCGTCGGCCTGCAGGTCCTGTCCCCCGCGGCAGTCAGCCAGCACGGCGGCCCTCCGTCGCCAGCACCGCGCGAAGCGCGGCACCGACGTGCGCGACCTGTTCGCGGGTGAGCGTGGGGAACATCGGCAGGGAGAGCAGCTCCCCGGCGGTGGCCTCGCACACGGGCAGCGGCTCTCGCGCGAAGGTCGCGTAGGCCACCTGCTGGTGGCACGGGACGGGGTAGTGGATCCCGGTGGCGATCCCGCGCTCGGCCAACGCGGCCCGCAACCGGTCGCGCTCCGGCACCAGGGCCACCGCCAGGTGGTGCACGCTCTCGCCCTCGGGTGCGACGGCGACGAGTTCGACGTCGAGGTGCCGCAGCTCCTCGCCGTACCACTGCGCCACGGCCCGCCGGGCGGCGTTCCAGCCGTCGAGGTGACGCAGCTTGACCCGCAGCGCGGCGGCCTGCAGGGCATCGAGCCGGCTGTTGGTCCCCACCACGTCGTGGACGTACTTGGTGTCCACCCGACGACCGTGGTCGGCCATCGAGCGGATCGCCTCGGCCAGGCGGGCGTCATCGGTGACCACCGCCCCGCCGTCGCCCAGGGCTCCGAGGTTCTTGCCCGGGTAGAAGCTGAAGCAGGCGACATCGCCGGCCGAGCCGGCGCGACGGCCCCGCCAGGTCGCGCCGTGCGCCTGCGCGGCATCCTCGACCAGGGCCACCCCCGCCCGGCGGCAGACCCGGCTCAGCGCGTCCACGTCGCACATCTGCCCGTAGAGGTGCACCGCGACCACCGCGGCGGTGCGCCCGGTCAGTGCGGCCTCCACGTGCTCGGAGGTCATCAGCAGCGTGCGCGGGTCGACGTCCACGAACCGCGGCACGGCGCCGGCCAGCACGACGGCCTCGGCCGTGGCGACGAACGTGTTGGCCGGCAGGACGACCTCGTCGCCGGCGCCGACGCCCAGGGCTCGCAGCGCGAGCACCAGTGCGTCGGTGCCGTTGGCCACGCCGACGCTGTGCGCCGTCTGGCAGTAGGAGGCCCACTCGGCCTCGAATGCGGTGACCTGCGGGCCGCCGATGAACCCCGACCCTTCCAGCACCTCGTGCCAGGTCGCCTCGATCTCGGCGGCCAGCGGGCGGTGCATCGCCCACAGGTCGAGGAAGGGCACGGCAGGGTTCACGGAAGTCCCGGGGGCGGAGGGGTTGGCGGCACGCATGGTCAGGCAGAGACCTCGTCGAGCGTCACCGGCCGCTGCTCGCGCAGCGACAGGTCGGAGGCAGCCAGCACCTGAACCACCGCGAGGCCGTTCTGGCCGTCGGTGACGGGGCGGCCGCCGGAGACGACGCAGTCGGTGAAGTGCTCGTCCTGGACCGCCAGTGGCTCCTGCACGGGCAGGTACGGGGAGTTGATGCCGCCGTAGCGGTAGGTGACCGGCATCTCGTGCAACAGTTCGCCCTGGACCACGTCTCCGGCCGCCCGCGTCGGGTCGACGCCCTTGTCGTAGATGCGCAGCTTCTCCTCGCTCGACATGTCGTTGTAGACCGCCATCTTCCGCGAGCCGACGACGGTGACCCGGCGCACCTTGCACGGGTCGAGCCAGCTGACGTGCAGCTGCGCGGCGACGTCCATCGCCTTATAGCCCAGGCGGACGTAGGCGACGTCCTCGAGGTACCGGTGGCCGTGGGAGCCGCCCCAGGCCGAGACCGTGTCGGGCTGGACCCCGAGCACGTGGTTGAAGATGGAGACGTCGTGCGGGGCGAGGTCCCACACCACGTTGATGTCGCTCTGGTACAGGCCCAGGTTGAGCCGGGCGCTGTCGAGGTAGAAGACGTCGCCCAGCTCGCCGCTGCGCACCGCTTCGCGCAGCGCCCACACCGCCGCGTTGTACTCGAAGGTGTGCCCGGCCATGAGCACGACGCCGGCAGCCTCGGCGGCCTCGATCATGCGGCGGGCATCGGGCACGGTCGTGGCGAGCGGCTTCTCGACCAGGACGTGCTTGCCGGCGCCTATCGCGGTCAGTGCCAGCTCGGCGTGCGAGCCGGCAGGCGTGGCGATCACGACGGCGTCCACCTGCGGGAGCGCCTCGTGCAGGCTGGCTGCCGTCGCGGCCGCGGGGAAGGCCCGCATCAGGTCGGTGCGCCGTTCCGGCCGGGGGTCGATGGCGACCACCTGCTCCACGGCCGAGTTGGACGACAGCACCCGCACGTGCTTGGAGCCCCAGAAACCGCAGCCCACTACGCCGATGCGCATACTCGCTCCGCCTTCCCCCCACGTGACCGTGACTGGTGACAACGAGTGACGACCGCGTTCGACGTGCCCAGTGCCGGCCCACTTGCGCGTCTGTGAGAGTAACAAGTACATCTCGAAACAGGGCACATCTCGACCAAATAGTCTCTTTCCGGTTTCCGCTGTCCGCGGGCTGACAACTGCGCGTGGACGTAGACTGGCCGCATGAGTTCTGTGGCCGGGCGCCTCGCGGCCGGTGTGATCACCCTGCTGCTGGTGGTGCTGGGGTGGGCCGGGCTCGCCGGAGCGCTGGCCTCCCGCGACCTCGAGCGGGCCCAGGCGCTGATCACCTCGTCGGAGCAGAGCGTCGACGCAGCCTCCCTCGGTCGGGCTGAGGACCTGGCCCGGCACGCGCAGAGCCTGCTGCGCCAGCCCGGGCCCGTGCTGTCCCAATCGCTTCCCGTGGTCGGTCGCAGCACCCGCGCAGCGCGCACCGTCGCAGAAAGCGCCGTGGCCACGATCAGCAGCGCCCGCTCTGCCGCGACGGTCCTCGACGAGCGCCGGCTCGTGCGCGACGGCGGTGTGGACCTCGCCGCCGTCGGAGAGCTCAACGCGGTGCTCGACGCGGCGGCTCTGGCCATGGGACCGCCGCTGCAGCGCCTGGCCGAGCTCGACCCGGCCCTGCTGCCGGGCCCGGTCGCGCGCGGCGTCCTCGACGCGCAGGGCAGGCTGCTGGGCGCGGACGCCTCAGCAGCTCGTGCCGCCGCGCTCACCGGCGCCCTGCCCGGTCTGCTCGGCCAGGAGCGCCCCCGGACCGTGCTGGTGGTGCTGCAGAACAACGCGGAACTGCGCGGCACCGGCGGGCTGATATCGACGTTCACCGTCGGGGTCGCCGAGCAGGGGCGGCTGGTGCTCGAGCCGTTCCGGGACGTCGTCGAGGTGGCCGACCCGCCGGGCGAGGTCCAGCGGGTGCCCGCCCCCACCGAGTTCACCGAGCAGTACGGGGCCTTCCTCGCCGACACGACGCTGTGGCGCAACGCCAACATGTCGCCCGACGTGCCCTCCTCCAGCGCCGTCCTGGCGGCGGTGGCCAGCCGGTCCCTCGGTCGGGACGTCGACGTGGTGCTCTCCCTCGACGTCCGGGCGATGGCGCAGATCGCGGCGGCGCTGGGCTCGGTCGAGCTGCCCGACGGCACGACGCTGACCGCCGACGAGCTCGCCGAGGAGCTCTACGTAACCAGCTACGAGGGCCTGGAGTTCAGCGGCCGGGAGCGGCGGCGGGAGCTGCGGGCCGCCGCCGATGTCGCCCTGCGGCGGGTGCTGGGTGGTGAGGCCGCGCCGGCCGCCCTCGTGCGGCGACTGGCCGATGCGGTCGCCGGACGCCACCTCACGCTCTGGTCGGCCGACCCCGAGGAGCAGGCGGCGCTGGTGACCGCCGGTGCGGCCGGGGCCGTCGACGCCGAGGACGTCGACCTGTCGACGGTGACGGTCCACAACCTCGGTGGCCCGGGGCACCTGCAGGGCGGGGGCCCCGGCGAGGGCAACAAGCTGGACTACTACGTGCGCCGCCGCATCGACGTCCAGGCCGTGGTGGGCTCCGACGGCACCGCCGAGGTGACGCAGCGCCTCGAGCTGAAGAACACCGCGCCCGAGGGGCTGGGGACCTACGTCGCGGGCTTCACCGCTCCCGGTCGGGTCAGCGAGTTGGTGAGCATGTACGCCGGCGCGGACGCGGAGATCCTCAGCCTCACCCGCGACGGCGCGCCCGAGTCCGGCAGCGTGTCCGACGAGCTCGGCGCCACCGTGGTGCGCGGCGTGACCCAGCTCGACCGGGGCCAGTCCACGGTCTGGGAGCTGCGCTACCGGATCCCGCTCGAGGGGCGCAGCTACCGCCTGCGCGTCGTGCCGCAGCCGCTGGCGCGCGACGCCGAGATGGCGGTGACCGTCACCGGTGCCGCCGGCGTCGACCTCGAGACCCGGCAGACGGGCCGCTGGGGCCGCGGTGGAGCCGCCATCGACGGCCCGCTGGACGAGGTGCGCGACGTACATGTACGGGTGGCGCCACCTCAGTCAGGCCTCGCCGACCGCATCCGCGACTTCTGGAGCTCGCCGACCGGGTCCTGACCCCACCGCCGCGAGGGACGGCACGACCAGCCGCTGCAGCCCAGCAGCCAGCGTGACGCCCACGACGCTGGAGACGGCGACCACCGTGCACCCCGCCGCCGCGGCGGAGGCTACCCCGGCCGGTGAGTCCTCCAGCACCACGCAGCGCGCCGGGTCGACCCGAGCCGAGCCGCCGCCGCCGTCAGGTAGGACGACGACACCAGCGCCTGCGGCAACCCCGCCTCGTGCACCGCAGCGAGCAGAGCGGCCGCGCCGGGCTGCATCGGGATCGGCCAGGCGCACAGCGCACCATCCGCTCGAGCAGTCACTGCGCCGCTTGCGTCACCGTCTCTGGCGTCACCGGGCCGGAGCGCCAGGGGTCGAGGTGGAGGCAAATGACCGGGGCGGTGGCGCGAAGGTGGTGTCAGCGTCAATGGACGACTGCCCGAAGTTCGGGACCTCATCGTACGTGTGCCCCAACGCCGGGCTGGGCTGGCCGAGCGCATTCCGCGGCTTCTGGACGTCCCCGGCGGGCGGCTGAGCCTGGACCCGCGCAGGGATACGCAGACGGCTCCAGCAGGCTGACCAGCCTGACTGCTCAGGCCAGCGTGCGCGCCCATCGCAGGTCAGGGGATGAAGACGACCTGGCCGGGTCGGACGCTTCTAGTGCAGTGTCTCAGTTTTAGCTGGCGACGTTGTTGAGGGCGACGCGGCCGCGGCGGACCTTCTCCAGGATCGCGTCGGCGCTGGCGGTCCAGACGAACGGCTTGGGGTTGTCGTTGTTGGCCTGCAGGTAGGTCTCGATCGCGACGATCAGGTCCGGCACGGAGTGAAAGACCCCGCGGCGTAGGGCTTTGTCGGTCAGGTCGCGGAACCAGCGTTCGACCAGGTTGAGCCAGGAACTCGACGTCGGGGTGAAGTGCAAGTGGAAACGCGGGTGCTTGGCCAGCCAGGCCCGGACGTTCGCGTGCTTGTGGGTGGCGTAGTTGTCCAGGATCAGGTGGATCTCCAGGCCCTGCGGGGTCTGCTTGTCGATGGTCTTGAGGAACTTTAGGAACTCCTCGTGCCGATGCCGGGGTAGGCACTGGCCGACCACGACACCGGTGAGCACGTTCAGCGCCGCGAACAACGTCGTGGTCCCGTGCCGCTTGTAGTCGTGGGTCATCGTGCCGGCCCGGCCCTGGACCATCGGCAAAGATGGCTGGGTCCGGTCCAGCGCCTGCACCGAGGACTTCTCATCCATGCACAGCACCACCGCGTTGTCCGGCGGGTTGAGATAGAGCCCGACGACGTCGATGAGCTTCTCTTCGAACTTCGGGTCGACCGACAGCTTGAACGTCTTCACCAAGTGCGGCTTCAACCCGCGCGATGACCAGATCCGCTGCACCGTAGCGGGACTGACGCCCTGAGCCTTGGCCATCGTCCGGCAGCTCCAGTGCGTCTCACCAGCCGGCTTGGTCTCCTGCGTGGCCCGGACGATCTCGGCGATCTTGTCCTTCGAGACGGTCGGCTTACGTCCTCGGCCCGCCGCGACCTCACCGAACTTGACCAGCCCCTGTTCGGCGAAACGGTCCCGCCAGGACTTCACTGTCGACGGCGACACCCCCACCTGCACAGCGATATGCGTGTTCGCCAGACCCTGCCCGGCCAGCAGCAGAGCCCGCGACCGTTGCACCTCCCGATGCGGCGCGGTCCGCGACCTACTCAGTAACTCCAGAATCTCTCGCTGGCTGTCCGTCAAGGGCATCGGCGCAGTAGCTGGACGCATGCCAAAGAATACCATAATCTCTTGCTATTTTGGAGACACTGCACTAGGATCGGTGATGCCGTTGTGGTCTGCGATGCGGGTCCAGAGGTGGCCGGCCCCGTAGTACCGACCGGCGATTCGGAACAGCGTTTCCTCCGACGCGACGACGTGCTTCACTTCCGCCAGCTCACCAGCGAAGGCATCGGGTTTGCCCTGCAGGAACTGCCGGACCAGCGGGCGCACCGCCGGCCATCCGTTGTACGAAGCATCCCAGTGACGCTGGGCATTGCCAGAGTTGTAGGTGTCCCACGGACTGAAGTCCGTCCCCTCCTCGGAGATTCGGAGCGTCAGCCGAGCCGCCTGAGCGGGATCATCAGTGGCGGCGTCTGCATGGTCTGGCCACGAGCGTGAGCTGATCTGAAAAATGCCGCGATCAGAGTGCAGCTGCATGTCGCCGTCCCGCACTGTCGAGGGGCCCTGCACCCCCAGCGGGGTGCCCGCCGGCCGATAGCCGTACTCAGGATGCCAATTACGGGCGCGCGAATACAGCGACGACTCAGCGATAGCGATGGATGTCGCAGTCATCAGCTGTGCCTCGGTCCGGAAGCCGGCGCGGTACAGGATCTCGATAGTTTCACTCACCGGCAACTGCCGGCCGTCATAGGTGCTCCCACTGTTCGCAACCGCGGAATTGCCCATCGTGACAACTGCAACGAGGGTCATGACCAGCGCCAGGCACACAGCCCACGGACGATGCGCGACGAGTCGGAGCACAGACATGGAAGACCTCGTGTGACCTCGGAGGAGCCCACACCGTACATGCGGTGCCCACGGCGCTGTGACTGGGCCCAGCACGGCTGGTTAAGCCGTGGAACCCAGCGTGAGGCCGTGGACGTTTCGAGGGCCGTGCCGATCTCGATGTCACTGAGCGGACGAGGGCGAAGCCATGGCCTCGTTTCGAGAGCTGGCCGGAACGCGACAGCCCGACGGGGCTGATGACGAACGGGGCCTTCCGACCGGTCGGCGATCCGCCTGCTCGTCCGTCGGCACGGTCGCCCATGCAGCGTGCGGCGCTGCTCCTACACGAACGTGCGGATGCATTCCTCCCCCTCCGCTGTGATGAAGCTCGCGGCGACCTGAGCGCACCGTGCCACGATCGTCGCGTGGCAGTAATATTCGTATGACGAACCGGGAGCGCCTGTCGGCGACCGTAGAGGCCGACATGCTGGCAGCAGGCCGCGCAGAGGTGGCGCAAGGTCGGGCGGAGAGCCTCAGCGCGTGGGTGAACGACGCCCTGCGCCGGCAGGTCGAGCACGATCGTCGGATGAGGGCGCTCGATGACTTCCTGGACCGCTACGAGGCGGACCACGGCGAGATCACCGAGGAAGAGATCCGCGAGGCGACCCGCCGGACCCGGGAGCGCGCGCTCGTGGTCCGTGGGCCGCATCACGACGGCGGTGCGCCACGGCTCCGGAAGCCAGGCGCTGCATGACCCTCGTTCTGGCTGCAGGCGCCCTGATCGCCGTTGAGCGTGGAGATCGGGAACTTCTCGCCCTTCTCAAGCGCGAGCGACAGGGCCGCGCGCCGCTCACCCATGGCGGGGTGCTCGGCCAGGTGTGGCGCGGTGGTCAGGGACGCCAGGCCGGCCTCGCCCGCCTGCTGCCCGGTCTGGACGTTCAGCCCCTGGACGAGACACTCGGCCGAAAGGCGGGGGTCCTGCTCGGGGCTGCCGGGAGCACAGACGTCATCGACGCTGCGGTCGTGGTGCTGTCCCGCGACGGCGACGACATCCTCACCTCCGACCCCGATGACCTGCGGGCGCACGCCCAGGCCGCCGGCCGGCACGTAGAGCTGATAGCGGTGTGAGGCTGTGACCGCCTACGGTGGCGCCCACCATGTCCAGCATGGCCCTCCCACGTCGCCGCCAGCACCAAGCTGTCTTTGTTGCGGCTGGGGTGTGGAATCTGGCCTGGGGCGTGCGCACCGCCTTGCGGCCCGAGACGTTCTATCGAACTGCGGGTCTGCCCGCGCCGGAGCGCCCCGAGGTTGCCGCCTGCCTGGGCATGGTCATCGGCCTGTACGGCGTCCTCTACCTCGATGTCGCCCGACGGCCCGAGCACGGCGGCCTCGTCGCGGCCGTCGGACTGGCCGGCAAGGTGCTCGGGCCCGCCGGCCTGGCTCTCGCGGTAGGGCAGGGGCGCTGGCCGGCCCGCGCCTTCCTGGTCACGGCCGGAAACGATTTCCCTTGGTGGTGGCCGTTCACGCGCGATCTACGAGATCTCGCGGCCATCGGCTTCACCCCGGCTAACAGCCCACCACACCCGCCACCGACGTCTCCATAGGCGTCCCCCAACGCCTCACGCTGGGTGGGTTCACACATCCTCGACATGGAGCTGAGCCCCCGCAGCACGGGCAATGAGGTTGATGTCAGCGCGGTTCGCGGTCACCACCCCGTCGCCCCGCCGTAGCGCTCCCTCGACGACCGACACGTCGACGACATCGTCATGACCGGCGTTGGCCGCCAGAACGCCGACGCGGCGAGCTTGGCCATCGCTCATCGGCTCCACGGAGCAGAGGCTCAGCAGCCGAACAAGGTTCGCCTGCCGCGGCCCACCGCGCCATGCCTCCGCCAACACCGGCGCAGGCACGACAGGACTCACGCCCAAAGCGAGAAGGCCGGCGTGCAGAGCCCACATACGCCGATCGCCCCGCTCACCAGCGATGAGTGCACCGGTGTCATAGGGATCCCGGGCATCTACGCCGACTGACGCGAGGTAACCCGCCCGCGTTCAGCCGTCTCGACGAGATGGCGTGCGCGGGCCAGCCCCTCCGCGATCTCCTCAGCAGTCAGCGGGCCGTTCTCCGCCTCCCAGGCAGCGATCCCCTGTCGGCCCTGGTCGAGCCGCAGCCGATGCGCGGCTGTGGCAGCCAGCCAGCCGCTGAAGGTCGTGCCTTCTGCAGCGGCGGCACGATCGATGTCTTGTGCCAAGACGTCAGGCAGGGAGACCGAGCGCTTCTGTCGGGGAGCCACCCCTGGCACGTCGCTATCGGCGGCGGACCATATCGCGCAGGGTCGCCACGTCGACGCCGCCCAGATCCGCCGCAACGGCCAGTCGCGGCGCGGGCGCGAACACGACGCCCACGACGCTCGGCACAGCGAGCACGAAGCACCCCGCCGCGAGCCCGCTCGCCACCCCGGACGGTGAGTCCTCCAGCACGACGCAACTCGCCGGATCCTCGTCAAGCAGGGCCGCCGCCGTGAGATAGGGCTCAGGATCAGGCTTGCCGCACGCCACCTCGTCACCGGCCAGCGTGACGTCGAACGGCCCGTAGCCGTGCGCCAGCACCGCGTCGACCAGCACCCGGAACGACGACGACACCAGGGCCATCGGCACGCCCTCCTCGCGCAGGGCCGCGAGCAGCTCACAAACCCCCGCCCGCGCCAGCAGCTCGCCCGAGTACAGCTCGGCCACCCGGCGCAACAGCCAAGCCGCCGTCTCGGATACCCGCGCAGGCGTCGGCTCCACCTCGTACCAGCGAAGTATCGTCGGGACGGACACGTCGAGGCGGGTGCCGACCACCGCCGCCTTGATCTCGTCGGTCCACGTCCCGCCTAGCGCGGCGGCGAGTTCGACCTCCGCCACGGTCCACATCGGCTCGGTGTCGACGAGCAGACCGTCCATGTCCCACAGGACCGCGGCCGGCTTCACCGCGCCGCGAAGTACTTGGCCTCGGGGTGGTGCACGACCAGCGCCGCCGTCGACTGCTCCGGCACCAGCATCGACTCCTCCGACAGGACCACCCCGATCTGCTGCCACTCTAGGAGGTCCTGCACCTTGTCCTGGTCCTCGACGGCCGGGCACGCCGGGTAGCCGAAGGAGTAGCGCGAACCACGGTATGCCTGCTTGGACAGCATCAGCTGCAGGTCTGGTGAGTCCTCGGCGGCGAAACCGAGCTCGGCTCGGATCCGGGCGTGCCACAGCTCGGCCAGCGCCTCGGTCAGCTGTACGGAAAGGCCGTGCAGCTCGAGGTAGTCGCGGTAGGCGTTGCGCGCGCACAGCTCTGCGGTCACCTCCGAGACGTGCGACCCCATGGTCACGACCTGGAACGCCACCACGTCGGGCTCCCCCACCTCCTGTGACCGGAAGAAATCGGCGAGGCACAGTCGCCGGTCACGGCGCTGGCGCGGAAAGGTGAAGCGGCAGCGCTCGTTGCCCGACTCCGGGTCGAGGATGATCAGGTCGTCGTCCTTGGAGACCGCCGGGAAGTAGCCGTGCACCACGGCGGCCTGCATGATCCCGTCCGACTGGACCTGGGACAGCAGCTCGCGCAGGCGCGGCCGTCCCGCGCTGTCCACCAGTTCCTCGTACGTCGGGCCGTCGCCGGCGCGGGCGCCGCGCAGCCCCCACTGCCCGAGGAACAGCGCCCGCTCGTCCAGCCAGGAGACGTAGTCGGCCAGCGGGATCCCCTTGCTGACCCGCGCGCCCCAGAACGGCGGCGCCGGCACTTGATTGTCGGTCGCGACGTCGGACCGGCCGAGCACCGCCGGCTCGGCCCCCTCGGTCGCCCGGCGAGCCTCGTTGATCGCCTTCGAGCGCGCGTGCCGCGCCTTGCGCTCGGCGTCCTTTTCGGCGTCCGCGGCCAGCTGGGCGGCTGGCACCTCGCCGCGCTTGACGGCCATCAGCGAGTCCATGAGGCGCAGCCCCTCGAAGGCGTCCCGGGCGTAGGTCACCTGTCCGTCGAAGATCTCGCCGAGGTCCTGCTCCACGTAGGCGCGGGTCAGCGCCGCCCCGCCGAGGATGACCGGGAACCGTCCGGCCATCCCGCGGGAGTTCATCTCCAGCAGGTTCTCCTTCATGATCACAGTCGACTTGACCAGCAGCCCCGACATCCCGATGACGTCGACGGAGTGCTCCGTCGCGGCGTCCAGGATCGCAGAGACCGGCTGCTTGATGCCGAGGTTGACCACGGTGTAGCCGTTGTTGGACAAGATGATGTCGACGAGGTTCTTGCCGATGTCGTGCACATCGCCCTTGACCGTGGCGAGCACGATCTTGCCCTTGCCGACCTGGCCCTCGACCTTGTCCATGTGGGGCTCGAGATGGGCGACGGCGGCCTTCATGACCTCCGCGCTCTGCAGCACGAACGGCAGCT
>JAABUN010004483.1_pt1 | contig 18980 bp, 16 predicted proteins | sample 5559311 | NCBI WGS metagenome assembly JAABUN01 (sample SAMN10711877, study PRJNA513370) | rock metagenome | isolation source: Antarctica rocks | place: Antarctica: Victoria Land, Siegfried Peak sud | reverse complement strand
GCGTTGATTGATTGGCAGGTAATCAATCAACGCGACGGGCTGAAGCCCACCCTCCACCGGATAACGCATCTCTCTCGCACACCGTTCTTGCGGGCGAGCAATTACGGGCCGAACCCGCGCCACAATCGGGGTTACGGTTGCGTCGGTGCGCCGCCAATGGCGAGGAAGTCCAGCCAATCGTCCGAGTCGTTGATGAGGCCGTGCGTCGTGTTCAGCGGCACGTAGATCGCGTCGCCTTCGCGCACGGGCAGTACCTCGTCACCGAAGCGCACGGCCCCGCGCCCGCCGACGATCACGAACACTTCCTCGTGGTCGTCGTGGGCGTGCGGCTCGTGCATCGCCCCGGCGGCGAGGCGCGAACGGTTCACGAAACCGAGCGTGTGCAGCACGGGATGTGCCGCCCCCGGTCGGTCGGCGTGCTGCAACAACCCCCGGCTCTCCCCGCCCCCGTGCGACACTTTGGGGGATACGTCGCGCCAGTTCACGATGGTCATGTTTTGGCTCCTTTATGGCGTTGGAGTCCTTGGTGAATGCCTCACCCTTCCGCGACGAGACCGAGTTGCTGCCGCAGGGCCAGTTCATCGAGTACTGTCCAGCACTCGACGATTTTCCCGTCTATCACGCGGTAGATATCTACGCCTGTCGTTTTCACACGCTTGCCAGTCGGCGGCATTCCCGGCCACCCGCCAAGATCTGTCCCGTCCCATATGTAGCGTGCAACCACGCGATCCCCCTCGGCAACGAGATCGTCCACTGTGATGTGGAGATCGGGCAGGGTGCGACGCGGGCCAGCAATGGCTTCCTTGAAGCCCTCTGCCCCGGCGGGGTATTCCCGGTAGTAGGGATGCACGGCAACGGGTGCGATGAGTTCATCGAGCACCATGAGATCGCCCTTGCCCCACCCATCCTCCAAATATCGCCGCACCACGGCTTTGTTGTCTTCGAGCGACATGCCCTTCTCCTTGCCGGGTTCAGCCGACGATATTCACGAGCCGCCCCGGCACCACGATCACCTTCTTCGGTTCGCGCCCACCGAGCAATTCGGTCACGCGGGGGCTGCTCAGTGCCAGTTCGCGCAGGGCTTCCTCGGTGATCGTGGCAGGCACGGAAAGGCGGTCGCGCACCTTGCCGTTGACTTGCACGGGAACGACGATCTCCTCATCTCTGGCGAGTTCGGCATCCCATTGCGGCCAGTCCTGCGTATGGACGCTGTACGGCTTACCCAACCGTTCCCACATCTCCTCGGCGAGGTGCGGTGCCAGCGGGGCCAGCAGCAGGGCGAGCGTTTCCGCCGCCTCGCGGTACGCCGGGGTGTGCAGCGTCGCCGTCTCCCGCGCCTTCGCCATGCCGTTCACGAACTCCATCAGGGCAGACACGGCGGTGTTGAAACCGAACGTCTCCATGTCGTGCGAGACGCTGCGGATCGTCTGATGCGTCAGGCGGCGCAGGGCGGTCACGTCCGCTTCGGGCGCATCGCCGTCCGGCGTTTCCGGGATGGCATAGATCGCCGTCCATGCCCGCTGCACGAACCGCTTGACGCCGTCCACGCTGCCGCCCTGCCACGGCCCGCCCACATCCCACGGGCTGCGGAACATCAGCGTCATGCGGTACACATCGGTACCGACAGTGCTGACGTAGTCGTCGGGGTTGATGACATTGCCCCGGCTCTTGCTCATGCGAAAGCCGTCTTCGCCGTAGATGATGCCCTGATTGAACAGCCGCAGCATCGGCTCGTCGAAGTCCACAATGCCCATGTCGCGGCACGCCTTCGTGAAGAAACGGGTGTACAGGAGGTGCATCACGGCGTGTTCGATGCCGCCCGTGTACTGATCTACGGGCAGCCACGCCGCCTGCGCCGGGTTGATCGGCCCCACCTCCGGCCCCGCGTCGAACTCCGGCGAGGTGTAGCGGAACTGGTACCACGACGAGTCCATGAAGGTGTCCATCGTGTCGGTCTCGCGCCGCGCCGGGGAGCCGTCTATCGGCGAAACGGTGTTGACGAACTCCTCGTGGTACTTCAGCGGCGACTCGCCCGTGGGCCGAAACGCCACATTTCGCGGCAGCATCACGGGCAGTTGATGTTCCGGCACCGGCACGATGTCACCGTTTTGCGTGTAGATCATCGGGATCGGTGCGCCCCAGTACCGCTGCCGCGAGATCAGCCAGTCGCGCAGGCGGTACGTCGTCTGCGTTTTCCCGGCCTCCTTCGCTTCCAGCCAGCTGATCGCGGCGGCCTTGCTCGCGCTCGTGTGTAAGCCGTCGAGCGGGCCGCTGTTCACCATGCGCCCCTCGCCCGGATACGCCTCGGTCATCGTCGCCCCGTCAAGTGCGCCGCCCTCCGGTTGCACGACCACGACGACAGGCAGATCGTACTTGCGGGCGAACTCGAAGTCGCGCTGATCGCCCGACGGCACCGCCATGATCGCCCCCGTGCCGTACGACAGCAGCACGTAGTCCGCGATCCACACGGGGATGCGCTCACCGTTCACAGGGTTGAGGGCGTAGCCGCCCGTCCAGACGCCGGTTTTCTCCTTGTCAACGTCGGTACTCTGGCGTTCGATGTCGCTCTGGCGGGCGGTCGCGTCGCGGTACCGCGCCACCTCGGCGCGGCGTTCGGGCGTGGTCAGTGTGTCCACGAGCGGGTGTTCCGGGGCCAACACCATGAAGGTCGCGCCCCAGAGCGTGTCCGGGCGCGTGGTAAACACGGGCAGGGCGTCGCCCGCCTCGGTGCGGAAGACGACGTTCGCGCCCGTGCTTTTGCCGATCCAGTTGCGTTGCAGCGTCTTCACGCGCTCCGGCCACTCGATCTTCGAGAAATCCAGCAGCTCCTCGGCGTAGTCGGTGATCTTGAAGAACCACTGCTCCAAGTCGCGCCGATAGACCTCGGCCCCGGAATACTCGCTCTTGCCGTCAACGACTTGCTCGTTCGCCAGCACGGTTTGGCTCTCCGGGTCCCACCACACCGGGGCTTTGGCGCGGTAGGCCAACCCGTGCTTGAACAGGCGGACGAAAAACCACTGCGTCCACTTGTAGTAGTCCGGCTCGCACGTCACGACCTCGCGGCTCCAGTCGAACATCGCGCCCATCTGCCGCAGTTGCCAGCGCATCCGGGCCATGTTTTCGTATGTCCACGTTTCGGGGTCTACGCCGCGCTTGATCGCAGCCCGTTCGGCGGGCAAGCCGAAGGCGTCGAAGCCGATGGGGAACAGCACCGTATGCCCCTGCATCCGGCGGTAGCGGGCGGCGGCGTCGGAGGGCGTCATCGCGTACCAGTGACCGATGTGCAGGTCGCCCGACGGGTACGGGAACATCGTCAGGGCGTACCACTTCGGTCGCTTCGGGTCCCAGTCGGCAGGGGCAGGGGCGCGGTAAAGTTGGTCGCGCTCCCACTTCTCGCGCCATTTGCCCTCGACGGCGTGCGGGGTGTAGCGGTCGTCGCGCTCGGAGCGCGGGGCGGTAGGGGCGGCAGGGGTTTCGGTGGTCGTGGTTGTCATGGTACTCTCCCCTTCGTGTCATTCTGCCGTCGCGCACACACACAAAGACGCCCTTCGTCCGCATAGGGGACGAAGGGCGCATGGAAGGCCATCCGTGGTACCACCCCGGTTGGTCGCGCCGATACCTGAAATTGTGCGAAGGGGAGGGTGGTGGAGCTAAGGAGACTCGAACTCCTGACCCTTACACTGCCAGTGTAATGCTCTACCAACTGAGCTATAGCCCCATGCCTTCGCGGGCGTGCGCGGCCCACTCGTGCGGCTCTGGTAACGGAGGCCACCCGGCGCGGCTAGAAAACTTCACCGCTGCGTGCGCACGGGCGAGTTCGGCGTGTGGCGTGCCGCTTCCACGAATCCGGCACTCGCTGGCATGTCGCCTACTACTCCCGCACCTGCGGCAATCACTCACCGCGAGACCGGATACTACCAGAGAACGCGGCCCGCGTCAATCGCTGTTGCGCAATTGCGCAGGGTTTATGCGTGTTCGTCAAATGCCCCCCCCCCGGCTCCCCTCCCCTGCGGGGGAGGGGGGGAGAACTATTGCAGCATCGCGGCTTCGGGAAAGTTCGGTGCTTGCCGTGGTTCTCCCCCTTCCCCCGCAGGGGAGGCGAGTGCGGTTGCCCTCTGGGCGGCATGGGCCGCAGGGGAGAGGGGCGCATTTTGCACGAACGCGTAAGCCCTGCGCAATTACGCCGCTCGCGCTTCGGCTTCCCCGTCGCGGGCCAGTACCATCACCCCCCACTCGCCTTCGTCTACTACGCCGAAGGTGCGTATGGCCGCAACCATCCCGTCGTGCGGCGCACGCACCGAGGCGAGCGTTTCGCCGCTCGGTGCGACGATCTCCGCGAGCAGACCACCCATCCTGACTATCTCGCCCAATTCCACATACGCCACCCACAGGCCCGTCGCGGGGCTGAGCGTCCAGTCGCCGCCGTACACCGAGAGCGGCCCCGCCGGTACCACGTCCAGCGTCGCGCCCGGAAGCAGGCCGAGATGCCGCAGCACGCGCAGCACGCCATCGTGCAGCACGCGCACGTCTTCGGGCCGCAGACCGCCGCTCCCGCCCGCCTCCATCCCGAGGCCGGGAACGCCGCGAACCGCCGCCTCCCGCGTGAATACGCCCGCCTGATCGGGGATCGCCCACAGCCACGACAGCCCGAAAGCGACGGCGGCGGCGAGACTGGCCCCGCCCGATGGCATCTCGCGGTAGCCGACCATCGGCGCGAACCGCGTGCGCGTGCCGCCGCTGTGCAGATCAATGAGGAAATCCGCACCCGCGACGACCGATGCCATCAGCGCGGCGGCGAGGCGTCGCGTCGGCGTGCTATTCGTGTCGTCGGGAAAGGAGCGGTTCAGGTCGCCGCTGTCGAGCGGGCTGACGCGGGCGCAGGCGGCGTGCGCGGGCGGGTGCGCGACGGGCAGGATCACGAGCGTTCCCTGTAGATCGTCCGGCTTCAGTGCTTGCAGCAGCAGGCTGCACGCCCGCACACCCTCGAACTCGTCGCCGTGGATGCCCGCTGTGATGACTACGCGGGGACGGTGCGCCTTCCCCGTCAGGACATGCACCGGCACATCGTACGGCGCATGTTCGCCCCCCGGTTCCACCGGCAACGCGACGACGCGCCGCGAATCGAGCGGCAGCGCGTCGAAAGCCATCGGAGATGGCACGGCGGTCATTTGCGGCCCTCGTTCACGTCGTGAAAGAACCCCATTGCCCGATTGCGGGCGATGGCCCCCGGTAGTTGGTGCGGCACACGCGAGCGAGCGGGGCGAGCGACGAGTTCGCGCAGGATTTCCTCGATCTCGACACTGGCGGCGTCCAGAATCGCCTCGCCCTTCGCGGCGGTGGCGACGGTGGGGTCGCCGTACGTGCCGGTCTCGCTCACGGTGCTCCAATAGTCGGTCATCGCCACGGCGTTCGCGTAGCCCGGTGGCGGCTGCCCGACAAGGTCGGCCCAGAAGTGTGGCGAGGGGTGCGGCGGGTTGTCGGCGCGGGCCTTGTCCATGCGCACATTTTCCGGGTCTACGGCGAGGTAGATGCTCGTCTCCAGTTCGCAGGCGTGGCCCGTCCACGTGGATTCGCGGAAGTTCGCCACCGCCTCCTGCACGCGGCGCAACTCCCACCACGACAGCACGCCGCACTGCACATCCGGGTTGTCCACCACGGTGAGGCGGGCGGCGAGGTCGAGCACCGGGCGGTTCGAGCCATGTCCGTTGACGATGAGTATCTTGCGGAAGCCGTGATAGGCGAGGTTCGCGCACATCCCCTTGACGTACTCCACGAACACATCCCATCGCGCCGTCAGCACACCGGGGCCATCTATGTGGTGCGGGCTGAAGCCGACGGTGATCGGCGGCAGCAGCACCACCTCGTCGGGCATCCGCTCCGCCGTGCGGCGGCACACGCTCTCCGCGATCACCACATCCGCATCAATTGGCAGGTGCAGCCCGTGGTCTTCGATGGTCGCGGCGGGGATGAGTACCGGCTTCCGGGCCGCAACCGCGTCGTTCACCTCCTCCCACGTCATCTTGGCGAACTCGTACGGTCGCTTCACGGGGTCTCCTTTCGCGGGGTTCGGCGGCAGCGACGGGCGGTGTTCAATTGTCGGCGCGTCATCTATTGCGGCGTCGCGCCGTCACAGCGCAGTTGTAGGCGATGCATGGGAAACTGGCAACCGACGATAAGAGGACGACTCAGCGAAATCCGCGAGCGCGACACGAACCGTACGAGGGGAGAAAAACCTGCACGGCGCGTACAGATTTCTTGTTTTATGTCCTCTGAGGGTGTTACACTGCTTTACATGATTGTATTGCATTGCGGACGTGTGCCATAGTACGCAATACCGCGATGACACCCGGAGTTCCGGGCGTCACAACCGCACATGGGGGGACGTTTACACAGACAAGCTCCCTCTGAAGGGTTATGCAGGAAAACAGCGTTCGGCCCGCACTACGCTAATGGGGGCCGGTACGGCGCGTATCTCCATCGGTGAGGTGGGCGGAGGTGAGGGGAAGATGCAGCGCACAGCGAGACCGCCGACGAAGCGGCAAGATTCATTCACGCAGGGGCGGAACCTCATCGCGCTGTACGTGCTCGCGCTCCTCACCATCGCGGCCCTGACCGTGGTGGGGCAGGTGCTCGTGCAACGCGCCCTCGACGACCAGCAGGGCGACGCCCTGCTGGTGAACGAGGCGGGGCGGCAACGCTCCACGAGCCAGACGATGGCGAAGGCGGCCCTCGCCATCCAGACCGCCCCCGACCCCGTGACGCGGCAGCGGTACGTGCGCGAACTGGACGACACCTTCCGCATCTGGGATCGCGGTCACAACGGCCTGCGCAACGGCGACGCCCAACTTGGCCTGCCGCCCGCTCGCGGCGCACGCACGCAGGAGCTATTCCAGGACCTCGAACCGCACTATCAGGCGTTGCGCAGTGCCGTGGTGGATGTGCAGCGGCAGGTCGCCGCCGATCCGCAGATCAGCACGGCCCAACTGGCCCCGTACACGCAGCGGGTGCTGGCGGAGGAGAGCGGCTTCCTCACGCGGGCGGACGCGATGGTCAATCAGTGGCAGCGCGAGGCCGAGGCGAGGATCGCCAATCTCCGCGCCATCTCGTTGATCCTGCTCGCGGTCACGCTGCTCGTGCTGCTGATCGAGGCTCTGTTCATCTTCTGGCCCACGGCGCGGCAGGTGCGCCAGACCATCACGAAACTCCGCGCCGCCGAGGAGCGCATCGTGCGCTCCGCCCGCGAACTGGCGAACCGCGCCGCCGAACTCGACACCGCCCTCGCGCAGTCCGAGGACGCGACCCGCGCCAAGAGCGATTTCCTCGCCAATATGAGCCACGAGATTCGCACCCCGATGAACGGCGTGATCGGCATGACCGGGCTGCTCCTGAACACCGACCTCACCCCGGAGCAGCGCAACTACGTGGAGACGATCAATGTCTCCGGCGATTCCCTGCTCACGATCATCAACGGCGTGCTCGACTTCTCGAAGATCGAGGCCGGGAGCCTCGAATTGGAGAGCCGCCCCTTCGACGTGCCGAATGTGCTCGAAGACGCGATGGAACTTTTCGGCGGCAAGGCGGCGGAGAAGAACCTCGACCTCGTCAGCATCGTGGACGCCCGCGTGCCGAGCACGGTGGTGGGCGACGGGGCGCGGCTGCGGCAAATCCTCGTCAATCTCGTGGGCAACGCCGTGAAGTTCACCGAACACGGCGAGATCGTGCTCGAAGTCGAGGCGGACAAGTCGGTAGTCGGGGGCGATCTGCCGCCGAACCACACGCGGCTGCACTTCGCGGTGCGCGACACGGGCATTGGCATCCCGCCGGAGCGCATGGATCGCCTGTTCAAGTCGTTCTCGCAGGTGGATACGAGCACCACGCGCTACTACGGCGGCACGGGTCTCGGTCTCGCCATCAGCAAGCGGCTCGCGGAATTGATGGGCGGCACGATGTGGGTGGAGAGTACCGTGGGGCGCGGCAGCACCTTCCACTTCACCGTGGAGGTGCCGCTCGCGGCGCAGCAGACACCGCAGCCCCGCCCCGACGAACTCGCGCAACTGGCGGGCAAGCGCGTGCTGGTGGTGAACGACAACATCGCCGAGCGGCGTGCCTTGCGCGGGCAGATACAGCAATGGGGCGCGGAGGTCGTGGACGCCGAGAGCGGAGCCGCCGCCCTCGAACACGTACGGCAGGGCGAAGCGTTCGATATGGCGGTGGTGGACATGTACATGCCGGAGATGGACGGCCTCGCCCTCGCCTCGGAGATTCATGGCTACCGCGCCACGCAACGGCTCCCCGTGGTGCTGCTCACGCACGCGGGCGACCGTGTGGGGCGGCGGCGGGCCGAGGCACTGGTGAACGCCAGCGTGCTCTACAAGCCGATCAAGCGGATGCGGCTGTTCAACGCCCTCACGAACACCGCCGCCGCCCGCACCGAACGGCTCGACCCGCGCACGGCGGCGCAGCAGTCGTCGCAGCGCGTGGACCCGATGATGGCGCAACTGCTGCCGCGCCGCATCCTTTTGGCGGAAGACAACGTCATCAACCAGCGCGTCGCCCTGATCCTGCTGCGCCACATGGGGTACAGTGCCGACATCGCCGCGAACGGCGTGGAGGCTCTCGAAGCGGTGCGCCGCACGCCGTATGACCTCATCCTCATGGACATGCAGATGCCGGAGATGGACGGGCTGGAGGCGACGCGGGCAATCGTGGCGGAGTTCCCGGAGGACACCCGCCCGTACATCATCGCCATGACCGCGAACGCGATGGTGGGGGACCGCGAAGCCTGCCTCGCCGCCGGCATGGACGATTACGTCGCCAAGCCCGTACGCCCCGCCGACCTCGCACAGGCACTGCGCAACTCGCGCACGCCGCGCCGCGCCGACGCCCCCGCGCAGGCGAACGGCGCGTCGGTGCCGCGACCGAACGGTTCCGGGAACGGCGCGTACCCCCCGCCGACTATCGCTCCTCGCATCGGCGCGGTGGTGGACGCCCGCGCCCCCGAACACGTCTGGTCGGTGCTCGGCTCCGACGCGCCGGGGTTGCTCGCGGAGTTGATCGAGACCTTCCTGCGCGACACCCCTCGCCTGCGCGACGTGATGCGGCAGGCTCTCGCGCAGCACGACGTGCGCACGCTGCGACGGGCGGCGCACACGCTCAAGAGCAGCAGCGGTATCGTGGGGGCGAAGAGCCTCTCGAAGCGGAGCGAGGATCTCGAGTTGCTCTGCCGCTCCGGTTCGCTCATCGGTGCGCCGGAGTTGCTCACCGCCATCGAGCGCGAGTACGAGGAGTTGCGCGTCACCCTACAGGCGGAGCGCGAACGCCAGACGGCGTAGTCGAGATAGGTCTCCCCTCTCCCGCTCGGCGGGGGGAGGGGCCGGGGGCGGGGGCGTCCGGTCGGCGCGAGTACGCGGGAAGACGGTCACACCCCCGGCGTCTGCCCGCCGTCAATGATAATCTCGGCCCCCGTGAGCGACGGCACGCGGTCGGAGACGAGCAGCAGCACGAGGGCCGCGATCTCGTCCGCCTCCACGAGTCGCCCAGTCGGGATCGCCGCGACCTCCCGCGCCCGCCCCTCCTCCACGCTCATACCGAGGGCGGCGGCGCGGTCGCGGGCGAGCAGGTTGCTCCGTTCGGTACGCACCGAGTCGGGCGAGATGGCGTTGACGCGCACTCCATGCGGGGCCAGCTCTTTGCTGATGCCCTTCGAGAAGTTGAGGATAGCGGCGTTCACCGTGCCGCCGGGCAGGAACCACGGCCCCGGCGTGCGGGCCGCCCCGCCCACGATATTGACGATGCGCCCATCGCGCTGCGCGATCATGTGCGGGGCGACGGCGCGGGTGGCGCGGATGTAACCGAGCAGCTTGAAGTTCCACGCCTCCATCCACGCCGCGTCCGGCAGGTCGAGAAACGCACCCGCCTGCGCCCCGCCCGCGTTGTTCACAAGGATGTCCACGCGCCCGAACCGCTGCACCGTTTCGCCCACCGCCCGCTCGATCTCTACCGCCTCGCGCACGTCCATTTGCACCGGCAACACGTCTGGCGTGCCGTGCGTAGGCGTCGAAGCGCGAAGGGATGCGGCGGCACGGTCGAGGCGGGCGGGGTCAATCTCCGCGAGGACGACATGCACGCCTTCGCCGTAGAGCGCACGGGCGCACGCAAAGCCGATGCCCGCTCCCGCTCCCGTGACGATTGCCACCTTGCCCGCAAGCCCCAGTTCCACGGTCGCCCTCCTTGTTTCCCCAATCACGGGCGCGGTGACCGCACCCACCCCGCCCGCCGCCACTCGTAGATGCTGTTTACAAACTGCATTTCGGGGTCGCGCAGGTGCCTGTCAATGATTGTTGCCAACCGCTGATACTCATAATCGTACGCTGGAACGTGGGGGATCAAGAGAATGCCCGCATGTTGCGGACGCACGCCCCATTCGTGCGACCACAGCAACCACGCGCCGTGGTGCGCGATAAAATCCTTCCGGTTGACCGAGATGAGTATCCACTGATGCGCAGCCGCGAACCATAGTTGGCGGTAGTCGGGAGCACTCTTCCGCCCCTCCTCGCGGGTGGTAAACACGACGTGTCCCCGCGACGCGAGAAAGGGGGTTAGCTCCTCTGATACGTCCTCATCGAGGTAGAGAGCTACCAATTGGCGGTCGCTTCTTCGTTCTGCGCGAGCCGCGCATCAATGCGCCACTTGTGCTTGCGATAAAAGGCGAGTACCGCTTCCATCTCCTCGTTGCTCAGTCGGTACGTCCTTGCGGTCGCGTCGGTGTTGTGATCGCTCACCAGCCAGACGCCGATGATCGCCCACACGGAAACCCCCGGCTCCTCCACCCAGTATTCATCCAGCCCTGAGTTCGACGGGTGCGGGCGGATATGGGCCGCGATCAGGGCGTCGGCTTCGGTCTCGGTCAGTTCGCGCACCATCCGTGTGGCCTCCTATTCGGCGTGGTGGATGATCGCGCCGTCCATGATCGTGTAGTCGGCGTGCATAGTGACGACTTCTCCCGGCGCGACGGTGCGGGCGTCGGTGTTCAGCACCACCACGTCGCCTAACTTGCCGGGGGCGAGGCTCCCCTTGATGCCCTCCTCGAAACTGGCATACGCCCCCGCCCATGTATAGGCCCACACCGCTTCGTCGAAGGTGATCGCCTCTTCGGGATACGAGACCTCGCCCGTGAAGTCCGCCCGCGTCATCATCGTGGCGATACCCGCGAGCGGGTCCACCGTGACCACCGGGGCGTCCGAGGATGCCGCCGCCACGATGCCCATGTCGAGGAAGGTGCGCATGGCGTTCGCGTAGCGCAGCCGCTCCGGGCCGAGGTTCTGCATGTACACGGGGCGGAAGTCGCGCAGGAAGGTCGTCCCCGGCACCGGCACGCAACCGAGCCGCCTAATGCGCTCGAAGGTCGCCGGGTCGGTGATGAACTCGCAGTGCTCGATGCGATGGCGAGCGTTCGGGCGCGGGTTGGCGATCATCGCGGCTTCGTAGATATCGAGCAGCAAATCAATGGCGGCGTCGCCGATGGCATGGGCGCAGCACTGCCAGCCGAGGTCGTGCGCCCGCGTGAACTTCTCGCGGAAGACCGACGGCGACTGCATCCACAGGCCGACGTTCTCCGCCTCGCCCACATACGGGTGGTGCATCCGCGCCGAACGCCCGCCGATGGAGCCGTCGAGGAACATCTTCGCGGGGCCGAAGCGCAGGCGGGCGTCGCCGAAGCCCGTGCGCACGCCGATCTCGGAGAGCGATTCGAGCAGTTCGTCTATCATCATCATCAGGTAGGTGCGCACGCCGGGGGTGCTCGCGTCGTCGCGGAGCCGCTGATACGCCTCCAGTTCGGCGGGGCGGCGCACCCCGGCTTCCGCCACGCTCGTGACACCGACGCGGTGGTATTCTTGCGCGGCGAGCGTGAGGGCGTGGGCGATCTCGTCCGCCGTGGTCTCCGGGATGGCGTCGCGCACGGGGCGCATCGCGGTCTCGCGCAGCACACCCGTCGGTTCGCCGTGCGCGTCGCGGTCAATGACGCCGCCTTCGGGATCGGGCGTGGCGGCGGTGATGCCCGCGAGTTGCAGGGCGCGGGAGTTCGCCACCAGCACATGCCCGCACGCCCGCGTCACCGCGACGGGCGCGTCCGGCGATGCGGCGTCGAGGTCGGCGCGGTTCGGGTGGCGGCGTTCGATGAAGCGGGCGTCGTCGTAGCCCCGCGCCTGAATCCAGCGGTCACGCGGCTGACCCGCCGCCCGTTCGCGGATTTTGCCCACGAGGTCGGCGATGCTCCCCGTCACTTCGGGGCGGGCATTCACGGCGGCGAGGGCGAAACCGACGCCCATCGGGTGACAGTGCGCGTCGTTGAAGGCGGGGGCGGCGGTGCGGCCCTTGAGGTCAATCACCTCGGTGCCGGGGCGACGCTCCGCGAGCGCGTCCGCGTTCGTGCCGACCGCCGCCACGAGGCCGTTGCGGATCGCCACCGCCTGCGCGATTGGCTGCGCCGTGTCCATCGTGAGGATATGCCCGTTCGTGAGGATGATATCGCCCGCCATCGGTTGCCCGCCTTCCGTTGTTTGCGCGTCGCACGTCGCACGTCGTTGCGGCGGATTGTACCGCACGGCACTTTATAGGATGCGATCCTGCGGCGGCGAACGTAGCTCGGTGTCAGGGAAGGATGCTCGTCGTGCCGAATACTCCAAACGTATTGAACCGCCGCCGTCTACTCGCGCTGACTGCTCTTGCCGCTGCGGTCGTGCCGTTCACATCTCAACGTCCTGCTACGGCGCAGACGCCCACAGCCACCCCCGCACGACTCCCCGCCGACATTCCCGTAACGGTATCCCCGAACGCATCCCCGGAATTCATTACCCTCGTTAATGGCGTGCGCGAGAACATGAGCAAGCGCGACGTGCCGGGTATCGCTATCGGTGCCTACCGCGATGGGCTGACGGAGATTGCCACCCTCGGTCACGAAGATCTATCTACGTTACGCCCCCTCACGACCAATACACGCTTTTCTGGAGAGGCCGTCTCCAAAGTCGTCACCGCCACTGCGGCTATGCGCTTGGTAGAGGCGGGAATGCTTCAGTTGGACGCCCCCGTGCGTACCTATCTCCCTGATTTGACGCTCGCAGATGCTTCGGTTGCGGGTCATGCTACACCGCGCCATCTCCTTACGCACACGAGCAACTGGTGGGGAGATACGTACACCGATACGGGTGGCGATGAGGACGCCCTTGCTCGATTCGTGCGCGACAAAATGCCAAGCCTCCCACAACTTGCCCCGCTTGGTTCGTTCTACAGTTACAACAACACAGGGTTCACCCTGCTTGGTCGCGTGATCGAGGTGCTTACCGGGCAATCGTATCGCGCCGCGATGCAATCTCTTGTGTTCGATCCACTCGGACTCGACAATTCCACGTTCGACCCGGCAACGATACTCGCCGCATCGCACGCCATCGCGCATCGCGGAAGTCTTCAGGGGACGAAGGTTGTATCGTCGCTCTTCCTGCCACGGAACCTCGATCCTGCAGGCGGGCTGTTCACCACCATCACTGATTTACTCACATTTGCCCGCTTCCACGTCGGTGACGGCACGGCAAGAAGTGGGCGCGTGCTGAAACGCGAAACGCTCGACGTGATGCAGGCGTCAGGCGGCGGGCCGATACCCCTACCTTTCACACAAGATGTATTTGTTGGGTTGCCTTGGATAGGGATAACCGACGGTGCGCTCGCGCTTGTCAGCGACCTCAACGACCAGCAAACGTTCGGGCAGTACGCATCCATTACACTCGTTCCCTATGCACGGACAGCAATCGTTGTGTATACGAATGCCGGTCACGGCTACGCGGCTTTTGGATTGGGTACAAACGCTTCCTTGTCGTCGTTCCTGAATGCTCGCCCCCCTGTTGGCACGACGACCAGTGGACAGCCCACACGACCGGCACCGACACCGATGCCAACACAACTACCCGTTCCAACTGCGTTGCCCGTCCCGACACCTACCCGTTCTCCCGGAACACCTGCGTCTTCCCCGACGCCCTCCGCAACGCCGGGGCCAGCGATGGACAAGTTCGCGGAGTACATCGGTGTGTACCGGACACCGAATCGTATTATCACGATCAGTCAGGACGGCGACCGCCTCGTCATCAACGCACGTTCCGACGCCGTTCCCGATCAAGTGCAGGACGCCGTAACGTTGCTGAACGAGGTTGACGCCCCCAACAAGACGCTACCAATCCAATTCGGTTATACCGACGATCAGATGAATTACGCATCAGACATGATGAGCGTACCCCTCTTTTTCTATACTTTGCGCCGCCCGGATAGAACTATCGGCTACCTGTATGTCAATGGGCGATTGTATCCCAAGCAGTGATTGCTTCGCGCCTACGGCGGCACGCCCTTTGCAACACCTTGCGGCACCACGCCCCGGACACTGGGGCAACGCACGGACATACGAAAGGAGTACCGCGATATGGCGAAGAAGCAGCAAACGACGCCCACTGAGGGACAGCGCGAGGGCAAAACAGAGAAGTACGAGACCACGGGCGAGCAGAAGCACGCGAAGCTCACGGGCGAGGTGAATGTCGGCAAGGTGGAGCGGGTGTTGTCCGCCGTGGGCGGGGCGGCACTGGTTGCCTACGGCATCTCGCGCAAGGACAAGGCGGGTGCCGCCCTCGCGGCGGCGGGCGGCGTCACCGCCTTGCGCGGGGCGACGGGCCACTGCTACGGCTATGGGGCGATGGGCATCAACCGCGCCGTGGAGGAGCACAGCCCTGCGGCGGTCATCAAGCACAACGAGGGCATCCGCGTCGAGGAGACGGTGACGATCAACAAGCCCGCCGCCGAGCTGTACCGCTACTGGCGCAACTTCGAGAACCTGCCGCGCTTCATGAACAACCTCGAATCGGTCTCGATCATGAGCGAGACGATGTCGCATTGGGTGGCGAAGGCTCCGGCGGATACCACCGTGGAGTGGGACGCGCAGATTATCAACGAGGAGCAGGACAAGCTCGTCGCGTGGAAGAGCATCGAAGGGTCGCAAATCCCGAACTCCGGCAGCGTGCGCTTCACCCCGGCCCCCGGCAATCGCGGCACCGAGGTGCGCGTCAATCTGGAGTACAACCCGCCCGCCGGGAAACTCGGCGCGTTCGTGGCGAAGTTGTTCGGGGAGGAACCCGCGCAGCAGATCAACGGCGACCTGCGCCGCTTCAAGAACATCATGGAGGCCGGCGAAGTTCCGACCACCGCCGGTCAGCCCGTGGGGGAGAAAGGCAAGTCTTGACACTCCCACGACTAACGCCGGGGGATTCTCGGTTCAACGAGGCCCGCCGCCACGGTTTCCCGCTTCGGTCTTACGGCCTCTCCGCGAGCAATGACGGTTTGCCCCACCGCCACAATGTTCCGAGCGGCATTCACATCGCGGTCGTGTGCAACCCCACACATCGCACACGACCAGCGGCGCACATCGAGGGGAAGGGTGTCCACGACATGCCCGCAACACGCGCACCGCTTGCTCGAAGGGTACCAGCGGTCAATCTCCACGAGCGTGCGCCCGTACCACGCCGCCTTGTAGCGCAGTTGACGCACCAATTCGCCCCACCCCGCATCGCCGATGGCGCGGGCGAGGCGGCGGTTCCCGACCATGTGCTTCACGGCGAGACTCTCCACAGCGACCGTTTGGTTCTCACGCATCAGCCGGGTCGTCAACTTGTGCAGCGTATCTTGTCGCCGGTCTGCGATGCGGGCGTGGATGCGGGATACCCGCCGCTTCGCCTTTTCGCGGCGGCGACTGCCCTTCGTCTTGCGGGAGAGGGCGCGTTGGGCCTTCGCCAGCCGCGTCGCGTCGCGTGCCCCGAAGCGGGGATTGGCGACCTTCTCCCCCGTGGAGAGGGTCACGAGCGACGTGATGCCGAGGTCGACACCCACGGCGGTATCAGTCGCGGGGAGCGGCATCACGTCGCGCTTGATACGGATGCTCACGAAGTACCGCCCCGCCGTGTCTCGCGTCACCGTCACCGTGGACGGGCGGCTGCCCACGGGCAAGGGGCGCGACCAGTGGAGGTGCAGCGGGGCGTCCATCTTGGCGAGGGTGATGCGCCCGTCGCGCCACTTGAAGGCGGACGTGGTGTACTCCGCGCTCTGCGACCCGTCCTTTCTGCGGAACGACGGGTAGGCCGTGCGGCCCGCGAAGAAGTTGCGGTACGCCGTGTCGAGGTGCCGCAAGGCTTGCTGCATCGGCACGGAGGAAACCGCGTGCATCCACTCGTGTCCCTCGCGCTTTTTCAGGGCGGTGAGACGAGCGGAGGATTCCCCGTAGCCGATGCGCTCCCCGCGCTCGTAAAAGGCGTCGGTGCGCAGGCGCAAGGCCCAGTTGTAGACGTACCGGGCGGCACCGAACGTTCGCGCAAGCAGGGTGCGTTGCGTGGCATTCGGGTAGCAGCGGTAGCGGTAGGCGCATTCGTGTTCCATGTCTCACCGTATACCGCAAAAGGTGTGCGCGATCAATGCGGGGACGCGCTTCCTCCCACGCCCGAAGGTGGTGGGTTTCCGCTCGGAGGAATTCTATGAAAGCCCTCGTCTGGAACGGCATCCACAATGTCAAGGTCGAGCGCGTCCCCGATCCGACGATCATCAACCCGCGTGACGCCATCGTGCGCACCACCGCCACGGCGATCTGCGGCTCCGACCTTCACCTCTACGACGGCTACATCCCGACGCTGCAAGCGGGCGATATCCTCGGTCACGAGTTCATGGGCGAGGTCGTCGCGGTCGGCAGCGAGGTGAGGAACCTGCGCATCGGCGAGAAGATCGTGGTGCCGTTCACCATCGCCTGCGGTCACTGCTTCTTCTGCGAGCGCGAACTGACCTCGCTCTGCGACAACTCGAACCCGAACGCATGGATGGCGGAGAAGGCGTACGGAGCCTCCGCCTCCGCGCTGTTCGGCTACTCGCACCTCTACGGCGGCTACGCGGGCGGGCAAGCGGAGTACGTGCGCGTGCCGTTCGCGGACGTGGGCCACGTCAAGGTGCCGGACGGCCTGCCGGACGAGAAGGTGCTGTTCCTCTCCGACATCTTCCCCACGGGCTACCAAGCGGCGGAAAATGCCAACATCCAGCCGGGGGACACCGTAGCGGTCTGGGGCTGCGGCCCCGTGGGGCAGTTCGCCATCCAGAGTGCCTACCTGCTCGGTGCCGAGCACGTGATCGCCATTGACCGTGTCCCGGAGCGGCTGGCGATGGCCCGCGACGTGAGCAAGGCGTTCGCGGTCATCAACTACGAGAAGCAGGACACGATAGACGAGCTGAAGGCGATGACGGGCGGGCGCGGCCCCGACTCGTGCATTGACGCCGTCGGTCTCGAAGCGCACGGCACGACGCCGGACGCGAAGATAGACGAGGTGAAGATGCTCGTGCGCCTCGGCACCGACCGCGCCACGGTGCTGCGGGCGGCGATTCAGGCTTGTCGCAAGGGCGGCACGGTCTCGCTCCCCGGCGTCTACGGCGGCTTCGTGGACACGATGCCGATGGGCGCGGCCTTCGCAAAGGGGCTGACGTTCAAGATGGGCCAGACGAACATGCACCGCTACCTGCAACCGCTGATGAACCGCATCGCCGAGGGGCAGATTGACCCGTCCGCGATCATTACGCATCGCCTGCCGCTGGAGGAAGCCCCGCACGGCTACGAAATCTTCCGCGACAAGAAGGACGACTGCATCAAGGTCGTGCTCCAGCCCGCCACGGCATGAACAGCGGCGAGCGGCGAGCAGCGAGCGGCAAGCAATACGTGATATAGCCGAGTGGGTGGCTTTTTCACGTTTTTGCACGCCGCTCGCCGCTCGCCGCTTCGCAAGGAGGGACACATGGCGAATACATTCCAGAAGGGTTTGCTTGTGGGCAGCACGGGGTACGTGCTCTGGCGGTCGCTCGTAGGGCGGCTGCGCGAGGCCGACCTGACGGGCGAAGTTGCGCTCGTCACGGGCGGATCGCGGGGGTTGGGGCTGCTGCTGGCGCGGGAGTACGGGCGGGCGGGGTGCCGCGTCGCCATCTGCGCCCGCGACGCGGAAGAACTCGACCGGGCGCGGACATGGCTCGCCGCCGAAGGAATCGAGGCGCACACGGTCGTTTGCGACGTGGGCGACGAGGCGCACGTCGCGGCGATGATCGCGGACGTGACGGCGCACCACGGGCGCGTGGACATCCTCGTCAACAACGCGGGGCAGATACAGGTCGGCCCCGTGCAGCAGATGGTCGCGGATGATTTCCGCGAGATGATGCACACGATCTTCTGGGGAACCCTCTACCCGACCCTTGCGGTGCTGCCGCAGATGCGCGAACGCGGCGCGGGGCGCATCGTCAATGTCACGAGCGTGGGCGGCAAGATCGCGGTGCCGCACCTGCTGCCGTACAGTGCCGCGAAGTTCGCCGCCACGGGCCTTTCCGAGGGGTTGCGGGCAGAGTTGAAGCGCGACGGTATCACCGTCACCACCGTCGCCCCCGGCGAGATACGCACGGGATCGTATATCCACGCGACCTTCAAGGGCGACGAGGAGGCCGAATTCCGCTGGTTCGCGTTGGGGGACAACTTGCCCTTCAACAGCATAGACGCCGAACGCGCCGCCCGGATCATCGTCGGGGCGACGAAGCGCGGCGAGGCGGAGCGCATCCTCACCGCCCCTGCGGTGATCGGCTCGTTCATGCACGGCGTCGCGCCCGGTTTCACCTCGGATGTGCTGGCACTCGCCAACCGCTACGGCCTGCCCGCCCCCACGAACCCCGCCGACACGGGCAAAGAGCGCGGCGAAACCATCGAAGCCCGCGTCTCGAACCCGGTGTTCGACACGCTGCTCGGCTTCGGCAAGTCCGCCGCCGCCCGCTTCAACCAGCGCAAGGGCGGCAGCGACCGCCGCAACGGTCACGCCCCCGACCGTAACCGGGCGTTGGTGGAATCGCTGGACTGATCTGAAAGTACGTTCGCTCATGTGGCGCGG
>JAABUN010004482.1_pt1 | contig 18980 bp, 15 predicted proteins | sample 5559311 | NCBI WGS metagenome assembly JAABUN01 (sample SAMN10711877, study PRJNA513370) | rock metagenome | isolation source: Antarctica rocks | place: Antarctica: Victoria Land, Siegfried Peak sud | reverse complement strand
GTAGTCGGCCTGCATTCGGGCGAGCGCGCCGGCCGCCACACAGGCATGGGCGCGCGCGAGAACGAGTTCGCGCGCGCGCGAGGCGGGCAGGTCGAGCAAAACGGCCAAACGTTCGCGGCCCTCGCTCAGGTAGCCCCGCACCCACCAGAAGCGCCACACGGCACCGGCCGCGCGCAGGGCGGTTTCCACGTCGCCCGCGCCCGCGTCCAGCAGAACGCGCAGATTGTCGTGATCGGCTTCAAGGCGGTCGAGCCAGACAGCCTGATCCGGGCCGGTGAGCGCGGGACGGGCGCGTTCGGCAAGGTTCAAGAAATACGCGGCGTGGCGGCGGGCGAGGTCGGCGCGCTGTTGCGGCTCGCTCAAACGCTCGTCGGCGAACTGGCGCAGGGTTTCGAGCATGGAAAAGCGCGTTTCGCCGCCGGCCCCCGTTTGCTCGGCGCGCGCGAGCGAGTTGTCGGTGAGTTGCGCGAGATAGTCGAGCGCGAGCGGTTCGCGGGTGACGGCCTCGACCGCTTCGAGCGTCGCGCCGTTTCGGAACACGGAAAGTTGCGCGAAAAAATCTTGCAGTTCGGGCGACAGGAGCTGATAACTCCAATCAACGGCCGCGCGGATTGTGCGGTGGCGAAGAATAGCGTCGCGCTTGCGGCTGACCAGAAAGTCGAAGCGCCGCGACAGATGGGCAAGCATCTGGGCGGGCGACAGCGCCTGCGCGCGCGCGCCCGCGAGTTCGAGCGCGAGCGGCAAACCTTCCAGCCGTTCGCACAATTCGGCGACCGCGCGGGCGTTGCCGGGCGTGATTTGGAAGTCGGGCTGCACGGCCTGGGCGCGGTCCACGAACAGCTGCACGCTGCTGACAACCGCAACCTCCTCGATTGTTTGGGCGGCGGCCGGCGTGGGCAGGGGCGCGACGAGAAATTCCTGCTCGCCGGAAATGCCCAGCCGCTGGCGCGACGAAACGAGGACGACCAGGCCGGGAACGGCTTCGAGCAGACCGCGCACGGTTTGAACGGCATCGTCGACGTGCGGGTCCGCTTCGCGCAGCAGCTGCTCGAAGTTATCCAAAATCAGCAGGGCGGCCGGCTGGTCCCGGAGCGCGCTCGCGACCTGAACGATCAGCGGCCCGCCGGTTTGCGCGGCGCGCGACAGGGCAAGAACGTCGCGCACGGCCTCGATCACCAGACGGCCGTCGCGGATGTCGGCGAGCGGGACGAAAAAAACCGCGCCCCGAAAATGGTCGAGCAGGCCGCGCCCGGTTTCAAGCGACAGGCGCGTTTTGCCGGTCCCGCCCGGCCCAGTCAGCGTGACGAGGCGTGGCGCGGCCGGGTCGGTAAAAGGGGCGCGCAGCAGGGCGGCGAGCCGCGCGCGCTCCGTGTCGCGGCCGAAAAAGCGGGTGAACGTCGGCGGCAGCGTGCCCGAAACGCCCGGCGTGGCGAGCGGCGGCGGGAACTTTCTCGCCGCGCGTCCGGCCCCGACGATCTCAAAAAGCCGTTCGGGCGGATCGTCGTTTGGGGCGGCGAGCAGACGCCACAGGCCCAAATCGGCGAGGGTGATGCCCGGCTCGGCGTCGCGCCGCAGCAGCCCGGCGGTCGCCTCGGAAGCGAGAATCTGGCCCGCGTGGGCGGCGCGCAGCACGAGCCCAACTGTGGCCGTGGCTGGTCCGCCCTCGCGCACCTCGCCCGTGTGGAGGGCCACGCGCACGCCGTTTTGCTGAAGCGCGACGGCGCAGGCGGCGGCATCGGTGGCGCGGCCGAACGCGGCGACGTTTTCGGGCGGCGCGTCGGGTTGCGCCGCCGGCCCGGCAAAAAGAACGTGGCCGCCATGACGCCGAGCAGAATCGCGCAAACGGTTCGCTAACGTTGCCGCTGCGTCCGCGCCCGGCCCGGCCTCGGCGGCAAGCAGCGTCACCGTGCCTTCGAGCAGCGGCGGGGCGGCGGGGGTAGGCGCGTAGACCGGCGCAGGCGCGGGCGCGGCGCTGCCCAAATTTTCCACCAGGGCGCGCACGGCGGGATCGGGCCGTTCGCCCGTGTCGCGCTGCGAAATGCGCTCCCATTCCTGGTACTGGCGGCGGGCGGCGGCGGGGTCGCCCACGGCCGCGTACAGACGGATCAGAAGAACGTGCGTTTCTTCGCGCAGGCCGTCGGCGGCGACCGCGCGGTGCGCGTACCGAAGCGCGCCGCGCGCATCGCCGGCCGCTTCCAAAAGGGAAACGATGCGAGCGAGCGCGCCCAGATAGTCGTCGGCGAGGCGCTGGCGCTCGGCCAGGTTCCATTCCTCGTAGTGGCCGGGCAGCAGCTCGCCTCCGTAGCGTTCGACGGCCTGTTGAAGAAGCGCGACGGAGACATCGGAAGCGCGCGCCTCCCGCAGCGCGGCATCGAAGTCGGCTACGTCGGTCGAAACCACGTCGGGATTAAGTTGGACGAAGGCGCGGTCGGCGACAATCACGGCACCGGCCGGCACGACTCCCGGCGGCTCGACCTGGTTGCGCAGCGAGGAAAGGGCTTTGCTCAAACTGTTGCGGCCCGCGTCCGGCTCGCCGTCGGGCCACAACATCTCGATCAAATGCTCGCGCGGGTGCGGCCGGGGATAAAACGCGAGAAAGGCGAGCAGCGCGCCCGTTTTGTAGGTGCGAAAGCGCGTGACGACCCGGCCGGCCTGCACAACGCGCAGACCGCCCAGCATCTCGACACGGCAAACGGCTTCCATGACGCTCTCGGCGGGGTTCTTCGGGGCACGAAAAACGGGGCGGCAAAACGAGGCGAGGGCAGTGACCAGAGCGGCGCCGACGCGCGCCACACCTGAGTGTAAGTTACTGCCCCCGGCCTGTCAAACGGCGATGCGCAAAAAGCAGGCGGGGCAGGAAAACGCGGGCGCGGGCGTGGAAGTGACAGCCATGAAAACGTTGGTTTTGGTCGTATTGCCGCGCGTCGCCCTGTTTGTGCCGGACTACCACGACTTCACCGGCGCAATGATCGCCTGGTTCGTGCGGCACCGGAAGGGTACGACCGGGGAGCCTGCTCATGCCCGCTGAACCGGCCGCCGCATCCCGCCTGACCTCGCCGCCGACCACGACGCGGGTGCGGTCGTCCGCGTGGCGGCTGGCGCGGGCAATTTTCGTCAGCCTGCTGCTCGCGCCCGTGTGCTGCTACTGGGCGCAGGACCAGGGCATTGACCGTATTTTTTCGCTCATGGTGCCGCCGGTCGCGCTCACGCTCCTGATGGTCGCGCTCAACGCGCCGCTGCGCCGCCTCGCGCCCCGGCTCGCCTTCAGCGAGGGCGAACTCGTCGTTTTCTTCTCGATGCAGGCCGTGATGTGCGCGATGGCGTCCGAGTGGCTGGACGTGGTCGCGCCCAACATCTACAGTTACGGTCTGTTCGCCGACCGGAACCCGCGCTACCAGACCTACGTGCTGCCCTACGTGCGCGACTGGCTGTTCTTCAAGTCTGCCGACGGCCTGACCGCCTTTGGGGGCGGCGGCAAGCCCGGCCTGTTCCTGTCCGAATTGGGGATGTGGCTGCCCAAGATTTTCGCCTGGACCGGCATCGTGTCGCTCGTCGGGTTCGCCATGCTGTGCATCAACTCGCTGCTGCGCGACGAATGGGTGAACCGCGAACACCTTGCCTTTCCGATTGTGCAACTGCCGCTCGCAATGGTCAAGGGCGGCGGCGACTCGCCGTTCTGGCGCAATCGTTTTTTGTGGGGCGGCTTTTTTGCCATGTTCGCCATTGATATGCTGAACGGCTTTTCATTTCTGTATCCGGCTTTGCCGCGCTTCAACGTGCGCTTTCTGGGCGATGCCCTACCCTACTTTTCGTCCCCGCCGTGGAACCAGGTGGGCTGGACGCCGATTGGCATCTTCCCGTTCATGGCCGCGCTCGGCTTCCTGATGCCGACCGACTTGCTGTTTTCGGCGATCTTTTTCTTTTTCTTCCGCAAGTTCCAGCAGGTCATCGCCGCCAGCCTGGGCTACGAGCAGGGCGTGTTCGGCGGCGGCGGGCTGGTGCCAAGCGCGCCGTATTTCAGCGAGCAATCCTGGGGGGCGTTTTTCGGCCTGTTCGTGACCGCGATCTGGGTCGCGCGGCCGTATTTGAAAGAGGTTTGGGGCGAGATCGTCGAGGGGGCAAAAGGCGAAAACGCCCGGCGGCAGGTGCCGCATCGGTTCGCGTTCGGCGGTCTGGTGGGAAGCATCTTGGGGCTGGGCGGCGTCGGGGTCGCCATCGGGCTGCCGCCGCTTTTCGTCGTCGGCTACACGCTGCTGTTTTTGGCGTTCAGCGTCGCCATGACCCGGCTGCGCGCGCAATTGGGCGCTCCGACCCACGAGATGGCCTTTATGGGACCGACGCAACTTTTGGTGGACTTCCACGGCACGCCCGGCCTGAGTTCGGCCCTGCTCACCCAAACAGTGACGACGTTTCACTTCATGAACCGCATCCACCGCACCCACCCGATGCCGACCCAATTAGAAGGTTTGTACGCGGCCGAGCGGTCGGGCGTCAGTCAGCGCGGGATGTTTTTCGCCCTCACGCTCGCCACCGTCGCCGGAACGCTGATCGGCCACCTGATTCGCGTTTATTTGGGCTACCGCTACGTTCCCGGCGACAGCGGCGGGGACACGGCCAACGTGATCGCAACGCTGACGGGCACGCCGCGCCCGCCTAATCCGAGCGCGATGGCGGCGGTCGGGGTTGGTTTCGTTTTCGTGCTGCTGCTCGACTTCGTGCGTTTTCGCGTGCCCGGCTTCCCGTTCCACCCGGCCGGCTACGCGCTCGCCATGAACTTCGGCGTGGACTACTACTGGTTCGGCCTGCTGATCGTGCTGATCGTGAAAGTTTTCGTGCAGCGTTACTACGGCCTGGCCGGCTACGACAAACTGCGCCACCTCGCGTTCGGCCTGATCCTGGGCGAATTCGTGACCGAAACGATCTGGGCCATTTTTTCCATGGTAAACGACCGGCAGGCCACGTACAGCATCTCGATCAACGGCAAAATGGGCTGGGATCAGTAGGGGCGAGGCATGCCTCGCCCCTACCTGCCGCCTACCGGCACTACTTCAGGAACAGCGGCACGATCTTCTGGTTGACGACCAGGGCGAACATGGTCAAAAAGAACAGGCCGGCGAGCACGAGCGCGATCTGCTTGCCCCAGCCCGGCCGCACCTCGGCGGGCAAAAAGCGGCGATTCACGTACAGCGTGTGGAAGATCGTGGCGGCGATGGCGAGGTTGGCGAGGTTGCCGGCGATTACCATCATGGTCGTCGCCGACAGGTTCGGGAACAGCGTGAAGGCGGACACGCCCCACACCACGTAGGCGAACGCGAAGCCGTAGTAAAGGTGCTTGACCTTGCGGTTGTCCATTTTGCGCACGCGCCGGCTGCCCGACCAGATCGCATCCGTCCAGCGCCGGGCCGTAATGTCCACGACGTAAAACTGGCCGGGGATGAAGATGACCAGGCCGCACAGCAGGGTCAGCGTACGGAAAATCGGCCCGTGCGCGGCCCCGAAATCCTGGGCGAGCGCGGCGGCCCAGCGCCATTGATCCTTGCTGGCGAGGCTTTCGACGCGCAAATACTCGGCCCCGAGCAAGCACGGCAGCATCATCCCGACGACCGAACCGAGCGCCCACACCAGATACTGATCCACGAGCAAGTAGCGGAACCAGCCCCGGAAGCGTTTACGCGTTTTTTCCCCGCCCCGGCAGATCGTGCCGATGTGCGACAGTTCGATGGTATGCCCGCCCACGAGCGAGGGGATCGCGCCGACCTTGCCGCCCATGCCCCAGCCATTTTCGCGCACGAAGTTGCCGGCCATGATATTGCCCAGGCCGCCCACGCCCGAAAAGCCGGCGAGCGCGGAAATCAACGTCCAGTCAATTTCCGGGTTGCCGGCCGCGTCGCGCGGCAGGCGCGTCACGTCGAACAGCCCGCCCCAGATGCGCCCCCAGGTCGGCAGCGACACGAAAAACACGCAGCAAAAAAGCATGTAAAACAGCATGCTCAAAAACTTGCCGCCCAGGACGACCTGGAGCGTGTTGTACACTTTGCCGCCGAACAGCACGAGGACCGCGCAAAAAAGGAAAACGCCGTAACTGACCAGCCGCACGGTGTTCGGGTCAATCGTGTCGGCCGGGCCTAAGCCTTTCGCCGCAACAACAATAATCTGGGCGGCCAGCCCGGCGAGCGCGGGCCACCAGCCGCCCACGTCCAAAAGCAGGTAAAACACGAGCCAGAACTTGGGGCCGGGCTTGGAGCGAAAAAAGCCGGTCAGGATTGGCTCGCCGGTGCAAAGCGTGTAGCGCATCACTTCCGTGTTGAGCACGACCTGCGCGACGATGGACAGCAGCACGGCCCACAACATCGCGCCCTGGTAGCGTGCCGCTGCCTGCGGCCCCATCACCCACTCGCCCGTGCCTATCGAGCCACCCGCGAGGACGAGACCCGGCCCGATCAGCGCGAGCAGGTTGCGCGCCCGGAGCGGCTTGGGCGGCGGCAAATCGTCCACGTCCCAGGCGGGAAGGCAGCCGGGGTCCACGGGCAGGGCGGTATCGGGGGCAGGGATAGGCGGTGGGGCGGCATTCGTTGTCAACGGCGCGTTCCTCGTCGAGCGGGAAAGAGTTTGCTTCGCCCGTGTGTTCGAGAAAAGCGGCGTTCGTACCTGCGTCGGCAGGAAAATCGAGGCCGCCGCGCCGAAAGATCAGGGCGTGAACGTCAGCACCTCGCGCACTCCAATCAGCACCGACTCAGCACCGACACCACCACGCGCGTGTACTCGCCGACCGGACCCGCAATCGGAGGTAACTCGATGAACCCTCGACAACTCGCCGCACTCTGGACTGGAACCGTGCTTGCCGCCGCCCAGCTACTGTATCCGCCGCATGTAATGATGCCGAACCTGGTGGACGTGATGAAGTCGCAGTTCGGCGCTCCGGGCGCGCAGCCGCCGCAATTGACACGGTACGCCTTTTTGTTCGCGCCTCCCGCCGGAAGCGCGGGCATTGACTGGGAGCGGCTCGCCGTTCCGCTGCTGCTGGTCGGCCTGCTCACCCTGGCCGCCGTGCTTAGCCTCCGCGCCCGCCGGCCCGGTTCCGCAATCGGCGCGAGCGGGTAGAGCGTATCCAACAATCGAGGAAGGTTGAACCGTTTTCGTGCGCTTATTCCGTGTAGACAACTGGCTCCGAACGCCCGCCGACCGCGACGTGATCGCTCACTGGACAGCGACCGGCGGCAACAACAACGAAGGCGACCCGGCGAGCCGCCACCGGCTCCTGATTCCCGAACCGCCCGAAAACACGGACGCGGACGGCTGGGAGTTCCTCGCGCTCGGCGACACCGGCGACGCCGAGGCGGCCGGGCCGGGGCTGTCGCCGCAGGACGCCGTGGCCCAGCAGATGGCGCGCGACGCCGCACTTGCTGACGACGGACCCGGCCGCGCTCGAATGGTTGTTCATACCGGCGACGTGATCTACATGACCGGCGAGCGGCGATTGTATGAACGCAACTTCCGCCGCCCGTATGCACCGTTCCTGACGCCCGGCAGCACGGCGGACGACTTTACGTTTCGCGTGCCGTTTTTGCCCATTCCCGGCAACCACGATTACTACGACCTGGGCGGCTGGGCGCGCTGGATTGCCCGCATTCCCCTGCTCGCGCCCGGTTTGCGCGCGCTCGCCCACCGCGTTTTTTCGTTCAGCCTGCCCCAGGGCGGCTCGGACATGGGCCGGGCCTACATGGAAGCCTTCGTGGACCGCGACCGATTGAACGGAAACGGCGACGTGACCGTTCCGCTCGCCTATGAACCCGGCGCGCGCACCCGTATTCCGAACCGTTATTATCAGTTCACGACCGGCGGCGTGGACTTTTTCGCCCTCGACTCGAACACCCTGGACGCCCCACCGCCCGGCACCGACATCGGCGCGGTGCGGCAAGCCGCCGCCGAGCGCGTGAAAATCCTGGAAGCCAAGTCCGACGAACTCGACCGCACGCTCACGCGCGAGCAACGCGCCCGCGAGCAACAGCGGCAGGCGCAGCGCGAAGAAGCCGCCCGCGACCCGAACCGCCGCACGATTTTGCTGGAGCGTGTCGCCAGCGTTGCCACCGTGCTTGCCGGCCTTCGGAACGCCCTCAAGGCAGCCGCCGCCGAAGCCGCCGGGCCGGAAGCCGCGCGCGCGGTCGAAGTCGTCACTCGCGCCGAACGCCGCTGGGAAGAAGGCGCGGCCGACCTGTCCGGCGGCGAAGGGATTCAAACGACGACGGGCAGCATCGCCCACGCGCTCGACGTGCTGGACGAGGCCAGTGACGAGGGCTGCGCCGCCCTGGTCGCGGTCGAGGCCGCGCTCGCCCAACTTCCCGAAGGCCCGTTGCGCGCGCAGGTCCTGGGCGCGCGCGACGAAACCGAACGGGCGCAGTCCGCCTGGGCCGACCTGGTCAGCCCATCCCCCGAAGCGACCGAGGACAAGATGCGCAAATTGTCCGAAGACCTTTTAGACGTGCAGCGCGAACTCGCCCTGGAACGCCGCCGTTTGCGCTACCGGCCCGAAGACTACGACCACGTTCAGTTCGCCTGGCTCGACGCTGCCCTGACGGCGGCTCGAACCGACCGGCCCGGCAACTGGCGCATCGTATACCTGCACCACCCCCTGTATACGACGATTGCCAACCACTGCGAGCGGCCCGACGTGACGGATTTGCGCGACAACCTGGTCGCCCTGCTGCAAAAAAACGACGTTCACTTAGTCCTGTCCGGTCACTCGCACGCCTTTGAATGGTTTCGCTCCGACCTGCTGCCCCATACCGGCATCGTGGTCAGCGGCGGCGGCGGGCAGATCGCGCTGCGGCCCTCGCTGCTCACCCCGCGCCTGCTTCCCCGGCGGCGCGAACAATACGCCCGATTGCGCGAAAACGGCGTCCGCGAATGCGCGATGGCCGGCAACGGTCCCGCCGCCCCCGCTGACAATCAGAACGGCCTGCTGTACCACTATTTGCGTGTCTTCGTTACGCCGGACACGCTCACGATCCGGCCGGTCGGCGTTCGCCGCCTCGAAACCGGCGGCTTCCGGCGCGAGGAGCCGATGCCCGTTTTCCACGCCAGCCGCCTGCCCGAAGATCGCCCGCCCTGGACCCCGCGCGTCCTCGAATCTCTCATCGTGCGGCGCGGCGCGGCCCCGGAAGCGCGCTGGGTTTGACGTTGCCGGGGCCGCGCGTCACGCTTCGGCAACACCCGGCTTCCTTCATACTGCCGTCGTATAATCGAGAAAACAACCGTGGCAGCGGCACGGGCGCCCGCCGTAACTCGCGCGCCGCTCCCGTGTCTACTCACCATCTCACGAAGATTCAAGGAACGGCAGGGACACTATGATTATCGGCGAAGTGCTCGGAGTCACCTTTATCGCGCTCGCGGCGTGCATTTCGCTGTGGGCGTTGCTCATCGGGACCGCCCTCGTGTTCGGCGAACGCGCGGCGGAGGCGCAAACGCGGCTCGAAACGCGCCCCTTTCCGATGCTCGCTATTGGGGTCGGGCTTGCCCTTTCGGCCAGTTTGGTCGGCCAAGCTTTGGTCAATCAGCCGAACGCGATGCTGAAACTGGTCGGCTGGGCGCTGCTGCTCGGTTTGCTGACCATGAGCGTGCTGGGCGGAAGCGGCCTCGCGCTCATCGTCGCCGGGAAGATTCGACAGGCGGCCCCGCGTCTTTCGCTGTTTGCCGCGCTCGGCCGGGGTGCGGGTCTGATGATCGCGGGCGGGCTGGTCCCGGTCATCGGCTGGTTCGTCGTGCTGCCCCTGGGAATTCTGACCACGCTGGGAGCGGGCATGGGGGCAATGTTCGGCCGCACCAGCACGGTCACGAAACGGATGCCGGTCGTCGTGGCGGCGAACACGCCCGACGTGCTGCCGTGAAGAGCCGCGTTTCGCGCCGCGACTGTTTGGAGCGCGGCGCGCTGCTCGCAGCAACGAGCGCGCTTGCACTTGGCGGCGGTGGCTGCTCCGAAGCCGTTCGCCGCTACACCGTCCCACCAACGCCCAAAGATGCCGCGCTCCCCCCGGCCGGTCCGGTTGACCCGGCCGCGCGCCTGTTGAACCGGGCCGCCTTCGGTCCCGCCCCCGGCGACGTGGCCCGCGTCACCCGCATCGGCGCAAAAGCCTACGTGGACGAACAGTTAGCGCCGTCCGAAGACGAGCCGGCCGTTCTCACGCTGCGCCTGCGCACGATGATCGGCGAGGTGCGGGACGTGAGCGGCAGCGGCCTCGATTTGCGCGATTTGCCCGAAAGCGACGTGCTGCGCCAATTGTCCCAGATCGCGCTCCTCAAGGCCGCGTACAGCCGCAATCAACTGCGCGAACGCATGGCCGACTTCTGGTCCAACCACTTCAACGTTTACGCGCGCAAAAACCGGGGCGTGTACCTTTCGCCCCGCGACGAAGCCGGCATTCGCCCCCACGTGCTGGGCAACTTCAGCGATCTGGTACGCGCCTCCGCCCACAGCCCGGCCATGCTGGGCTACCTGGACAACGAGGCCAACCGCAAAGGCGTCCCCAACGAAAACTACGCCCGCGAAATTCTCGAACTGCACACGGTCGGCGTGGACGGCGGTTACACGCAAAAGGACGTGGAGGAAGTCGCCCGCTGCCTGACCGGATGGACCACCGAGGACCGCTTTTTACACCGCAAGGGCACGTTCCGTTTTGACGAGAGCCGCCACGACAACGGCCCAAAACGAGTTTTGGGCCACGTCATCCCGGCCGGCGGCGGCGAAAGCGACGGCGACCGCGTTCTGGAAATCGTCAGCCGCCATCCGGCCACCGCGCGCCACATCGCCGCTAAACTGTGCCGCTACTTTTTGGGCGAAAGCAGCGACGAGGCGAAAACGTGGACGCCCAAACTGGCTGCCCTGTTCACCCGCACGAACGGCGACATCAAGGCGATGCTGCGGCCCCTGCTCCTGTCCGACGAACTGCGGCACGGCCCGCCCATCCTGAAGCGCCCGCTCGACTTCGTCGCCAGCAGCCTGCGCGCCTTGAACGCCGACACGGACGGCGGTTTGGCCCTTCAAGGGCACCTTTCCGCGATGGGCCAGCCGCTCCACGAGTGGCCGCTCCCCGACGGCTACCCGGACACGACCCACGCCTGGGCCGGCTCCCTCCTCGCCCGCTGGAACTTCGCCTTTGCCCTTACCGGCGGCCAGATTCAGGGCACGCGAGTGGCCGACCTGCCTGGTCTCGTCAAGGCGGCAACGGGCGACGATGCCGGCCACGCCGACGCCCTGCTTGCCCTTATTCTCGCGCGGCGCAGCGCAGGTGACGAAGCCCTTCGCGGCCTGCGTCACACCGTTGCCGGCTACCTTTCGCGGGCCGGCGAAAACGCCGAGCGCGCTTTGCCCGAAGCCGCCGGCCTGTGCCTTGCCGCGCCCCAATTCCAGTGGCGCTAACGGCTGGAAAAAGAACAACACTGCCATGAACGATTGGTGGACCTGTGAGGGCGGCCCGGCCGCTGCCACGCCGACGCAGCCGGGTGAGCCGGACGGCGAAGCAGTATCGCCTTCCACGCTGCCGCGCCGCGTGCTGCTCGGCGGCGCGCTCGCCGCCGCCGTTGCCTGGGCCGCGCAAAACAACATGCCCTCCGCGCTCGCCGACGTTACCCTGCGCCCTAACCAGGCCGAGCCGGACGGCGACGTGCTCGTCACCGTTTTTCTGCGCGGCGGCGCGGACGGCCTGAACATCGTCGTTCCCCACGGCGATGACGCTTACCATCGCGCCCGTCCCACCATCGGTCTCGGAACCCCGAAAAAAACGGGCAGCGGCCCGCTCGACCTTGACGGCTTTTTCGGCTTTCACCCCGCCCTCGCGCCCCTCCATCCTCTGTTCCACGACGACACGCTCGCCGCCATCCACGCCTGCGGGTCGAGCGACGAAACCCGCTCGCACTTCGAGGCAATGGCGACGATGGAACGCGGCCAAGCCGGCGACAAAAAGCACGCGGGACGCGGCGACGCAAGCGGCTGGCTTGCCCGCCACCTTGCCGGTACGCCGGGCGGCGCGAACAACGCTTCGCCGCTTCGGGCCATCGCCTTTGCCGCCACCCTGCCCGACGCACTGCGAGGTGCGACGCAGGTAACGACCCTCGGCTCGCTCGCCGACTTCCGCCTGCAACTGCCCGCCAATGCGAGCGGCGCGACGAAACCGGCCCTGCACCAGGCCCTTGCCGACCTGTACCAAACAAAGGACGCGCGCGATGCCGTTGCCCATGCGGGCCGCGAAACCCTTGCCGTGCTCGACACCCTGCGGCGCGTGGACCCGGCCCGCTACCGACCCGCCAACGGCGCTGCCTACCCCACGAGCGATCTGGGTAACGGCCTGAAGCAGGTCGCTTGTTTGATTAAAAACGGCGTCGGCCTGGAAGTCGCTTGTTTGGACAAGGGCGGCTGGGACACCCACGTCGCGCAGGGCGGCGCGACCGGCTGGCAGGCCCTGCTGCTCGCCGATGTCGCAAGTTCGCTTGCCGCCTTCGCGCGTGACCTGGGAACCGACCGGCTGAAGCGCGTCACCCTGCTCTGCATGACCGAGTTCGGCCGGCGCGTCCAGGAAAACAGCGGCCTGGGAACCGACCACGGCCGGGCGAGCATGATGCTGCTCCTCGGCGGAAATATCGTCGGCGGCAAGGTCTTCGCCCGCTGGCCCGGACTGGAAAAACACCAGTTAGACCCGACCGGCGATTTGCGCGTCACCACCGACTACCGCGACGTGCTCGCCGAAATCGCCGCCCGCCGTTTGAACAACGACCGCCTTTCCGCGCTCTTCCCCGGCTACGCGCCGCGCTTCGTCGGGGTCGCCCGCCCCGCGCTGCTTGACCACACACCCGGCCGTGCGGGTACAAAGGGCGCATGACTGAGGAAAACATTCCCGGCTGGGTGTGCCCGTTTTGCCGTGCGGACTGCTCGCCCGTCGCCGCGAGCGCGCCCTGCGCTCATTTTTTCGTCGCGGACGGGGAAAACGGCTGGCGGCACACCGTCGCCTCGCGCCGGCTCGCCGATGACGCCGACGCCCGCCTCCCGGCCCTGTTCCGCGAACTGCTGTACCACGACGACGCTTGCCGCGCGCACCTGCGTTTGCGCCGCGCCGCCTACCACGACAGTTTGGAAGTGTACGTTTTTTCCGACGACCCGGATGCGACCGAGCGCGCCTTCGCCGCCGCCATTGAGGCCGCCGCCCCGCCCACCCCATGAACACTTTCCCGTTCGCGCTCGCCGTGTTTTTCGCCGCGCCGACTATCGTTCGCGCTGCGGCGGCGCAAACGGCGACGACCGCGCCGAAGGTCCCGCCGGCCGCCACGAAACCCGCGACGCTTCCTGCCGCTGAGGCCGCCTTTCGCGCGGGCGAGGCGTTTCTCAAGGACAACAAGCCGGCCGAGGCCGAAGGCGCTTTTCGCCGCGCCGTCGCGCTCGCTCCCGCCCGCGCCGACTACCACGACCGGCTGGGCACCGCCCTCAGCCGCCAAAACAAGTGGGCGGACGCGGAAACCGAGTACCGCGAAGCTGTTCGCCTTGCCTCACCCGCGAGCATAGCCGGCTTTCGCAGCAACGTCGCCTTCGCTTTGTACAACCAGAAAAAGTTGAAGGAGGCGGAAGCCGAGGTGCGTGAGGCGATCCGCATCGGGCCGGCCAGCGCCGCCATGCAAAGCAATCTGGGCACCTTTCTGCTGGACGCAAACAAACCCAAGGAAGCCGAAGCCGCTTACCGCGAAGCCACTCGCCTCGCCCCGAATGCCGCTGCCCACCAGAACCGTTTGGGGCTTGCCCTGGAGCGGCAGCAAAAATGGACCGAGGCCCAGGCCGCCTACGCGCAGGCCGTGCGCCTCGACCCCAGCCGCGACTTTTACCACTACAATCTGGGCAACACGCTCGCCGCTCAGAACAAGTGGACCGGGGCCGAAGCCGCATACCGGACCGCCTACAAACTCGACCCGCAGGACCCCGACAACGGCTGGCGTTTGGGCCAGGCGCTGTACGGCCAGGCCCGCTTTGCCGAGGCCGAAGGCCTGTTCCGGGCCGCCCTGCGCCAAAAGCCCGGAACGCTCAACTACATCGTCTGGCTGGGCGCGACGCTTGTTAAGCAAAGCACGTGGCCTGAAGCCGAAACCGCCTACCGGGAAGTGGTTCGGCTCGCCCCCGACCGGCCGGACACGCTCAGCCGGCTGGGAACCATTTTGCTTCGGCAGGACAAGTTCACCGACGCGGAGCCGTTTTACCGGCGGGCGGTCGAACTCAGCCCCCAGAATGCGCTGTACCGCCACAGCCTCGCCCGCGTTTTGGAGCGTCAAGACCGCTGGCCCGAAGCCGAAACCGCTTACCGCGAAGCCGTTCGGCTGGACCCCAAAAACGCGGACTACCGGAACGAACTCGGTCTCGCACTGCGCCACCAAAACAAGCTCATCGAGGCCGAGACCGTTTTTGTCGAAGCCCTTCGCCTCGACCCCAGGAACGCCGCGTACCGGGCAAACCTGCGGCAAGTTCGCGCCGCGTTACAATAAAGGCGTCATGCCTTCCACCAACGCCGCCTCGCCGCTCGCCGCCCAGTTGCCGTACGCGATTTTCGTCGTCGCGCTGTTTCTTTTCTACAGCCACCTGGTCCGCCGGGGAACGCTGGCCGGACGCAACATCGTGCTAGCCGGGGCCGTGGTCGGCCTCGTTGCCGCCGCCGCATCGTTCTTTCAGATCGCGCCTCAAACGCGCGCGCAAACTCCGCTGCCCGTTTTGCTCGTCGGGCCGCTGATGATGCTGGTTTGCGCCGCCGTTTGCGTCGCCTTTGCGTACCGGGCGCAAAAGGTGGTCGAGGCGGCCCGATTCGCGCTCGGCGATACGACGATCATCGTGCGCTACAGCCCCGCGAGCGGCATCGAAGCGGACGCCCTTTTGCTGCCGGCCCTGACGAATCTGCGAATGCTGGGCGGTGTGCTCGGCGCGATCAGCGTCGCGGGCGGGCCGAGCATCGAGCGCGAAGCGATGCGCGTCGCGCCGGTTAATCTGGGCAAGGTGATAATGACGGGCGCGGGCAGCCTTGCCGTGAACCACGTTTTTCACGCGGCCGTTTGCGAGCCGCTGCGCCCAGCCGACGCGAACGTGTTGCGGCGCGCGCTTGAAAGCGCCGCCCAACAGGCGCGCAAGGCGGGCGCGGAAACCATCGCCGTTCCCATCGGAAGTTTGCGCGGTTTGGAAATCGAGCGCGTCGCGGCGGTGACGGCCGAAGCGGTTTTGAAGCAGCGGCGCGCGTTTTCCGAGATCGTCTTCGTCGCGCTCGACGTTCGCGGCACGAACGTGGTCGCCGCCGCCGTCGCCAAAGCCGTTGAGGACGTCGCGCGCTCGCCCCGCCCGGCCGGCCGCCCGTCTTCTTCGTAAAACAGCGTGTGAAAAAAAAATTTCTCGTGCGCGTGCGTGCGGGAAGGAGAAGTGAGCGCGCCTGCCGAAACGCAGGCCGGGAGCCAGAACGGGAAGCGCGCGCTCTCGCGCGAACGGAGCGTGGCCCGAACCGGTTTTCCTGCATCAACGACGACCGCGATGACCGCACGCGAAAGCGGGAAGGAAGAGGAGGCGTAGAAACATGGAAGCGTATTGCGTTAAGTGCAAGGCCAAGCGGGAAATGAAGGACGCAACCGAGACGAAGATGAAGAACGGCAAGCCTGCGGTGAGCGGGACTTGTTCGGTTTGCGGGACCAAGATGTTCAAGATCGGCGCGATGCAAGCCGCCAAGTAGCCGGAAGAACAAAGTGCGGACACGGGGAGCGGGCGAATCTGCCCGCTCCCCGTTTTGTTGTCTTTGTTTTCACGCGTTTTTCCGGCAACATTCCAGGAACGACACGCTTTTGCTTTCTTTTTACGACGTTATTCTGGTTGGCGCGGGTCAGATCGGCGACCCGCTCGGCCGCGCGCTCGCGCGAGCGGGCCACAAAACGCTCGTGGTCGAGCGCGACCAAGCGGGCGGAACCTGCACGAACCGGGGCTGCACGCCCACGAAAACGCTTGCCGCGAGCGCGCGAATCGCCCACCTCGTTCGGCGCGCGGCCGACTGGGGCGTTCTTGTTGGCGGCGACGTTTCCGTTGACTTCGGCCGCGTGATGGCCCGCAAGGACGCGCTTGTCGCCGATTTCCGCGACGAAACGCGCGAGACTTTGGAAAACACGCCGAACCTCGATTTTGTCAAAGGCGACGCCCGCTTCGTCGGCCCCCGAACGCTGCTCGTGACCGGCCCGAACGCGGAAGCGCGAAGCGTGCAGGCAAGCCGCATCGTGCTCAACGTCGGCGCGCGGCCGGCCGTCCCGCTTGTCGCCGGTTTGGAAACGGTTCCGTTCCTCGACTCGACCACGATTTTGGACGTTGACTGCCTGCCGCCCCACCTGCTGATTCTGGGCGGCGGCTACATCGGGCTGGAGTTCGGACAAATTTTCCGCCGATTCGGCAGCCGCGTCACGCTCATCGAGGCCGGACTGCAACTGCTGGCCGGCGACGAGGATGCGGACGTAACCGACGAAATGGCGCGTTTGCTGCGCGCCGAGGGCGTGGACGTTCGGCTGGAAACGAAAGCCGAGCACGCCGAAAAAGGCGAGAACGGCGGCGTTCGCCTGACCGTGCGGCCTAAGGACGGGCCGCCCGAAACCCTCGCCGGCTCGCACCTGCTGGTTGCCACGGGCCGCACGCCCAACACGAACGATCTGGGCCTGGAAGCGGCCGGCGTGATTGTGGATGCGGATGGGTTCGTTCGCGTCAACGAACGCCTCGAAACAAGCGCGCCCGGCGCGTGGGCGGGCGGCGAGGCGGCGGGCAGCCCCGGCTTCACCCACATCGCTTACGACGATTTCCGCGTTTTGCGCGACCAGCTGCTCGGCGGCGGGAAACGACGGACGACCGGCCGGCTCGTCCCGCAGACCGTGTTTACGGATCCGCAATTAGGGCGCGTCGGCTTGAGCGAAAAGCAGGCGCGCGCGGCCGGTCATACGATCCGGGTCGCCAAAGTGGCCGCGCGCGATCTCGCCCGGCCGCGCGAAACCGGCGAGGCAGAAGGCTTCATCAAGGCCGTGGTGGACGCCGACACGAAGCAGATTCTGGGCTTCGCCGCGCTGTGCCGCGAAGGGGGCGAATTGATGGGCGCGGTCACGGTCGCGCTCATGGCGCGTCTACCCTACCCCGCCCTGCGCGACGGCATTTTTTCCCATCCCACGCTTGTCGAGAGCCTGAACAACCTGTTTTTGGCTCTGGACGAAAGCTGCCGCCGCTGACGCGTGCGCGCGCGCGTTCAAAACCAGTGGTACTCGGCGACCAGGCGGAACTCGTCCTTGTTGTCGTTTTTGCGGTTGATGGCGGGGGCGTATCCGGCCACGATGCGCGAATCGGCCGAGGGCGAAAACGAAATCACCGGGCCGGCATTGATTCGGCCGCTTTCAAAGTCCTGAAGGTACTCGAAGCCGCCCCGCACGCGCGCCCGGCTCGTCGCGCTTCCCAGCGGGCGGACGTAGCCCAGCGACAATCCTTTTTCGTAGTTCGCGCCGGCTTCCAGTTCGCGGGCCAGAATAAGGTTTAGCGACAGGTCGCCGCCGTCTTTGTCGTAGCGCGACAAGATGATCTTGGCCTCGATCTCGCCCTTGCCTTCGCGCGGCTGCTCGTATTCCAGATACAGACCGGGCAAAATGCGTCCGAACCGGTAGGCGCCCAGTTGATAACGCGCTTCCAACTTGGCCGCTTCGTAGCGCAGCCGGCCGCTCCCCTCGCGCTCGAACTCGACGTAGGGCGCGATGGCGAACCGGTTGGTGACGCCGTACTCGAACTCAACCAATTGGGTGAAAACACGGCCGCGCGCGCGGTACCGGCTGTGCAGCGCAATCTCGCGCTCCCCCTTGAACGCTTGAAGCCAGTCATACGTGAACGGAAAATCCCGCTCGCTCGCCCGCGCGGGCCGCGTTCCCACCCCGATTGCCAGCAACGACAAACACACGGCCGCGCGGCGCAGAACCACAGCCCCTCCAAAACGAATGAACACGAAAGAAACACCTTTCCGAAAAGATTTGCCGCCCGCCGACACTTCCAACGGTGTTGCGATCAAAATGATCGGCGACCATTACGGTCGCCATTAGCGTAGCAGATCATTCCGGTTTGCGTCAACCCGAATGGGAGCGAGAAAAAAAGGTTGAAAAGCCAAGACGCCAAGAAGAACGATTTTTTCTGGTCTTGGCGTTTCGTTTTCCGCTGCCGCTTTACCGTCGAGCGGCGTTCGGGGCGGCGGCGGCGATGCGCAGGGCGCGCAGGCGCAGAATTTCCACGGGTTCCGTGCCGGCGGCGTAGGCTTTGAGGAGGGCGGCGAGTTCGGCGTGCCTGCCGCGCTGTTTGAGCAGGGTGAGCAGGCGATAATTTTCCCAGCCTTCGCGCACGGCTTCGGAATGGCGGGTGGGAACCGGGCCGCGTGGGCCGGGGTAAACCATCAGGTAGTCGGGCGTGTTTTCGCTCCACGACTCGTCGAAGTCGTTCCACGGGTCGGCGCGCGGGGCGAAGTAGTGCTGCCGCCGTTGCTGCTGCGGGGACAAGGCACCGTTCGTCACGCTTCGAGTGGAAAAGATTCAGACGCCGTTAAACCAAATATACACCCGCCGTTGACAGTGCGGCCGAAGCGGATGACGTGTTCACTCTGGCAATCAGGACAAATCGCCACACGAGTAGTCATGCACTCAGATTACCCGCACACCACCCGCACAACTCGGCCGGAGCCACGACCCCTGAGAATGCTTCATCTTACATGTATTGTGATAAGTACCTGAACAAAATTAGGGTTTACAATGGTTGAAGGGCGAGAAGCCAATCACCAGTGATCTGCCCACCGCTGACAGGGCTTTGACCATGCCCCGAATCTACAGACGGTGAGTTAAGCGGTCCCGATTGGCCCCATAATCAGGGGCAGGAGCAGGGACCATGACAACGGCAACACAGGCAGCAACGACGGCGACCGAACGCCGACAGT
>JAABUN010004481.1_pt1 | contig 18987 bp, 19 predicted proteins | sample 5559311 | NCBI WGS metagenome assembly JAABUN01 (sample SAMN10711877, study PRJNA513370) | rock metagenome | isolation source: Antarctica rocks | place: Antarctica: Victoria Land, Siegfried Peak sud | reverse complement strand
TGAGGCCGTCGACCTGATCGAACCGACGGTCGAGGAGTTCGCCGGGGCGCTTCGCCTGCACAACTTCTACGTCCGCTACCGCCTCCCGCTCATGATCGAGACCCAGCACTTCGAGTACCTGATGTGAGCGGACGCTGTGTGGCTACGTCCGCTCACTGAGGCGACTTGTAGGTCATCGGAGCTGCCTCACGTGACGGCTGACGATGTTGGCCTCGATTCGGGGAGGATCTGGATTGCGGGTGGCAAGGCGACCGCGCAACGGGAGGGTCAGCTGACCGACTGGGGCCTTCTCCACGTTCGGACGCGGATCGAGGAAATCGATGAGCCGACTCGGCCACTCGTGTACTGGGGTCGATCCCCGGCCCGCGCCGGGCAAGTGTCGGGCGCCGCTGCTCTTGTGGATGTGCTGACCCGGGCCGGGCTGCATCACGAGCCCGATGTGCGGCCGGGGTCAGTGGCCGCATGGGCTGGCCGCCGGGTGCTCGACGAGACCGGGCGGATCGACCTCGCGGCGCGGGCGCTCGGGGTCCGGAGCCTCGACCGGGCAGCAGGAATCGTGGCGTGGGACTGGCGTTCCGATCCGGAGCCCGACACTTCATGACCTCTCGGTGGGAGTCTCCGCGTTCGAACGGCTCGAAGCCCTCGTTGCCAACGATGCGCTCTACGAGCTCGCGGACGCGGTGCCATCCCCCGACCCCACGGCTGGCGGTCGTCCGCGCATGTTCCCAGTCTACATGTGGCTCCTGTACGACGCCCTTCTCTCCGTGTGGGGATCGGCTCGTCGCGTCGAAGCCGAACTGGCACACCCGATCGTGTGGAACCAGCTGCGTACATTGATCAAGTCGCGATTCCCCGACGACCCAGAGCAGTGGCTGCCGGCAACGCCGATGCGCAGGTGACACTACTTGTACGGGCGCACCACCTGGCTCACCGACCCCGCCGTGTTCCTTCAGCTCCACGAGATCCACCGGCGCTGCGCCATCGACCAGGCCCGATCCCTTGGGTTGCTCGACCCCGACGGGCCTGGGTCGTGGACCCGACCGGATCTGTCACGGATGGTCTACGCAGACGGCAAGGTCGTGACGCCGCTGTTCCGAGCCAAACCCGACACCCGGATCTTGAACCGGCGCACCGGTGAGATCCGCACGCCACAGTTCGAGGCGGACGCCGGGCTGCACTTCGAAGGCACCGGCGAGACCGCCTGGGGCCTCAAGTTCGTGCTCGTCGCCGTGCGGACCACTGACGTCCGCGGGCGCATCATCCTCGACACCGACTGGGTCCCCTGCCCCGGGTGGCGAGGCCGCCACAGCGATGGATTCGATCGCTCGCATCGCCGCGGGCACTCCCGGGCTCCAAGGGGTCATCTACGACGGCGCCCTCCGGGGTGTCCACCACCAGCGGCTCCTCCGCGACCTTGGCACCCTGTCCGTCAACAAGGTGTCGGCCACAACAGGCACCGGGCCGCGGCGCAAGGGTCGTGTCCGCGTCGAGAAGTCCACGTTCGTCGAGCAGCGCACCATCACCATCCCCGACGGGACCCAGCGAACGGTCGACCTGTTCGCCCGTGCCGGAGCGATCGGGATCGGGACGATGACCGACACCGGCGAGATGCTGTTCACTGAGCTGCGACGGATCCGCACCAGCCGCAGGGCGGACAAGGTCGGCACGTTCCGTTGGTAACAACCACCACCGGCTCCCCGACCATCTCGGTGCCGGCGTCATCACCGTCCGCCTCCACGGCAACGACGAAGACACCGTTCGGAAGTTCAACCGCACCGAGAACGTCCGGCCCATCCCACCCAGCGACCCCGACTTCCCCGCGCTCTACCGTCGACGCAACGATGCCGAGAGCGTCAACCGCGCCTTCGACGACACCCTGTGGCTCCGTCGGGCACGCTCGGTCGGCCAGGCACGGCAGCGGCTCAACCTGCTGACATACGCCCTCGCGGTGAACGCCCTCGCGCTGCACCGACACCGGCGCGCCAGCAGCGACCCGCCACTCCCCATCGCGGCCTGAACCATCCCAACCCCGGAAGAACCGGGGTTAAGCCGCGCCCCGATCCAGCTTCCGGCACCCTCGCGCGGCCGAACACAGCGGGACCAGCAGCCAGCAGCGCCGAGACCAGGACCTACGATCACGAGACCGCCGCCGGCGGCCAGTTCGCAGGAGGTCTTCTTCCGCGTTCTCTTCCGGCCCCGGGCCACTGGGGGTGGCGCGAAACCTTGTCTGACCTGCCCCTGGCGGCGCGCTGAGCAACGTTGGGAACGTGAGACCCCGGATCTGGGGACGTCGATTCGATCGTTGCCCTGGTAGGCCACTGTGACAGCCAAGGCGGAGGGCACCGCGGCGGCCGAGCGCCGTTCAGTTGTCAAGGACGTGGGACCATGCCGTGGGCATGGCCGCTTTGGCCGGATTTGGCCGGTCAATCGGTGTTGTGGGCGACCGAGCTGTCCCAGCCGCCGTCTCGCTCGCGACGGATTCCCTGGACGAGCAGCCGGAGCAGCAAGCGGGCGAGGCCCACTTGGTCTGGGTCGGCTCGCTGTCGGCCCTTCGTGGTTTCATATCGCCCGCTTGTGGCGAGCTGACGCAGTGCTGTTAGCGCCTCACGAATCTCATCATGGTCTTGAGCCCGCGAGACATCCGCGGCCAGCCGGAAGGCGGTCCGCTCGTGGAGTTGCCGATCTCGATCGTCGGCCCGGTCGATGGTGTCGGAGATGCCTGCCGACATGATCATGACGTCGCCGCCGTGGGCGATGATCTCGTTGAGGTCGGCGTCATTCGGGCACCCGAGATGTAGCCGGTAGAGCGCCATCCCATAGCGGTCGCCCGCGGCCCGGCTCGTGGCCGCGTGGGCTGCCTCGAGCTCAGCGAGCCAGCGCTCCAATTCAGCCATCGATGTCATCGTCGGCCTCCTCGTCGAGAAGGTCAGGTGTCCACCCTGACTCGCTCATGACTGCACGCTCGAGGCGGTTCATCCGATCGACCAGTTGATCCTCGTCGAGACGTTGGCCCAGTCCGAGGAGCGTCCTGGCAGCACCGAGGCGGACCGTGTTGGACGCTGAGCGCATGAGGTCGGCGAGCGTCTCGACGGCTTCATCCACGAGGTTTGGCAGCTTGCGATGAACCTCCTCGTACCGCTCACGCCGGGCCCGGTGCAGGACCGTCTGGAAGGCGGGATCTGCAAGGAGACGCCGGATCGTTCGCTCGCTCCGCCCGGTGTGGGCCCGCACCTCGCTCTGGGTCATGCCCGAAGCCAAGAGCCACGCGAGCTCGCGATCGCTGGCGGCCTTGGGCGAGGGCTCGGGCTCGGGCTCGTGGCTGCTCATCCGGCCACCTCGTTGTCGGCCATCGCTAGGAGGAGTACTCGGATGGTCGCCCAGGCGACGAACAGGAACGCAGCCTTCTGCTCTGGCAGACCGCGTTCGATCGCGAACGCCCGTAGGGCAGGCGAGACATCGCGGTCCGGTTCGGCCGACCGATCGCGCTCACGGGATGCCACGATGATGACCTCGACCGGATCGATGCCGAACCGCTCCACCATGGGGCTATTGACCACCACCCCGACAAGGGCGGGCCACTCCTCACACAGATGAGCGGCCGGGACAAGGCTGTCAGGTTCCATGGTGACTCCGGCGGGTCGGTGGGCACCTTCGGCCGGAGATGGCGGCCGTGAGACAAGGCCGCACGCGGCACGATTAGATGAGCAATGGTCAGGCAGCACAGTGGCCCCTTCGGTCGACGCGGATGTTCCATTTCTTCGTGGGACTCAACCCGGCTTGGACAGGACTGCAGTACTGAACGACGGGCAGTCCCGCCGTGGCTCGGGCGAGGGGTCCGAGCAGGATGTGGCTCCTCCCCATGCGCTTGGCAGTGACGCGCGCAGCACAAGTGCGTTTGCCGTCTTGGCTGGGACGGCACTGTTGCGTTAGGCCGCGCCGCTTGGCGGGAAACATCAGAGGGGCTGAGAACCGCTGACCGAGATGCACCGTGGAGCGGTGGATGAAGCGGTCCTGCGACTCGGTGTGTGCCTCGGTTGGGCTTGACCGGAGCGCCTCGTCGCCAATGCAACAGTGCCCTTCAAGCTCATCGAGTCCGACCAGGACCGGTGACGAGCGGTCAACGGACCCACCTCGTCGCCCTCGTTCGCTGGCGCCATCTTCGAGAAGGGGGCAGTTCTTGACTATCTTGCGAGCGTCGCCTGGGTGCGTCTGCGGCCGATGGCTATGGGTAGAGGTGGCACGCCACCTCGGTCGAACCCACAAGGGTCCGTTCCGGGAGGACCTCGCGGCAGACGTCCATGGCGGCGGGGCAGCGGGGGTGGAACACGCAACCCGCTGGGGGGTCGGCGGGCGTGGGGAGGTCACCCGAGAGTACGATGCGCCGGGCCCTCGCCTGGCTCCGACGTACGTGGGGCACCGCCGACAGGAGGGCTTGGCTGTAGGGGTGCTTCGGCGACTCATAGATCTCGGCGGCAGTGCCGGACTCGACGATGCGCCCCAGGTACATGACGGCGATCTTGTCGCTTAGGTGGCGTACCACCGAGAGATCGTGGGAGATGAACAGATAGCTGAGCCCCAGTCTCTCCTGGAGGTCCTCCAACGTTGTGATGATGGCGGCCTGGGTCGAGACGTCGAGGGCGGAAACCGCCTCGTCGCAGATCAGCAGCTGCGGGTCGAGCGCCAGGGCCCGGGCGATGGCGATGCGCTGGCGTTGGCCGCCCGAGAACTCGTACGGGTAGCGCCGAAGGTGGTGCGAATTCAGGCCTACGAGCTCGATGAGTTCCGCCGCCCGGTCCGCACGCTCGCTGCGACTCGACTTGCGGTGGGCCCGCAGACCCTCGGTGACGATGTCGCTCACGACCCACGAGGGGTCCAGTGAGGAGAACGGGTCCTGGAACACCACCTGGACTTTTTGGCGTGCAGCGCGCAGGTCGCCGGCGCGCAGGGCCGAGAAGTCGACGCCGTCAAGTCGCACGACGCCGTGGTCGGCGTTGAGGAGGCGGGCGATGAGCCGGCCCGTGGTCGACTTGCCTGATCCTGACTCGCCGACCAGGCCCAACGTCTTGCCTCGCCCGATGTGGAGGTCGACGTCCTTGACTGCGGTCACCCGCTCCGTCGTCCGGCCGAGCATGTCGCGTCGAGTGACAAACGTCTTCGTCAATCCGTGGGCTTCGAGCAGCGGGCTCACGGGTCGATCCCCGCCAGCGTGAGTTCGTTGACCCGCACGCAGCGGGCCGCACGATCCGGCGAGATCGGGACAAACGGTACCGGCTCCTGGTCGCAGCGACCCGACACGCAGTACCGACACCGGGGGTGGAACAGGCATCCCGGCGGCATGTCGTCCACTGGTGGCACGGTACCGGGGATGGGTTGCAGCTTCTCACCTGCGTGCTCGGCAGGAAGGCACTCGAGCAGGCCCTCGGTGTAGGGGTGCCCCGGTTGGGCGAAGAACTGGTCGGTGGGTGCCCGCTCGACCGCCTGCCCGGCGTACATCACGACCACTCGGTCACACAGCGCCGAGACCACGCCGAGGTCGTGGGTCACAAAGATCACCGCCATGCCCAGATCCTGCTGCAACGACCGCAGGAGGTCGAGCACCTGTGCCTGGATAGTCACGTCGAGGGAGGTGGTCGGCTCGTCTGCGATCAGCACCGCAGGGTCGCACGCCAGGGCGATGGCGATCATCACCCGTTGCTGCATGCCCCCGGAGAACATGTGTGGGTAGTCTCTGGCCCGCTGCCGGGCAGACGGGATGCCCACCAGGTCCAGCGCCTCGATGGCGCGCTCCCAAGCGGCCGCCTTGCTGACCCCGCGGTGGTGACGGACAGCGGAGGCGATCTGCTCGCCGACCTTGAACGCCGGATCGAGGCTCGTCATCGGCTCCTGGAAGATCATGGAGATGCGGTTCCCGCGCAAGGCCCTCATCTCTCGCTCCGGGAGACTGAGCAGGTCGCCGCCCTCGAACAGGATCCTGCCGGCGGTGATCCGCCCCGGCGGGTTGGGGATCAGGCGCATGATCGCCAGTGAGGTCACCGACTTGCCGCAGCCGGACTCGCCGACCAGACCGACGATCTCGCCGGCGCCGACGTCGAAGCTCAGCCCGTGGACCACCGGCACCATGCCGTGCTCGGTGGCGAAGCACACCTCGAGGTCCTCGACCGCCAGCAGTGGGCTGCCCAGGCCGCCGTTGCTCATTCGGCTCTCCTCCTTTCCTTGCCCAGCGAATCTCTGATGCCGTCGCCGATCACGTTGAACGACAGGACGGTCAGCAGGATGGCGATGCCGGGGATCACCACGAGGTGCGGGCTCTCGGGGAAGCGCGTCGAACGCCCCAGCATCGATCCCCACGATGCGTCCGGCGACTGCACACCCAGACCGAGGAAGCTGATGCTGGCCTCGAACAGGATGGCGAAGCCCATGGACAGCGAGATCTGCACCACCAAGGGCGACAAGATGTTCGGCACGACGTGGCCAGTGATGATGCGACCGGTGCTGCTCCCGACACTGCGAGCGGCTTCCACGAACGTCTCCTCCCGGACCGAGATCGTCGCCGCTCGGGTGACGCGGAACAGGTTGGGGGCGTACACCACGCCGATGGCGATCATGGCGCTGGTCAGGTTCGGTTCGAGGATGCCGACGATGGCCAAGGCCAACAGGAGGGCGGGGATCGCCATGATGGCGTCCGCCACCCGGCTGACGAGAGTGTCGACGAATCCCTGGACGTAGCCGGCGACGAGTCCGATCGGCACCCCGAGGACTACGCCGATGGCCGTGGCCTGCACGGCGGCGATCAGCGATACGCGCGAGGCGAACAGCAGGCGGGACAGGACATCCCGCCCCAGATCATCGGTGCCGAAGGGATGGTTCCAGCTCATGGCCTGCAGTCGGTCTCCGAGCGACTGGGCGTCGGGCTCGTACGGCGCCAGCAGGGGTGCGGCCAAAGCGCAGGCGATGATCAGCAGCAGGAAGCCCGTGGCGACGACGGCGCTGCGCTCCCGGCCGAACCGCCGCGCGAACCGGCGGAGTGGACTTTCGCCCTTGGCCCTGGCGGGCACGCCTACCGCTGCCGTGGTCACTGGCTCCGCAGCTTCGGGTTGAGGTAGCCGTATGAGATGTCCACGATCAGGTTGGCCACCACCACCACGAGGGTGACCATGAGGACGACCCCCTGGATGACCGGCACGTCACGTCTGAAGACGGCCTCGATGGCGAGCTGGCCCACCCCTTGCATGTTGAAGATCTGCTCGACGATCGCCGACAGGCCGAACAGGCGGGCGATCTGTGACCCGGCCACGGTGACCACCGGGATGAGCGCGCTCTTCAGCGCGTGCCTGCCGATGATCACTCGACCGGGCAGCCCCTTGGCCCGGTGGGTGCGGATGAAGTCCCGGTCGAGCACGTCGACCATCCCCGCCCGCATTTGGCGTCCCAACTCGGCGGCGCCGGCCATGGCCAGCGTCAGTGCCGGCAGGGCGAGGCGATGGGCCCACTCCCCCGGGCTCTCCTCCAGGGCCACGTAGCCGCCGGAAGGGAACCATTCCAACCGCAGTCCCAGGAATGTCACCAGCACCAATCCCAACCAGAAGTTCGGCACGGCGATGCCCACCGACGTGCCGATGGTCAGGAGGCGGTCGACGAAGCGCCCTCGGTTCATGGCGGCGAAGATCCCCGCCGGGATGCCGATGAGGGTCGAGAGTAGAAACGCCGTCCCGACCAGTGACAGAGTCACCGGCAGCCGGTCCATGACGGCGTCGGTCACCCGGTAGCTCGAGAACAGCGACGTGCCCAAGTCGCCCTGGACCGCCCCGGTGACCCACCGCCAGTAGCGCACGAGGATGGGGTCGTTCAGGCCGAGGTTCTCGCGGCCGGCCTCGATCTGCTCCTGCGTGGCGGTCTCGCCGACGAGCGACAGCGCCGGATCTCCGGGGATCAACAGGAGCAGACCCCAGATGACGATGGAGACGATGAACAGCAGCGGGATCAGCGACGCCACACGTCGCACGATCAGACTCAACACGAAAGCCTCCTCGCCTCGTTGTGGTCCCCCCACCCTGTGGGGCTCCCGAGTCCGGTCACTTGCTGATGGTCACACCCCGGAACTCGTAGGAGAGTCCGAGCGTCGGCACTAGTCCCTGCACTGCTGGATCCACCACGTAGACGGCCTCGGGGTTGCACACGACGATGTGAAAGCGGTCCTCCGCCGCGACCCGGGACAGCTCTTGGTAGATGGGCTCCCGGTCTTCCTGCTCGATGATCGACGCCCCTTCGGCTGCCAGCTCATCGATCTGCGGGTTGGTGTAGCCGCCCGGGTTCAGGAGGCCCTTCTCGCTGAGCAGCGTCGCTACCGTCTTGGCCGGATCAACCGCGCCGGGCCACTGCGAGTAGGTCATGTCGGCCTTACCGCTGAGGAACCGGCCCAGGAGCTCGGCCGGCTCGAGCGCGGTCACGGTGAGTTCGATGTCGATCTCCGCCAGCTGTTCCTGGACCACCTCCAGCTGCGATAGGTAGAAGGGCACGTTCACCACCACCGCGCTGAGGGCGAGGCCATCGCCGTAGCCGGCCTCCTCCATCAGGGACTGAGCCTCCTCCACGTCGTAGGGGTCTGCCTCGACGTCGGGGTCCCCAGCCCAGTAACCGGGCGGGAAGATCTGGGCCGACGGTGGGCACAGACCGAGGTGCAGTGCGTCGTTGATGCCGTCCCGGTCGATCGCCAGGCTGATCGCTTCCCGAACCAGCGGATCGTCGAGTCCCGGCTTGGTCTTGTTGAGGTACAGCAGGAAGGCGGAGGCGATGGGCGATGTCTGGACCTCGAGCCCGGCCGCCTCGGCGGCCTCGATCTGGTCCGGGTTCAGCGTCGTCGCGTCGATCTCGTCGGCCTGCAAGGCCCGCAGGCGGGCCTCGGGGTCCAGCTGCATGGAGATCTCGATGCCACCGAGCGTCTGCGCCTCTGGATCCCAGTAGTCGGGGAAGGGCTCGTAGGTGATGAGACTCCCCGGCTGGTGATCGTCGACCTGGTAAGCTCCGGTACCGACCGGGCGCAGGTCGAGGTCCTCGTTGTCGAACGCCGCTGGGCTGACCATCATCCCGGCCCGATCGGAGAGCAGGGCCGGCAGCGCCGCTCCCGGGCCCCCCAGCATCAGGTCGACCGTGTACTCGTCGACCACGACGACCTCGTCAACCGAGGCCAGATCCGGCTTGACCGATGAGCTCTTCAGAGTCTGGCCGCGCTCGATGTTCGCCTTCACCGCCTCGGCGTTGAAGGGCTCGCCATCGTGGAACGTGACGTCTTGGCGCAGGTTCAGGCGCAGGACGGTGTCGTCCTCCTGGAACTCCCACGACTCGGCCAACATCGGGCGCAGCTCGCTGTCCGGCGTCATCTCGAGGAGCCGGTCGTAGGCCGGGTAGAGGAAGATGTTGACGAACGGGTTGAACGCCTCGTGCGGGTCGTAGTTGCTGCCGCCCGGCGTTCCCCACATGAACCTCATGACGGCGTCGGGATCGGCCTTGGCCGAATCGTCCGTGGCGTCGTCGGGGGCACCGTCCGTGGCGTCGTCGCTGCTGCCGCCGCCACACGACGCAGCCGCCAGCGCAAGGATCGCCAGCACCGCGGCCCATGTTCGTGTTCGTCTCATCGTCATCTCGGAAATGCCCCCTTGTGTGGATCCTTCCGGCATAATAATCTACAATCCACAGAATTGCTAGTCCCGCCGGGACGAAAAGACCCCACAGGAGGAAACCACCGTGAACTCGGACCCCGGAGAAACCATGATCCAGCCAACCCGCCGTGTGGTCACCGGCCACGACGCCCAGGGCCGATCGATCATCCTGTTCGAAGACCACGCCCCCAACGTGACCGAGATCAAGGCCTGGCCTGGGACGGGCGTGACCGAGCTGTGGGTCACCGACGAAGCCCCAGCCGATCTCGATGGCACAGAGGACCGGTCGTTGCGACCCATGGCGCACGACCCGGCACCGCTCGGCACGATCTTCCGTGTCGTCGAGATCCCACCGGAGTCCGCAGATCGAACGATCGACGCCGAGGGGGCCTTCGAGGAGCTCGGCAGCCGGAACCGCCCTGGCGCCGAGGCCAGCGCCAAGCACCCGTCGATGCACCGCACGGACTCGATCGACTACCTCGTCGTCATCTCCGGGGAGATGACCATGGTCATGGACGAGGGCGAGACGCTGCTGCGACCGGGAGACTGCATCGTGCAGCAGGGCACTTACCACGCCTGGGTGAACACCGGGACCGAACCGTGCCTCCTGGCCGCAGTACTGATCGATGCCAAGCCGCCCACGATCCTGCGCTGAAGGGCGACCGTGAGAGCCGGGGCCACGTTTCAAGCTCGCTGGGACCAAGCCGCTATCGAGCTCAAGGACCATGACTTCTTGGTCTTTGAATCCGCCGACGGCCGAGTCATGCGTTACTCCTACGGCGGGATGGACGGGCTTGTCGCCGCGGTTGCCGGCGGGCTGGCTGCCCTCGGGGTGGGCCGCGGCTCGGCGGTGCACCTCGTGCTGTCGAACTCGCCGGCGTTCGTGGCCACGTGGTTGGCCTGCGCACGACTGGGAGCATGGATGGTCCCCGCCGATCCTGACGCGAGCGAGGCCGAAATAGCCCACCAGGTCGCCCGGATCTCGCCAGTGGCGGGGATCTGCACAAGCGCACGGGCCGACGCCTACCGTAGGTCTGTGGCCTTGGCTGGAGCGGCCACCACGGTGGTGGCCGTGGACGAGGACGACACTGAGCTGTCACCGCTGCGGGGCCCCGCAGCCTCGGCCAACCCCGTCGATCCCTCGACTCGCCTGGCGGTGATGTTCACGTCGGGAACCACCGCGACACCCAAAGGCGTGGAGTTGACCCAGGGCAACTACGCCTTCGCCGGTGATGTCATGGCCATGGCCTCGGCGCTGTCGCGGCACGACCGTCAGCTGGTCGTGCTGCCGCTGTTCCACGCCAACGCCCAATACTACTCGTTCGCCGCCGCCATCTCGGCGGGAGCCAGCGTAGCCCTGGTACAAGCGTTCAGCGCATCCGGGTTCATGGGGCACGCTCGGCGCCACAACGCAACCCACACCTCCCTGTTCGCCGCGCCCATCCGCATGATCCTGGCCCGCACGCCGCCCGACACGGCCCCGCTCAAACTCCGGCACGCCTGGTTCGCCCAGAACCTGTCGGCTGCTCACTACGAGCAGATCAGCCATCTCCTCGGGTGTCGCCCCCGCCAGATCTATGGCATGACGGAGACCCTCCCGGCAGTGCTGTCCAACCCTCCCGTCGGATCGCTGGAAAGGTCGATCGGCGTGCCCACGATCGGCTGCCACGTACGGGTGATGGACGCAACGGGACAGCGGGCTCGTCCCGGCCAGGTCGGTTCGATCCAGGTGGGCGGGCACCCCGGTGCCACCCTCTTCCTGCGTTACCTGGACGACCCCGCGACCACCGCGGCAGCCATCGTGGAGCGTCACGATGACGGCTTCGTCTGGTTCGACACCGGTGACCGGGCCACCGTAGACGAGGACGGGTTCCACTACTTCGACGGTCGGAGAAGCGACACGCTCAAGGTTGGCGGGGAAAACGTCTCGATCGGCGAGGTGGAGCACGTCATCGCCGAGCACCCGGCGGTTTACGAGGTGGCGGTCATCGGTGTCCCCGATCCCCTGCGCGATGAGGTTCCTCACGCCTTCGTGGTGCTGTCCGCCCACGAGTCCACCGATGTGGTCGACGACATTCGCCGCTTCACTGACGAACGCCTGGCCGGCCCCAAGCGGCCTCGTGTCTACACCGTCGTCGACGAGCTGCCCCGCACGTCGGTAGGCAAGATCCGAAAGTTCCTGCTTACCCCGTCCGGCACCGACCCGGCGGGCGAGCCCAACCACAACTACACCAGGAGCACCGAACCATGAGATGGGTCACCTACCGCAGCACTGACGGCACAGAACGCGCTGGCCTCGTGATCGACGGCCGGATCCACGGCCTGGCACCAGGCACCTCGGTCATCGACCTCCTGGGCGACGACGGGCAGCGGATGGCCGAGGCCGCCTCGCGGGCCACCGATGACCCGGGCGAGGTGATCGATCTCGCCGGGGCGAACCTCAGCGCGCCCGTCCAGCCGCCACAGCTGCGCGACTTCCTCACGTTCCTCGACCACCTCCGCAACGTCCAGGCCGCCGCCCAGATCGCGCTGGACCCGGCTTGGGAGGAGATCCCCGCCTTCTACTTTGCCAACGTGGCCGCCGTCATCGGGCCCTACGACGACGTCCCCATCTCCCCCGGCTCCGAGTGGTTCGACTACGAGCTCGAGGTCGCCGCCATCATCGGCAAGGAAGGCTCGGACCTGCACCCCGAGGAAGCGGACGACCACATCGTCGGCTTCACGATCTTCTGCGACTGGAGCGCCCGGGACCTCCAGCGGTACGAGATGAAGCTGAGCCTGGGCCCGTCCAAGGGCAAGGACAGCGCCAACACGCTGGGCCCGATGCTCGTCACCAAGGACGAGCTCGAGCCGTATCGGAGCGAGAACTCGTACCACCTGGAGATGAAGGGCTTCGTCAACGACGAGCTCATGAGCCACGGGTGGATGGACCAGATGGACTGGTCGTGGGGGGAGATCGTCTCCTACGCCTCCCGAGGCACCAGGGTCCTCCCCGGTGACGCCATCTGCTCCGGCACCGTGCCCACGGGCTGCCTCTTCGAGCACTTCGCCGCCAAGGGCCCGGACGACTTCGGCGGCTGGCTCAAACCCGGTGACGTGGTGCGGCTCGAGGTCCAGGAGCTGGGAGCGACCCGTCAGGAGGTGCTCCCGGCCCCTCCGGTCCATCGCCTGCGCACCGGCTTCTGACCATCGGGCCCGGCGGTCAGGACTGCGGGGCACTTGGATAGCGGGACTGGACGGGCGTCCCGGTAGTTCAACCCCTACTCCGAGCGCTGTCATCACCAGCCGCGGAATCGGAGTTCACCGCCACTCGTAACAGGTCCACGCCAACGTGGACAGCTCCGTCGTAGCCCCCCGCCCTGACGTCCGTGACGAAGGCCTCGGCATCTTGATCATCCAGCGGTGGTGGGACGAGGTGGGTGAGCACGAGCTGTCCGATCTTCGCCCGGGCCGCAAGCCCACCGAGGTCGATGCTGTCGGCGTGGATGTCGGCCACGAACTCGAACGGTGTGCCCACCAGCGGCGCTCGTCGGCAGATCTCATGGACCACGATGTCGGCCCCGCTGGCGAGAGCCTCAAGCTCAGGACAGACGCGGGTGTCACCACTCACCACCACGGACCCTGAAGGCGTGTCCACCCGATAGGCCACCGATGGCTCGATGTGTCGTACGGTCACCGCGCGCACGGTCACCTCCCCACGCTGCCACACCACTATGGGCTTGTCGGATCCGTGAAAGGTATGCACATCCATGATGGGCACCGAGGCGCGTCCGGCGTGGCGGCGCCGCTGCTCGAGCTCCTCGTCCCAAGCATCGAGCATGCGGCCCAGCAGCCGGGCTCCCGGGCCATCGGGTGTGTAGATCGGGAGCGGCTTGTCAGCGAGAGTGATCCAGCGCGTCATCACCAGGTCGGGGACACCCACAAGGTGGTCGGAGTGATGGTGGGTGACGAAGAGGACGTCCAGTGACGCCAGGGGCACCTCGGCAGCAGCGAGGCGCATGGTGGTCGCCCGGCCGGCGTCGAACTGCAAGGCCCATTCGCCGGCGAGCACCAGCACCCCGGCGCCGGCGCGGTCCGGAGTGGGGGCCGGGGTACCCGTCCCCGTCACCACCACCTCGAGCACGCCCTTCCTCCTTCAGTACTGGACCGCCACGGCTACGGGACCATCGATGTTCGCCAGAGACCGATCTCACTCGGAGACTGATTCTACAGAATATAGCGAACCCGGCCCTCAGGCGACGCCTGCGGGGCGGTTCACTCCTTGCGTTCGACCTGGTAGGCCTGAAGCTGCCGCTTCAACACCTTTCCCACCGGACTGCGGGGGAGCTCCTCCAACAGGACCATCCTGGATGGGACCTTGTGCTCGGCCAGCCTTTCCCGGACCCAGCCGAGGATCTCGTCCTCTGTCGCGTCCTTCTCACTTGGACGCAGCACCACGAAGGCGCAGATCGACTCGTTGCCATCAGGTCCGGCGACTCCGACGACCGCGACTTCGAGCACCGAGACGTGCTCGAGCAGCACTCGCTCGATCTCCGCGGTCGAGACGTTGTCCACCGCCGGTTTGACGAGGTCGAGCCTCCGTCCGAGAAACACGTACCGGCCATCGCCGTCGACCACCATCTGGTCGCCGGTGCGGAACCACCCATCGTGGACGCTGTCCTCCATGAGCTCTGGGTGGCGCAGGTAGCCGGCCGGCAACGTCACCCCGACCGTCCCGTGGACCTCCAGCTCGCCTCTCTGTCCCTGCTGCACCTCCTGGCCGGACCGGTCCACGACCCGCACCCGGGACCACAGCGTCGCCCGGCCGAGCGTCCCGTTGACCCGGGGCCCGTTGACCGGTTCGCTCAGCGTCGGGGCCAGGGTCTCGGTCAGGCCGTAGACGTGCAGCAACGGTGACCCGAAGCGCCCCTCGAACTCTGATCGTTCCCCCGTCGCGATCTGCTGGGCGAACATCGTCACCCGAAGCCGGTTGTCGTCGTCCTCGATCGATGACGGTGTGGACAGGATCTGGCGGATGTGGACCGTGAAGAGACTCGCCAGCGTGGCTTCGGAGGTGCGGGCGAGGCGTCCGAAGTCCTTGGGTCGAAATCCGTCAACTACCACAGCAGAGGCGCCGCTGGAGAACGCCGACATGAGGGAGTAGCCCAAGGCGTTCATGTGGAACAGAGGAAGCGAGATCAGCCAACGGTCAGAGACCCGCATCCGCAGGTGCGCCGAGACGGCCTCCCCGGCGAAGGTGAGGTTGGCGTTGGTGAGCATCGCCCCCTTCGGCCACCCCGTCGTGCCTGAGGTGTACAACACGGCCGCCAGGTCTGAGCTCGATAGGTGGGTCGCGGCACTCAGCGGATCGGCAGCCGCCAGCGCGCCGTCGAAGTCCAGCGTGTCGTCGGCGGCTCCACCCACGGAGAACACGTACCCGATCTCAGGGGCCATCTCCCGGGCGGCGCACACAACGGGGACCAGATCGGCAGCCGCGATGCTCACAGTGCACCCGGCCTGGGAGGCTATGAAAGCCACGTCGTCCACGGTCGCTGAGGGGCTGGTGGGTACGGCGACGGCACCCAGCTCCGCGCACCCCAGGAACGCGGCCACGAACTGCCAGGTGTTCCGCAGGTGCAGGTGCACCGCCTCACCTCTCGATACCCGTACGGAGTTCAGCAGGGCGGCGACTCGCCGTGCGAGCCGGTCCATCTCTCCATAGGTGATGGTCGTCGGCGGACCCTCCAGTGCGGGAAGCACAAGGAAGGGTTCATCACCCAGCTCGGACGCCAACCACCGGAGACGTCCCCGGAGCGTCTCCGGTGAGCTGGACGCGGCTGGGCGCCTGTCGAAGGTGTCGGGCACGGTCATTCGCGGCCGACAGTAGTCCTCGCGCCGTTTCCGGCAACGGCGAAGAGGTAGCACTCGGCGAAGGCGTTGACCTCTCGCACGATGGCGTCGGCCGCCTGATCGGCGTCACCATCGAGGACGGCCAGCAGGAGTCGCCTATGGCCGAGCACGAGCTCGTCCTTGTCGATGTGGGCGACCGTGGCGCTGCGGTATCGGGCTTCCTGGTCGCGCACGGTACCGGCGAAGCGCCGCAGCCTTTGGGAGTGGCAGGTGCTGGTGAGGGCATCGTAGAACGCCCGATACGCCTGTTCGCTGGACCGCCCATCGGGGGGTTTGTTGTTCCACGACTCCAGCAGCTCGGATGAGCGGGCGGTGATCGCCTCCCGCCACTCCGGGCTGGAGGCAGCGATGGCGTGGCGAACCGCCAGCGGATCGAGCAACGAGCGCAGCTCGGTCAGCTCGCTACAGTCGGCCGTGGACAGGCTCGTCACCCGGGCCCCACGCTGGGGCACGAACTCGACCAACCCCTCGCCGGCGAAGCGGTGGAGGGCCTCCCGGAGCGGCGTCGGACTGACCAAGAACCGCTCGGACAGCTGCGCCGTCAGGAGCCGCTCACCGGGCTCGAGGTCGCCGTTGAGGATGGCGCTGCGCAGCTCCGCTTCGACCCACTCGGTCCGGCTGACCGGACCGTTCGCCATAAGGACTCCTTTGCGAGCTTGTCATGCTAGTGGTGTTCGGCGATCGCCGAGTGGAGGTTACCGTATGGTTGGGAAGCTTCCGCTTGTTGCGGTGTAGCGGCCGATCAGCCTCATCGGATGGCGGTCGGGATCGTCCGTCGAGACTGGGGATGGGCGTCTCACCGCCGGGCGGCGGATCGGATCGGGACTCGACGGGTCAATCGACGGCGCTGTTGCGTCGACGGCCACCCGTGCGCGGCTCTGCGCTGGAGCCGCCGCGATCGGGTGTCAGACCCCTCGTGCGAGTTCGTCGAACGCGGCAGCGACTGTCAGACCATTCCGGGAGTGGGTGCCGAGTTCGTAGTGGCCGCGTCGGAGGTTCTGCATGAACGCGTGGCCCCGGATCACACCGACGCGGTCCGATCCCGTTTCAGACCGCGCATCGGACGGAGCCTGGCCTTGAGTCGGCCGTGGTCGGCTTCGACACGGTTGTTGGCGTACTGGGGTGGTGTCATGGTGCACGGCGGGCAGCAGCTCGACGATCGTGCGAGCCAACGCTGGGGATCGATCGGTGGTCACCTCGGCGGGTTCACCGTGGGCCTGGATCGCGGTGGAGAAGAACCTGGTCGCGGCCTTCACGTCACGCTTGGGACTGCCGCGTGATCCGGTGACAGATGGGGTTTGGGGTCAGGCCGCCTGATCGGCAGCGGGTTTGATGATGGCTTCGAACTCGATGGGGGTCAATCGGCCGAGGCCGGTCTGGCGGCGTCGGCGGTGGTAGGTGCGCTCGATCCAGGTCACGATCGCGAGGCGCAGCTCGTCTCGGCTGTCCCAGCGTTGGCGGTCGAGCACGTTCTTCTGCAAGAGCGCGAAGACGACTCCATGGCGGCGTTGTCGCCGGCGGAGCCGACTTGGCCCATCGAGCCGACCATCTCGTGACGGGTCAGGGCCCGCTGCAGTTTCCGAGACCGAAACTGACTGCCCCGGTCCGAATGCAGGATGCAGCCGGCGACATCACCACGACGAGCGACGGCGTTCTCCAGCGCCGCGACGGCGAGGCGGGCCTTCATCCGGTCGCTGATCGAGTATCCGACGATCCGGTTCGAGTACACATCCTTGACGGCGCAGAGGTAGAGCTTGCCCTCGGCCGTGCGGTGCTCGGTGATGTCGGTCAACCACAACTGGTTCGGGGCCTCGGCGCTGAACACCCGCCGGACCAAGTCGTCATGGGCCGGGGCACCGGGTTTGGCCTTCTTCCCAGCCGTCTTCTTGCCGAACACCGACCACCAGCCGTTGTCTGCACAGTGGCGCCACACGGTGCGGTCACACGCCCCATGTCCGCCGGCTCGGACCTCATCGGCGAGGAACCGGTAGCCGAACTCGGGATCGTCGCGATGCGCGTGAAGATCGCGTTGGCCAGATAGGCCTCGTCGAGGTCGGCGTCGGTGACCGGACACTTGAGCCACCGGTAGTAGGGCTGACGGGCAATCTTGAGGACCCGGCACGTCACCGCGACGGGGACCCCGTCGACAGCAAACTCTCGGACGAGCGGGTACATCATGTTCCCGGCAGGTTCGCCAGGGACAAGTACGCAGCAGCTCGGCGCAGGACCTCATTCTCCTGCTCGAGCAAACGGATCCGACGCTTCGCCGTCTTCAGCTCGGCGTTGTCCGCTGCAGTCGTTCCCGGCTTGATGCCCTCCTCGACATCAGCGGCACGGAGCCAGTTGGCCAGACACGACTCGGAGATCCCGAAATCAGCAGCAACCTGCAAGAGGCGGACATCGGGCTCGCGGCCACGGGCCACCCGGATCACGTCCTCGCGGAACTCACGGGGATAGGGCTTGGGCATGGTGAACATCGGCGAGTTCAAGGGGTGACGGCTGCAGTGAGGGTCGTGGGTCCACCGGTCGGAGCGTGATGGCAGCCATGGTCGCTGCTGTCTACACACAGCCCCGACCGGTGGGAGTGCCAGCATGCCAGCAGAGCCGTTGTCGTTGTCCGAACGCGAGGAGATCCGCGCCGGGATCGCGGCGGGTGAGTCCCTGACTGGGATCGCCGCCGGGCTGGGCCGCCATCGCTGCACGGTCTCCGCGGAGGTGGCCCGCAACGGTGGCCGTGACCTCTACCGGGCCTCCGCAGCGGAGAAGCGTGCCTGTCGGGAACGGGCCCGCCCGAAGATGGCGAGACTCGTCGCGGAGCCGGCGCTGGGCTGGCACGTCACGCAGCGGTTGCTCGCTCGGGACTCACCGATGACGATCTCGATCGAGCTGGCCCGCGGCACCCACGGTCTCGTTGCGGAGCTGTCGCATGAGGCGATCTGTCAGGCCATCTACGCCCGAGGCCGGCGAGGTCTGTCCACCCGGGTGTCGGGGCTGCTGCACCGTCGACACCGGTGCCGCAAACGACGCCTCCGCCCGGTGAGGCGCCGTCGCGGCGGTCACCGCTGGGGTTGTTCAACCCGATCAGCAGCCGCCCGGCCATCGCCGCAGGCCGCAGCGAGGTCGGCCATCTCGAGGGCGATCTGTCTGTGGTGCGTTCAACGCGTCAGCGATCGTGACCGTGTTCGACCGCACCACGCGCATGGTGTGGCTCGCCGGCTTCGGTGGCCGCCACGACGCAGACGCGACCCTCGACGCGCTCACCCAGATCCTCGGGCGCATCGAGCCCGGTCTGCGCCGCACCCTCACCTGGGACCAAGTGAGCTTCCCCCGGTTTCCCGGACGGGGTGGGTGTGGGGTGGATGATGGGCGGCCCGGAGGACCGATTTGCCCGGTGTGTTCCTACCACCGAGGTTCTGCGAGGGCCTCAGATGGCTTCTGAGGG
>JAABUN010004480.1_pt1 | contig 18988 bp, 19 predicted proteins | sample 5559311 | NCBI WGS metagenome assembly JAABUN01 (sample SAMN10711877, study PRJNA513370) | rock metagenome | isolation source: Antarctica rocks | place: Antarctica: Victoria Land, Siegfried Peak sud | reverse complement strand
GCACGCCAACGGCGGAAGGCTGACCCGCGACTTGGTGCTGCCCGACCATCGCGACTACGCCATCGACGTCCCGGTGCACGGTGCCGAACACGCCGAGTCCACCCGACGGCTGGGTCGGCTGCTCCGGGACGTCTACTCCGCCAACCCCGACTCCTTCCGGCTGTTCTGTCCCGACGAGACCAACAGCAACCGGCTGGGGGACGTCTTCTCGGTCTCGGACCGGGCCTTCATGGAGCCGACCCGAAGCGACGACGTCGCTCTCTCGCGGGATGGACGCGTAATGGAGGTGCTCTCCGAGCACAACTGTCACGGATGGCTCGAGGGCTACACCCTCACCGGTCGGCACGGCGTGTTCGCGACGTACGAGGCGTTCGCGATGGTCAGCGCCTCGCAGACCGTGCAGCACAGCAAGTGGCTGGAGGAGGCGATCACCCTGCCCTGGCGCGAGAAGGTGCCCAGCCTCAATGTGCTCCTCACCTCCACCGCCTGGCGCAACGACCACAACGGGTTCTCGCACCAGGGGCCCGGGCTGATCCAGGTGATGCTCACCCACCGGGGCGAGGTGGCTCGGGTCTACCTGCCGCCGGACGCCAACTGCCTGCTCTCCGTGGCCGACCACTGCCTGCGCTCCAGGTCCTACGTCAACTTGATCGTCATTGACAAGCAGCCCCAGCTTCAGTACCTGGACATGGAGGCCGCCGACGCCCACTGCAAGGCCGGTGCCGGCGTGTGGGAGTGGGCCGGCACCGACGACGGCACCCGTGAGCCGGACGTCGTGTTGGCGTGTGCGGGGGACGTGCTGACGATGGAGACCGTCGCAGCGGCCCAGATCCTGCGCGAGCGGGTGCCGCACCTGTCGGTCCGGGTGGTCAACGTCGTGGACCTGATGGCGCTGGTGCGTCCGGCGGACCACCCGCACGGAATGGACCCCACGTTCTTCTCGGAGCTCTTCACCGACACTACGGACGTGGTGTTCTCGTTCCACGGCTTCCCGGGCGCGGTCCACCAGCTGCTCCACGGTCGCCCGCACACCGACAGGTTTCACGTCCGCGGGTTCATCGAGCAGGGGACGACCACGACCCCGTTCGACATGACGGTGCTGAACAAGGCGTCGCGCTACCACCTGGTGATCGACGCGCTGAACAACGCGCGGATGACTCCGGCGGGGGCGCACGAGCTCAGCGACTGGTGCCACGCCAAGCTGGCCGAGCACTCGACGTACATCCGCGAGTACCTCGAGGACCTGCCCGAGATCTCCGGCTGGACCCTCGATGAGCCCCGCTCGTAGCGGTGCAGGGGGCTCGGAGTTCGCCGACGCCCAGCGCGCACAGATCGACACGGTGTTGAACCTGCTTTATGTGCTGCTGCTCTTCAGCGTCATCATCGCCGTCCTCGGCATGATCAACACCCTCGCCCTGTCGGTCCGGGAACGCACCCGCGAGATTAGGCTGCTACATGCCATCGGTCCGCGTCGCCGGCAGTGGAGCGAGTCGATCACCGTCGAGGCTCTCGCAACCTCGGAGCAGGAGCGCGACGGCGACACCCGAAGCCAGGCCTCGCAGGGTCCGGTGAGAGCGGCGAGAAATGGGGAAGGGTGATCCGTGTCGAGTCATACCTCATGGTCAGGTCGAAGCTGCGCGAGTCCCAGAGTCCAACGAGCTCGGCTACCGGGGCGACGTCCGTCAAGACGCCACCCGATGGATGATTCCGTCAGGAGCACTCAAGCGAGCGAACGGACAGCCACCATGGCGAACCAGCCCAACAACCAAGGCCCGACAGCGGCTGGCAAAGAGGGGAAATGACCGAACAACGGAATGATCGACCTTCAGGAACCGAGATCGTCAAACTTGAGGATCTCGCCGGGCGCCTCCTGGACCAAGCCCGAGGCCACGACTCGCACCGAGCGGCGCAGACAATCCACTCCGGGTCGTCCATGCGCGCGACCGTCATCGCCCTCGCCGACGGGGCCGAGCTGGCGGAGCACGAGTCACCCCCGGCAGCCACTCTGCAGGTCATCTCCGGCCGGGTGCGGCTGCACTGGGCAGGTGCGGAGTCGCAGCTCAGCGAGGGCCAGATCACGGACATCCCCCCAGAGCGGCACGCACTCACTGCAATGACGGACGCCGCGGTCCTCCTCACCGTGGCGCTGCACTGAGAGCGGGGCGATGAGCCCGGTCTCGGCGACGCCCCCCGCCAGCAGGACCGGGATCGAGCGCGTCAGCCCGGATGACCTCATGTCCCTCGTGTCCGAGCGGGGGTCCGTCCCGTTGCAGATCGGCGCGGTCCTGGTTCTCGACCCCGACGCCGGCGTCGACCCCGTCCGGGTGGTTGAGGCGCTCGGTCGGCGCGTCACCGCCATCCCGCGCCTGCGTCAACGCCTGGTGAGCCTGCCGTGGGCCGGCGGTCGGCCGATCTGGGTCGATGACGGCGAGTTCGCGATCGGCAACCATGTCACGGACGTCACCGTGTCCGACGGTGAAGAGGGCGCCCTGAGGGTGGCCGCGGAGACGCTCGGCGCCCGGCTGCCCCGTGATCGGCCGCTTTGGTCGGCGACCGTGGTCACCGATGCGGCTGGACGCGGGTCGGCGGTCGTCGTCGTCCTGCACCACGTCCTCGCCGACGGCGTCGGCGGGCTGGCCCTCCTGGCCGGGTTGGCGGACGGAGCCGGCGGGGCCCCCGACCCGGACTTCCCACGCATGGGGCCTTCCCTCGCCCGGCTGGTCCGCGACTCGGCCGCAGATCGGCTCCGTGGTGTCACGAGGCTGCCGGGCACGGTGCGCCGCCTGCGTAGCGCCGTCGGCGAGCTCCAGCTGTCGAAGCGGGCGCGTGCGACCCGGTCGTCTCTCAACCAGCCGACGGGTCGGCGACGGCGCCTCAGCTCCGTGACGGTCGACCTGGACGGCGTCGCCGCCGCGGCGCACGCCCATCAGGCGACGGTGAACGACGTCGTCCTGTCGGCGATCGCCGCAGCCCTGCATCGGCTGCTGGCGAGTCGTGGTGAGCGGGTCGACGAGTTCATGATCTCGGTGCCCTTCTCGGCCCGGCGCGCCACGACTGCGGGCGACCTCGGGAACCAGAGCGGCGCCATCCTCCTGCCGGTGTCCGGAGTCGGCAAGCCGAAGGAGGCCTTGCAAACACTGGCGATCGCGAGCCGCGCAGCCAAGAGACAGACGCCCGGCGCGTCGAACGCCTTGCTGGGCCCGCTGTTCCGCATGCCGGCCAGAGTCGGGCTCTACCAACGCTTCATCGACAGCCAACAGTTGATCCACACGTTCGTCAGCAACCTTCGCGGGCCGCCAGAGCACCTGTCGTTCCTCGGCTGCCCGGTCACGAACATCATTCCCCTCAGCCTGGCCCCCGGAAACATCACCGTCTCGTTCGTCGCCCTCTCGTACGCGGGTCACCTGGCGATCACCGTCGTCGCAGACCCGGACGCCTGTCCCGATCTGACGGCCTTGCGTGACGCCCTCGTCGAGGAGATCGGGGTACTGACGGCGGTGACCTCGGGACCTTAGGCTCTGGGCGCGACTGGTGACCGGTCAGATGCTTGGACCATGACCCCCACGACAGTTCGCCCGCCCGTGAATCCCGGAGACGTGATCGCCGGTCTCGTCAACAACATCATGGCCACGGCCGTGGCCGGGGCTGCGGTCCGCGAGGCGGTCCGACGCGGTGCCCGCATCCGTTTCCTTCAGGTCCTTCCGGAGGGGCTCAGCAGCGATGACCACGCCAACGTCGCCTCGGTGCTCTTCAAGGTGGCCCTGCAGTCACTCCACGGCGCGCACCGAGTCCCCTGCACCTTCGAGACCGTTGTGGGGTCGGCAGCGGAGACCCTCGTGGAGCGCAGCCGTGATGCCGCCCTCCTCGTGGTCGGAGCCGACGACCAGGACGCGTCGGTCAGGGTCGCTGACTACTGCGAGGAGCACGGTGAGTGCGACGTGCTGGTCGTGGCCGATCCGCTGGCGTCGAGGTTCGTCGCACAGGAGAGCCGGGCACGATGACCGACCGTGACGTCCGGCGCGGCTCCGCGCCGGGAGACACGGCATACCATCGTCGCGCTCTACGACGCCAGCGGAGACCTCGTGGTATGCGCCGCCGACGGCGACCAGACGCAGGGGGCGGACCCGTCCAGCCTCGGGGGTGGGCTGGGGACACGGCTGCGCGACGACCAGTGGTGGCAGGTCATCCAGTCGCGCGCCCCGGTGCTCCTGCTGACCCGGTCGGGAGACTCGACGCAGGACACGCTCGCCACCGTGATCCGGCAGCTCGGTGGCACCAACCCGCACGGCCCAACAGCGTTGCTACCCATCGCGATCGGTGCCGACGACCTCGGCGTGCTCGCCGTTGCCTGGAGCCCAGAGTCGGAGCCCGTCGTCGCCAACCTCCTCGAGCTCCTCGTCCCGTTCACCAACCAGGTGGCGCTCGCACTGGTCGCCGCCCGCAATCAGCAGGCGCGATCTGTGGTCGCCCTCCTGGAGGACCGCGACCGCATCGCCCGTGACATGCACGACCACGTCATCCAACGCCTCTTCGCCACCGGACTCTCCCTGCAGGCTGCGTCACGGGTGGCCGTCGCCCCGGTCGTCCGGACCCGCATCGACGAGGCGGTCGAGTCGCTCGACGAGGCCATCCGCGACATCAGGCACGCGATCTTCGAGCTCCATCGCGAGCACGCCCCCAATGATCTGAGGCGGGAGATCGAGGAGCTCGTCCTCGCCGGCGGGGACAGCCTCGGCTTTGCTCCTGAGCTGACCATCGACGGGTCGCTGTCCCAGCTCACAGGCGACCTCGAGGCCGACCTCATCGCTGTTGTCCGGGAGGGTCTGGCCAACGTCGCCCGTCATGCCCGAGCGACGAAGGCCGAGGTCTCCATCCACTCCGGCGACACGCTCCGGGTGACCATCAGCGACAACGGCATCGGCATCGCCAACCCGTCGACCCGCAGCGGTCTGGCCAACCTCAACACCCGTGCCGCTGCCAACCACGGCTCGCTCACCCTGGCACCCAGGCAACCCAACGGCACCGTGGTGACCTGGGAGGCGCGGGTCAACGCGCTGCTCCCCGAGTCACACCCGTGAGGCCACGGGCGATGACGAGGGCAGCCAGCGACACCGGGACCATCGGCCCTGTCGTAGCGGACCTGACTTGAGCATCATGGGTGGTGTGGAGTGACGTCGTCCCTCCCGAGACACCGACACCACGGAGAGCCCGCCATGACCACGCGCACCGCCCAGACCATCGCCGTCGGCTTCGACGGGTCCGAAGCCTCCTGCGCCGCCGTCGACTGGGCCGCCATCGAGGCGGACCGCCGCGGCGCATCGCTCCTCGTCGTCACCATCGTCGACTACCCCGGCGCGTCGACCGACCTCATGGTGGACGACCCGACGATCCCGGCGATCCTCCTGGACGAAGCGCGTGAGCTCGCCGCCTCGGGGCGGGTCCGCGCCGCAAAGGTGCTGCCGGAGGAACGCGTCACCAGCGAGGTGGACGACGGCTCGGTTGCCGGTCTGCTCGTCAGGGTGTCGAAGACCGCGTCACTGCTCGTCGTCGGCAACAAGCGACGCAGCCCGCTGGGCTCCTTCTGTGCGGGGTCCGTGTCGTTCGGTCTCGCCGCCCACGCGCTCTGCCCCGTCGTCGTCGTGCCTGAGGCCGACGACACTCCCCTGCACGGCGTCCTCGTCGGCGTCGATGGCTCGCCCGCCTCCCACGACGCCCTCACCCTGGCCGCCGACGCCGCAGTCCGCTCTGGTGAGGCCCTGACCGTCCTCAGCGCGTGGAGCATCCCGGTGGCCGGCGGGGCAACCAACCGCTCGTGGGCCGACACGGACCCCAGCTAAATCGACGCCATCAAGGAGACCGCGACCACCATCGCCGAAGAGTCGGTGGCGGCCGTCCGCGCCAGCCATCCCGAGCTCACGGTCCACACCCTGACCACCCACAACACTCCGGCTCACGCACTGGTCGAGGCCGGCAAGGACGCCGCCCTCGTCGTGGTGGGATCCCGCGGGCGGGGTGGGTTCGCCAGTCTCGTCCTCGGCTCGGTCAGCCATGCCGTGATGCACGCTTCCACGTCGCCGGTCCTCGTCGTCCGGTGACCACCATCATCCCCAGCGCAGCCACGGCAGGACCCCGTCCGGAGGTGACCGAATGACGATCCACATCTTCCTGCTCGACGACCACGAGATCGTCCGACGAGGGCTGCGCGAGCTACTCGAGACGGTCGACGACTTCGAGGTCGTCGGAGAAGCGGGCACCGCCGCCGAGGCGAGGGTCCGGATCCCCGCTCTCCACCCGGACGTCGCGATCTTCGACGCCCGACTGCCAGACGGCTCAGGCATCGACGTATGCCGTGACGTCCGGTCCCAGGACCCGTCGATCGCCGCGCTGGTGCTCACCTCCTACGACGACGACAAGGCGCTCTCGAGCGCGATCCTGGCCGGCGCCGCCGGCTACCTGCTCAAGGACATCAAGGGCAACGGCCTTATCGAGGCGATCAGGTCGGTGGCAGCCGGCCAACAGCTCATCCGCCCCGCCGACGTCGAGCGCGTCCGCCGGAGTTGGGCGAATGTCACCCAGGTCGACCCGCGGCTGGGAAGGTTGTCACCGCAGGAGAAGCGGATCCTCGACCACGTCGCCCAGGGCCTGACGAACCGCCAGATCGCAGAACAGCTCTCGCTCGCGGAGAAGACGGTAAAGAACTACGTCACCGCCGTGCTCGGGAAGCTCGGCATGGAGAGCCGGACGCAGGCCGCGGTCTTCGCCATCACCCACGAGGCCACGAAGCCGACGACCAACTGAGTCGGGACCTTCGACCCTGCCGCGCTGGTTCGCCCGGGCGGATGCTGAGGACATGAGCAACCACACAGCAGACGACGGTGAAGTTCTCTCGACCTCCGAGTCCTGGACCAGGTTGCGGGAAACCCCCGTGGGTCGTCTCGCCGTGGTCGTCCACGGACATCCCGACATCTTCCCGGTCAACCACCTCGTCGACCACGGAAGCCTTCTCTTCCGGACGGCTGAGGGCACCAAGCTCGACGGCGCGGTCGGGCACTTGGTCGCCTTCGAGGTCGACGGTTACGACTTGGAGACGGGAACCGCCTGGAGTGTCGTCGTCAAGGGTCAGGCGGCCGAGGTGATCCGGATGGACGACATCATCGACGTCATGGGCTACCCGCTGTTTCCGTGGCACATGGGCCACAAGCCCCGCTTCATCCGGATCGAGCCGGTCTCGGTGACCGGGCGACGCTACGTCGTCGCCGGTGGAGCACGGACCCTGAACGGGCCGGTCGCGACGGCCGACGCCAGCTGACCCGGACGGTTGCGTCACCATGAGCGCCACGTGGTCCGCCCGAGGATGCCCCGGCAGGTGCCGGGGCATCCATCGAGTGACCGACGACGACGAGAGGCTCTTGGGCCAGACCCAGGGCCGCCCGCATCCCGTCGAGGGCATCGAGGGCATCGAGGTGGGCTTCTGCGCTGACCCGGCCCGGCGGCACCATCGAGCCACCGAAACCCAGCAGGTCCGGCACCACCACCCGAGCGCAGAGTCGCCGAGTCGATCGAACGCAGCTCCGAAGCTGTTGCCCGCAGCCGCCATTCCGTGCAACAACAGCACGACCGGTTCGCCGGACCCGAAGGTCCGCACCTGCAGGAGGCCCGCTCGGCTGGACTGACCTCCTCCGGTTCGCCACCGCCGGACGGCCGGTGAAAGCGCGTGACGGACGCCCCAGCCGGCAGTGCCCGACCGCGATAGTCACCGCTTTCCGACCCGCTGCGCGGGCGGCGGACCGGTGCGTCATCATCGGGCGGAGTTGGCCGCCGCGCGACCCGACTTGCCGTCGCTGTGGCCGATTGGTGCCTTGGGGGCGAGGGCCACGACGTGCTCGTCGCCCGGCGCGAGGACGCTCATCTGGTCCTCGACGCAGACGGTGATCGAGTCGCCGGAGTGCGCGTGCAGGCTAAGGCGGACTTGCGCGGGGGTCAGCTCGACAGTGACCGGCTGGCCGCGGTAGACGATTTCGAAGGTCGCCTGGGGGAGCTCGGGGGGAAGGCCGGGATGCAGCCGGAGTACGTCGTCACGAATCTCCAAGCCGGAGTAGCAGCGCAGGATCAGGTCGACGGTGCCTGCCATGGCGCCGAGGTGAACGCCTTCGCGGGTAGTGCCGCCTTGGATGTCGGCGAGGTCGCTGTCCAACGCCTGGGTGAAGAGCGACCAGGAGCGGTGCCGGTCGCTGCGGGCAAGCACCCAGGCGTGCACCAGACGGCTTAGGGTCGAGCCATTGCTGGTGCGGGCGAGGTAGAAGTCGACGGTGCGCGGAATGGTCTCCGGCGGCAGCGAGTAGCCCATCGAGTCGAGCAGTTCGCGTAGCTCCTCAGCGGAGAACAGGTAGAGGAGCATCAGCACATCGGCCTGTTTGGAGAGCCGGTAGTTGTTGGGGCTGTCTCCTTCGGCGGCCAGGATGAGGTCGAGTCTGCCGATGTCGCCGTACCGTTCGCGGTAGGCCTCCCAGTCGAACTCCGTGAGCTGCTCGTACCCCTCGAACTGGCTGATGATGCCGTCGGCGTGGAACGGCACCCGAAGCCGGTGAGCTATCCGGTCCCAGTGTTCCCGTTCGCCGGGGCGGAGGCCGATCTTGTCCTCCAGCGACCCGCAGTCCTTGCCCGCTACCAGGTCGAGCGCCTCCAAGGTGCGACCAACGAGCCAGGCCACCATCATATTAGTGTAGGTGTGGTTGCGGACGCCGTGACCGGGCGTATCGGGGTAGCCGTCGTGGAACTCGTCGGGCCCCATCACCCCGGCGATGTCGAAACGGTCGTCGGCGACGTCGTAGGTGGCCAGGCTCGCGAAGAGCCGGGTGACCTCCACCATCAGCTCGGCGCCCCCGTCGATGAGGCAGGACAGGTCGGCGGTGGCCTGGTAGTGCTGCCAGACGCTGTAAGCGACTGCAAGGCCCACGTGGCGCTGGCGGTGGGAGTTGTCCGGCATCCAGCTTTCGGTGCGTGGATTATAGAGCTCGTTCGGTGTCTCCTCGCGCCCGTCGCTACCGCTCTGCCACGGGAACATCGCACCCTCCAAGCCGGCATCGCTGGCCGCGGCCCGGGCCGCGTCCAGGCGGCGGTAGCGGTAACGCAGCAGAGCCCGGGTCAGGTCGGGCCGGCGCAGCGTGAGCATCGGGTAGACGAACAACTCGTCCCAGAACACGTGCCCGCGGTAGCCCTCTCCGTGCAAGCCCCGTGCCGGCACACCAGCATCCAGGTCCGGTTCGGCCGCAGCGACGGTTTGCAGGACGTGGAAGGTGTTCAGGTTCAGCGCCAGCGACTGCCGCTGGCCCGCCGTCACGTCGACGCCGAACCGGGCCCACAGGCGTTTCCACGCAGCCTGGTGGGTACGCAACAAGACGGCCGCAGTCGGGATCCGGGCGACCTTGTCGGTCGCGGACAGCGCCGGGCTGGACAGGGCTGGGTCCCGGGAGGTGGCCACCGCGACGACCTTCTCGACCGTCACCGGTTGCCCGGCCTTCAGCCCCAGCACGAACTCGTGTCCCACATAGGCAGGGTCGTCGTTGAGAAGTCGGCGCTCCACGTTGGGCACGTCTTCGAGGCCCAGCTGCAGCCGGGTTCGCGACGCCATGGCGATGTGGACCCGGGACTGGCTGGTGACCATGTCCAGGAGCACTGTGTCGGGGTCGACCTCTGTCGTGGCGACGGGCTCCAGGTGTCGGTCGGCGAGCATTCGATCCCCGGCGGCGTTGCGGTTGGCGACCCGACCATCGATGCCGGAACGCACGACCAGCGGGCCAGACCAGTCCTCGGCCTCCACCGTGGTGTGCAGCACCGCAAGATGCTGCTCAACCAGGTGCACTAGTGAGGTTGAGGTCACCCGGGTGATGCGCCCGACGTGGTCGCGATAGCGGCAAACGCGGGTGAGCACGCCGCGGCGAAGGTCAAGCTCCTGGTGGCAGCTAACCATCTCCGCGGAGCCTGGGAGGTACTGCGCCCCACCCTGTGGGCCAAGCGTGAGCGAGGTCCAGTCGGGGGCGTTGACCAGGTGCTCGTTCTCCACGGCCCGGCCGCCGATTTCGCTGCTCAGCCGGTTGTAGACACCCGCGAGGTACGTCCCGGGGTAGTGCACCCCGTTGGCGGTACTGCCTGGCGCGGACCCGCGCGTTCCCCAGTAGCCGTTGCCCAGGGTGCACAGTGCTTCGCGGGTGCCCTCCAGGGCGGGGTCGAACCCGTCATAGGCCAGGATCCAGGCGTCCGCACCGACCGACGCGTCGGCGCACCAGTGTTCGGATGGGTCGGCGATCGGAGCGTCGACCTGGAGCGCGGCCAGGTCCTCCACGACGACATGGGCTCCGGCGGCGAGCAGCTCGGCGCGGTTGCCGGTCCGGTCGACGCCGACGACGAGCCCGAAGCCGCCCGCTGCCCCGGCCCGCACGCCGGCCTCGGCGTCCTCCACCACGACCGAGCGCGCAGGGTCGACCCCGAGCTGGTGAACCGCCTCGAGAAACATGGCGGGATCGGGCTTTCCTGGCAACGAGAGTCGCACGGCCTGGCTGCCGTCGACCCGGACGTCGAACAGGTCGCTGACGCCCGCCGCGTCCAGCACCGCCCTGCTGTTGCGGCTCGAGGTCACCAACCCGGTCGGGACTCCGACGGCGCGTAGCCGTCGCAACAACACCAGGGAGCTCGGGAAGGCCATGGCGCCGGTCGCGGCTAACTGTTCGCTGAACAGCTGTTGCTTGCGTGCCGCGAGGCCCCGCACGGTCCTGCGTTCTCTGGGGTCGTCGGCTTCCCCTTCCGGCACCTCGATGTCCCGAGAGGCGAGGAAGGCACGGACGCCGTCCTCGCGGGTGCGACCGTCGACGTAGCGGCGGTAGTCCTTCGAGATGTCGAAGCTCGATATGGGCGTCTCGGCCAGTTCGGGGAGCGCCTCGTCGAAGAGGTCCTTCCAGGCCGCGGCATGTACCGATGCGGTGTCGGTGACCACGCCGTCCATGTCGAAGATGACCGCGTCGTAGGACTGCAGACCCAGGCCCGGGCCGACGGGTGCAGTCGGGCTGGTCACGAACTGTCCTCGGGCCGCGGGCGGCTTGTCATGCCCGGGACCCGCCTCCGTAGGGCCACGTCCAGTCGGTGATCGCTAGGTCGTCCTTCCCGTGAGCACGGGTGTAGGCCCGGGCCCGCAGCCGAAGAGATTAGCGATCTCGCGGGACGGTGGCCCGGCTGCGAGCCGGACCACCGCAGGTGGGCTGGTGCTTGGGTCATTTGCTTGTCCCGGCGGCGACCTTCCCGTTGACGGGCACTACCGCGACCGGCTTCATGACCGGCTCCTGGGTGTCGCCGGACGATGGCTCCGAGTTGGACGCCGCCGCGGACTCGCGGGCCAGGAATGCGCCAAGTTCGGCGATGGTCGTCATCAGGGGAGCCGGGAAGACAACGGTCGTGTTCTTGTCCACCCCGATCTCGACCAGGCTCTGAAGGTTCCGCAGCTGCAACGCCAACGGGTGCGCCATCATCGTGTCGGAAGCGTCTCCGAGTGCGGCGGCTGCGAGGGACTCGCCCTCGGCGTTGATGATCTTGGCTCGCTTCTCGCGCTCGGCCTCGGCCTGCCGGGCCATCGCACGCTTCATGCTGTCCGGCAGCTGAATGTCCTTGAGCTCGACCAAGGTGACCTCGACCCCCCACTCGACCGTGGTGACGTCGAGAATCTCGCGGATGTCCAGGTTGATCCGGTCCGTCTCGGACAGCGTCTCGTCCAGCGTATGCTGGCCTACCACCTTCCGCAGCGTGGTCTGGGCGATCTGGTCGATCGCGGAATAGACATTCTCGATGGCGACCACGGACTTGACGGTGTCCACCACGCGGAAGTACGCCACAGCGGAGACGTCTACGCTGACGTTGTCGCGCGTGATGATGCCTTGAGACTGGATCGGCATCGTCACGATCCGTTTGGAGACCTGGTGCATCACGTCCACGAACGGGATGATCCCGCGCAGTCCCGGCTCGCGTGCCCCCGTGACGCGTCCCAGCCGGAACACCACTCCCTGCTCGTACTGCTTGACGATCTTCATCGCCATAGCAAGAAACAAAAGTAGGAGGGCGACGCTGACCGTCAAGACGATTCCCAAGGTGCTCATGGTGATGCTCCGATCGCTTTGCGTGGGAGGTCGCCACCCTGAGATGAGGCGGCCATACTCCCCACTGCTCCCAATCCACCATCAGCCCGCGCAACTGGACAGTGCCAAAGGTCCCCGGTTCACCGAGAAAATGCCTTCCGAATCCGTTCGGATTGCTATGAGCAGCTCGAACAACTATGGAAGGACAACCGGTTTGACTACCTGGCGCTCGCCTTGGAGCTACCCGAGATGATCCTGCATATGCGAGACGCGATAGCTGGCAGGCGGCTGGCCAAGCCCGGTGCACGTCGTCAGGCCAGACACGGGCGCGCGACATCGGTGCGGACGTCCTCGTCCTGTTGGCACCATTGCTGCGGCCAGCCGATGCGATCGTCCTACTCGCGGGAACCAACGACGTCGTGCGCCTCACCCTGTTGTGCTGGTGGCGGCGCCAGACCCCCGTTCCTTGAGGCGCTGGAGTGTCCAGAACCGGATGATGTTCGAGGAGGCTCGCCCCACGACGGGCGCCCCGTCCTCGACTGCGATGACCCTCCCTGTCCATCCGCCAGCCGACGCAGGAGGTCCCGGGTGACCTTCAGACGTCGACTGGCGTCATCGCAGTCTTGTGGTTCCTTCTCGGGAAGGTCACCACCCGGTGCTCGTGAGCGTGATCCCCACTGGTAGGCGCCGGTCTCTTTGGCTAAACGAGTGCCCGATTGGGCGACCGTCCGCCGCCATGGTGGCCTGCCTCAGCGCCGTGCCCCGCTTCCTCGCCCGTCGGTGCGCACGTTGAGGTCTTGGACCGGTGGCGGCATGCCGAGATCCCGGGACCTTCGACCCTGCCCGGGTAGGCGGACTCAGGGCATCGTCGAAGTTGACGGCCCGAGATCGTCTCGGGCGTTGGAACCCACGGAGGTGAGCCCGGATGATGTGGTGGAACAACGCAGGTTGGAGCGCTGGCGACTGGCTGGCGATGAGTTTCATGATGTTGATCTTCTGGGCGGCGGTGCTCACGGTGTTCTTCTGGTTGGTGCGGACCGCTCGGACAGCCCCGTTGGTCAACCTGGAGCACACGGCCATCGATCACGCGGATCGGGTGTTGGCCGGGCGTTTCGCTCGTGGCGAGATCGACGAAGCCGAGTTCACCCGCGGCCGCGCGAAGTTGCGCACACCCACCGATCGGCCGTAGTCGGCCAAGGGGATGGGGGCTGTCCAACTGGGCTACCCCGCCCAGGTGCTGCTCGACCTGAGTAACGGTGCACCGATGCTGGTCGTGGGCAGCCGTGGACACGACGTGCTCGCCAGCCTGCTGCTCGGCTCGGTCAACGCCGCCTGCACCGAGCACCGTCAGAGCATAGCCGGCTCTCGTACAGCGACTGAGTGAACAGCCGAGCGGACCCGCGGGGGCCTTGGGTCAGGTTACCGCGATGCCGGCCATGGCGAGCACCGCCAGCACGAGGCAAGTGGTGATCATCAGGCTGGGATGGCTGCCTTGTCCCCGAGGGCAATGCGGGCCAGCGCCATCCGAGTACGGTGGTGGCCCCGACGGTGAGGGTTGCGTAGGCGAGCCAGATGGGGAAGCGGTCGAGGGCCCGGCGACGGCGGCGGCGATGACGACGGCGATCACGGCGGCGAGGGGGACGTGGCCGCGGTTGGCGGCGACGCCGCCGAGGATGGCTGCGGTCTCGCCGGGGATGACGAACCCCAAGAACAGGGCGTCTTCGGCGAACACGATGAGTCCGACGATGCCCAGGACCAGCCAGGCGGGCGCGCCGAGGATCTGGTCGAGGATGCCGCTCATGGCGCGCCCCGGTGCGGCACGCGTCGCGTGCCCTCGCTGGTGGTGGTGTCAACCGCGGGCGCGGGCGCCAATGGGGCGGTAAAGACGCGGCGCAGCCCGGGCAGCGCGCGCATCCAGGCGACGAGCCAGATTAGGGGCTTGCGCAGGAGCAGCCAGCCGAGGCCGCCGAAGAGGAGGCCGCCCAGGACGTCCCAGGGGTAGTGCGCGGCGACGTACACCCGAGCGAAGGCCATGAGCACGGCGGCGACGGCGGCCACGGCGCCGAGGCGGCGGTGAGCCAGGAGCAGGCCGACGGCGACGGCGCCGGCCATGACGGCGTGGTCGGAGGGGAAGGAGAAGTCGGTGGTGACGTCGGCCAGGCGCAGGAGGCCGGGATGGGTCAGGAAGGGGCGGCGTTCGGCGAACAGGCGCCCGAGGGGCTGGTTGAGGGCGAGGGCGGCGAGCATGGCGTGGCGGCCCAGCCGGTGGCGGCCAGGTCGCGGGAGGGGCGGTGGCGGGCGCTGACGAGGCCGGCGAGCAGGAGCGCCCCGAACAGGACGACGCCGTACTTGGCGTAGGCCATGACCGGTCCGTGCAGGGTCGGGGTGTGGCGGGCGAAGCCGTTGACGGCCAGCAGGATCTGGTCATCGAGGTGGCGCAGCTGGTTCACGGTGGGCTCTTTCGGTGGCGTGTCGGTCGGCGGCTGTCGGTTGAGGGCGCAGTGGGGCCGGATCGTGGTCGCGGTCAGTCGGGGCGCGGTCCGGTGGCGCTGCGAACGTCTTCGATGTGGCGCCAGGGACGGAACACCGCTGTCATCAGTCCGAGCCAGACCGCGCCGAGGGCGAAGCCGGCCAGGACGTCGGAGACGAAATGGGCGGCCAACGCCACCCGGGAGAATCCGATGCCGATGATCATGAGCCCGGCCACGAGGACGGCGACTCGTCGCCAGGTCAGGTTCAACGCGGGCAGCAGCAGCAGCAGGAGGACGCCGTACCCGACGACCGCGGCCTGCGAGTGTCCGCTGGGGAAGCTGGCTCCCGGCTCGTTGACGAACGGCTGGTCGACCAGGGGCCGCTGCCTGTCGACCAGATGCTTGACCGCCGTGTTCAACAGCGACGAGGCAGCGATCGTCACCACGGTGAACGCGGCCAGCCGCCATTTGCGGCGCAGCAGAAGCATGAGCGTGACGATCACGGTGACGATCTGCCAGGCCAGTGAGGACCCGGAGTCACTGAATGTTCTCATGACCCCCACAAACCACGGCTGGCCTAGCGCGAACACGTGTAGGGCATCCCGAGCCCCTTGGTCAGCCGCGGCCAGTGGCCCCCACTTGTCCGTGACCAGGAGCAGCAGGAGCAGGAACGGCACCGCGAGCACGGCGAGGATCAGGAAGAAGCTGACGCTGCGCTGCCAGTCCCGGCCCGTCGCGACGCGTGCCGCTGGGGAGGACTGGTCCACTGCCTCGCTCAATTGCCGCCCCTTCCGGGTACGGAATCGGCCTCGCGGGAGCGGCGCACCTCGAGGGCGACCGGGATCAGGGAGAGGAGGATGATGATGGCGATGATGGGCAGGAGGTATCTGTCGACGCTGGGGATGCTCGCGCCGAGCAGGTAGCCAGCCATCGTGACGCCGGCCGCCCACAGCACCCCACCGAGGACCTGCCACAGGATGAACGAGCGCAGCGGGATGCCGAGCGTGCCGGCGAGCGGGTTCAGGACGGTGCGGACCAGCGGGATGAACCGGGCCAGGATGATGGCCTTGCCGTGCCCGTAACCCCGCAGGGCCCGGTTTGCGCGGGCGATAGCCTGCTGCAGTCGTGGGCGGTCGGGACGGTCCAGCAGGGCGGGTCCGGCCTTGGCGCCGATGAGGTAACCGGTCTGCGCGCCGAGCAGGGCTCCGCCGACCGCCGCGGGTAGGACCGTGGCCAGGGACAGGTGGACCGAGGAGCCGGCCGCGGTGGTGCAGAGCAGGCCCGCGGTGAACAGTAGCGAGTCGCCGGGTAGGAAGAACCCGACGAGCAGCCCGGTCTCGGCGAACAGCACGAGGAACACCCCTAGGGCGCCAAGGCTGCTGAGCAGGCTGTGCGGGTCCAGCGGGTTGAGGGTGGCCAGGGTGGAGGTCATCGCCACGGTGTGGGTCGGCATGGTGGCCCTCGGTTCGTCGGGAGATTCGGGCGGCGCACGGCCGGTGAGGCATCATGGTGACTGCGACCACCTCGGTCGTACTACGAACATGATAGTAGATGTGGAGGGCCGGTCATGTCGACGACACCTGGTCGCGGTCGCGGCGAGCTCGAGCGGGAGGTGCTGGCAGCAGTTGCGGCAGCACCCGCGCCGGTGTCTGCGAGCGACGTGCTGGCCGAGCTGGGCGGCGGCCTGGCGTACACGACCGTGATGACCACGCTGGCCCGCCTGGAGTCCAAGGGCGTCCTGACCCGCGAGCTCGCTGGCCGCGCCTACCTATATGCGGTGGCCGGCGACGCCGGCGACCTGGAGACATCCCTGGCCGCGCACCGCATGCGCCAGGCGCTGGCGTCCCGCCCCGATCGCGCCGGGGTGTTGGCCAGGTTCGTCGCAGACCTGTCCGCAGAGGACGAGCAGGTGCTCCTGGACCTGCTGGAGCAGGGAACCGCGCCGCGATCGGCCGACGGGGAGCCGCTGCAGTGAGCGCCGTGATGCTGGTGCCCCTGCTCGTCAGCGCCGTGCTCGGCCTGAGCGCGAGTCGCCTGGTGCGCTGGCTGCCGCCGGTGACGGCGGTCCGACTGCTCACCGCAGGAACCCTGGCTGCCGCCCTGTCCACCGGCTTCGTCCTCAGCGTCGCCGCATTCACGGCTCTGGCCCAGATCCCCGCGGTCGCCCTCGCCGGACGCTGGTCCACGCACGCCCTCGCCGAGGGTGGACCGTGGGCGCTGGCGGTCGGTGCCGCCTGTGGAACGGCGGCGCTGGTCCTGCTTGGCTCGGGTCTGCGCCGCGGGCTGTCGTCCGCTGGCGACCTCGTGGCGGCCGAGGTCGCGTGCCGGCGCCTTGGACCCGGTGCCCAGGGACTGGTCGTGGTCGATGATGACCACCCTGACGCCTACGCCCTGCCCGGCATAGGCGGTCGAGTCGTCGTGTCCACAGCGATGCTGCGCGCCCTGCCCGCAGACGAGCGGCGAGTCCTGCTGGCGCACGAGGACGCCCACCTACGGTGCCGCCACCACGCATACATCCAGCTGGCCGACCTGGCCACCGCGGCGAACCCGGTGCTCGGGCCGGTGTCCGCGGCCGTCCGCGTCGGCATCGAGCGGTGGGCCGACGAAGAAGCAGCCACCCGGGCCGGCGACCGTGCCCTCGTTGCTCGCGCCCTCGCGCGGGCCAGCCTCGCTCAACACCAGTCACCCACAGTGCGACCCCGGGGGCTGCGGGCAGCAATGGCGGCGGCTGACTCCGCGGTGGTTGCCCGCACCCGGGCGCTGCTCTCACCGGCGCCGCGGCCCCGTCGAGTCCTCGCCTCGGCAACTGCCGCCCTGATGCTCGCAGCGGTCGGCGCCGCTGCCGTGACCGCGCACGACACCGAGCACCGCTTCGAGGTCGCCCAGCTCGTGTTCGCCCGCGCGCGCTGACCGGTCGGGTGCGCTCAGGAATAGGGTAGCGCCCGCAGGACCGAGGCCAACGCGAGCAGCGCGACCCGCGTTGACGGTTACGGTGACACCGATGACCGCGGTTGGGGAGTGACCCTGCTGTACATCGATGGCTGTCCCCACTGGCTGACGGGGGTCAGGCGAGGCCGCGCTGCGGCGGGTCAGTCGGGCGTTGCGGTGCAGGTCGCAGCACGCCCACCGCTCGTGCCGGCGTCCGGCGTCTCCTGCAGTGTCACGACTTCTCCTCGCGTAGCAACCTACACACTGTAGGGGAGAGTTGGAGGCGGCCAACCGGCAGGCCGAGAAAGATCGTGACTCCCGCCAACGCACCCAGCGCAGCGACCTGACCACCCGACACGAGCGCTCCTCTCAACGACACAGCGAGCCTTCCTTAGGCTCAACTAAGTTAGGGTAACCTTACCGCATCGACGCACTGACAATGTGAGCCAACAACCCCTGGGGTGCCCACACGCGCGCGCCAGTCGGACATCGCTCTACGAGAAGACCTGACAAATGTTGAGTCGATCATGTGCAGGGGGATGGCCAACCAAACCTGGCGTCATCCGCTGTTCGGACGTGACCTTGGGATGATCGGACCGTGAGTAGAGGCCCCACCCGACGCGTCCGTCGACTGTTCGACGCTGGTCGCCTCTCGGCCGAGCTGCTCGAGCTGGCGGACCGGGAGGCGGACCTTCTCGAGTACCCGTACATCGGCGTGGAGCATGTCGAGCTTGCGCGACTGCGGATGGCCGGACAGGCGACGGAACGACAAGCGCTGCTGACCCAGCTGACCAGCGGCGTGCCTCGACCGTGGTGGCGACCGCTGGCACCACACTCGGCCTTTCGTCGCTCCGGACTTGACCAAACCCGCGCCGCCCGTCGAGCCGCCGAGCAAGACGAGCGCCGTAAGCACTGACATTGCCGCTGTCCGTGGCGCTCTCCGAGCCTGGGAAGACTTGCCGTCCGCGGATCCCTTGCCCGGGCAAGGGATCCGCGGACCACCGCTCGGAGCGGTCGATGAAGGCCGGAGATGTTCGCCAACGCCAGCTTGGTTTTGCCCTGGCGGACCCAGATGATGCGTTCATGGTCTCCGGGAGTTCTCGCGATCGGGGCCGCGATCGCGATGCCCAGGGCCGAAGGGCGAGGCTCGCCAGCGCCGGAGAGGGTGCGGACGGAGTCGAGGGTGACGTAGGTGGCGAGGGCGAAGAAGGACACGGCGATCAGCCGTAGCGCCCGTCGTTCTCGTTGTTCGGGCAGCGGGTGCCGGAACTGCCAGAGCGGGCCGGTGTGCCCGAGCTGCGGGTCAGAAGTTGGTTGCCATGTTGGTGAACCGGCTGTAGTGCCCCTGGAACGCCAGGACGATCGTGTCCGTCGGGCCGTTGCGGTGCTTGGCGACGATGATGTCGGCCTCACCGGCCCGCTGGGACTCTTTCTCGTACGCCTCCTCTCGGTGCAGCAGGATGACCATGT
>JAABUN010004479.1_pt1 | contig 18988 bp, 11 predicted proteins | sample 5559311 | NCBI WGS metagenome assembly JAABUN01 (sample SAMN10711877, study PRJNA513370) | rock metagenome | isolation source: Antarctica rocks | place: Antarctica: Victoria Land, Siegfried Peak sud | reverse complement strand
AGCCAATAATCACACAATTATTATCCCACATCCAATGCTATCCACATAGTGTGGGTAATATTCATCTGCTATAAATTACTTCTACCCCTTAACAGTATTGTATTGTAGAGTTTAAAAACAGACACTACTTAGGAAGCAATTGATCTCCTCGCATTGGTCAGGAGTACTTTCTTACAAAATGCTTTAGCATGTGAGGAGCCAGCAGTTTGGCTATATCAAAACACAGCAGGCTTTAGTTTAAAGCTACTAACTATAAGTTTTTTTTTAAAATTTCTCTTTATTATTCTTTAGTCAACTATTAAGTAAACTTAAGATAAAAAAAGCCTTATAACAGATTGAATACAATTTATTATAAGGCTTTGGTAGTAGTCCCTATCGAACAAATGTCGAACTCTTTTATTGAAGATTTAAAGGGTTTAGCGAGATTAGTTGCTTAACATCGTACCATTTCATTGCCCGCGTCAGTTGTGGATTTCGTATTTACAGGAAGACCCTCATTAGCGTTGCGTTGATGAAAATTATAGTTCTTTGAAAATATTCTATATGAGCTTGCGACGAGTTTACCGAAAGACGATTTGATTTTTATACATTCATCTTTTCATTTTTATTAAATACGAAGGAAAGTTGGCTGCTTTTTCACCAGTTTGAGATCTCTGGTTCTGCTGGGCTCCTTTATCCGGATAAATTGTTATATACATGCCGTTGGATTTTTGCAGTGTATCAAACAATTGCTTGTTCATTGTTGTAACGATTGACTGATGTTTACTGCTTCTTATTAAATTATGCATTTCAAACGGGTCTTCTTTCAAATCATATAATTCATCTGTATCCCAAATACCCATGTAATGGATATATTTATATCTTTCCCCTCTAATGGCATGCATGGTAGGCGTGTGTGGAAAATTCCTTTCCCAATAATATTCATAAAGCAATACATCACGCCATTTCATATCGCCTCCTTTCAGTAAAGGAAGAAAGCTTTTTCCATCCATATATCCCGGCGCTTTTAAACCTGCGGCCTCTAAGATGGTTGGCGCTATGTCAATATTTGCAACAACTTCCTTAACGACTGAACCCGGCTTTATCAATCCCGGACAATATGCTAACATAGGAACTCTCATTGATGCTTCATAAGCCGTTCGTTTATCTATTAAGCCCTGCTCACCAAAATGAAAACCATTATCGCCCATATAAATCACCAGGGTAGATTCCGATAGTCCGTTTTTTTTCAGGAAAGCCAACACGCGTCCTATATTTTCATCAACCCCATAAAGTGTTTCAGCATACCGCTTGTAATATTCTTCAATATCCAGATTGCTGTGATAAGGAAAATCCACGCCATGCCACGAATTGCGCTGATTTTGCACCCACATCGGATATTCTTTACCGGCATCTTCGTTCATGCTGGGTGGAGGATTGAAGGTATGACCACCGAACATTCCCTTGTGCCGTTCAGCGGGTATAAAATTGGAATGAACTCCTTTGTGAGACAAGTACAATGCAAATGGCTTGTCTTTTTTCCTGCTTGCAAGGAAATTCAACGCATAATCTGTTAGCTCGTCAGTAATATACTTCGTCTGCGGTACCTTCCTGCCATTTACATTCAATCCATTCTTTTCCGGAAGATAAGAACCCTGACCTAAGAATGAAACCCAATAATCAAACCCCCTTTGGGGTTCGTCTGAATCTTCTCCAATATGCCATTTGCCTACAAGTGCGGTCTGATAGCCTGCACTCTGAAGATATTGGGAAAAAAATACCATCTCTTTAGTTACTGGATGCGTATTGTTGATCACCTGATGTTTGTGCGCATACAATCCTGTAAGTATAGAAGCTCTTGAAGGAGAACACAAAGAAGTGGTAACAAATGCATTGGGAAAATAAGCACCGTCCTTGGCTAACTGATCCATATAAGGCGTTTTGATAAAAGACTGAGCGTTTAGAAAACCCAATGCATCATACCTGTGATCATCAGACAATATGAAAACGACATTTAATGGTTTTGCACCGGCTATTTTCTTAAGCAACAATGAACCGTTTTCCTGTTTGACAACGGCATTTTGTGCTTTACAATAATAGAAGCTGATGGTATATGTAATCAGCACAAGTAGTACAATACAGTTTCGCATATTCATTATTATTGTCACATTGATATTATAATATTTTAAAAAGGACCACTACCAACAAGACCCATTGCTTTTGCACCTCCTGGCATCTCACCTCTTACATTAGGTGTAGGTAAGGGTTTTCCATTTTCACGGTTAAACCAATCTTTCGTTAGATTTTGAGGATAAGTGTCCGCTGTTTCGTTTTTCCATTGCAGCATTACCTTTCTAAGTCTTGCCAATTCTTTTTGATACAAATGCGAGGATGCTACATTCACCAGTTGCATGGAGTCTGTACGGTAATTATAGAGTTCTTCCATAGAACGGGGGATTATAAAAACATCTGCCTGAGCTACGCTCAATTTACCTGAATCCCTTAAGGCTTTTAAATCTTCAAAAGCTACACTGCTTGCAGCATCAGCCGGACCCTGATTACTTAAAGAAGGACGTAAGTTTAGTACATATAAAAAATCTTTTGTTCTTACCATTCTCTCCAAAGCTTCATAGTCGTGCCAGTTGTGTTCTGAAAAAACATAATTCCTGAATTCCTTCGACGGGTTTTTCAGTATCGCAGTAAAACTTTTTCCCTGGAAGCTTGAAGAAGTGTTTACTCCCGCCAACTCCAGCAATGTAGGAGCGATATCAATGGCGCTGATTAAACTATTGTTGGTTGTTCTTTTTTTTATTAAAGATGTATTCCATTTGATAATAAAAGGGGTTTTCATACCGCTATCGTAAACCCTGGATTTACCCCTGGGAAATGCAGCGCCATTATCACTCATAATGATTATAATGGTATTATCCAGCACTCCCTGAAGTTTCAATTCGTCTTCTATCAATCCTATATAATGATCAAAACGGGTAATTTCGTCGTAGTACCTGCCTATGTCTTTTTTTGTGGTTTCTGTATTTGCCAGGTAAGAAGGCGGAACTATTTTATCAGGGGGATTTGCACCATCAAAATTATTGCTTTGCCATGGGCGGTGAGCGTCTATTGCGGCAAGCCATAGAAAGAAAGGCTTATTTTTTGGTCGTTCCTTTAACGTAGCAAGCCACATATTCTCACCGCCTTCACCAATTTCATTGCCTTTATCATGTACTATATCAAATGCTTTCTTTGCATTATCTCCCATGTGAAATTTACCTGATGCAGCAGTAAAATATCCTGCTTCCCTCAACAACTTAGGAAATAAAATAATATTTGCAGGCAAAGGAGTATGCAGTTCTGCTGCGCCGGTATTGTGGGGGTATCTTCCTGAAATGATACTTGAACGGCTGGGACTGCATGAACTTGTAGTCAAATAAAAATTTGTAAACTTCATTCCGTCTTTTGCAATACGGTCAATATTTGGAGTTTTTACAAACTGATTTCCATAGCATCCAAAGTCTCCATTTCCTATGTCGTCACCAATAATAATAACAATATTTGGCGTTTCCTGTTTTTTTTGAATTGGTGCAGCATAAACTGAAAGCCCCAATGTTGCAAAACAAATAACAAAAATTATTTTTTTACCTGATTTAACTAAGTGATACATTATTCGAGATATTTAATTGCGTTTATACTTGTAGGAAGATTCAATAGAATTAAATGTGCTTTTCCTGATTGTTGGTTTGCCCTTTAAGTAACCCAGCGAGGATAAGAAGATGTCTGCTTCCTTTACAGTTTCATAAAAAAATTGCTCATCGTTAAAGAAGCCATGCTTCTGGTCTTTGTAAGTAAACAGATCACAACGATTTCCTGACTGTTCCATTTTTTGTTTATATAATTCTGCAGTGGATACCGGTACAGCATTATCATTGGTTCCTAAAAAAACGATGGTAGGGGCTGCACCATTCTTTATGTTATGTATAGGTGATATTTCGGGATAGCGGCTGCCAATTCTATCATAACCATAACCACCAGGTCCATTGTCGAAAACAGGATTAAATAAAACCAACGCATTTGGTCTTGAGCTTACGCCCTGATCTTCTCCTGGTTCTTCCAATCGGGTGAGATCTGCGGCAGCAGCTAAATGTCCACCGGATGATCCTCCGCCCGCTATTATCTTATCAGGATGTATGTGCAAAGACTCTGAATGGCTGCGGAGATAGCGAATAGCTGATTTCGCGTCTCTTACAGCATCAAATGGAGTAGATTTATGAGTTTTAAAAATCCGATAATCGGCCATTGCCGTTATCAATCCTCTTGATGCAAAGTATTTAGCCTGCCGCTCAAATTGATGGATGTCTCCATTAAGCCAGCCACCTCCATAAAAGAATAAGAAAACTGGATATTTATTGTGTGCATTGAAGTTTGGGGGATAAAAAAGGTGCAAATTAAGTTGTGATGAATCCAGTTTTTTATATGCTATGGTAACAGACCTAACAGGATATACCGCATGTTTTGGTATACAACCAACCCAAAGTATAACCAAAAAAAGCATTACTGTCACAATTCTCATAAACAATAATTATAAAAAAGGTTAATTATTTTTTTTGCTTAAATAATAATCTGCCGGACGCAAACTGTCTGTATAATCATATCTGTAGTTCCATTGTTTCATGTACTCATCTGCAGGCAGAAATTTATCCTTTGTTTTATTTAATTTTTTCTTAAGTAATACTTCCATCTGCTGTTGTAATTGTAAGTAGGCAGGATCATTCACTAAATTAACCTGCTGATGAGGGTCAGATAAATTATCATATAATAGCCAGGGCCCGCGAAGGTCTCTTGCATAAGTATACCTTTCGGTTCTTACTGCCCTGTACTCCTTACCGCCTTTCATAAAATTCCATTCATGAAAGGGAACGGGCAACATTACTAAAGCAGCCTTGTCTTCAATTTTTTTCTCTTTGATTAATGCCCCTGAAAAATCTTCACCTTCAATTGAAGCGGGTATTTTCAACTTACATAACCCTAGTAATGTGGGCAGTATATCAGGAGTGTTTATCGGTGCATTTATATGCCGTTCTTTTTTACTTAATGTTGCCGGATACCGTAAAAGAAAAGGAACAAGAATAGATTCATCCCACGGCCTTTGCTTTTTTAATGCCCCCTTGGTAAAAAGCATATCGCCGTGATCGGAAGTAAAAACAAGAATGGTGTTGTCTGTAAGTCCTTCCCTATCCAATGCATCCAGTAGTCTTCCTAAAGCTTCGTCAAGAGCGGTACAATGTGCATAATAATTAGCATACACAATTCTCGCTGTATCTGTTAGTTCTTTTGGAATATTCGGTCTAAGATGTATTTTGGAAGGATCATACATTTTGCGGTAGGCTGCAGGAGCAGAGAAATAAGGATCGTGGGGTGGCCCCCAAGATAATACCAGCAGAAAAGGATTGTTCTTATTCTTGCGCACATAACTTATGGCACTGTCTGCTTGTGGAAAAGCATCATAACCCTTCCAGGTGTGTTTTTGGTCATGCTCATCAAAATAAAACGAGTTATTGTATTCATGCGTTACCTCAGCTACTTTCCAATAATCAAAACCCTGCCGACGATCCTTTTTTACGGGAAATTTTCTTCGCTCGTAGGTATCTTCACCTTCTCTGTGGCCGTTAAGATGCCATTTACCAATGTAACCTGTTGAATACCCATAGTCTTTAAATATCTCAGCCATTGTTAAAGCTTTATTAGGCAATGGTTTATCATTATAAAAAACGCCATGTGTTAAAGGATACTGACCGGTAAGCAAACTTGCTCTGTACGGCGTGCACACAGGCATAACAGCTACTGCAGTATTAAATACAATACTTTGCTTTGCAAGCTTATCGAGATTTGGGGTAATTACATCGGGATTGCCTGAATAACCTGTAGCCTGTGCCCGCCATTGATCGGCCAAAATAATAATAACGTTTGGTTTTCTATTTGTAGAAAGGCTTGCTTTTTCTTGTGATTTCCGGGCAATTTTACATGCCGAAAACAAAAATAAAATCACTAAAAAAAGACTAAATATTTTACTCATTTGCTTTATTAAATACATGAATTAAACGCTAAATCTTTTTTCTAAAACAACTTTTATCGCCCAATTAGAAGGTCTCTAAAGAATATGTTACGCTGAAATTCCTGCTTTAAATTCTTGACTTATCGCTACAGTAACTTAATAGGGCCTAAAATACCCATGGGTTGTAGCTCTTGCCCCGAAGTCCAGGCTTGTGTTATAATGTTATCTTTTAAAGATTTAGAATAATTGCCCAAGCCGGTAGTTACTTTCATCCGAATTTTGTTTTCGCCTTTCCGTAAGCCCCCTTTTAAGGCATACCGATGCTGGCCGTACCATCTAACTCCTAAGTGAACTTCATTAATAAATACTTCTGAGATGGCATTCACTTCTCCTAAATCTATATAATTGTATTTTTCTGGTTCCTGAACAGAGAAAGATGAATTGTATAGCACACTTCCGGCAAACGACGCTAATTGAGGTTCTTCTTTAAAATCAATTAAATTTGTAAGAGCAAACTGGCTTTTTTGCCCGTTGATATGATTTAACTGTAAGGACCATGGAATATTCAGCTGATAAGCAGAGACAGCATTTCCTATAGGTTCATCAAGTTTCTCCCCACTTTTATCCTTATCAAATACAATTAATTTAGATTCTCCCCTGCCTAACTTAAGGGTTAACTTTCCATTGGAAGAAGGTAAAAGATATTTTTCTCCATTTTCAGGATTCCATAAATGTGCTGTCTTATTATGGATATCAAATTTTACTACTCCTTCGTAAGACTCTGTCAGGTGATAATTGGATATGAAGAAGATGTCTTTATCTTCATTTTTATAATAAACCTGGCTAATAAATGCATTGGGATTGGTCAACTTCATGTACGGAGTTATGGTAAATTTATCTTGCATATTCCTGTACCAGGAAATAAGGTTTCCTGACGGGGATGGATAAAAACCTACACTTTTTGATTTTTGATTTTTGATTTTCTGAATAGTGTCTAAAACGAGTTTATTATTTTGCCTGGCATTCACCAATCCCGGCGATTTAACAGGTTCTTTTCCTATAAAAATAAGTGTTCCGCCAGCGCTAACATATTGTTCTAGCGCTACTGCAGTTTCTGGCAGTATGGCTTCTACCTCCATTAATAATAGTGCTTTATAACTTCTATTACCATAACTTAATATGCCTTTTTGAAACTTTGCCTTTTGCAAAATACTTTCGCTTACATAATCACAGCCATTACCATTCTGATGAATAGCTTCCCATACGTTAAATTGATAATCAGGATAACTCACTTTTGGAAAAGGGTCACGCTGAGGCCCGATGTTCATCCAGAGATCAGCCAAAGGATGCAATAATGCTACATCAGAAAAAAGCTCTGAATTTTGAAAAACATAAGAGAGACGGGCTTTATAATCTGTCCAAAGCTTAACATAAGGCCACCAGGGACTTCGCTCATTAAAAAAAGTACCATATTGTACCCAACCAGGAAATGGCGCTTCTTTAGGACTATAATTAAATCCGTGTAAAATAGAATGTGTTACACCTGACAGATTACTTTGATCCCCGGCAACTTTAATCTTTGCCAGATCAGTAAAAAATACATTCTGGGTATCGGTAATTTCTTCGCAGCTAATTACTTTTTTACCAGCTAATCTGGCCCCGGAAGAAACAAATTTATTAATATTTGTATAAGCCCTTCCCAAACTCCCCTTAGGGTCAAATTTAGAACCTGTAACTTTTTGTATCCATGTTTCGCATTCAGGTATATCTATTTGCATAGAACCTTCTAAAGGATGATAATCCATACCGTAAGCCTGCACCCTCGATTTAACATGGTGGTTCCGGCACCAGTTCTGAAATACACTAATAAATCTTTCTTTAAATACTTCAAGCCTGGTAATATGAAAATCGTACCTCACCCGTTTTATTTGATCCTGAATTTCAGGTGTAAATTTTGAGCCGTAATTCTCTGCAACAGGATTACCCATTTCACCTGTTTTATATAAAATATATGGTAAGTAAGGGTTGAGGTCATACCCTCTTCTCACTTTAAATTCTTCCAGCATATCATCAGCCCAGTTAGCGCCTTCCAATTCTAAGCTATCACAAAACATTGCCCTGAAACTCTTACCTAAATCTCCTAAACGTGGCGTCAGTGTTTCAGACATCCTGTTGAGATATTTTTCAACTGCTGCTTTATTATAATGATTTAATACAGGCCCGTTTGCTCCAGGTGCTCCCTGAATAACAGCCTGAAATCCGGTCAGCTTTACTAAATAGTAAAGTACATGGCGACCTTCAGGAACATGAACGGTTATTGTTTCTTTCTTAATCTCGTCTGTAAAATCTTTATCTATACCAAATGCATCCATTTTATATGGAGCCAGCCGGAGGTATACTAATTCCTTATAAAAATCTTTGTTTCTGGAATGGATTTTTAAGTCAACATTTTTGAGTAAATCTTCTGAATGAAAGGTATAGGTTTTAGGGCCCTCTAATTCACTGGTTTCAAAAGTTAATATCTGAGTCTGTTCATCTTTGCTTAAAAATTGCCCCCCAAAAGGCCACCCTGATCCTACGATAATATCACACATCATTCCTCTTTCATGAACTCCCTTTACTGCTGTTTGTAACATGTTTAACCAATCTTCGCTAAGCCAGTCAAATGCTTCCAAACCTAAAGTATCAGTATTCGCTGGAAACTTAATAGAATTAATTTCTACACCCCCAATACCTGCATCTTTAAGTAAATCCAATTCTCTCAGAATTTCTTTTTCAGTTAGGCGGTTACCATTCCACCACCAACGTACAAATGGTTTTGCGGATGTGGGTGGATTAATAAAGCCCTTGTATAAATTGCCTTCAATTATATCCTCGCTTAACCGGGGGCTTTGTTCAAAAGCTTTTGCCCAACCTGGAAGAGTAGCCGCAAAAGATGCTAATGCATTGATTAGCACAAATTTTCTTCGTGAAATGGGCATTAGGTAAAAATTATAAAAATTTTGATTGGTGTATTAACCAGCCTGGTTAAATACCAGTGTTACTTTTGGTTGCTGGTAGCTTGAGTTTACGTCCACGGAAACAGAACGGGAAGTTCCTGTAGTATTTTTTCTAAATATTAAAGGAAGAGTATAGTCTCCCGAACCATAAATTTTTTTGTTTAACGGTTCACACCAACTTTTTTTATCTTCAGGAATTACGATCCACCAACCATTTGATCCTGCTTTTATATTGATTTTCAATGTGTCGCCTGCTGCGGGAATATTGGCAATATTACCCTCAACTGTAGCGCTGAAAGGTGATGGACCGGGCTTATAAGGCATTACATCTTTTTTGCAGCCACTGTTAACAATGCATAATATAATGAGGAATACTATACCTGCTATATAGTTTTTTTTATTCATTTGTAAAGCTTTATGGACAGAGGAATAAATTTTTATAATCATAATGAGTTAACCTTTACCAACCTGGATTTTGAACCCACTTACCACCCGTAAGCTGAATCATCCGTTGCTGAATAGGCAACAGGTAATCTCGGCCTGTATTAAACATATAACCGGTTGGCAAAACAACTTTATAGCGATCTATGTATCTTTTGGGGTCTGAAGCACTACCCGTCAAATAAAAGTTAATTGATCTGCCCGCAGGAGCGACATCGTAATATAATAGTGCACTACTATAAAAACCGGTACTGCTGTTCTCCCGTTCAATATTGCTTCCTTTAAACAAAACTCCTAAGGGCCTTTTACCAGCAATTAAAATATCTGCATCTGCCCAACGTAAAATATCATCCAGTCTCGAACCTTCCAGCGCAAGCTCTATCCTTCTTTCCCTTCTTACGCTCTGAAGAATTTTATTCAGATTTTTATATGGATAGTCCGTAGATGTATTGTATTCCCGGTCGAAGCTTACGCCTGGCATACCTGCCCTGTCGCGCAACGGTTTTAATGCTGCAACAATAAGATTGGGGTCTTCGCCAAGTTCTGCTACCGCTTCTGCATAATTTAAGAGCACCTCTGCATAACGGAAAAAAATTAATGGTACTGAAGAAAACTGGCCATCGGTTGTAGCAGGACCATTATCCCATTCATGATATTTATAAACAGGAAAGCCGGTTGTGCTTCTGTTAAATCCACTGAGATTAATAGGCGGAAAAGCAGGTACGGTTACTCCCGGCCTTAGCGGTTTTCCTGGTACAGCAACAGTTTGTGAAAGGCGCGGATCTCTTATATCAGGCATTAACTCCTTGCCATATATTGCCTGTGCATTGTCTCTTTCAGCACCAACAAATGGGAATCCTGCTTTTGTTAAATAATCATCCAATAAGGACAAGGTAACACCCATATCACTCCCTGCTGTTCCCAGATATCTGCTTAGTCCATGTCCTACGCCTTCTCCAACATTGTATTTTCTCCATAACATTACTTCTTTATTAGTAGATAAATCTCTTACAAAAAATAAATTCCCGTAATCTTCTAATGGTTTCCCGGTATTTGAAACAGACCACCGTCCACTTTTCATTATTTTTTCAGCCGCATTTTTAGCAATCGTTAAATAACTATTTATTTTTTCATCTGTGATTCCTTTTGTAAAAAAGGGATCATTTTTAGCTTTATGATACTTTTGCCAGGTGCCTTCGTACAGGGCAACTCTTGATTTGAAAGTAACCGCAACGTCTGAGTGAATCCTCATTGAACTACTGTTATTGGCTACAGGCAACAACTCTGCAGCAACATCAAGATCTGCAAGTATCGAATCTACAATTAACGTACGCGGATCTCTTGGTGTCTCCATTACCTCCGCGTCAAGTGGCAATACTTTGTTTACCCATGAAACATCACCGTATTTCCTAACCATCTGAAAATAAAACCAGGCACGAAAAAATTTAGCTTCACCTAAGTATTGATTGATTACAGGTTGGGCACCAGATGCGTTTTTGTAATTGGCTAAAAAATAATTGAGTCCTCTTATACTTTCATATTCAATAATCCGAGTAGCATTACTTAAATTAAGGGCACCATTAATTCGGGGGTTGATACTGGTAGCCTGCATATTATCGCTGTCGGTATCATAAAAATTATTTAAGGCATCCGGATGTTCAGGTAACCTTTCATAAAACTGGTTCATGTAAAGCCTTAATTCATTGGTTGAGGCAAGATTGCCGGCAGTAGAAAGTACATCAAGCGGCTGTCTGTCGAGAAAGTCTTTCTTACATGATACGCATCCTATTGTAAGTAAAAGGAATGCAAATGATTTCACTAAATAATTCATACAAATATTTTTATTAAAAGGTTATGTTCAAGCCAAATGAAAACACTTTACTCAACGGATACATTTTACCCGTTCCATTTGCTAACGAGGCAAGGGTTTCGGGGTCAAACATTTCTGTGAGTTTAGTGGCAGTGAACAAATTCTCACCGGTAACAAAAACGTTAACTTTACTAAGTCTAACCTTATTAATCAGTGAGGAGGGAAGTAAGTAATTGACGGTAACATTCTTTAACCGCAGATAAGCTGCATTCTGCAGATACCTGTCTGACACGGTTTGTGTTTTATTTACATAGGAGCGTATAGGTCCTACAGCGGATGAATAAGGGTTTGGATAATATGCATTAGGCCTTTCCGGTGTCCAATAATCCAGATGCTGCTCAAAAACAGTAACCTGGGCAAAAGATGCGGAGCCCCAAAAATAAGAGTCCAAAGGCTGAGGTGCGAAATCTCTTTTTCCAATCCCCTGCCATAGCACATATAAGCCTAAGTTTTTCCAGGTCACATTGCCATTAAATGAATATGCATACCTGGGTGTAGAATTTCCGATGATCGTCATATCCCCCATGTCTCCAAGTACCCTGCTTCCATTATTGATTCTTCCGTCGTTATTAAGGTCAGTAAACTTGACGTCTCCGGGTTTCCAGTTAAGGGATGACAAGAATGACCTGTTTAGTTTGTTGTATTCCTCAGCTTCTTTTTCAGTTTGAATTAGTCCCAACGATCTATAGCCCCAAATTTCACCGGCGTTTTTACCCTGGTACCAGGCATTTGGCGGATCAAACCTTGTAGGATTTTCATACTTTGTTACCACTGATTTATAATCTGAAACTAATCCTCCAACAGAATAATTAATTCTATTATTAATTTTTCCTTTCCAGTTAACCGTTAATTCCCAACCTCTTGTACGAAGATCTGCATTATTGCTATTAGGTGGAGTTGCACCATACATATCTGCAATGTCAAGGGTTGGCCCCATCATATCGCGGGTATTACGTTGATAAACATCAAAACTTCCGGAAAGTCGACTCCTTAAGAATAAAAAGTCTAAACCGAGATTTGAACTTTCAACCTTTTCCCAGGTAATATTGGGATTAAAAGAACCGGGAACTGTTATATATGATTCCCTCGCATTTCCATAATACCATCTGGCGCCAAATCCTCCGGTACGGGGTATTACTATATTCATATTTTCGAGATAAGAATATAAGCTTGCCCCCGATTGATTACCCAAATACCCATAGGAGCCTCTTATCTTTAGCTGATTGATCCAGGGGAAACTGCTTCTTATGAAACCTTCCTGTGCGATATTATAACCTGCTGAAACAGACGGGAAGAAACCCCATCTTGAATCAGGTGCAAACCTTGAAGATCCATCATAACGACCGTTAAATTCAAGTAAATATTTTTGTTTAAAGTTATAGGTTAACCTTCCAAATCCACCTTGTGTTGCCCAATGATTACGTGTTTCGGTAACTGTTTTTTCGCCGGTAACAAGGTTGATTCCTGGCCGGGTGGGACTTATTAAATCAGTAGAACCTGCAGTCAGACTTTTAAAAGCGTTTGATTCCTGCTGATAACCTACAGTAAGCACAAAATTGTGGCTATTGTTGATTGAATGAGAAAAAGTAGAATAAATATTCGGTGAGATATAGAACGAATTATCTGAGGTGCGACTGTAACTACCCTTTAAAGGAATAAAGAATTCTGTTCTGTTTACCGTTATCGGCGTTCCATCAATGCCATAAATAGTTCCTGGAACTTTGATCGCTGAAAGTTCACCATTAAGTTGCCTGATATTCAAATCAGCAAAAATTTTCAATTTTCTAACGGGTTCAATTTCAAGACCCGCTATTAATGCCAGGGTGGAATTGTCCTCATTAGCTTTGGTACCAGATTGCAAATAAGGAACCAATGAAGCTTCAGAATAATCGCCGTTAAGCCCATAAGGAGAAAAATTAGGCCTCATACGGGAAAGGCCGTTGAAAAAGTTCTGTTCAAAAGAGCCGTCAGTAAAGGGAGTGATATATTGAGACCTGGTGTATTTGGTATTTGCTTTAATCTTTAACCATGGTGTTAGTTGTGAGCTAATATTTGCATTTAAATTGTAGCGGTCATAATTGATGTCTGCAAATCGAAGAATGCCTTCTTCATTATAATAACCTGCGGATACATAAAACTGGGTAAGTTTGTTTCCACCACTCATGCTTATACTATGACTTTGCCTTTTTGAATAAGGTTTATAATGAAATTGAAACCAATTGGAATTAGCTACTCCATTGGCATTATTCTCAAAACCTGGATAAAGGCTGTTTTGGTTTATTTCAGGATAGGAAGAAATGCCTGTTGGATCTCTCACATATTGCTCAAGCAATGCCAACTTATCCTCTGAATATTGCCTGATACCTAAAGCATTATATGTTGCCTCATTAAAATACTTAGCAAATTCGAATGAGTTAACCATAGCAGGCAACTTGATAGGGGAGGTAAAACCGACATTTCCTGAATAAGAAACCGACATTTTATCAGCAGATCCTTTCTTTGTAGTTACCAATATAACTCCGTATGCAGCCCTTGCTCCATAAATAGCAGACGTGGAAGCATCTTTAAGTACAGAGATAGATTCAATATCGTTGGGGTTAATATCAGCTAAAGACATTTCAAATCCATCAACTAACACGTATGGATTATCGCTGTTGCTAAGGTTACCCAAGCCACGGATATTAAGGTTAAAACTTTGCCCGGGTCTTGTATTTGTTCCCACATTAACGTTCAATCCCGGCACAAGTCCCTGCAGACTTTGGGTAGCATTAACAACCGGCCTGTTACTTAAATCACTCCCTTTTACTTCAGATACAGCCCCAGTCAAATTCAATTTCTTTTGCGTTCCATATCCTACAACAACTACATCCTCTAATGACTGAGTTTCCTGTTCCAATTTTATGTTAATAGATGTTCTGTTCCCTATTGCAACATCCATTGTTTTGTAGCCAATAGATGTAAATATCAGAAATGCGTTTCCATGTGGACATTTAATTGAAAAGTTACCGTTGGCATCAGTCATAGTTAAGGTCTTAGTTTCTTTAACCGTGATGGTAACACTTTCAAGAGGGTTGTCAGATGCATCAACTACTTTACCCGTCACCGTAATTTCTCGTTGCTGCTCCAGGGGAGCCTCCGGCAAAAGATCCTTATATTTAATAACAACTGTCTTGTTAACTATCGAATAGGTTAAAGGCAGGTCTTTGAAGCACTGATATAGAGCCTCGTTTAAACTTTCATTTACTATATTAACACTAATATTTTTCGATTCTGCTATATGTTTATTTTCATACCAGAAAGCATATCCACTTTGCTTTTTTATTTCTTGCAGTACTTTCGCAAGTGGTGCATTTTTAACAGACAAAGTGATGTTTTGAGCATAGCCCTCCGCTCCTGCCTGCATGCAGCAGAGCGTTAAGAGAATTACTGTAAACTTCATTGTCAAAAGAAGTTTTGAAAGCTGTTTCTTATTTAAAGAACTAAGTAGAAATACTAATTTCATATTTTGAAGTTTATTTGTGTAGTAATACTGATAGAGGTATGTTGTATAAAATACAACAGGCCAAACGTTTTTCTTTAATTATACTTTCCTGTTTATTCAATTGCATAGTTGTTTTTATTGTTATAAGTGGTTTTGTGTTATTTTTAGATGGAATTATTAAGGAGAAATAATAATCCTTCTGTCATCAATCTTAAAATTAATATCGCTTAGTTCAAGTATCTTCAGCAATTCAGAAAGCTTGGCGTTTCGGGTTATTTCTCCCGTGAATTTTCTTTCCGGAACTTTACCTGCATAAACCACCTCAACATCATACCACCGTGAAACCTGCAGCATAATGCTCCTGATATCTTCATTGTTAAAGGACATTAAACCATTTTTCCAGGCTACATCCTGTTCTGTATCTGCATCACTTACTTCAATTAATTCATTTACTATAGCTTTCTCTCCTGGTTTAATAATTCTGCTGTTACTGCCTTTTTTTACTTTTACCAAACCTGCAATCAGTGTTGTTTTAGTGGTTTTAACAGAGTACGCGGAGATATTGAAACTCGTTCCTATAACTTCTATCTCGTGTTTATTAACAGATATTATAAACGGCGCATTTTTATTTTTTGCTACTTCAAAATAAGCCTCGCCTGATAACTCCACCTTTCTTTTGTTTTTTGCAAACGCTACCGGAAACCGTAGTGATGAAACAGAGTTTAACCATACTTTGCTTCCATCCGGTAAAACAATCTGGTATTGCCCGCCCCGGGGGGTAGATAATGTGTTGTAAGCTGTAATTGAATTTTGAGGATCTGTATATTTGTTGCTCACATTATATAACAATTGTCCATCTGCCGTTTTTGAAAGCTCTGTATTAAATTGATGTATAAGTGCTCCCGCCGGAATGCTGTTCAAATCAATACTTGTTCCATCCGCCAAAGTCAATAAAGCTTTACTACCACCCGGATTAATATCTGTACTTCTGCTGCCTGGAGCCTTTGTTTTGGCTACTGATTTATTCAGTTGTTTGTACTGATACACATAAAAAATAGTAAATGTAATTAAGCAGAGTACTGCGGCGGCGGAAGCTATTCTTACATACATACTTCTTATATTACCATCAGCTATTGGGTAATTAATATGTTTATTTATTCTTTGCGATATTTCATTTTCAATTAATTCTTTATTACCCATCAGTTCCTCATCCCATACAATATTTTCATTTTCAAAGTAGCTGATGCAGGCATTATATAATGCAACATCGGCGTCTGTAGCAGACCCATCATTGATTTTTGAAGCTAATTGCAGAAATTTTTCTTTATCCATGCCTTATTAAAGGCACTTAAGAAAGGAACATCCCCCATATAGCTACTATTTTTTTTAAATAGCGGAAACTATAACATAGCCAAGATGTTAATAAAGCTCTGACTACATAAGAAGAATATGCATGTAAAAGTATTGCCAAGAGAAATGCGAAGTTTTTTTAGAGCAGCAGTAATTTGATTTTCTACGGTTTTTTCAGATATAGATAATGTTTTAGCTATCTCTTTATTGGTAAGGTTTTCATTTCTACTCAATATGAAAACTTCTCTGCATCTTTTAGGGAGATTATTTGTGAATTCAAGAATAATAGCGGTTAGCTCTTTAACTTCTAAAGAGGTATCAATGCAAGATTGCTCCGGCGGGATATTTTCCAATTCTGAAAAAAAAGAGTCTCTAACCTTTCCGTGCCTGAAATAATTGGCTACTTTATATTTTACAGCAGAATGAAGGTAGCTTTTCAGAGTGCTAATTTCAAGTATGTCACGCCGCTCCCACAACCAAGTGAATATATCTTGGATGAGATCCTTGCAACAATTGTGATCTTTAATTAAATTGAAGGCTGATTGATACATAGAACTCCAATAACGCTTATAAATTTCATTAAAAGCGTCTTTATTGCTTATTTTGAGAAGAAGCAAAAGTTCATTATCCGTATAATTTTGATAATTCAGATGGCAGCGTTTTTCAGATGTAAAATAATCTAAAATATTTATTTACTTTACGAAACCAAAAAAGAATTAGTTTTTGCACGAAATAGGGTATTATTACAGTGCTTTCTTGCGCAAGGTCCTCGTTGTTCGCTTTACTGAAATTATCCGTTTAATTAGAATTATTGCAATAGGCAAGAACTCCGTTTCCTCCATACACAGCAATATTGCCCGACGTTTTAGGTCTAACTTTGCCATTTCCAAAATTCAATACCTCACCTAATTTATATTCTTTCCACTCCCTCATTAATCAATTCCAGAACAACTCTTTTGTACCTGGTCGACTTAGGACTCCCATTATCAAAATTACCTATTGAATCGACTGCGTCTAAAAAGCGTTATCCAATGAAGCAGTTCGTATTATCTATCAGATAAACAACGAGTTAGGAGCAATAAAAAACCGGAAAGATTACGATGTTAGGCACCTTTCCCGCTTTGGTAGAGCGTACGGTAATCGAACCTTTAATAATAAACTTTCTTCCATTTCTTTATTTTAGATGCAAAAGCTAATGTTTATCAATAGCAAATAGCAAAGCTAAAACAAGCTAAAACAAATAAGAGCAAAAAAAAGTGTACCCCAAAGTGTGCCCCATCAAATTATAACGGTATATTTATAGTGTTCAATTAGCAAACATTATGGAAGTATCTTTTTACCTTAAAGGCCTGATGCAGAAACTACAACTGCAATTTTTGCCCGTATTTGTTATTCCGGTTACAAACTGAAATATTATACATCCGAAAAAATAAACCCTAAGTTTTGGAGTAAAGAAAATCAAAGGGCTAAAGAAACAGCGAAATATCCTGAATATCCTGAATTTAATGCAAGGCTAAAAAAAATTACATCCGATATTAATAATATTTACAGAAGGTATGTAACAGATAATAATGAAAATATTCCTTCACCTGAAACCTTGAAAAATTTATTAGGTAGACATTTTAATAAATTACCTGCTGCAAATAAAGCTGACCATTCTTTTTTTGGCTTTTTTAAGGAAATGATAAAACAATCTGAAAATGGTACACGGTTAAACCCAAAAACAAAACAACCTCTTGCTCCCAATACTTTAAAAGTTTATAGAACTACATTGAAGCATTTACAAGCATTTCAGGAAACAAGAATAAAACCAATAGATTTTGAAACAATAGATTTAGATTTCTATTCTGATTATTTGGAGTTTTTAAATAGCAAGAGTGACCTTAAAACCAATGCAATAGGTAAATATATTCAAACAATTAAAACCGTTATGAATGAGGCAACGGAAAAGGGGATAAACAAAAACTTTGCATACAAAAGCAAACGGTTTATGACAATGAGGGAAAATGCGGACAGCATTTACCTTAATAAAAATGAATTAAATGAATTGGGAGCTTTAGAACTTGCAGCCAACAAACGTTTAGAAGTTGTAAGAGATTTGTTTTTAATTGGTTGTTATACTGGTTTGCGTTATTCTGATTATTCTATTTTAAACCCTCAAAACATAAAAGATGGATTTGTTCAAATAACACAAACAAAGACAGGTGGAAAAATTGTAATTCCAATACATGATACAATTCATAAGTTATTAATAAAGTATGATGGGAAGTTTCCAAACACAATTAGTAATCAAAAAACAAACGCTTATTTAAAAGAGTTAGGGCAATTACTTGCATCATTAAAAGAAACAACTTCTAAAACGTATACGGTTAAAGGCAAAAGAGTTATAAAGAACTTTTATAGATGGGAAATGCTTTCTACACATACTGGCAGAAGAAGCTTTGCGACAAATGAATTTTTAGCAGGTACACCTTCAATAACCATAATGGCAATTACAGGCCACAAAACAGAGAAAGATTTTCTTAAATACATCAAAGTAACACCTGATGAACATGCCAGGCTTTTAAAGGGTTTGTGGCAACAAAGAACACAATTAAAAGCTGTATAGCATATCTGGAAGAATTAGTGAGAGTATTTTCAATTTGAGTGGTTAGATGGCACTTGTATCAGGACAATGAAATTAACTTTTTTGAGAGACTGTAAAATGAACTGTGTCAGAAGTTAAAATCTTAACTTCAAAACACAGATAATGGAAAAGAAAAACAATCCCCTCGACCTTGAGTCGATGAAGCAGCAATATCTGGCGGAGTTCCGCTCAG
>JAABUN010004478.1_pt1 | contig 18991 bp, 16 predicted proteins | sample 5559311 | NCBI WGS metagenome assembly JAABUN01 (sample SAMN10711877, study PRJNA513370) | rock metagenome | isolation source: Antarctica rocks | place: Antarctica: Victoria Land, Siegfried Peak sud | reverse complement strand
CGCGCGACTTGCTGCCGTCGCACCGTTTGATAACAGGCCCGTTGCCAATGCCGCTCCCTGAAGAACAGTCAACGCCGCTCGACTTGCGAACTGGCGGCGCGAAAGATACACCTGCTGCAATCGGCCATTGATGTTGGGCTGGGACAAAGATTGGTTGTTTTGATCTTCTTTCATTGAATAGGAAGATACTGCGAATTGCTAACGACGTCAAGTAGAACGCAAATAGATTGGCGCAAGCAGCACAACGACTAAGCTCACCCGCCGCCGGAAGCCCGGAGTGAAGCGAGCTTGCGAGCGGAACGCAGGGCTGTAGGCGGTCGGGTGCAGCGCCTTGTTGTGCTGATGTTGGAGCATTGCGGCGTGTTATGTGAGGACAAGTTGGCCGTTACTTCTGATATGACTCGTCCGTCCTTTCCGCACCTGGCGCTTGTTCGTCCAAGGATTGCCTATAGTGCAAACAACCTTGAAGAAACTGTGGCCAAGCTGGAACTGCGGGAACAGGGTCGGTTTTCTCTGGCAACAGGCCCCATAACGCCGGATGATGCCAACAAAGTTCATGCCCGGTGTTGTCACGATGTTCGCGTATCCCTTGACGTAACTTTTTAACCTCTGCGATGAGGTCGTCTCGTGTCATCTGTTCGAGGTCGTTGTCCATAACTCCATCTTCTCGCGTCTTGCGCTTCCTGTCAAGCCGCGCGCGTCGGCACAACAATGTTATTATGCCGACGCAACGTCGGCATAAACCCAAATTGTTGTTTGGAAACGCGTAAAAAGCCGCTCCAAGGCCAATTTGCATCCTCATCGGCATATCATGCGTGAAACGAGTAAAATGCCGCTCATGATTAAAGATACACAAGAAAGTGGACGGCGGGGAGAGGCTCATTCGCTGGCGGAATTTCTCGATCAGGTGAGTGGCTTGATGCGGATGCGGCGGATGAGCCGACGCACCGAAGACTCTTACTTATTTTACATCGAACGCTTCATTCGTTTCCACCATCGGCGCCCGCGGGAAATGGGCGTGCCCGAAGTGGAGTCTTATTTAACGCATCTGGCGGTGCAGGGTCACGTTGCGGCAGCCACGCAGAATCTGGCGTTTTGTGCGATTTTGTTTCTTTACCGTGAGTTTCTGGGCATCGAATTGGAGGGCGTCGCCGCACTGCGCGCCAAACGTCCCAAGCGTTTGCCGGTCGTGCTTTCCAGGGATGAAGTGCGGCGCTTGCTCGCCGAAATGGAACCGCCCTATCAGTTGATGGCTTCGCTGCTTTACGGAGCCGGATTGCGCCTTTTCGAGTTGCAGCGATTGCGCGTCAAAGACGTGGATTTCGAGGGCGGTTTGCTGCTCATTCATCAGGGCAAAGGCGATAAAGACCGCCACGCGATTTTGCCTCAGTCGCTGTATCGTTCGCTTTTCGACCACATGGAAACGGCGCGGCAGGGGTGGGAAGCGGCGCAGCATATCGAGAAGGTGCCAGCGACACTGCCCGATGCCCTGGACAAAAAATACCCCACCGCGCCCTTCGAGTGGCGCTGGCAATACGTTTTCGCGGCGCCCAACCTCGCGGTCGATGAGCGCGACGGGCTTCGCAAGCGCCATCATTTTCTCGAAGACACGCTGCAAAAAGCGCTCAAACGCGCCTTGCACAAAACCACCATCGCCAAAAACGTCTCGCCCCACACGCTGCGCCATTCGTTTGCCACTCATGTCCTCGAAAGCGGATACGACATCCGCACCGTGCAGGATCTACTCGGCCACAAAGACGTGCGAACCACGCAGATTTATCTGCACGTCATCAACAAGCCCGGTTCAAGCGTCAAAAGCCCACTCGACGCTTGAAAATTAGCCCGCCGCGAGTGGAATCGAAGTTTCGAACCTCGTTTCCCCCTGCAAAACGCGCAGTTGTCCACACGCCGCCGCGACATCGGCGCCGCGCTGCACGCGTTGCGTGGTGGCGATGTTGGATTCTTCCAAAATCGCGCGAAAACGCCGCAAATCTTCGCCCTTGGGCGCGCCAAAACCGGTTCCCGACAAGCCCGCGCCCGCAACGGCGTTCCAGGGGATCAAATTAACGTGGCAGGGCCAGCCTTTGCACAGTCGCGCCAGCTTTTTGGCCATCTCCGGCGTGTCGTTGACGCCGCCCAAAACCACATATTCGAAAGTCACGCGCCGCCCGGTCGTTTGAACGTAATTTTTGGCGGCTTTTATCAAATCCTGCACGCCGGTTTTGGTCGAAGTTGGAATTAGTTCGTGGCGCAAAGCGTCGTCAGGCGCGTGGAGCGAAATCGCCAGCGTGAGTTGCAGCTTTTCCGCCGCTAATTTCTCGATTCCCGGCAAAATCCCGACCGTCGAAACGGTGATGTGGCGCATCGGCACGCCCATTTCGTCGTGCATCAAATGCACGCTTTTAAGGACGTTTCCGAGGTTCAAAAGCGGCTCGCCCATGCCCATAAAAACGACGTGCGTCGGCGTCTGATTACGGCTTTCATCCTCGGTTTTGCAGAGCAAAATCTGCGAAATGATCTCCGCAACCGTCAAATTGCGCCGAAAACCGCCCAGACCCGTCGCGCAAAACTGGCACGCCATCGCGCAGCCCGCCTGACTCGAAATGCACACGCTGAGGCGGTCGGGATACGGGAGTCGCACGGTTTCGATGCGCTCGCCGTCGCTCATTTCCAATAACAGTTTGGTGGTGCCATCACCCGACTGCGAACGCGCCACGACGGGCGGAAACGCGAGTTGGTGTTGCGCTTGCAGTTTCTGGCGCAGCGCGGCGCCGAGGTTGGGCATCTGCTCGAACCCTTGCGCGCCTTTTTTGTAGATCCACTCCGAAATCTGGCGTCCGCGAAAGGCGGACTCGCCCATCGAGCGGAGCGTGTTTTCGAGTTCTTGTGTGGTTTGGCCGAGGAGATTCATAAAATGGACGCCGAAAAAAATGGAAGCGGGCGCCATACGAACGAAAACCGCGACGGTGCCTTGACCGAAACGGTAGATTATAAAGGCAACTCAAAGCGAGTTTAGGTGCGCCCGGCTCGAAGTTGCCTCCGAAATATGGCTTTTCAACGTCAATTGGCCCTTGCCGCCTGGGGCGACCCGCTCGATACCACGACCTGGTCGGGAACTTCGGCCCATCTCGCGGGCGCATTGAAGGCGTTGGACATCGAAATCATCGGCCTCAATTGTCGCCCGTCGCAAGCCAAACTCGCGCTTGAACACGCGGCGCATCGTTTGATTGGACAGGATATTTATTACACGCGCCGCCGCGCCGGGCGCCGCGCTTGCGCCGCGCTTGCGCCGACTTTGCCCGCTTCTTGCGCCGGAATCGTGCATATGAGCAGCGTCACGGTGCCGCCGCGCGGTTCAACGCCCGGCGTGCGCCATTTTTTGCTCTGCGACGCGATGAACGACTACTGGCAGAAATACTCGACCAGCGAAGCGAAGTTAACCTCCGCGCAGCGCCACAAGCGCGAAGCCGATGAAATCGCGGCAGTCGCCGGTTTAGAATTGTTTTTTCCCATCGCGCAGCACGTCGGCGTCAGTTTGCGCGAAGTCTACGGCGTTGGCCCCGAAAAAATCACCGTCGTCGGGACGGGACGCGGCAAAATCGCGCCGCTGCAAACCGGCAAAGATTACCGTCGCAAAAACATTCTCATGGTCGCCGCCCAAAGGTTCGAAGACAAAGGCGGCCCGCTCTTGCTCGAAGCGCTGCAAATCGCCCGCAAAACCGATCCTGAGTTGCATCTCACGCTGGTTTCGCCGCTCGAAACCGCCTCGTTTGTCGGCGAAAAAGCAGGAATCACGCTCACCGGGCGCGTCGAATGGAGCGAATTGCAGCGTCTTTTCGATGAAGCGTGTTTGTATGCCATGCCGGCTTTATCCGAGCCGTGGGGACTGGTTTATGCCGAAGCCCTCGCCACCAAAACCCCGATTCTGGGCCTCAATCGCGCTGCTTTGCCCGAACTAACCAACAACGGCGAATATGGTTTTCTGGTCGAAGACGCGACGCCCGAAGCCGTCGCCGCTGCCCTACTCGACGCGATTTCCGACCCGGCGAGCTTGCAAAAAATGGGCGAAAGCGGCCAAAAATACTGTCTGGAAAATTTCACCTGGGAGCGCACCGCGAATCTGATCGCGGGCGCCGTTTTCGCCTGATTTCGGGCGCAGTGGCGCCATTTCAAACATTTTCACTCATGTCCACTCAAGCCATTGTCGTCACCACCATCAACGCTCCCAACGACGCCGTGCGCGACATCGCGCGCATGGCGCCCGACTGGGATTTCATCGTCATCGGCGACACCAAAACGCCCGCTCCGTGGCAGTTTCCCGGCGCGCGCTACCTGGATGTGCCCGCGCAACAGGCGCTCGACTCGAAGTTCGCCCAGATTTGCCCGACGCGCCACTACGCGCGCAAAAACATCGGTTACATCGTCGCCATGCAGTCCGGCGCGCAGATTCTGGCCGAAACCGACGACGACAATCTGCCCTACGAAGGCTGGCTCCAGAACGTTTCCAAAGCCATCAGCGCGCGCCGCGTCGAAAAACAAGGCTGGGAGAACGTTTACGCGCATTTTTCGACTGAGCGCATCTGGCCGCGCGGTTTTCCGCTCGAATTGGTCAACGAAAGTCTGCGCGGCGCTTCGCCGCTCGGCGAAACGCAGTCGTTCGAATGCGCGATTCAGCAGTTTCTGGCCAACGACAACCCCGATGTCGATGCGGTTTACCGGCTCACGACCGAGGGCGAAATCAAATTCGGCGCGAATCGCGTGGTTTTGGAAAGCGGCACGTTCTGCCCGTTCAACTCGCAAAACACGGTTTGGTGGCCCGAAGCGTTTCCCCTGCTCTATTTGCCCTCGCACGTCTCGTTTCGCATGACCGACATCTGGCGCGCGTTTGTGGCGCAGGTTTGCCTGTTTGCCATGGGCGGCAAACTCGCGTTTTGCGAGGCCACGATGTATCAGATTCGCAACGAACACTCGCTGATCAAAGATTTCGCCGACGAAGTGCCCGGTTATCTGCACAACATGAAAATCATGGAGATTTTGACGACTTTGCCTCTGAGCAGTGACGCGGCGCGATGCGGGGAGAATTTGCGGGCTTGTTACGAGGCTTTAGTGAGCGCCGGGATCGTGCCGAACGAGGAAATGCCGCTTTTGGAGGCTTGGCTGGCGGATTTGAAGGCGTTGGGACGCTGATTTAGAGTGTGAGGAACTCGTAGAGACGTGCGAAGCGCGTCTGCCTCTTTTCCCCTTCATTCCCTGGGGGAATGAAAGACGCGCTCCGCACGTCTCTACGGTTTTGCGGTCGCCGGGCAAACACGGCCCAGTTGCTAACACCCTCTAAATCGAAAAAAGAAAAGCGAAACGCCATTTGGCGTTTCGCTTTTTCTCTTTCTTAAAACCCCTGACAACTACGCCTTGTCACGTTCGGTCGCCAGAATCGCGCCCGCGATCAAAACGCCGATGCCGCACACCAATTGGCCGATGGTCGCAATAGACAAACCGCTTTGCGCTTTTTCCACGTCGGGCGGCGTTTCTTCGGTGCCTTCGGTCGCGCTTTCGACTGGTGTGTAATCATCGACGGCGTATTCACCGAGCGCAAGGCTGGCAATCGAGGTCACGCCCGCGCCGACGATGAAGAAATCCTTGAGCAGCGCGAAGGTTTTGTAGGTGTCGCTCTGCTTGCGCGGCGCGCGGCGGCGCATGATGAAATGCGTGATCGTCGCCACGCCAAGTCCCAGCGCGCCATACGGCTGAAAGCGCGCCCAGCCTTCATCGACCATTTTGCCGCGCTCTTCGGGGTCGTCCAGCACTTCGACAGCGGGATTCATCGCCAGAATGCCGAACACACTGCCGCCAAACCAGACGCCGAAACCGATGTCGTAAAGCGCGCGCGTCAGCGTGCCGGGCCGTTTTTCGACTTCGCGGTGCGGCATGATATTTTTGATCTTTTTCATAAATTTTCCTTTGCTTGGATGTTCAACTTTCGATGTTCAACTCGCTCGCTCAACAGCGCCCGCCATTATAGCAACGTTGGTGCCGCCCCGTTTTGAGAAGCGTGAGAAACGCCCATTTCGTCGCGGTTGCCTTCGCGCGGCGCGAATTTTTCCAGCAAAACGCCATCGCGCATTCGAAACACCGCGTCCGCCTCGCCCAAAATCTCCAGATCGTGCGTCACTACTACCAAAGCGCCGTGCTGCGTTTGCCCTTTCAAGACATCCATCACCATTTTGCCCGTCGTGTGATCCAAAGAAGCCGTCGGCTCATCGACCCACAGCCACGCCGGACGATGCACCAGACCGCGCGCCATCGAAGCGCGCACCCGCTCGCCGCCCGAACACTCGTTGGGAAATTTCGGCGCCAGTTCCGCGATTCCGAGGCTTTCCAGCAGTTCCAAGGCGCGTTTTTTATCTTTTTCGCCGGCGTTTTCAATCGGCACGAGGACGTTTTCCAAAACCGAGAGATAAGGCACCAGAAACGGCTGCTGAAAGATGAAACCAAACGTCCGGCGCCGAAAATCGAGTTTCTGAGTTGCGCTCGCGGCGGAATAATGAAAATCGTCGAAGAAAACCTCGCCCGAAGTCGCGGTTTTGAGGCCCGACATCAAATACAAAAGCGAAGATTTGCCGCTGCCCGACGGCCCGACGATGCCGGCGAAATCGCGCGCGCCAATTTCCATCGAAACGTCGCGCACCGCATACGTCGTCGAGCGCGCCGTGACATAGGTCAGCATCAAATTCTGCGCGCGCACGCCCGAATCGGGTTCGGGGCGCACGATGGGCGTGTTGGAAAGTTCCATGAGAAAGCGGGCTTATAAAAAACCCGGCTGGATAGCCTTCGGCTGGGCGTCCTTCGGACTTATTCGGCTTGCAAGTTCGAGGAGGGCGCGCGAGTTCGAGTCAATTGCAGCCTCGACAAGTCCGAAGGACGCCCAGCCGAAGGCTATCCAGCCGGGTTTTTTATAAGCCCGCAAAAAACCGTAACATCGGTTGCTACCAACCAAAGTATTAGCGGCGCTCCATGATTTCAATCGGGTCGAGGCGATACAAACGAATCAAAACCGTCGCCAAACTTGCCACGCCCACCAAAATCGGCGTGGGCAAGGTATAAAGCAGCGCGTCGCGCCCGATTTTGGCTAAAACCAAACCGTTGGGAATCATATAAAAATTGTCCAGCAGCTTGAACAAAAGCGCCGTCAAAGCGAGTCCCGCCAGCCAGGAAAACACCACCAAACTTCCGGTTTCGATCATCAAACGCTTGGCGAGGCGCTCGCGCCGGAAGCCCAGCGCCGAAAGCAGGCCGAATTCGCCCAGGCGCTGCTCGAAATAGATGTTGGCCAGAAAACCACTCAGCAAAGCGACCGCGCCGATCACCAAAGCATCGGCGATGCCGAGAAATTGATACAAAAACTCCAGTGATTTCCTCAGTTCGTTCACCAAACCTTGAAAAGTGAAAACATGCAAATAGCGCACGTCCTCTTTGCTGAAACCGTAGCTTTGCGGTTTATCGGTGATAGCGCGCATTTTTCTGGACAGCGCGGGCAATTTTTCGGGTGTTGTCGGCAGAAAGATGTAGGATGGGCGCTGTAACATATCCGGCAAACTGAGCTGAAAATAGGCTTTGTCGGCCATACAGAAGCTTTCACCGCCCTCGAAAATGCCGACGACGGTTTGAGCTTCACCCAGAGCGGGCAAGCGGTCGTTGGTAAAAAGGTGCTTGTCGCCGAGTTTCAAATGAAAGTTGTTGGCCCATGTCCGCGACAACGCGATTTCAGGCTCGTTGAGGCCAGGAAAACGACCCTCCACGAGTTGATTGCCGGTCACTTTGGCAAACGCCGCCATGTCGTTCTGGGCCAAACCGTAAATCGGCACCGGCATTTCGCCAAAAACGGTTTTGAGCGCCACGAAGTAAGGCATCGCAACGATGAGATGACGGCTTTCGGGAAATTTTTTCGCCTGTGCCATCACCGGCGGCGGCACATCGCGCACCCATTGCGGCGAGAGAATCGAAAAGCGCGACAGCGAGCCGTAATGGGTGCGAATCGTGTCATCGACCGAGTTGAGCAGCGTCACAATCGCCGCGATCAGAAAAACCGAAATCATGATCGCGCCGCCCACCGGCATCACGCGCCAGATGTTGCGGCGGTAGTAAGTGATGGGCGAAAGCGGCGGCAGCGTTTGATAATTGCCGGTTTGATGGCGCTTTTTGGCGGGCAAATCCGGGGTTTCGAGGGAAATGGGAGATGATGTCACGGGAAGTCCGGCCCATTCTAACGAATTGGAGTCGCGCGGCGTTGCGCTTTGGGCTGCCTTACGGTTTAGAGCGGTTCAGTTTACGCCCGCGCCCGCGCCACTTCGCCTGACTTATCCTTATTTCACGATGCCTTCCTCCTCATTCGCGCAAATTGCCCAGCTCGATGGCGCCAACCGCGCTATGCTCGACATTTTGTCGAGCGTGCGCCGCCCCGACGGTTACTGCTGCACGCTCGTCGATTATTCACGCGCCGAAGCGTTTCGGCGCCAGCGAGTCGAAGAAACCGGCGTGCCGATTACGCTCATCGACCTGACGCTGCGCGCCATGGCCATCGCCGCGATTCACAACGAGCCGATGAAAACGCTGGTCAGCGATTACAAAATCTACAAATCCGAAGGCATCGACATCGGCTGTTCGATTGCCACCGACACGCCGATTGCGCCCGTCATCGTCTTCCGCGACGCGCAAAACTTATCGCTTGAAGAAATTCACTTGCAGCGCGTCCAAATGAGCCGCGAGGCGCTTGAAAACCAGCAAAAAAGTCTCGAAGAACTCGCCAAAATGACGCGATTTTTGCCCGACGCGGTGCGGCGCAAACTCATCGCGCGCTATGTCAATAACGCCGAAAACCGCAAGAAACTCGGCGGCACCATCGCGCTTTCGGCGATCGAACTCGACGATATGGAATGGATGTGCCCCGCGCATATCGGCGGCGCGATGCTGCTCAGTCTCGGCGGCATCAAGCCGCGCCCGATGGTGATCGACGGCCAAATCGAAGCGCGACTGAGCGCGCTTTGCACGTTTATGATCGACCAGCGCGTGATTCACCCGATGCGCGCGATGCGGGTGTTTCGCCGCTTTCGCCGCGCGATAGAAGCGCCGGAAAAGATGGTTTGAAGCGGCGCGATATGACCGGTTCCCTCTCCGGTAATCCGGGGAGGGTTAGGGAGGGGTCAGGGTTGGAATGAACTGCAATTTGGAAGAAAAGACTTCTCGCTGCGCTCGTCAACCCCTCCCTAACCCTCCCCGCAAGCGGAGAGGGAACCGGTCATTTTGCCGCGAACCTTTCCAACCGATCCGCCGCGCCAGTCGCGCCGTTTTCGATCTGGCCGCGCGCCGTTTTCAACCGTTTTTTCAAACCTCCATCTTCCAAAAGCGCGCGAATCTGCATCGCCAAATCACCGTTTCGCCGCACCTGCACCAATCCCAATTTCGCCGCGCGGCGCGCGTTGTCGAACTGATCGTGCGCGCGCGGCGCCAAAAGCATCGGCAATCCGGCGCGCAGCCCCAAAGCGAGCGTGCCAATGCCACCCGCGTGAACCAAAGCGCAACAACGCGGCAAAATCGCTTCGAGCGGCGCGAACTGCCAGCGCAAAACTCCCTGAGAAACCGAATTTTCGGGCGCGCCGAGTAAAACCGCGCGTTTGCCCAGATTTTTCGCGGCGGAAATGCTTTCGCGCTCCCATTTTTGGCTTGAAGCGAACGAAGCGGCGACAAAAATGAGCGGCGCTTCAGCATCGCTTAAAAATTTCTCTACTTCCGGCGCGAGCGCTTCTTTGGCGTCCAAAAAGCAAAATCCGACGGCTTTTCGCTTCGATTCCGCAGCCATCGGCGCGAAAAAATCGGGCCACAGCGCGAGTTGCAAGGTTGGCGAATGCGCGTCGCTCCACAGCGCGTTGTCGCCGCGCGAGATGCCTAAACTCGCGCGAATTTGCTGCGTCGCTTTGAGTTTCATGCCCAGTTGCCGCTTCAAAAGCCCCAAAATCGCGCGGTTCAACGCAGGAAAATCTGCCGCGCGCGGCAGCGCCGGAAGCGCGACATCGGGCGTCAAAAGCGCGAGCGGCGAAACCGCGCACGACGCCCATTTCAAACCGCGCGCCGCTTCGAGTTCGGCGACAATCGGCCCGGCCAAACTGGTGGTGTGCGTCACCAAAACCTCGGCGTCGCGGCACGATTCGCGGAGTTCTGCGACGCTTTGAGCGAGCGTCGGCAACAGCAAATCGCGGAAGAGAAATTCGGTTCCCGTCACGCGATGCATCATTTTTTGCGCTTGTTCGCGCGTTGGCGCGGCGGGCGAAATGGCGCGAAATTGTAGGCCCAAAGCTTCGATCTCGGTGCGATAATTTTCCGATGTGGCGATGATGGCGCGCGCACCGCGCCGCTTGGCTTCGAGCGCGATGGCGAGATAGGGAAACACGTCGCCGCGCGCGCCATAAGTTGAGAAAACGAGGGTTTTCATAGGGGCAGCGAATAAATTCGCCGCAACGGAGAGCGAAACCTGCCTTCGCAGGTTGAAGCGTCGCCTCAGTCCGCGAAGGCGGACTTCGCTTTCTGTTGCGGCGAATTTATTCGCTGAGAATCGCCATCGAAACCGGGTCGCCGCTGCCGGAAAACGCATACGTCGTGATTTTGGCGCCATTCACCGTCGTGCGGCGCAGCGCATCGAAACGAAACCGTTTTTCGCCCAAAATATCGAGCGGAATCCGCATTTCCGTCAGCGTCGCGCCGTTTTCCTCGCGGATGTTGACGACAAAACCCGACTTTTCGAGTTCGAAACGGCCTTCGCGCGTCCATTTTTCCGCCCGCAAATTGCCTTTGCGCGTCGCCACGAAACGCCATTTTTCGGGCGTTTTTTCGATGTCGAAGGGCGCGATTTCGATGGCGACATAATCGCCGCTTTGTGGTTTGGAAGCGCGAAAATGAGCGATGAGAAACTCCCTTTTGGCATCGAATCGAAAAGAAACCGGGGTTTCCGGCACGCCTTCACGCCGAATCATGGTTTGAAAAGGCAGCGCGACCGTGCGAGGTTTGGGCGCTGCCAGCGGCGCGACCCTGCCCAGTTCGACATCCTCGATCAGATCGCGCAAAAGCATGAGGCGAATCGAGGGCATCGGGCCGACACCGCCGACGAGTTCGGCGGGATAAAGCAGCGTGCCATCGCCATTCGTGCCCGCGAAAGAGGTCAGATTTTCGAGCGGTTTTGGCCCCCAGCCGTGCGCCATCGAATAAACGAAGCCCGAAAAACCGTAGCGCGCCATGAGCGACCCAAACGCGGCCATCGCGGTCGCGTCGTCGTCCAAAAGCCAGGTCGGAGCGGGGAATTTCGGCTCGACCATCGTGTAAAACCAGGTTTCGCTGCCCTTCTTGCGCTCGGCGGCGAGATTTGGCGCGCTCAGATGGTTGATGCCGAAAAAATCGCCGAGATTGGGACACCAGATGTCAACGGCGTCTTTCAAAGCGAGATTGGGATGCGCGGTGACGAGATGTTTGATGCCGAGGGCGCGCAGTTGCGGCGTGAGTTGGCGGATTTGGGCGAACTGCGCGGGCGTGGTCGGCTCGTCGATGCGATAGTAAAACGCTTTGGAAAGCGTGTTGGTGGCGCGCAACTTTTGCAGCGCGATCTGAAAATCGCCCGCGCCAAGTTCGGGCGTTCGCACGCTTGAGACGCGCGGGTTTTTGAGATAGGTTTCGGCTTCGGGATCGTCCCACGCGACCGGTAAATCGTAGGCATTGAGGCCGTAGTCGAGCAGAAAATCGTAAAAGCGCTTTTTCTGGTCGCGCCACTGCGAATCCGAAAATTCGTTGCCGTTTTTGCGATACCAATCGCGCAAAACGTCGTAATAAACTGCGACGGTGCCGCGCACTTTGCGCGGCGGCAGGGTTTTGTTTTCGACGGAAAGCGTGAGCGCGAGACGGCGCGGCTGCCCGTCGCAAAGCAGGTCGATTTCGCCGTAATAATCGCCGGGCGCGGCGTCTTTGGGAATCTGCAAACTGCCCCAGAACACCGCGCTTTGCCGCGCTGCCACGTTTTTGGGCGCCAGGTCGAGCGGCAAAAGCGCGTCGGGCCACCATTTCGGCGTGAGATCGCGGTTGCCGCTCGGAACGGCGACGAAAACGTAATTTTCGCGGTAAATTTGCAGATTTTGCGGCGCGAGGAAGTCGGAAAGAATGCTGGCGAGGCCGTTGCGCGTGATGTGGATGTTTTGAATCGGTTTCGCGCCTGCGGTAACGACGAATTGGAAATTGACCGCTTCGCCGCGCGCGCCGCGCAATTGAACCGGCGCGGCGCGAAACGGTTCGAGTTGGCCCGGCGCCAGCGCGGTCAGTTTTTGGAGTGCCGAAAGCGGAGTTAATTTCCAATCTTGGGGTTTGATGGCGGGAGTTTGGGCGGACGCGGGCGCCGCGAAGCAAAGTGCGGCGAGAAAGGGGAGAAAGCGAGGGGACATTGAATGAGACTTAAATCGATGATTGCAGCGAATGAATTCGCCGCAAAGAAGAGCCAAGTCCGCCTTCGCGGACTGTTGACCGGCAAGGTTTCGGGAAACTTGCAATTTCCTCAACCTGCGAAGGCAGGTTTGGCTCTTCTTTGCGGCGAATTTATTCGCCATTCAAAACCGCGCCAAAAGCGCGCGGGCGATGGTGTTGTCGCGTTTTTCGGCGGCGATGGTGGTGGCGGCGCCGTGTCCGGTGAGAATCTGGGTTTGCGGTGGCAATTCGAACAAACGCCGCACCGAAACCGCTAAATCGCGCTCGTTGCTGGCGGGCAAATCGGTGCGTCCGACGCTGCCTTCAAACAGCACGTCGCCCTGAATGCACAGGTTTTGCGCCTCGAAATAAAAGCCGACGCTGCCGGGCGAATGACCGGGCAAAAACAGCACGCGGCACGCGAAATCGCCGACCTTTAGGGTGTCACCGTCGTTCAAAAAATGGTCGATGGCCGTCGTTTCGGGCGCGGGAAGTCCGAACCAGATCGATTGTTCGCCCAGGTTTTCGAGAAAAAATTCGTCGCCCGCGTGCGCCCAGACCGGCGCACCGAACACCTTTTTCCATCTCGCGTTGTCATAAATATGGTCGAAGTGGCCGTGGGTGTTCCAGATGGCTTGAAGGGTGTTGCCGCTTTTTTGCAGTTCCTGCGCGCGCGCAAGAGCGGCGTCGCTTTGGATGGATGGGTCGATCACCACGAATTGTTGAAGTTGCGTGTCGATGAGCAGAAAGGTGTTGGTTTGGAGCGGGCCGGACACGAAAGTCTCGATTTGGAGCGCGCTCGCCTGACTGGAGGGCGTGGAAAAAAGCGATGCGGAACTTGAATTCATGCTTTACAGTCGAACCCTGCGAGGCGTCGGCGTCAAGTGCGGCGCCCGGTCGGTGTCGTTTTTGTTTCAACCTTGGCGCAGACGGGTAGAATTGAGCGGGCGCACCGCGTTTTGCCACTTCGTTTTCGCATCGCGTTCGCATCGCGTTCGCATCGCGTTCGCATCGCGTTCGCATCGCGTTCGCATCGCGTTCGCATCGCGTTCGCATCGCGTTCGCATCGCGTTCGCATCGCGTTCGCATCGCGTTCGCATCGCGCTGGCGCGTTTGCTGCATTTTTCTGCATTTTTTCGATTCGAACCCACTCTTTTGGAGGCCGCTATGATTTCTTCCCCTGATTCCCCGCTGTTTTGCCCCTCGTGCAAAGGCATCAACGCGCTCGATTCCAAATTCTGCCGTCACTGCGGTCACGCGCTCGGTGGCGAGGCGGTTGTGGGCACTGCTGTGGGCACTGCCAATGTTGCCCCGGCGAGCGACCTCGAATCGCCCGATGAGGTTTTGCCCGCAGTGGCCTCGCCTGAAAACGGCGCCGAGGCCGCAGAAGCGCTTTCTTCGCCGGGCGAAATCGACGCGCGCCGCGCGCGTCAACTGCTGGAGCGCGCGCACGGCCTGGCCGAGCGCGGCGACACCGCGGGCGCGATGCTGGCGTGCCGTCAGGCGATTGCTCTGGCGCCCGCGGTCGAGGGCGGACACGCGATGCTGGGCGCGCTTTTGGAACGCACCGGCGACATGACGCACGCGGTGCAAGCCTTTGAAAAAGCGGCCCAAATCGCGCCAAATAGCGGCGCGATGCGCGATGTCGAGCGTTTGCGCGAAAAAATGGGCGCCAAACCCGATGCGCCCACCTTTCATTTCAACGACGCCGAGCTTTTTGAGGACGAATCGTCGCCTTCTCAGGCGCCCGAAGTGGCGCTCGATGCGGCGCCCGAACCCGGCGCGGTAGCCGCAATGGGCGAAACGCCCGCGCTTGTCGAGGCGGTTGCTGCGGCGGAAACGAGTGCCAGCGCAGACGAAACCGCCGCAGCGGAACAGCCAGCCACGCCTGCGGCTGAGGACATTTCTGCGGTTGCGACGAGCGAAGCAGCGGCGTCAGAAACGGCAGTTGCGGCGATTGCCGCCGCGCTTCCGCCTTCGCGCGAGCAGCGCGTGGCGAGCGTTCCGGTGCGCGTCGAGCGCCGTTTGAATGCCAGTCCCACTCCTTTGCCAGCTTCGACGCCGATTGGCGCGCGCGTCGTCGCTCCGACCGTGACGGCGCCGGTGACTAGTCCGATGGCGTTTGGCGACACAGATGCGCCGCCGCAAGGCTGGGGCGCTTTGTGGGCGCGGCCCTCGTATTTCGGGCGCAGTCTGCCGCTGGTCGGCGCGACGGTTCTTTCGCTGGGATTTCTGGGCTGGGCGCGCGGTCTGGCCGACGCTCGCAACATGGCGAGCGCTCCAGACACCGTTGTGGCGCGCGCGGCGACGCCGGAAATGGGCACCACCGAGGTCGTGCCGCCCGCGTCTGTCAGCGATGCTCAGAATTCGAATTTGCCGGCGCTGGCGCCAGTGGGAAGCGCGGCGGTGCCAAACGGTGGTTTTCCGATCAGCAATGGCGCCCTCGCGCCGCCCACCGCAACGCAGAGCAACACAGCGGGCACTCAAACCTCGCGTCCCGCGACTTCGGCACCGCGTGGGGCGACCTCGCCTCGCGCGGCCAATCCGCAGCGCAGCACAGCGCGCAGCGCTGCGCGCAGCGCTGCGCGCAGCGCTGCGCGTTCGCCTCAACTGCTGGCTCCGGCGCCGATTCCAGCGCCGGGAAGTTCGCGCCCCGCCAACCCGCGCGGCGGTTCGAGCGATTTCACGCTGCCCGCGCCCAACATCGCGCAGCCCGCGCCCGCCGCGCCGCCGACGAGCGTTTTGCCCGCTGGTGGCACCCCGGCGCTCAATCCGGCGGGGCAATCGGGGCGCGGTTATGTGCGAATCACCGGAGGCCGCATCGGAAGTCAGTTGCCCCAACGTCCCGCGGGGCGCGCCGGTGGCGCCGAACGCGACGCCGCTGCCGCCGCGCGCAGTGGTTCGACGACCCAAGCCATCGACGGTTTGACGGCGGCCATCAACGCCAACAGCAGCGACGCCGGTTTCCGCTTCCAGCAACGCGCCCAGTTGTTTTTGGGCCAGGGCGACTACAGCCGCGCCGCCGACGACTTTCAAAGCGCGATTTCGGCCTACAACGACCAAATCACGCGCGGAGATCAGGTCGCTTCGGCGCGCGCCGGCCTGCGCGCGGCGCGCAGCGGACTCAACGTCGCGCTCGCCGGAAGCCGATAGAGCGCGGGCAAGCCACGCAAAGCGGCAGTTCGTTTTCCTGGGCTTGCCGGCGCAAGCACAACGCTCGAATCGCCGTGTCAAACTAACTCCTGGTTTCTCGCGCTCATCGTTTTAACAGCGCGAACCTAATTTTCGATGGATTTTTCGCGTTTTCCTCTTGCTCGCGGTGCGATTTTGGTGCGCCGCCGCGTCGCTTTTGCGCTGCTCTTGAGTGGCGCCCTGCTCGTCGCGCCACTCGCGGCCAACGCTCAGAAAGCTGCGCCCGCGGCCCAACCTTCCGTTCCGCCGCTGATTCCGCTTCCCACCGCGCCTGGCATCGGAATTTTGCTGCTCGCCCTCGATGAGCTTCCCGCGCCCGGCGCTCCGATCCCCGCGGCGATCCCCGGCGCTGTCGCGCTTCCTCCTGCTGCCATTGTCCCGGCTGATCCTCCCGCCGCTATCACTCCGGCCCATGTGCTTCCGGGCGCCGGAACGTCGTGGCTGGCCCTGGCAGCGAAAAAGCCAAAGGTTGATAAAGACGCCGATTTATTCCGCCTCGAACCCGAATACACCCGTCCGGCGCCGCCACGCAATGCTTCGCCGAAACCGGTGCCATCCGACGCTTTGCCCGCCTTCCCAACACCTCCATCTCCAGCCCTCGAACCGCAGGGCCGCTCGCACGCGATGGCGATTTCGCTGCGCCGCGCGCTGCTTGCCTTTGGCTGGAGCGATGTTTCGCTCGCCACGCCCGGCGCGACGCTGTTTAGCGATGCCCTCAATGAACGCCGCCTCACGCCGCGCACGCTCGAAGCACTCAAAGCGGCGCTCGCCGAAACCATCGCTCCCGGCACGGCGCCTTCGCCCCAAGCCGTCGCGCGCACGACTCAGGCCGCGGCGCGCATCGGACAGGCTCTGGGTTATCGCGCCGTGGCTGCGGTCTATGTCGCGCCGTCCACGACGCAAAACGGCGCGCAAAATGCCGCTTTTTCGGTTTTTCTGGCCGACAGCGCGCGCGAAAGCGGCGAACCGATTCTTTTCGATGAAAAGGGCGAAAACGAGGCTTCGTTGCGCGAAGCGGGCGCCTCGACCGCCGCCGCTTTGCTCGACAAAACGCTGCGCGCCTGGCCCACGACTTCGGCGCCGCAACGCCTCGAACTCGCCGCCAAACATCTCGCCAGCGCCAAAACCCGCATCGCGGCGGGCGATCTCGTTGGCGCCCAGGACGAACTCAATCAAACCATCGCTCTCGACACTTCCAAAAGCGAACCTTTCGTTTTGCTCGGCGATCTGCTGGCGCCAACCGACACCACCGGCGCGGCGAACGCGTATCGCCGCGCGGTCGAACTCGACGCGCGCGATGGCGCAACGCTCGCCAAAATCGCCGTAACTTACGCGAGCGGTTCGTTTCCCGACTGGCCGCGCGCCCTTGATGCGGGTCGCAAAGCGGTTGCAGCGGGCTTCGACTCGGTTCCGCTGCGCGTGGCGATGGCGACCGCGCAATATGGCCGCGCCGACCTGTTTCGCAAGGCCGACCGCCTCGACAAAGCCGAAGACGCCGAACTCGACGCGCGCACCCATCTCGACCGCGCCCTCGAACTGGCGCCCAACGATCCGTTCGCGGTGCGTCTGCTGGCGCGCCGTCTGGTCGAAACTCGCCGCTTCAACGAAGCAACCCAGACGCTCGACCGCATCGCGCCGCGCTATCCGACCGATCTCGAAATTCAGACCCAATACGCCGCCGCGCTCGCCGGCCAGGCCGGGCGCGAAGAGGACGCCTTCGTCGCGTCGGGCCGCGTCTGGAAATTGTCGGGTTTGGGCCGTGTCGATGTCGATGCCATCAAATATCGCTCGCTCGCGCAGGGCTTCGACTCGCGCCTCTTCAACATCGGCAAAAGCGCCGTCCAGCTCACCACCGGCGTCGCCAACGCCGCTTTGCCGCGCGAAGAGGCGCTGATTCAGCTCACCAAACTCAAGGAAGACATGGCCGAAGCCGAAAACGCCATCAGCATCCTACGCCCGCCCTCCATCGTTGCCCCCGAAGGCGCCGCCGCCCGCCAATTCGCCGCAACTTTGATGACGCAGGCGCTCGAACAGCAGCAACTCTACCTCGAAACCGGCCAATCGCTCGCCCGTCTGCGCGGTTCGCAGCTTTACACCCAGGCCGTCGCCCAACTCAACGCCGCGCGCGGCGCGCGCTAAATTTCGTCCTCTAAAACGGCGATCTCAGCGATGAATGCCTCTCAATTCGCCGCGTTTATCGAATCTCAGACACAGCCGGTCGTGTTGTTGGAAGGCACGCGCGCCCTTTCCGAAATCGACGCGCCGCAACTCGAAAATTTTGCTTCTCAGCTGGCAAAACGGTTTCCCCACGTTGGTTTTTGCTCCGGCAACGCACCGGGAAGTGACCAGAGTTTCAGTTGCGGCGTGGCCAGCGAAGCGGTGAAGCCCCTCGAAATCGTCGTGCCTTATGCTCGCCATCGCCTTCAAGAAAGACCTCCGGGCGCCCGCGTATTGTCGCTCGATTCGCTCCAAAACACAGCAGAATTAACGCGACTCACCCTGACTGCATCGCCCAATTATGCCGCGCTTTCGCAAAACCCAAGCGCAACCGCGCGAGCGAAATTCGGCTATTTATTGCGCGATACGCTCAAAATTACCGGCGACGAGAACGCCGATTTTGCCCCGGCCACCGTCGGAATATTCTTTATCGACGAAGCCAAACCGACAACAGGCGGCACAGCCCACACGATGCGCGTCACCTCGTAAAGCTCCCGTGATAGCATTCCCGAATAGAAAAGCTGGTTGATGCGGATGAGAATTACCGCGTCCTTGGACGAAATCTTCGCGGGCATTTCGCAGTAAAGCGCGGCAATCTCTTCCACCGAATAACGACCATACTCCCGACTTCCCCACCCGCCCACTTCATTGGTGAGCGTTTCGCGCCCTAAAAGATCTATGGCGGAGGCTTCCACAACTCGTGCCTGATGCTCATCTAAACCATGCGCCAAAATTTCCAGATGAGGTTCTGAGCCTGTTTCTCTGATTTCTTGGATACGCTGATGTTTAGCTTTATCGCCTGTCTCGGAAAGATGGCTAAAAACGCGATTGCCGCAACCTTTGCCCACGTAAAAAACCGCGTTGTCTCGCGGATCGCTATAAAGATAAACGTAGAAATCAAGTTTTCCAGAAACCGAAGCGGGGAATCTTTTCATGGCTCTATTTTGACAGATAGCACAACCTGCTAAGGTATAGCGCCCGAGTTTCAAGAGGCTACACTTGTCGCATGGGCAAATCATATAGCGAGGACTTGCGGTTGAAGGCGTTAGCGGCCTTGGATGGCGGGCAGACGACGATGGCAATCCCCAAGAGC
>JAABUN010004477.1_pt1 | contig 18991 bp, 13 predicted proteins | sample 5559311 | NCBI WGS metagenome assembly JAABUN01 (sample SAMN10711877, study PRJNA513370) | rock metagenome | isolation source: Antarctica rocks | place: Antarctica: Victoria Land, Siegfried Peak sud | reverse complement strand
AGGCCAGGTGGGGGCTGAAGAGCACCGTGCTGTTGGTGAGATCCATCCAGCCCGCAGCTCCGATGCCGACGGAGCGGATCCGGTACTCGCGGGACAGCTCGCGCACGAGCTCGGTGATGACAGTTTCAACAGCGCGCGGATCGTGGCCGGGCGTGACCCGGCGGGCAACGGCCAGGATCCGGCCGCGGACATCGACGACGCCTGCCGCAACCTTGGAGCCACCGACGTCCACGCCGACGGACAGACCGCGGCGCGCCGGATTGGGGAAGGCCCCGCGTGGTACCCGGGCAGTGAGGGGTGCGTTGCCGGGCCAGGCGAGCGCGGCGTCGACGCGCAGACGGCGTGCCCGGCGCCCTGCAGGCTCGGGCATGGTCGACATGCGGGCCCTTCCTCATCATGGCGGGCAGCACCCACGCGCCGCCGTTAACAGATTCGTACAATACCGGGCAGCGCTTCGGGCAGGTGAACCTATAGGCTGAAGCGACCTCTCGGTCAAGGTGATACCAAAGGAGCTATCGTGCGCGACATCAGCGTTCCCGTCCTCGTGGACGTCCCCCGGCAGACCAATACGACGGACCTCGTGATCCGCCAGGCGGACAAACCGTCCAACCCCGCCCTGTTCGCCGTGAAGGGCGGATCGGGTGCGTGGGAGGACATCACCGCGACCGAGTTCCGCCGGCAGGTCGAAGACATCGCGAAGGGTCTGATTGCCTCGGGTGTCCAGCCCAATGACCGCGTGGCCATCATGGCGCGAACCCGGTACGAGTGGTCCCTGGCCGATTTCGCCATCTGGTTCGCCGGAGCCGTCTCGGTTCCCGTGTACGAGACCTCTTCCCCCGCGCAGGTCGCGTGGATCCTGAGCGACTCAGGAGCGGTCGGTGCCTTCGTCGAATCCGGCCGCCACGAGGACGTGGTCCGTGAGGCCGTGGCGCTCGAGGACATCGCGTCCCTGCAGCACGTCTGGCAGTTCGACGGCAACGGGCTCGACACCCTGCGCACCGCCGGCGCCGGAACAGAGGAGCAACTTCTCTCCGACCGCCGCACGCTGGCCGGCCTGGACGACGTCGCGACGATTATCTACACCTCTGGGACCACCGGGAAGCCGAAGGGGTGCGAGCTCACCCACGGCAATTTCGTCGAGCTGTCGGACAATGCCGCTGCCGCGCTCCCTGAGGTGGCCCGTGAGGGCGGACAGACGATCATGTTCCTCCCGCTGGCCCACGTCTTCGCCCGCTTCATCTCGGTGCTCTGCGTGGCGGCCGGTGCAACGGTCGCCCACACCCCCGACGTGAAGAACCTCCTCCCCGACCTGCAGAGCTACAAGCCCACCTTCATCCTGACCGTGCCGCGCGTCTTCGAGAAGGTGTACAACAACTCGATGCTCAAGGCCGAGGACGCCGGCAAGGGCAAGATCTTCCATGCCGGGGCCGACGTCGCGATCGCCTGGTCGAAGGCCGAGCAGGCAGGGAAGATCCCCCTCGGCCTCAAAGTCAAGCATGCCGTCTTCGACCGCCTGCTCTACGGCAAGATCCGCACGGCGATGGGCGGCCGGGTGAAGCACGCCGTGTCCGGCGGCGCACCCCTCGGAGACCGGCTCGGCCATTTCTTCCACGGCATCGGGCTGATGGTCCTCGAGGGCTACGGCCTGACCGAGACCACGGCACCCGTCACTGTGAACACACCCAAGCGCATCAAGATCGGCTCCGTCGGGGCGCCCCTGCCGGGCAACGCCGTCAAGATCGCGGACGACGGCGAGATCCTCGCGAAGGGCGTCTGCGTCATGAACGGCTACTTCAACCGCCCGGACCTGACCGAGGAGGCGTTCGACGACGGCTGGTTCCGTACGGGCGACATCGGCGAACTGGATGCCGACGGTTTCCTGTGGATCACCGGCCGCAAGAAGGAGATCATCGTGACGGCCAGCGGGAAGAACGTCATTCCCGCCGTGCTGGAGGACGTCGTTCGCGCGAACGCGCTCATCTCCCAGTGCGTCGTCGTCGGCGACCAGCGACCTTTCATCTCGGCGCTCATCACGCTGGACGAGGAGGCACTGCCGGGCTGGCTCGAGCGGCACCAGCTGCCGGCCGGTATCACGACGGCCGAGGCAGCGGAGCAGCCGAAGATCCTCGCGGAGATCCAGGAACTCATCGACGGCGCCAATACGACGGTGTCCCGGGCCGAGGCGATCAAGGTGTTCAGGATCATCCCGCGGGACTTCACCGAGACCACGGGCCATCTCACACCGTCCCTGAAGATCAAGCGGGCCCAGGTGCTGAAGGACTATTCGGACGTCGTGGAGTCGATCTACTCGTCAGCGAAGATCTAGGCGATACCAGCCTCAGTCGGTCCTGAGGGACAGCAGCGCATTCTCGATGACCTCGGTGAGCGCAGGATGGATCCAGTACTGGCCCCGAGCCATCGTCTGCGCGTCGAGGCCGAAGGACATGGCCTGGATCACCGGCTGGATGATCAGGGACGCCTCGTGCCCGAGGATGTGTGCGCCCAGGATGCGCCCGGTGGACCGCTCGGCGATCAGCTTGGCGAATCCGAGCGTGTCCTCCATGGCCCAGCCGTACGCCGTCGAGCCGTAGTGCTGGACGGCCGTGACGATCGTGGTCCCGGACGCCTGCGCGTAGGCGAGGGCCTGCTCCTCGGTCATGCCCACGGAGGCCGCCTGCGGGTGGGAGAAGACCGCCGCCGGGACGAACCGGTGGTCGCTTGCCCTCAGGTCGTCGGGGTGCACCAGGTTGTGGGCGACGACCTTCGCCTCGTGGTTCGCCACGTGCTTGAGCTGGTAGTCGCTGCTCACATCTCCGAGGGACCACAGGCCCTCCACCGGCTTGCCCTGCCGCAGCACCCGCTGGTACTGGTCGACGGCGAGCCGTCCGTCATCGTGCAGGTCGAGACCAGCGTCGGCGGCTCCCAGCCTGTCGGTGTTGGGTACGCGGCCGATCGCCACGAGAACGACGTCGACGTCGAGTTCCGTCGGCCCGGCCGGCCCGTAGAGGCGTGCGGTGACGCTGCCGTCGTCATTGTCGGAAAGTTCGGTGACATCCGTGTGCAGGCGTAGGTCCCACTGGCGGACGGCCTGCTTCGTGAAGGCGCCGGACACGGTCTCGTCGAGGTCCCGGAGCATGCCGCCCGATCGGACGGCGATGGTGACGCGGGTCCCGAACGCGCCGAAGACGTGGGCGAACTCGGCCGCGATGTAGCCACCGCCGATGATGAGCAGGCGCCGGGGACGTTCCTCGATCCGCATGACGGTGTCCGAGGTGTGGACCTGGGGCAGTGAGATCCCCGGGATGCTGGGCAGGACCGGCCGGGAACCGGTGGCGAGGACCAGCTGGTCGGCGGTGATGACGTCTCCCGCTGGCGTCTGAAAGGACTTCTCCCCCGTCAGCTGCACATACCCCTCGACGAGGGTGACGTTGTCGAGTTCCCCCGCGCGGTAGGTCCGGCCACCGGCCGAGATGGCGTCGATCCGGGTGAAGATGCGGTCGCGGATGTCCTTCCAGCGGACGCCGTCGAGCGAGAGGTCGACGCCGAGGCGGGACGATTCCGCGGGAGCCGATGCGAGATCCGCGGGATACGCGTACATCTTGGTGGGGATGCAGCCCACGTTGAGGCAGGTGCCGCCGAAGGTACCTCCTTCGACCAGAACGACTTTCCGGTCGGCCCAGTCCGGTGTGATGAGGGTGTTGCCTGAGCCGGAACCTATGATGGCGAGGTCGTAGTGGGTCACAGAACGCAGTCTAACCGCGGTCAGGCGCCCAGCTGGTCGACCACCAGGGCCGCCAGGTCCGTCACGGCACGCCGCGTGGCCGGGTTGAGCTTCGCGAGATTGACGCGCGATCCCTCCGCCAGATGGCGGTCGTAGGGGATGCGGACCACGGTGTTCACGCGGGACCGGAAGTGCTGCTCGATCTGCGAGACGTCGACCTGCGTCCCGTTGCCCGAGGACAGGTTGATCACGACGATTGCCCTGGACACGAGGTCATGCCGTCCGTGCGCCTCGAGCCAGCTGAGCGTCTCCGAGGCGAGTCTCGCCTCGTCGACGCTGCCGCCCGAGACGAGCACGACGGCGTCCGCCTTCTCGAGCGTGCCCGTCATCACCGAGTGCACCATGCCGGTGCCGGAGTCCGTCAGGACGATCGAGTAGTAATGGCTCAGGATGTCCGTGACGGCGCGGTAATCGGAGTCGTCGAAAGCCTGCGCGATCGCCGGGTCCGTGTCCGAGGCAAGGACGTGAAGACGCGAGCCGTCACGTGTCACGTAGTTCGCGAGGTGTGCGAAGGTGTCGATCGTGTGGCGGTTCTGGACGAGCTGGCGAGCGGTGAAATCGGCCCGGCCCGGAGAACGATCCGAGAGGGTCCCGCGATCGGGATTCGCATCCACGGCGATAATGCGATCCTCCCGGTAATCGGCGAGCGCCATCCCCAGCAGAGTGGTCACCGTCGTCTTGCCGACGCCGCCCTTGCGGGAGAGCACGGGGACGTAGCGGGTGCGACCGCCGAGCCGAGCGGAGATGCGGTGTTCGAGCGCACGCTGGGTACGGACCGCGTCGGAGTCGCCCATGTTGATGCGGCCGAGGCTCATCGTGTAGAGCCAGCGGCGCCACCCGGACGCGGGCGGCCGGTCGACACCCGCCAGCAGGCGGTCGGCGGTGAGGGCGGAGGCGGGTTCAGGTCCCCGATCCTTCTCGCGTCTGCTCCGCTCGATCGGCCCCTTCGCCGTGCCGGGTGAGGTGGCCGGCGCGCTCGGCACCGGCACCGGCACCGGCACCGGCACCGAGTCAGCATCCGGGCGCTCCTGCATGTCCCCGGGAACTGCGTGCGAGGCGTCGTCCTGGCTGTCGCTCTCTTCGTCCTGCGCATACGCGACCGTCCGGCCGTGGATGTCCTGACTGGGAAGGAAGGGGAAACCAGGAACGATGGGAACACCCTGGCTCGGCTCGGTCGCGGCGGTGTGACCGGCCGGCTCCGACCCGTCGGTTCCAGCTGCCGGTGGCTTCCTCGGATCGCTTGCCATGGTTCCTTCCGTTCCGACGAAGCTCAGCTGCCTCGTGCACTGCCGCTCTGATCGAACGAGCGACCCAGTCTAGCGCGCCGTCCATCCGACGCAGGTGGAAACTTACCGCGTCAGGATGCCGCGATCACCAGGAGCAGGTCGCCGCCTTGGGCGGGTCCGACGCCGGAGAACGCGACCCGCTGCACAGTGCCCGCCGCCGGCGTCGTGATGCTGGCCTCCATCTTCATCGCCTCGATCGTAGCGACCGTCTCCCCCGCTGTGACGGTGTCCCCGGCCGCGACGGAGATGGTGATAGATCCGGCGAAGGGTGCGGCGATCTGGCCCGGTACGCCCGGATCCGCTTTCTCTGCTGCCGTGACGTTGCTCTCGATACTGTTGTCCCGGACGCTGACCGGCCGCATCTGCCCGTTGAGGGTGCACATGACCGTCCGCATGCCCTTCTCATCGGGCTCGGACACCGCTTCGAGCGTCGCGATGAGGCGGACGCCCTTCTCGAGTTCGATGACATGCTCGGTGTTGGGCTGCAGTCCGTAAAGATAGTCGGCAGTGTTGAGCAGGGACACATCCCCATAGGTGTCCCTGGTGGCACGGAACTCCTTCGCCGGTCCGGCGAACAGCAGCGTGTTCAACGCTGCTCGACGATCCTTCGACGAACCGTCGAGCTTCGCCTCGTCGTCGGCACTGAGCTCAGCGTCCCGTGGCTTGAGTTCGCGGCCCTGAAGCGCCTTGGTACGGAAGGGCTCGGGCCATCCGCCGGGCGGGTTGCCGAGTTCCCCGTTCAGGAAGCCGATCACGGAATCGGGGATGTCGAAGCTCTGCGGATTCTCCTCGAACTCTGCCGGGTCGGCGTTCCTGCCCACGAGGGCCAGAGCGAGGTCACCCACGACCTTCGACGACGGCGTGACCTTCACGAGCCGGCCGAGGATCCGGTCGGCCGCGGTGTACATGTCCTCGATGGCTTCGAAGCGTTCTCCCAGGCCGAGTGCGATGGCCTGCTGCTTGAGGTTCGACAACTGCCCCCCGGGGATCTCGTGCCGGTAGACCCGCCCCGTCGGCCCGGGCAGTCCGGACTCGAAGGGCGCGTACATCCTGCGCACCGCCTCCCAGTAGGGCTCGAGCGCGCACACCCTGTCGAGGTCCAGGCCGGTGTCTCGCGGCGTATGGGCCAGGGCAGCGACGAGGGCGGACGCCGAGGGCTGGCTCGTCGTCCCCGCGAGGGCAGCGCTCGCGACGTCGACGGCGTCGACACCGGCGTCGACGGCTGCGAGCAGCGTCGCGAGTTGACCGCCCGCGGTGTCGTGGGTGTGCAGGTGCACGGGCAGATCGAAGCGCTCACGCAGGGCGGAAACCAGCTTCGCTGCAGCCGCGGGACGGAGCAGTCCCGCCATGTCCTTGATGGCCAGGATGTGCGCGCCGGCGTCGACGATGCGCTGGGCGAGGTCGAGGTAGTACTCCAGCGTGTAGAGCTTCTCCGCCGGATCCAGCATGTCCGAGGTGTAGCAGAGGGCTACTTCGGCGATCGCCGTCCCGGTCGCCCGCACCGCGCGGATCGCCGGCTCCATCTGCGAGACGTCGTTCAGGGCGTCGAAGATCCGGAAGATGTCGATCCCGGAGGCGGCCGCCTCGTGGACGAAGGCCGTGGTAACGGCCTCCGGGTACGGGGTGTACCCGACCGTGTTGCGTCCGCGCAACAGCATCTGCAGGCAGATGTTCGGCACCTCGCGGCGCAGCGCGTCCAGTCGCTCCCACGGGTCCTCACCGAGGAACCGGAGTGCGACGTCATACGTGGCACCGCCCCAGGCCTCGACGGACAGCAGTTCAGGGGTCAGGCGCGACACGCTCGCGCCTGCCGCGACCAGGTCCCTGGTCCGCACCCTCGTTGCCAGCAGCGACTGGTGGGCGTCACGGAAGGTGGTGTCCGTGACGGCGACCGCCGTCTGCTCCCGCAGCTCCCGGGCGAACCCCTCGGGACCGAGCTCGAGCAGTCGCTGGCGGCTTCCGCCGGGCAGTGGGGCCTCCCGCTCGGTATCAGCGGGCTCGGGCAGCTTCTCCCGCGGGTCGAGGTACGCGGGCCGGGCGCCGTTCGGCTGGTTCACGGTCACATCGGCGAGCCAGGTCAGCAGCTTGGTCCCGCGGTCTGCGGGGATCCGGGCGGTGAGGAGCTCGGGCCGCTCATCGATGAACGACGTCGCCACATTTCCCGCGATGAAGTCCGGGTCGTCGAGGACGGCCTGGAGGAAGGAGATGTTCGTCGAGACTCCACGCACCCGGAACTCGGCCAGGGCACGCCGGGCGCGGGTGACCGCCGAGGGGTAGTCCCGGCCACGGCAGGTGAGCTTGACGAGCATGGAGTCGAAGTGCGGGCTGATCTCGGCGCCGGCATACACGGTGCCGCCGTCGAGCCGGACACCGGCGCCGCCGGCCGAGCGGTAAGCGGAGATCCTGCCGACATCGGGGCGGAAACCGTTCGCTGGGTCCTCGGTGGTGATGCGGCTCTGCAGGGCGGCGCCGCGCACGTACACCGTGTCCTGACTCAGGCCGAGGTCCGCAAGGGTCTCCCCCGCCGCGATCCGCAGCTGTGACTGGACGAGGTCGACGTCGGTCACCTCCTCGGTGACCGTGTGCTCCACCTGGATGCGCGGATTCATCTCGATGAAGACGTGCTGGCCCGCACGCTCCCCGACCGTATCCACGAGGAACTCGACGGTGCCCGCGTTCACGTAGCCCAGGGCGCGGGCGAACTTCACCGCGTCCCGGTGGAGCGCCTGCCGGATCGACTCGTCGAGGTTGGGGGCCGGGGCGATCTCGATGACCTTCTGATGACGTCGCTGCAGGGAGCAGTCGCGCTCGAACAGGTGCATCACATTGCCCTCGGCGTCGGCGAGGATCTGCACCTCGATGTGGCGTGGGCGCAGGACGGCCTGCTCGAGGAACATCGTGGGGTCGCCGAACGCGGACTCCGCCTCACGCATCGCGGACTCCAATGCTTCGGGCAGGGCTTCACGGGTGTCCACGCGCCGCATGCCGCGACCGCCGCCACCGGCGACGGCCTTGGCGAAGATGGGGAATCCGATCTCGTCCGCCGCAGCGATGAGCTCCTCGACATCGGCGCTGGGACGCGACGACGCCAGCACGGGGATGCCGGCCTTGCGCGCCGCGTCGAGCGCCTTGACCTTGTTGCCGGCGAGCTCGAGCACATCGGCGGGAGGACCGACGAAGGTGATGCCGGCGTCCGCGGCAGCCTTCGCGAGCCCGGGATTCTCGGACAGGAAACCGTAGCCGGGGTAGATGGCGTCGCAGCCGGATTCCACGGCCACGCGGATGATCTCGTCGATGTCGAGGTAGGCCCGCACGGGGTGACCCTCCACACCGATCAGATAGGCCTCGTCCGCCTTCTGCCGGTGGATGGAATTGCGATCCTCGTGGGGGAAGACCGCCACCGTCTTCGCTCCTACCTCGTGCCCGGCTCGGAACGCCCGGATGGCAATCTCGCCGCGGTTAGCTACCAGAATCTTCGAGAACATCGCACTCCTGCATCCTTGCCGGTCGGGTCCTTACGCTGGACTGATCCTACCGGGACGCCAGACCGACCGACGTCGAGGTCCCGCAAGGTGAGCAATGACCGCCTGGGCGGTGCGCGGCGTGCAGAACGACCGGATCACATGGCGCCAGGCGGGATCACCCTATGATGGTCGGGACCACGATGCGAGCCGGGCGATCCGGCGGCGGCCACAGATGGGTATGGGTTCTACACGTGCAGGTAGTGAGCATCAGCAGCCTCAAGGGCGGCGTAGGAAAAACATCGGTCACCCTGGGCCTGGCCTCGGCCGCCCTCGCTGCCGGCATTCCCACCCTCGTCGTCGACCTTGATCCGCACGCCGATGCGACCACGGGCCTCGGAGTCAGGCCGTCCGGTCAGATCGACGTCGGACACCTTCTCAGGAAGGCGCGGCGCGGCGACCTCGCCGCCAACGCCGTCGCCGCCGGCTGGTTGGCCGCAGCGTCGACGCCGTCAGCGGCCGGCGCTCCCAGGCTCGACGTGGCCATGGGATCCGCCTACTCCGGTGTCTATGACCGGCCCGATCTCGGCCGCAGGGACCAGCGCCGGCTCGCGACGCTGCTGTCCCGGGTGTCGGGGTACAGCCTCGTGCTGATCGATTGCCCGCCGTCGCTGAACGGACTGACCCGCATCGCCTGGACCGCGAGCAGCAAGGTGCTCCTCGTGGCGGAGCCGGCCCTGTTCTCGGTCGCCGGCACCGAGCGCGCCATGCGGGCCCTGGAACTCTTCCGTCGCGAGTTCGCGCCACATCTTCGGACCGCGGGCATCGTTGCGAACCGGGTGCGGTCGGAATCCCAGGAACATACCTTCCGCCTCGCCGAGATCCGGCAGATGTTCGGCGATCTGCTGCTCAGCCCCCCGATCCCCGAACAGGCTAACTGGCAGCAGATCCAGGGGGCCGCCTACCCGGTGCATCTTTGGCCGGGTGATTCCGCCCGGCAGTCGGCCGGCTACTTCGACGAGCTGCTGCGCAGTGTTATGGATTCCGGCCGGGTGCGGGACCGTGCCGCGCTTCGGTAGGCCGCTTCGGTAGGCAGAGTGTGCCGGCCTGAACCGCACCGGTGTCGGCGTCGGAGTTTCACCGGCTGAGTTTCACCGGCTGAGTTTCACCGGCTGCAGATCCAGGGTCTAGCCGATCTTGCGTGTCTCGCGGCGCTTGCTGAGCTCGTCGCCGGGGAAGTCCGCATCGAGTGCATGCTCGCTCGGTAGTGCCGCGAGGGTCCCTTCCACTTCGCGCCAGACCCGGCCGACGGCGATCCCGAAGACACCCTGCCCGCCCTGGACCAGGTCGATCACCTCATCGGCAGAGGTGCACTCGTAGACACTGGCGCCATCGCTCATGAGCGTGATCTGGGCAAGATCATCGACGCCGCGCTCCCGCAGGTGCTCGACGGCCGTTCGGATCTGCTGGAGCGACACTCCGGTGTCCAGCAGACGCTTGACCACCTTGAGGACGAGGATGTCGCGGAAGCCGTACAGCCGCTGCGTGCCGGACCCGGAGGCGCCTCGCACGGCGGGTTCGACAAGACCGGTACGCGCCCAGTAATCGAGCTGACGGTAGGTGATCCCCGCTGCCTTGCACGCGATGGGACCGCGGTATCCGGCGTCCTCGTCGAGGACCGGGAGGTCTTCCGTGAACAGTAGGCCCTGGGTGCTCGCCGGGATGCCAGCGCCTGCCGGGTTGGTTGCCTTGCCCGCGTCACCCTTCGGACTCACGTGCTGCCTCCTCATCGGGTTCCCCGGGCCGTGTGCTTATCTGGACCGGACCTCAGGATGTGCACTAAGTGTGCTCCGAGTCCTCCGCACAAGCAATGGGAACTGTATCCCTCGACGTTAGATTGCGGGAGGTGCAAGGTCAAAGACGCTGCCCCGTAAGAGTCGGCGTGTCGTTCGTGGCTCGCCGCGTAGGCGCAGATTTCGATTGATTCCGCCCTGACCGCGCCGGCCGAAATTAGCGCTCGAAGTCCTCGGGCTCGATGTCGGCGAGGAACTCACGAAACTGGAGGACTTCCTTCTCGGCTGTTTCCTCGGAGTCGCCGTCCTCTGCCTCGTCCGCATCGGCGATCTCGACACCGGCTACTGCCAGGACGTCGTCCGCGCAGTAGATAGGGCACGGGACGCGGAGCGCGACGGCGAGGGCATCCGACGCCCGCGAGCTCACCGTCACCCCGTCACTGAAGACAAGCTGGGCGTGGTAGACGGTATCCGCCACGGAGGTGATGCGCACCTCGGTAATCTCCTTGCCAGCCGCAGCCACGACGCTGACCAGGAGATCATGCGTCATCGGGCGCGGTGGCACGATGCCCTGCTGGACGAACGCGATGGCGCTAGCCTCCGGAGCTCCGATCCAGATCGGCAGGTGCCGCTCCCCGCCGGTTTCCCGCAGCAGGACCAACGGCTGGTTCGACGGGAGCTCGATGCGCACGCCCACCACTTCGACTTCGATCATGACGGCCGCCTAACTGTCCATCCGGGCTATGTGGCTGTGCACCAGGGCGCTGTGCAGGCCGAGGCAGAGTTCGCTGATCTCCCGCGCCGTCTCGGCCGCCCGCGCCTTGGACGCGACATCTTTGCGGGAGGCGGCGGGCGCGACGACGCTCTCGACGAGCCCCAGCTCGCGGTCCGCGGCCGCCCGGAAGGGACGCAGGTGCCGGGGCTCGATCCCGTGACTCTCGAGCTGCACGCACGCCTTCGTGATCTTGAGGGCATGTTCATCGAAGCGGTTGTCGACGGCGGTGATCAGTCCGAAACTCACGAGGTCGTCGACGAGCCGACGCGGCGCTCCCGCCTCGGCCGCCAAAGTCTCCGACGTCAGCCTGCGCGCATGGGCGCTGCGTTCACCGGAGAGCTGGTCGGAGACGACGCGCGGCGCCAGGGTCATACCCCCTGGCAGGGACTCCGGGCGCTCTCCTCGGTCGATGGCATCGACGTAGTCCTTGATGACCTTGAGCGGGAGGTACTGGTCCCGCTGCAGGGCGAGGACGAAGCGGAGCCGCTCGACGTCGTGCCCTGCGTATTTGCGGTACCCGGCGCGCGTGCGTTGCGGGGAGATCAGTCCCTTTTCCTCGAGGAAACGGATCTTGGATGCCGTGACCTGAGGAAATTCCTCTGCCAGTTCGCGCAGGACCTCGCCGATGTTCAGGACACCTGCGCCAGGGGAACCGGTGACGACGCCGGCCGGGCGGCGGGCGGGTTGGGAAACAGGCATGAACCGAACTAGACCTGCGCTGTCGTGTGTTGCGAGGCCTGGCCGGTGCCGGTGCGGGCGGCATAGAACGTGAGGCGGAACTTGCCGATCTGCACCTCATTGCCGTTGCGCAGCGCGATGCTGTCCACGCGGTCATTGTTGACATAGGTGCCATTGAGGCTGCGGGTGTCCACGACAATGAAGCCGGTATCGGTCCGGCGGAACTCCGCATGCTGGCGTGACACCGTCACGTCGTCGAGGAAGATGTCCGCGTTCGGGTGGCGTCCGGCCTTGGTGATGTCTTCATCGAGGAGGAACCGCGCACCCGCATTGGGGCCGGAGTGGGCGATCAGCAGTGCGGAACCGGCGGGTAGCGCAGCCACGGAGGCCAGCTCCTCCCGCGTCAGATGCCGCTCCAGCTCGATCGCGGCGATTCGCGGCGGCAGACCGATCGTCGTTGTATCAGGAGACGTCATGTTCGGCTCTTCTCCATTCACGACTGGATTCACGTTGGGTACCATCGGTATTCCTCCCCTACTGCGTGGTATGGCTGATCGGGGCCAGGACCGCAACCCCCACTGCCATCGCCGGGTAGATCTAGCCTACCTGCTGGGAGTAATCGGCTGAACTCAGGAGACCCTGGACCACGGCCGGATCGGAGACCTTGATCTCGAGCAGCCAGCCCTCGCCGTAGGGATCCGAGTTGATCAGCGACGGATCGTCGTCGAGCGCCTCGTTACGCGAGACGACCTCTCCGGTGACGGGGGCGTAGATGTCGCTGACACTCTTGGTGGATTCGACCTCGCCGATGACATCGGCGCCGGTGACACCGGTGCCGGTCTCCGGCATCTGGACGTAGACCACGTCACCGAGCGCGTCCTGAGCGAAGTCGGTGATACCCACGCGCACCGTGCCGTCGACGGCTGGCTCGCTGACCCACTCATGCTCCGCGGTGTAGTAGAGACCTTCGGGAATGGTGCTCATGGCTGCCTTTCGAACGCGCGGATGCCGCGGCGTCGGGGACGGCCAGCGGTACGGGTACTGGTCGAGTATAGGCACATCGCCCCCGCGGGTGACGCGGCCCCCACGGGTATGTGGACAGGCGCCCAGGCAACCAAGAAGCCCGCCCCTCCTGCTCGATCCCGCGTCTTTCCCCGGGCCGTCCGTCGTTACGACGGCTTATCGCCGCTCGACACGCTCTGAGCCAGGTCAAAGGCGCGGGAATCGGACCCGGTAGCTGAACTCAGAGTCGATCGAAGTACCTCCGAATCGCGCTGGCCATAAGCTTGCGTCGCTCTACAAGGAATTCGGGATACGACCCAGCCGTCACGGCAGCCAGACCTGCCGGGATCGCGTTCTCGGCCAGGTTGCGGTCGAGATCAGCGCCGTCCGTCAGTTCCCCGAGGGCGAGGACACCGGATTCGACCTGACGGGAGATCTCTGCCATGTACTCGATGGGCGGCCTGTTGCTGATGCTGATGTTGATGGACGTCTCGGTGAGAGCGAAGTTGGCCACCTGGTTGTAGTCCGACCGATCCGGAAAGCCGTTTTTCACCAGGTAGTCCTTGGGGACAACGTGATGGATGTCGCCCGACTGCTCGTGCATCGCCTTGACGGTGATGCTCCTCGAAAGGAAGCCGCGTGCGCCCGTGGCAACCTGACCAGCGAGGAACGTCTGGAAGAACGGACTGGTGGTGCTCGTCGACTCGAGCGCGTTGGGCAGGGACACGTTCCAGAAGCCGTCGGTGAGTTCCGATTCTTCGATCTGCTTCAAGTAGGCGGCAGCGCCGGAAACCCCGATGCGGCGAATGTCCTGTTCCCACGTTGATTCGAAGCTCCCAGAGTGCCGGGCCGTGAGCATGGACATCACGAACCAGCGCCGGACGATGCGCTTTCGTTCGCCCTCGGCGAGCGTATCGTCAGCACGGAGCCGCAGGTACAGGGCATAAGCGAAGTTCAGGGCATTCTTCGATCCGATCATGTCGGCGGTCACGAACCCCGCGGACTTGATGATCATGACGAAGTTCTCGAAATTGTACTTTTTGACGATCTCGAGGAGCGCCGCTTCCAGCCTGTCAAAGGCGCCGGGGATGCGGCCTTCGTCTACTTTTCGGGTTTCCGGGTCCCGGCCGGAGAGCTCGCTCACAATGGAGGACGCCTTCCCGCGGCTGAACCCGACCAGCCCGGCGACGCGGATGATGTCGCCGTAGGCGGGGTCGTAGAGATCGGCGGCGTCGTCCTTCAGCCAGGAGATAGCACTGAGGTAGGGCGTCCCTGCGAAAGCGGAATCGTGGTCCTCGATGTCCGAGTACGCGTGCGGCGCGACCGCCAGATGGCAGAAGTAGTCGATCAGCTTCCGGATGTTCCGGCCCCGGTCCCCATACGTGGCGATCTTGCTCATCGCGAAGTCGGCGCTGCTCAGCGGCACGCCCTTCGAGTTGATGCGGATGAAAATCTCGGACACCGTCTCGACGTCGAGGTCATCATTGAGCGAGATGATGCCGATCTGCGCATTCTTTATAGCCCCGAGCCGCGCCAGATTCGCCTCGACGGCCGCGGGATCCGCTTCAGGGTTGGCTTCGAAATAGGCCTTCACGAACCCGTAGGTGCCGGTGGCATTGAAGAACTCGCTGATGTCGGAGATCCACGCCGGATCCTTCCGAATGACCGGAGTGGCTGTCGCAAACTCCTCGGTGACCGGGTTGAAGGCGATCGTGATCCGCACCGGCTTGTAGCGCTTGTTGACGACCTTGAGCCCGGCCACCGCGGCTCGAAGTGCGGTGATGCGCTGCTGCCCGTCGATCAGTATCTGCTGATGCGCCGCAACCTGACCTCCTTTAAGGTGCGCGCCGACCGACTGCCAGGTGATCAAATACCCAACCGGATAGCCCTTATAAAGCGAATCCATCAGGTCGCGCACCTTGATGCTGTCCCACACGAAGGGCCGCTGCAGCTCGGGGATGGCGATCTGCTCCCGCCGCACGTCCTCCAGCAACTGCGTGACTGCGGACTGTGTCACCTTGTACTTCGTCATATCGCCCTATCCCTTCACAAGCTGCATGAGCTCGCTGTAGTCGGTGACGACGTCGTAGGTGACGTCCTTGCCATTCTTTTCATTGACGGATGCGAAGAACTTGCGGGCGCACTCGATCTTCGCGTCCTCGACGCCTCTCAGCTGGAGCGTGGACAGCGATCCCTTGGTTTCGGCGACGAAGTAGACGTGCCTGACACTGCCATCGGCGAACGCGATGGTCCAGTTCGGGTTGTAGTTGCCGACCGGGGTCGGAATGAAGAATCCACTCGGCAGCTTCGCGTAGACGGCCACTTCCTTGCTCGTGTCGAGCTCGGCGACGAACGCGCGTTCCAGCTTCGAGTCGGTGATCGCGTAATCGTAGATGTGCTTGGTGAGCCTGCTGCCCGCGCGGGAGAGGTCCTGCTTCGTCTGGTTCTCGGTGAAGATAGCCGAGTCGAACCTGTCCGTGAGCGCGTCGTAGGTCAGGTGCTCGACGACGACGGTGGCCTTCTGCTCGTTGATAAGCCGGGAGACCTCGGTGATGAACTGCTCCGGATTCAGACGGAACTTCGCGAACGTCCCCGATGCCACCGTGCGCAGGATCTCCGCAACGGTTCGACGCGTGAGCTGCGTCTTCTCGGTGATCTCACCCAGGAGGTCGTATTTCACCTGCGATTCAGCCGTGACCGCCTCACTATGAGTCTCCGTGCTCGAGACCTCGAACGCGGCACCGTCGGCAAGGTGATCAGCCTCTAGCGACGCACGCTGGTTCCCGGCCTGGACGACGTACTGCATCCCGGCCACCCTCAGCTGCTGATCAAGTTCCCGCACACATTTTGCGACCAGTTCCTGCGAGTTGAACTCGACCTGATAGACCGCCCTGTGATTGATGCGCCCCCACAGGTCCTGAAATTCCTTCCGATCGAAGTTCGCCTGGTTGAGCGGTAGCTTTTCCAGCAGTCGGTCATCGGCTGGCAGAGGCACCTCGAGATACAGCAGGTCCACGAGCGGCCAGACGAAGTCGATGACGCCCTTCAGGACTTCCGCCGTCGGCTCAGCAAGGGTCTCAGCTTCCCTCGCTTCCTTGTAGGCCTCCGAAACGGTGTCGTCCTCGTTCAGGTAGTCGTTCCGAATGAGGTACTTGTACAGGGCTTGAGCAATTGCGTCCTCGATCACCGACTCCCCCGACGGCAGCTCAATGACCTTTCCGGCAAAAAACGCGACGCTTGCTTTCCGCGGTCTGGCTGCCAGCGACGCCGACATCTCCTTCTGCAGTCCTGCTACGAAGTCTGTGTACGACTCATCGGTGACCACGGTCAACTGATTGATATCGTGCACCCGGTCACCGACGAATGTCGCGTCCATGCGCTCGCCGAGCTGATCGACCGCGAGCCGCAGTCCGCGCCCGATCTCCTGCCGGCGTGAGACGGTGTTGTCGCTCTTCTTGAGCATTCCCATCACGAAGACGTTGGGGTTGTCCCATCCCTCACGGAGCGCTGAGTGGGAGAAGATGAACCGCACCGGTTCGGCGAAGGACAGCAGTCTCTCTTTTTGTTTGAGAATGAGGTCATAGGCGGCGACGTCGGCGGACTGGCCGGCGCCGTCGCCCCGCTTCGAGGTGTTCGGGTCGATCTGTCGCCGGGTTTTCTTGTCGATCGAGAAGTAGCCCTCATGGATGTCGCGGACCGAGTCGCGCTGCAGGTACTTCTGGTACGCCCCGATCCCGTCATCGAGGTCCAGTTCGCCGAAAACCTCTTCCCCGATGATCGCGTACTCCTCCTCGAAAACCCTGGCGTACTCACCGAGGGTGTCCTTGCGGTCGTAGTCCCGGTACTTGGCGACCTCGTCGATGAAGAACAGTGAGAGCACCTTGATGCCCTGGCTGAACAGTTCACGCTCCTTATCGAGGTGAGCACGGATCACCTCCCGGATCTGGATGCGTCGTTTCGTCTCCTCGGTCACGTCGCGGTCCGCCAGTTGACCCGCAATGACCACGTCACCGTTGCTCAATTCGATGACACCACGGTTCGCGTCGATCTCGGTGATGAACAGGTTCTTGTAAGCCTCGATCCCCTTCGAGACATCGTGCAGGTTTGCGCGCACCTCGAGAAGTTTGACCTGACGCTTGATGTGCCCACTTTCGGTCTGGACCTCGAGCTCGACCCGGGCGCGCGGTCTAGCACCTTTCGTTATGACGACGGCGTCCAGGTACAGGTAGGCGGTGGAACCGGCGAGGCCCTTGACAGTGATGCCACGAACCGAGATGCGTTTGACCAGCTTCTCCCGATACGCCTCGACAGCGTCGAGTCGGTGCACGGTCACGTGATTCACCTTGTGCGTTGCCGAGTAGCGCAGCATCATCAGTGCGTTGAACCGTGACAGCGCGTCGAGCGATTTCGCGGCGCTGATCTTTTGCGGCTCGTCGATGATCACGATGGGCCGGTTCGCACTGATCACGTCGATCGGGCGGCGGGACTGGAAGTCGTCCAGCACATCGTAAATGCGCCGATTGTCTTTTCCCGTGGCGTTGAACGCCTGGATGTTGATGATCATCACCTGCACACCTCCGTCCGAGCTGAAGCGCTCCACGTCGTGCAGCTGCGAAGAGTTGTAGACGAATGACCTCGGTTTGGTGCCGTACAGTTGCTGGAAGTGCTCAGCCGTCACATCCAGGAACTTTTTCACGCCCTCGCGGATGGCGATCGACGGAACGACGATGATGTACTTCGCCCATCCGTAGCGTTTGTGTAACTCCATGATCGTCTTGATATAGACGTAGGTCTTGCCGGTGCCGGTTTCCATCTCCACGTCCAGATTCGGGACACCCGGTGCGGCTTTGCTGTCGGTGAGTGCCGGCGAGAGCGGCAGATTCTGCGACTGCTGAACGGCGTGTACGTTCTTCAGCAACTGGGCCTGGGGCAGGGCAATTTCTGCATTTCGCAGGCCTGAATCTGCGTACGCAGCTTCTTCGCCCGTCTGCCGTCTCCGGCCCGGGTCAATCCGATACGAGATGCCATCATGCTTCGGCTGACCGGCGAACACCTTCACGACGGAGTCGACGGCGGCCGTTTGGTATTCCTGGACCTTGAACTGAAGTTTCATCCCGCTCAGATAGCCTTCACATCAGTGGCAGAGGACAACTCGCGGAATATCTGCTCGGCATTGATGCGCGCGTCATCGGAGCCGAAAGCGTCGTCGCGGAAGACGGCCCGCATCGGCTTGCGCTTTGCCATAGAGCGAACGAGCTCGGGGGTGACTTCCGTGTCGAAGCAGGCGATCAGCGCCCCGTGCTCGACGACGAGAACTTCATGACCGCCGATGTGCTCGACATCGATGGGCATCGTCAGCTCAATCCCCCAGTCCAGCAGCACCTGGAACAGCAGATCCTCGCCCGACCGGCCCGGCTTGATGCTGCTCTCCAAGTCGTCGAGCGCTAGCTGATCAGTGTCGTCCGGCGAGCGCAGCACATCGGTCATATTGGTGGTGTCGACTCGCGCAAGGCGATAACCAACGTCCGTCGCGTTCGCCTGTCCGGCGAGTTCGGCGGCTACGTTCCTCAGACGCTCCAAGCTCATGCCAAGGATCGAATCGAAGGTCGGCTCGGGTGTTACCAAGGGCTCCCGGATTTGCACCGAGATGAACCGGCGGTTTCCGCCGTCGGCCGCGTTCTGCACCAGAACAGCATGCGCAGTGGTTCCGCTGCCGCTGAAGAAGTCGAGGACGATATCTTCCGTGTCAGGCGACGTGGCGAGCTGCAGGACGCGCTGAATCAGTTGTACGGGCTTTACGGAATCGAGAACGTTCTCGGAGTGTGAGAACTGGACTTGGCTAAGTAGGTCTTTCTTGGCATCCTGCGTGTGACCCACTTCGGTGTATGGCCAGAACGTTTGGGGGACTCTTCCCTCAGGCATCTCGCGAAGAAAACGCTTTACTCTCGGGACGTTCATTCCGTCTCGACCCCAGAAGATTCGTCCGTCAGCATCAAGTTCCTGGAACTTATCCGTCGAGTACCGCCAGTAGGTGCCAGCGGGGGGCCCATCTATGCGTCTTCCGCCAGGAGTCGTCAAGGAGTACAAGCGTAGCTATTCAGCAGGGTGTGGCGGTTGGGGGTAGCCAGGCGCCGGTGGTGAAGAGCTGGTCGAGGGCGTCGAGGCTGGTGATGCCCCACTTGGTGGCTGTGGAGAGGTAGGAGCGGACGACGGCG
>JAABUN010004476.1_pt1 | contig 18995 bp, 17 predicted proteins | sample 5559311 | NCBI WGS metagenome assembly JAABUN01 (sample SAMN10711877, study PRJNA513370) | rock metagenome | isolation source: Antarctica rocks | place: Antarctica: Victoria Land, Siegfried Peak sud | reverse complement strand
GAGCGCACTAGAGTTTGCAATCTTTCTTTTTGTTCAAAATTTAGAAATCCTTTTGCAGGCATCACTCCCTCCAGACCCTTGTACTTCAAGTTTTCATTTTATACCTTCTAAAGGTCTATTAGCTTACCAACTTATTTTGTTTAACCTGTCTAAAATCGTTGCATTTAAGCGACTAAATGAAGATAACTGTTTAAAATTACTGTTATGTAACTTACATTTGTCTATGGTTGAAGTCAAAACTTACCACTAGGCAGCAAGAACGTCGCAATTTGTCAAAACTAATCCTATTTAATACCTATGAAACCTGCCCTTACTAAAATTGGTACTCAAATGTCTAGCCTGACTGGTGTTAGGGCAATTATGAAAGACATTATTGAAACCCTGCAAGCAAGTAACGGGCAAGAATTTATTAATTTGAGTGCGGGAAATCCGGTGATTTTGCCCCAAGTCGAGCAACTATGGCGCGATTGTACCGCCGAATTATTGGCTAGTTCTGACTATGGCGAAGTAGTTTGTCGTTATGGTTCAAGTCAGGGTTACGGAGCTTTAATTGATGCGATCGCCACTGACTTTAATCGCCGCTACAATCTCAACTTAAGTAGTGGCAATATCTTAATTACTCCTGGTAGCCAATCACTGTATTTCTATGCTGCTAATGTTTTTGGTGGCTATACTTGTAGCGGCGATCTCAAGCAGATCGTTTTCCCTTTGAGTCCTGACTATACGGGCTATGGTGGTGTTAGCTTAGCTTCTGAAGCTCTAAAAGCTTACAAGCCAACTCTAGACATCAATGCGGCTAGTCATCAATTTAAGTATCGTCCTGATTTTAGCCAGTTAGAAATTAATGATAATACGGGTTGCGTCATTTTCTCGCGTCCTTGCAATCCTACGGGTAATGTAATGACTGATGAGGAGGTTAAAAAAATTGCTCACTTAGCCGCACCTTACAACGTACCTGTTTTAATTGATTCTGCTTACGGGCCACCTTTTCCAGCGTTGAATTTTACCGAACTAACTCCCGTATTTGGCGATAATATTGTGCATTGCATGAGCTTGTCTAAAGCTGGATTACCGGGAGAAAGAATCGGAATTGCGATCGGCGATGAGCAAATAATTCAGGTGCTAGAGTCGTTTCAGACAAATATGGCTTTGCATTCGTCGCGCTATGGGCAAGCGATCGCGGCGATCGCGATTAATTCGGGAGCGCTTGCAGATATTTCTACATCAATTATTCGCCCATTTTATAAAAACAAGTTCTCGATTTTGGAAGCAACATTAAATCAAGCAATGCCTAAAGATTTGCCTTGGTTTCTCCATCGCGGCGAAGGAGCAATTTTTGCTTGGCTGTGGCTGCAAGATTTGCCAATTACTGATTGGGAATTTTATCAACAACTCAAGCAAGTTGGTGTAATTGTCGTTCCTGGTAGTACGTTTTTCCCTGGTTTACAAGAAGAATGGGCGCACAAGCACCAATGTCTGCGAATTAGTCTTACCGCTACCGATGCAGAGATCCAAACAGGAATGCAGCGTTTAGCCAAAGTCACTGAGCAAGTGTATCAAAAATTAAGTAGTGTTAGTTGAGTTATGAGTAAAAAAAATATTGATTCAAAACCCAAAACTCCTAATCTAAAAGTCCCTGAACTAAAATCTAAAACTCCTAACTTAAAACTCCCCGATGGTTGGCTACAAATAGGTAAAATTGTTGCCGCTCAAGGCTTGCAAGGCGGCTTGCGAGTTTATCCTGATACGGACTTTCCCGAACGATTTGTGCTTCCAGGTACGCGCTGGTTGTTGCGTTCTCAGGGTGACGAACCGCAAAGCGTTGAGTTGCTTCACGGACGATATATTGAAGGAAAAGGCTTATATGCGATCGCACTTGCTGGTATAGATACTCGCAATCAAGCCGAAGACTTGCGCGGCTGCTTGTTGCTAGTCCCGGAGAGCGATCGCCCAATTCTGGGGGAAGACGAGTATCACGTACTCGATCTTATTGGCTTGGAGGTATTTAACCAGCTAACTCAAGAAGTGGTCGGTAAGGTGGTAGATGTGATTGCGGCGGGTAATGATTTATTGGAAGTTCAACCCGTTGCCAAAGTAGGTACTCCAGCAAAAAATATGCTGATTCCTTTTGTAAAAGTAATCGCTCCTGTAGTCGATTTAGAAAATGGGCGTATTGAAATTATCCCCCCACCTGGTCTATTGGAGCTTACTTAGAGGGTTTTACGCTGATTGATTAATCAGATAGTTACAACCAAAAAATAATAATGATACTGCTCAAAAGAGCAGCATCATATCGCTTAATATTTTAAGGTGACAAAATTTTTGACTAAATTACCAAAGCGCTCTTACAGGGCGGTTAGCTGGAGTAGATTGAACTGTAGTGCTAGTATTTTCAGTGGTTGTTGTTGTAGGGGTTGCACTGCTAGACTCTGCTTCTGTAGAAGTTGTGGAAGTGGTATTTTCGATAGTACTTGAACTTGTACCTACTTGACTACTTGTTGCTCCTGTACCTGTAGTTGTACTGCCTTGAGCTAAAGTGATATTTGAAGCCATCGATTGAGCGTCTAGAATAGCGGAAATTTGCATTCCTTCACGCAAATTTAGACGTTGCAGGTCTGCTCTTGAAACCCTCATTTCTTTGGTCATTCCGTCAGCCATTTCTAGGGTTACTACTTCCCCTTCAATACTTTTAACGGTTCCACTTACCATATTAGTAGTATTAGTTCCCGTTGAGCTTGGCGTTGACTGATTCTCCATCTGCATTGGGGTTGAGCTTGGCGTTGACTGATTCTCCATCTGCATTGGAGTTTGTACAGGCTGAGTATTTGCTCTGCTTGGAGTAGTTGGCTGCCCACCCGTATTCATCTGATTTTGCATCGCGCCAGTGCCGCTTGCTGGAGATGATTGTTGAGCGCTGACTGGATTAATTGATAATGTTGATGCCAACATCAAAAGCATTGTACCAGGCAATAATTTTAAGTATCGCATACTTTTTATATCCTCAGTTTGATATGATGTAGAGCGCCAGATCTAATAATAACTTATGATTTAGTTAATAGTTGATATGACTAGCTGCTCTACTTAAATATAGGATTTGTTACAAAATATCAACTCTACCCATGTATATATTTTATTAAAGCTTTTTTAGCGGGATTTTCCTTAGCTTTAGAAACAAAAACTTGGTTATATAGACATAAAATTATATAAGGGAAGTTGCATAGATAAAATAAGTCAGAAATGAGTTTAGATAAGTTAAGGAGTTTAGAAAAAGTGAGGCAAGACTTAAGTGAAATTTAACTCATTATCTAAAAGTTGCTTGGTGCTATTAGGAACAGTAATATTAGTAATAAATAGCCAAGGACTTTTTGCAGCAGAACCAATTGAACCAGTTACAAATAAGCCGAGTAATTCCCAAATAATATTGCCAGCAGATAGAACAAATACGACAAATTTAGTCATAAAATTGAGCGATCGCCGCGTCTATTTGTATCAGGGTGATAAATTAGCAAAAAGTTATCCAATTGCGATTGGTAAAGCAGGTTGGGAAACACCTGTAGGTAGTTATAAAGTCATTGAAATGCAACGAGATCCTATTTGGCAGCATCCTTGGACAGGTAAATTGGTTCCGCCCGGTGCAGACAACCCTTTGGGCGCAAGATGGATCGGGTTTTGGACAGATGGTAAAAATTTTATTGGCTTTCATGGTACTCCTCAAGAACAACTGGTAGGACAAGCTGTTTCTCATGGCTGCGTGAGGATGCGTAATCAAGATGTTTTGGCTTTGTACGCCCAAGTAAATGTTGGTACGCCTGTAATAGTCAAACCTTGAGCAGGTAAGAGGTATACAAGCATTGCTGTATGTTAATTAAAGGCTCCAGCAATACTTGGTAATAACGAAACTGCATCTTTAATAACTATTTGCTGCTAATAGGTCTAAAATGGCTGGACAGATACTTGCAGAGGCGCTACGGATGTGAGAAACGCATGAATCAACAACAACTGAACAATGCTTTTACTCTCTTTCTAAGTTTGCTTGTGGAAGCAATGCCTTTCTTGCTACTGGGGGTTTTGTTCTCCGGATTGCTACTATTATTTATCGATGAACGCCAGCTAGTCGCAAAAATGCCCAAAAATCCATTATTAGGGGCGATAACAGGCAGTTTAATTGGGTTTTTGTTTCCTGTATGCGAATGTGGCAATGTACCCGTAGCTCGGCGGTTGCTATTGCAAGGAGTACCCGCACCAGTAGCAGTCGGTTTTTTACTAGCCGCACCGACCATTAACCCGATTGTAATTTGGGCAACTTGGACGGCATTTCGTGATCAGCCAGAAATTGTCGTGCTGCGCGTAGTGTTTTCTTTGGCGATCGCAATTATTATCGGTTGGGTATTTAGCGCTCAAGCAGACTTAAGTGCAATTCTACAACCAGCGATCGCCAAAGATTGGAAAAATACTCAGTTGCAACCGCAAGTAGCAGAGGTTGAAACAAAAGAATTTGCTCCAGCTTTGCTCCAATCAGGGACTTATCTATTAGCCGGAGCAGGTCAACCAATCCGAATGGATGCAACAGTAATGCAAGCTCAACTAGCAGCTACTTCCCCAGCTAAACCCCTAGCTTACAAGTTGCGGTTATTGTTAGACAATACAGTCCAAGAATTGCGAGAATTGGGGGCGGTGTTAGTAATTGGTAGTGCGATCGCGGCGCTAGTTCAAGTATCTATTCCCCGCGAAACAATCCTAGCCCTTGGTAGTAGTCCAGTTACGTCAATTATTGCCATGATGGTACTAGCAGCAGTAGTGTCTATCTGCTCTACAGTAGACTCATTTTTTGCGCTTTCTTTTGCTGCTACATTTACAAGTGGTTCTTTGTTAGCTTTTCTTGTTTTTGGGCCCATGATTGACCTAAAAGGTGTGGGTTTAATGCTATCAATATTTAAGCCTAGAGCAGTGTTTTATCTATTTGCTTTAGCAGCGCAACTAACATTTTTATTTACCTTAATCGTCAATTTATATATTGTTTAGCTGATGACTGCAATTAAAAAACTGCAAAACTATTTACTGCCTTGGCTAGATGTATTTGCGATCGCATCTTGGGGTATTCTCATGCTGAGATACTGGCATACTGGCAAACTTAGCTTACTTATTCACCGCGATTATTTTTGGCTGGTAATTGCTGGCGGAATTGGCTTATCAATTGTTAGTAGCTTAAAGGCATTAGAATTATTGCGACAACGGCCAAAGATTCCTGCTCCTCAACATATTACTCTGTTTCCACCAGGCTTTAGTAGCGCCTTACTGCTATCAACAGCGATTTTAGGCTTAGTAGTCACCCCCCGCGTATTTGCCAGCCAAACCGCACTCCAGCGCGGCGTAACGGATGTTTTGCAAGCAACGCGAAGTCAACCCCAAGCTTTTCGTTCCTCTGTACGCTCCGATGAACGCAGCCTTGTAGACTGGGTACGCACTCTTAACGTCTATCCCGAACCTGATGCATACTCTGGTCAAAAAGTCAAAGTACAAGGCTTTGTAATTCATCCTTCAGAATTACCACCAGAATACTTATTACTATCGCGGTTTGTAATTACTTGTTGTGCGGCGGATGCTTACCCTGTGGGATTACCAGTCAAGCTTACTCAAAATCGTCAAGTGTATCCTCAAGATACTTGGTTAGAGGTAGAAGGAGAAATGATTACTCAAGACTTGCAGAACAAACGCCAATTAACTATTCAAGCAAGTTCTCTGCGACCAATTCAACAGCCACAGAATCCGTATGAATACTAAACTTGGCTATACAAGTTAAAGATTTTTGATACTAATGAAACAGCCAGCTAGTAAAAGCATATTTGCAGCCTTGAACTACTGGCAAAGATTGATGAGGATGAGTGTAATAAGACGGAAATACTAAAACGCTACCTTTTTGAGGCTTAAACTCTAGATTTTGGCGGTCAAAAAATGTTTCTCCACCTGCAAAATCATCATTAAGATAGCCGACAATACTTACGTCTCTAGTAGGTACTCCTTGTGCTGCTTCATAGCAGCGACTAGCCAAGAGCAAGTTATCAACATGGCGCTTATAAAATTGCCCTGGACGGTAGCGTAAAATTGAACAAGTTTCTATTTGAGAAAACTTCACTCTGTAGCTTTGATAGAGCATTTCTTGAATAAGATAAATTCGATTTAATAGGAGTTGGTTTGTTGATTGTAATAAAGAATTTGGTTCACCTAAGTACAGCAACTCATTACTACGAACTTGAGTTTTTACTGTTGCAAGTTCAATGCCAGCAGTTTGAAACTGACAGCAATCGGCAACTTGAATAATATGGTTACATAAAGAACTATCAAGTAATTGCTCAAATAATAAAATATCTGCGCCTAAATCGGTTACAAACCAAGCATCGGTAGAAATCATAAATTAAATAAGTGGATATTCTAAGGGTTATAGCATTCTTAATTAGTTTGATGAAATTAAACAGGCCAAGGTAGAATCCAATCGCTGATGGTTAATTAGAACCCAAAGGACAGCAATTTGATGAAAGTGCGATCGCCTATTATGGCTTGGACTTGTTGCACTGAAAGTATTTTAACGGCAAGATTTTCTACGACTGGATCTTGCCTGCCTTATACTTGAGTTAAACTAAATTGAACTTGAACTAATTGCTCTAGTCAAACTTGCCAAAGCTCGGTTGTAGTTCAAAATAGCTGTGACGCGATTACCTTCAGCTTGAGTTAGATTGTCTTCTGCATCAATTACTTCTGTTTGAATACCTACCCCAGCTTGGAAGCGTAACCTAGCTAGACGTAGAGCTTCCCTAGCTTGCTCCAAACCAACCGAGGCCGTTTGAATGTTAGCCAAATTTGATTGCAAATTACTATAAGCTTCCTCAACCTCGAACCTTACTTGGTTACGAGTATCTGCAAAATTTGTTTCAGAAATCGCAATATTCGCTTCTTGCGCTCTAGCACTAGCTCTAGCAGCGCCGCCATCATACAAATTCCAGCTTAGACTTGCACCAAGAGAATAATTGTCGCCAAAGTTTCGGTCATCATTAAAAGTATCGCTGATGCTGTAGTTACTACTAACCGAAACTCTAGGTCTAATTCTGGCAAGCGCAATCCGACGATTTTGTTCGCTAATATTACGCCGCACCAACTGTTGTTGTAGCTCTGCACGATTTTGAAAAGCCTGGATAATACTTTCTTCTAAAGGTAAGTTCCAAAGTCCGGCTATTTCTACAGGATCGGCTGCGATCGCATTGGCAGTTTGAGCTAAACTGAGACGATTTACCAACTGGCGACGCGCAACTTGCTGTTGACTTAAAGAATTAGTCAGATCTTGATTGGCATTAGCTAGTTGTACTTGCGATTGCAAGACATCAAACCGAGTCCCTACTCCTGCTTGTTCTCGCGCCTGAGCATCGCGTAAACTAGCTGCGGCGTTTGTAACGGCTGCTCGGTTAATTCGTACTTGTTCATCGGCGGCTTGCAAGTCGTAGTAATCGTTAGATACATCTAAGCGTAGTTGCTCCGTTAAGCGTTCAACATCTAATTGGTCGAAGCGTAGTTGTTCTTCGGCGGCGCGGATACGGGCGGTTCTAGCGCCTGCCGTATAGACGTTGTAACTTAGTTGTACAGTGCCACTTAATGCTGTAGAACTACCACCACTGCTATTGCTAGTGATAATACTGCTACTACTACCCCCATTGCTACTGTTACTACTACTTTGGTTGACCGATTGATTTATTTGATTGTTGCCATTTCCAGTCGAACTATTAACATCGCCACTACTGTTATTGCCGCTATTACTACTACTTTGGTCGATTGATTGATTTATTTGATTGTTGCTACTTCCAGTCGAACTATTGACATTGCCACTATTACTACTGTTATTTTGGTTGATTAATTGACTTAGTTGATTGCTGCTTCCAGTCGAACTATTGACATTGCTAAATACATCACTTCCCCTGCTGTTTAATCCCCCTTGGATGCTTAAAGTTGGATACTCCTCTGCTTGGGCTTCTCGCACGCTGGCGCGACTACGCTCTAAAGTTAGTAAAGCAACTTGCAATTGCCGATTATTGCGCCGTGCTAGTTCCAATGCTTGTTGCAAGCTAATTCCTTCTGCTGCCTCAAGTCGCACTTCTTCGGGTTTAGTGGGAAATTGCAACGGATTTGGACTAGGGTTGAGCTTGCTAGGTGCGGGAGTATTTTGAGGGGACTCGGTAGTAACAGGCGGTGCTACTTCGGGACTTTGATTTGGCGACGCTCGCAGATTAGGAGAAACCTCTGTAGGTGCGGGACTATTTTGAGGGGAAACCTCAACAGTAACTGACGGTGTTACTTCGGGACTTTGATTTGGCGACGATCGCAAGTTATGAGGAAACTGTGTAGAGGCTGACGGTGCTACTTCAGTTGTAGTAACAGGCGGTGTGGCTTCGAGACTTTGAACAAGCGATCGCAAGTTTTCGGGGGAAAGCGCTGGAGGATCTGGCGGTGCTACTTCGAGACTTTGATTTGGCAAGGACGTTTGAGCTATAGTCGATGCCCGTACCTGCTTAATCTGCCCAGAATTCTCCACATTAAGCTCAATATCGGGCTTGCTAGCAATTCCCTCAATAGAATTAGCCGATACTTGATTAGCGCCAGCAGACTGATTCACGACTACGACTACGGTACTTGCTAGGCAAAAGCTATTAAATATTTGTCTCACCACTTCTCCTCACCTCTACTTCTCCTACCTAACAAATTGCTCTGACTACTGACAATCGCGCTGACTTTTAACTTATATAGAATGTATGGCTCTTTATAAAGAGCGCGTCTCAATTACTTTATAGGTATTATTGGTCTGACGTAAAGATATGTACCATAACTAAAGTTAGTATACTCGTATACTAAGTAAATTTTACAACTATCCAGTAGATATATAATCTTTAAGCAAAAATTTCGATATTTTTCGACATTTAAACTAAGTTGACATCTTTTATTCCCACAAAAATAAAAGGCAACTACTAAAAACTACTGGTTCTAGCAATTGCCAACTTCTATATATTCAATTGTAAGCTTCGCACTTTAGACTACTTTAAACGTCCAGAACGCAGAATACTAAAAATCAACCATAATCCTAGTAAACTAGCCGCAGCAAATAATACGCTACTGGGTAAAGACAACTCACTTGTTTGCGCTTTACTAGAAATAACTGCCGCCCCCATAATTAACGAACCTACCAAAATACTAAAAGAAAGGCGATTTGCAGAATCGTCTACACTACGACGCAGCCCATCAAGGCCACGCAACGATACGTTCCACTGCAAAGTTTCGGAAGTTACCCGATCTAATAATAATTCAATATGTCGCGGAGATTGGAGAGACAAACTTTTAACATCTAGGGCTGTTCTTAGTAGCGATTGGAGTGGATTTGCACCTAGTAATTGTCGCCTAAATAAGTCAGTAATTAATGGTTTAATTTCATCTAATAAATTTACTTGAGGATTAAATTTACGGGTGACTCCTTCTAAATTGGCTAAAGTTTTAGCGTACAAGCCCAGATTACCAGGTAGACGAATTTTATTATTACGGGCAATTTGTAAAACTTCGTAAAATATCTGACTAAAATTGATTTGGGAAAGACTCAAGTTGTAGTATTTCCGTAGCATCCGGTCGTAGTCATTTTCCAAACGCGATAAAATTACAGGTTGAGCAGAATCAGCCAACTGTAGCGTTAGCTGGCTGCACCTTTGAGCATCTAAATCGACAATTGCCAGCAACATTTCTGTCAAAATCTGCTGGGTGCGCGGGTCTAGCCTGCCTACCATACCGCAATCTAATAGAGCGACGCGACCATCTTTGAGATAAAATAAGTTGCCTGGGTGGGGGTCAGCGTGAAAAAAGCCGTCAATATATACCTGTTGAAAAAAGGCACGAAATAGCAAAGAAGTAATTTCCCCGCGTTCAATACTAGAATCTATGCCATCGCGATCGCTATTAAGCGTAGCCGATAGTAATGGTCCTCCATCTAGCCACTCCATTACCATAATTTTTTCTGTAGTCAGATGCCAGTGAATTTCTGCTACAACCAAGCGTTTTGAGTCAAACCAGCGACTATTTGCCAAGTTTTGCCGCAATTGGTCAGTAAAACTAGCTTCGCGCTTAAAATCTAATTCGGCTAATAGCGCCGTAGTAAATTCTTCTGCTAGAGAATCCACTTCGTAAGTTTGTCCAAATTCAGTCCGAGCAACTAAATCGGCTACACCGCGAATTAGAGAAATATCTTGAGCAATAGTAAGATCGATTCCAGGACGCTGCACTTTGACCGCAACTTCACGACCATCTACCAAAGTAGCGCGATGAGTTTGAGCAATCGAACCCGCCGCCACAGGAATTGCGCTAAAGCTTGAAAAAGTTTCATCCATTGGCTGGCTTAATTGTTGCCGTAGCAGCACTTCAATATCTGCCCAAGGTACGGCGGGTACTTCGTCTTGAAGCGTTGATAGTTCTTCGATGTATGCCGCAGGCAATAAATCCGGGCGCGTACTTAATAATTGACCAAACTTGACATAAACAGGCCCCAAATCTACCAAAATATTCCGCAATACGGCAGGCGTGGGCAACTGGGGTTCATCGGCTTTGCCACCAGTTAAGATGCGGCGCATATAGTCCCAACCATTGCGGAGGACAACTTCAATAATTTCGCGTTGACGGGAAGTAGTTTGAGTTAAAAACACAAGTTGAATTAAGTAAGGGGAAATAGTTTTGAAAACAGAAAGCTACTAAGTTGCGATCAAAACTTACTAGGGTATGTAGCAAGCAATTTGGGAATCCAATTAGGACTATCTAAGCGTTTTACTAGCAACATTACCCAACTAAGCGCGATCGCCGCCCAGATAAAATAATATTGTTTGGTTGTAGCTCAAAAAGCCGCTTTAGCACCTCTATCGAGAGTTTACTATCTACAAAAATTATAATAAATCTCTAAATTTGGGATTGTTTTGGAGCATTTTTAGGACTTGCTTAATTTCCTGGGTACGGTCTTTTTTGACAATTAAAGTTACATTGCGATCGCGTACTACAACTACATCCTCTAAACCAATTGTAACTATTACTTCTTGCTCGTCTATAGCGTAAAACAACGAGCCTGTAGTATCCAACCCTACATGACTTGCTACTTCTACATTCGGCGCATCGGTTTTCAATAATCGCTCAATGGCGTTCCAATCACCCAAATCGTCCCAAGCAAAGTCTACGGGTATTACATAAGCTAGTTTTGTTTTTTCCATCAAGGCGTAGTCGATACTGATTTTTGGCAAGCTGGCATAAGCCGCCGCGCCTTGGGCGGCTAATGGTTGGATAATTTCAGGGGCGTGAGTATATAGTTCTTGGATGACTACTCCAGCCTTAAAAATAAACATCCCGCTATTCCAGCTAAAGCGCCCGGTAGAAATAAATGATTCGGCGGTTTGGCGATCAGGTTTTTCGGTAAAACGATTGACGCGGTAGACAGGTAAGCCGCCAAAAGTCCCGGTTTGTTCTCCTTGCTCGATGTAACCGTAGCCTGTAGAAGGGTAACTTGGCTTTACTCCCAATGTTGCGATCGCCTTTTCTGTTGCGGCGAGTTCAACCGCCGCCCGTAGAACTTGCTGAAAACTAGGCGCATCTTCAATCCAAGGATCTGCCGGAAAAAAGCCGACAATTGCGTCTTCCCCATAGCGTTTGGCAATTTCTAACGTCGTCCAAGTGACGGCGGGTGCAGTGTCCTTGCCTTCGGGTTCGGCGAGGATGTTTTCTATCGGTAATTGCGGTAGTTGTTCTATTACGCCCTCAGCTAATGCCATAGACGTTACTACTAGCAACTTGTCCCAACCATCAGCGAGAGGCAACAAGCGCTCGGCGGTGGCTTGTAGTAAGCTTTTACCACTGCCATCCAAACTTAAAAATTGCTTAGGGCGATCTTTGCGGCTGAGAGGCCAAAAACGTTCGCCTTTACCACCAGCCAAAATTACAGGTATCAAAGAGCTAGTCATAGTTAATTTAAAGCCGGGTTCTGCAAGGATAGTTTAGTTTACAAGTGGCAATATTAGCAGCTTGCATTACTATACCTGTAGTGCGCTCAAATTTGGGGAAAATAGTCGTGGTTAAGGGAGTTCAAAGAATAGATAATTCGTCAGTCCGTTATGCCCTTGGCAACCGCCCTAATCACCAACTATTCAAACGAAGTTTGGGGATACTGCGCTATCGTTTTTTGGTAACTTGGCACAAAAATCCCTTGCTATCTTGGACGTGCTTAATTACTTTTTGCGTGTTGATGGGAGCAAATGTAGCTTTACTTACGCCAATATGGAGTGATCGCCAACCATTAAGTCAAGAGCAGCAATTAGCAGAGTTATTAAAAAAGCAGGGCAATAAAGTACCGTTTGCCAATCCGCACCAAATAACACAACCTGTAAATATTCTAATTTTAGGCATCGATCCAGTTGCTGGAAACAAAGGCAATGTCTCCAACAAAGAAATGACAGCCAGTAGCGACACCATTTTGCTATTGCGGGTAAACCCAAGTTCTCAGTTAATTAAGGTACTATCGATTCCCCGCTCTACTATGGTAGTCTTGCCAGAAATTGGCTTAGAAAAAATCTCTCTCGCTAGTATTAGTGGTGCAGCTATAGCAACGCGGGTAGTAAGTAAAAGTTTAAATAATGTCTCAATTGACCGCTACCTGTGCCTCCGCCCGGATGGATTGCGAGAATTGGTAGATGCTTTAGGCGGCATTGAAGTATTTGTTTCTCAACCAATGTCTTATCGAGATGCAACCCAAAAGTTAGCAATCGATCTTGAAAGCGGATGGCAAACTTTAAATGGCGATGAGGCTCAACAATTTGCTAGATTCCAAGACGAGGAAAGTGGCGATTTGGGACGGGTGCAAAGGCAGCAATTACTAATTAAAGCTTTAAGAAATCGGCTGACAAATCCAGCAGTTATGGCTCGTTTGCCTCAAATAGTTAGCATTGTCCAAAATTATGTTGATACTAACCTCAGCCCAGAGGAAATGCTAACTTTAGTAAGTTTTGGGGCTAGATTAGATGCTCAAAATCTGCAAATGGTGATGCTACCTGGCAATCTTAGCGCCCTCAGCCGAGATCCTAGTAGTTACTGGCTCGATCCCTCCAGTCAAGATCGAATAATGAGCGAGTATTTTGGGGCAAAAGTATTTAGTACGCCCAAAGCGCGATTACTTTCTACGATGAAAATTGCCGTCCAAAATGCTTCAGGTCAACCTAGTTTAAATAGTCGCATTGTCGGTAAGCTCAAAGCCCAAGGTTTAGAAAATGTCTATATAAGCTCTGACCAGTTAGACCAATTGCCACAAACAGAAATTGTCGTGCAACGCGGAGACTCGAAAGCAGCTACCGATTTACAAAAAGTTTTAGGCTTAGGTAAGGTTGAAATTGCAGCAACAGGGGATCTTGATTCTGATTTAACTTTGCGCTTAGGTAAAGATTGGCGAGATGAGTAATATGTTTTTAGTTCAAATGCGATCGCTCTATGGGAATGCTTTTAAATTCCCTGTCTTCAAAAAAGCTTTATTGCGTTTATTAGGTCTAATTTTAATTTTGAGTCTGGCTTGGTTATGGGTATTATTAGCGGCAAAACCCGCTTTAGCCCAAGATAATCCGGCGTTGCCGATCTCACAGAGCAATTTCAAAACCAATGGTAGAGACGTTGCATTGCAACGTCTCTACCCTAAAATTCATACATCTAATCAGCAACGGCGACAATCCCATTAACTACAACACAGCAAAGAGGCTCTCTTAAATAATTTTAGTTGGCAAACGTTTTACCGTTGCCTTTTTGCCCAAGATGACGATCGCAAATACAACAATTGCTGTGCCAATAGTTAGAGGAGAAATCGCTTCCCCTAATAAAAATGCTGATGCCGAAATTGTCAAAAATGGCTGCAATAGTTGAATTTGTCCCACCCGCGCCACGCCGCCAATTGCCAAACCTTTATACCAAGCAAAAAACGCCAAAAACTGACTAAATACAGTGACATAACCAAAGCCCAACCACGCACTAGGCGATGCAACTAAGCCATGCTGCCATACGGCTCCAATTACTGGCAAAATCACCATTGGTACAGCAACTAACAGCCCCCAACTAATTACTTGCCATCCACCCATTACTTGCGCTAGTAGCGCGCCCTCCGCGTAGCCAAAAGCTGCCGCAATCATCGCCCCTAGTAAAGCTAAATCTCCTAATTGCAGGTGTCCCGCCCCAGAATAGATAGCAAAACAAACTACCGTCATACTGCCCAAAATACTCGCTAGCCAAAAACCCCCTGAAGGGCGATCGCCCGTGCGGAGAGTTCCTGTAATCGCTGTTGCTAGAGGCGCAATCCCCAAAACAATAGCCCCGTGCGAGGCGGGTAAATTCTGCATAGCCCAAGCTGATAGAATCGGAAACCCAATTACAACTCCCAAAGCAACGACGATTAAGCTTCTTACTTGCTTGCGAGTAGGGCGTTTTTGATGAGTAAGCGCTAGTAATATAGCTGCCAGCATTGCGGCAACTATAGCCCGTCCTAGCCCGACTATAACTGGATCTAAGTCAGCTACCGCCGCCCGTGTGGCGGGTAAAGTTAGGCTAAAGCAAAGTACGCCCAAAAAACCGTAGCCTAATCCTATTGTTTCGGCATCAAGGGTAGAAAAAGGCGATCGCATCTTCAACGAGGCTCCTATTTTGTAATTGCGGCGGTTATAGTAAACTTGTACTAATTCAACTAACACATTCCGTCACAGGCTCCTTTATCCTAGTAGGAGGGAATGGGTTTAAACTAATGTCTTACGAGCCACTACATCACAAATATCGACCGCAGACTTTTGCCGATTTGGTTGGACAAGAAGTAATCGCCCTAGCGTTAACTAATGCCATCCGCACTAGCCAAATTGCTCCTGCTTACTTGTTTACAGGCTCAAGAGGGACGGGTAAAACTTCTAGCGCCCGGATTTTAGCTAAATCACTCAATTGTCTGAGTAGTCCTATTCCTACAGAGCAGCCTTGCGGCAAGTGCGATGCTTGTCAAGGGATTGCCAAAGGCATTGCTTTAGATGTGATTGAGATTGACGCAGCAAGTAATACAGGCGTAGACAACATTCGGGAAATTATCGAACGCGCCCAATTTGCTCCTGTACAGTGTCGCTACAAAGTTTATGCGATCGATGAATGTCATATGTTATCGGCTGCAGCGTTCAATTGCCTCTTAAAAACGCTGGAAGAACCACCAAAAAGCGTTGTATTTGTTTTAGCAACCACTGACCCAGAGCGAGTTTTACCAACTATTATTTCTCGCTGTCAAAGGTTTGATTTTCGCCGCATTCCGCTCCAGGCAATAGTCAATCATCTGCGCTACATCGCGACAGAAGAAGGCATTAGTATTAATGACGATGCTTTGCAATTGGTGGCACAACTTGCTCAAGGCGGAATGAGGGATGCGGAAAGTCTGCTCGATCAGTTGAGCTTGTTATCTGGAGAAATTACGATCGAGCGAGTGTGGGATTTAGCTGGCTCAGTAAGCGAAAAAGATTGTTTAGAACTATTAAGTGCGATTTCCCATAGCCATCCTGATACTATCCTAGAAAGCGCTCGAAAAATTATGGATCGAGGGCGGGAACCATTGATAATTCTGCAAAATCTCGCTGGTTTTTACCGAGACTTACTAATTGCTAAAACTGCCCCTAATCGCAACGATTTAGTCGCCCTTACTCCCGCAACTTGGGCATCACTGCGCGAACTAGCTAATAATTTGGACATTGCTACTATTATCAACGGGCAACAACATCTAGCCAAAAGCGAAGTCCAAATAAAAAATACTACTCAGCCGCGTTTGTGGTTAGAAGTGACGCTGCTAGGATTATTAGCTACTAATACTGCACAGTTGTCTGCACCCTCCGCTCAAAAACCGTTATTTGCAACACCAATTACTAGCGCCCCAAGCCAAGAAATTACACCAATTCCAGCCGTTGAGCAAAAACCTACGCCTGCAAATCCTATTGCACCCCCAGAGGAACCATTAATTGAGCTAACACCTATTCAGCCTTTAGAACCCGCTTCTGAAACGCCAATAGCGCCCCCAGATAGCGATTTATGGCAACAGGTAGTTAAAGAAATCCAACCTTTTTCAGCCCAAGCTCTCGTAAGTCAACATTGCCGCTTGTTATCTTTTGACGGTAGTTTGGCGCGAATCGGGATTACTTCTCAACAATTGCTCAAATTGGCACAGAATAAAGCGCCAAATATTGAATCCGCTTTTCAAAAATTAGTGCCACAAAAAGTAAAAGTAGTTTTAGAAGTTAGCGGCAACGAGACTAAAATAGTACCGCCAAAAGAACAACCGCGATCGCCTAGTTTTTCCAATCCGCCTCCAGTTACCCCGCCACCTTTGCAAGATCATGCCGCAACTTTACCAGTGGTAAAGTCACCACCAATTGCGGCATTTGACCAAGTGGAAACTTTGGGGGACGGTTTATCCATCCCCCAAAGTTTTCAAGAATCACCCAACGATACAGCCGTTGAAACAGTTGACAATAAATTAGAACTTGCTTCTCAGCGTTTAGCAGAGGTTTTTAAGGGTGAAAAAGTTGAGTTTAACTCAAACACACCTTTTAGCAGTGAGGTAAAAATCCCTACCTCAGTCACTAGCGCGGAAACTTTGGGGGGCTACGGGAGTTCCGTCTCCAAAGGTTTTCAAGAAATTGCTACTTCTGCGATTAACTGGGATGAGGAAATAGAAGATGAGGATTTTTAATTGGTAATCTTACAGAAGTAATGATTTATCGAATCTAATCCAAGCTTAAAAGAATGCCTTTTTGCAGGCGCGATCGCACTTCACAAAATTCTCGACTCTCTAGCTTAGTAACTAGCTGTCTAAAGGTGTTATTACGCGGCGGCAAGTAGACCTAGACTCAATAATAGGGGCTAAAGATTAAAACTGTCTATCTCCAGTGCTACTTATAGTCTATCGTTACTTATAGTCTGTCATTTTACAGTTATCGTTGCTCAATCTTACCCACTCTATGGATATTGCAGGGCAATTTGGAAAAAAAGTTAGACATTTTAGAAAGCTTAGGAATCTTTCGCAAGATGAGCTTGCAGAACTGTGTGAATTGCACCGTACTTACATTGGCTCCGTTGAACGAGGAGAAAGAAATATAACCTTGATTAATGCCAACAAAATAGCTGATGCACTATCTGTAAGTTTAGCTGAACTGGTCACTGAATAATGGATGAAATAATCCTAGAGCAAATCTTAGCAAGATATCAAAACTCATTTATTGAAAAGGTTTATGCAGAAGATAACGAAGACCACGATCTCTTGATGGATGTATTTAGTATTTCTCCCATAATAAAAAAAGAAAATAGGCAATACTGGGGACGCGAACTAGGTATGTGTTGGCAATTGTTAGTTATTGAAATATGTAAAGCATATTGCAGCAGTTTTCAGCCAGCATTTAGAGTAGGTAGCGATGAACCATGTGACCTTATTGTCGATCGATACGCGATAGATACAAAATACCGTATTGGCTCAGGAGACTCTGGAACGCTTAAAAAGTTTAAATCTTATGGTCAATTACTTCGTACTTATAACTATGAGCCAATTCTTTTGATTCTTAGAGAAGATAATTTATCCGCAGCGATCGCGGCTTGTCAAATTGGGACTTGGAGAGTTTATACAGGCGATGATTCCTTTGAGTTTATACAAAGAATCAGCAATTTTGATCTAAAGTCATTTCTTATTCAAAGAGTGGGTACATTCCCTGTGAACCGTTAACGCTATTAAGGCGTTTATTGATTATTTCTATGTAGTCAGGCACTATTTCAACTCCAACATAGCTTATTCCAAGCTCCTTTGCTGCAAGTAGTGTGGTTCCCGATCCTGCAAAAGGGTCAATTAAAATAGAACTCTCTAAGCGTGGCACAAATATTTCGACCAGCTTTTTCATTAGAGAGATTGGTTTGACTGTGCAATGAACATTAAAATCCTCAGTTTTATCGCGTTGTATACCTTCTAAAATATTTGATTGAAAACCACCGAACTGCTCCTTAGCATAAAAAAGACCTGTGCCATATTCTAATAAAGTTTCTAAATAATTATTAGTTAGTGGTTTTTGAAGTACACAGATTGCTTCCCATTCGTTTCTCAAGCAACTATGCCAACCATCCCATTTCTCAGGTTGTTCATATCCTTTTTTCTCTAATTGTTGTTTGATGTTGACACCTTTAGGGATACCGCTCGATCTTTTATAGACAAGAATATCTCTCGCATAGAAGCCAGCCCTTTCAAGTGCTACTTGTACGTGAGCAACAGTTCTGGTACTGTTAAACACCAAAACTGTCGCACCAGGTTTACAGATCCGAAAAAGCTGCTCACCCCACTCAAAACACCACTTTTCATAGTCAACAATATTATTACGATTCCTTTGATACCATTTTTTGTTTCTGACTCCACCAGCTAAACCACTGCCATAGGGAATGTTCTTAATAAGAGTTTTGTTGTCCTTACTATTAATTCTTTCAATACGTCTTTGAATTTCTGAGTTATCCCATTTATGACCAATAAATTCATAGTTGTAAGGTGGGTCGGTGATACACGCGGAAATATAATTTTCTGGCAATGCCTTCATCATTTCACGGCAGTCACCGATCAATACTTCATTTAAAGGGTGTTTTTTCATTAACTGAGAAATGGCTCGGTATGCTACTTATAGTATTCATTTTAACACCTGTTAACTAGTACGACAATACGTAAACTTGCAGCGTAGTAACTAAAGCGCTCACCTATCGATTCAGATAGGTTTATACTTGCCTTAAGTAATGCGAAGTCTTTGCCTAGGGCGTATCTGCAAACTCAAAAGTGACACTAAATGTAGTGGAAAAAAGATGAGAATATGAGTATTCTCATATCTGATATCTGAAAACTAACCGGAGTAACTTGCCATGCCGCTACATCGTGG
>JAABUN010004475.1_pt1 | contig 18997 bp, 16 predicted proteins | sample 5559311 | NCBI WGS metagenome assembly JAABUN01 (sample SAMN10711877, study PRJNA513370) | rock metagenome | isolation source: Antarctica rocks | place: Antarctica: Victoria Land, Siegfried Peak sud | reverse complement strand
AACGGGCAACAACGTTGTCGGCTTCACGGTAGAGGCGGCATAACTCCTCGGTCGTGTGGTGCGGCTCCAGCCGCAATCGCTTGCTCATATCCGGTAGTCTACACCCGGATTCGGTATGACTATACACGGAACGCAAAGCGCGAACGCCCCGCCCCCGATGGATGTTCCCCGTCGCGTCGTTGCACCATTGGTACCAGAGCGAGATGAGCGCGAAGTGAATCCGCGCTGAGAGAAGGGGGAGCGAGTCATGGGCAACGGTGCCATAGCGTCGCGTAGGGGCGGTTCGTGAACCGCCCTGCCCGAAAGGGTACGAAGCCAAAGGGCAAGCACCGGGCGCGGCAAGAGGGCGGTTCACGAACCGCCCCTACAGGTGCGTTGCCTACACCATCGCCTGCGCGGGTGCGCATTCAAAGAGAGCGCGATTTAGAGCGCGATCAGGCTCGTCTCGTAGATCGGTCGCCAGAGGCGGGGCCATGCGTCGAGTTCCGCGCCCTCGATGGCGGCGAGGGCGGCCTGCAAGGCGTCCGGCATGTGCGGCGTGGTCAGTATCACCGGCAAGCGGAGGCGCAAGCGGCTCTCAAGGATGCTGAGCAGAAAGGCGACCTCGTGCGGGTGCGCGGGGGCGACATCCACGAGGATGAATACATCCACATTCAAGGCACGCCAGTACGCCTCGCGGGAGACGCGGCGGGCGATGCCGCGCTCGCGCCCGCGCACGCTGTCGGGATCGGGTTCGGGGTCCGCCTTCTCCTCGTGGGGCAGGGCAACCTCGGTGACATAGGCATTGAGGGCGAAGTCGCGCCACGTCATCAGGGAGTGCGACACGGGCGGCATCCGCCCACGTAGCCCCACGAGCAGGTAGTTGACGATACGAGCGGAGCGGGCGCGGCTCGCGTTGAAGACGCACCATCCCTGCCCCGCCCTGATCCGCGTTTCGAGCGTGTCGAGATACGCCGTGAGGCGGATGAGCAGGTCGCGGTCTTGCAGGCTCGTGCCGTTCAGGTCGTCAGGATCGGGGGGGAGCAGGCGTTCGCGCATAGGTACCCTGTCTGGTAGCGGCGATTCGTCGTCTGTTGCTACGTACGGTACCACCACGGATGGGGCTTCGCCAAGTGGGAACCTCACCCCCCTGCTGCCCAGAGGGTACCCGCCTCTCCTGAGTACAGGAGAGGGAGCCGGGGGGTGAGGTGTTTTACGTGCGGGCCTGCGCCACGGCGCGTTGCCAGCCTGCGTACAGGCTGTCGCGCTCGTCCACGCCCATCCGTGGCTCGAAGACGCGCTCCACGGCGGCGTGCGCGGCGAGTGCGTTCTGGTCTTTCCAGTAGCCGACCGCCAACCCCGCAAGGTAGGCCGCGCCCAGTGCCGTGGTCTCGGTGACGCGAGGCCGCTCCACGGGTACGCCGAGGATATCGGCCTGAAACTGCATGAGGAAATCGTTCGCGGTCATGCCGCCGTCCACGCGCAGGCGGGGCAGGGCGTGACCGCTGTCGGCCCGCATCACTTCGAGGATATCCCGCGTCTGGTAGGCGGTCGCTTCGAGCGTCGCCCGCACGATCTGCGCCCGGTTGCTGCCCCGCGTCAGGCCAACGAGCGCACCCCGCGCCGCCGCGTCCCAATACGGCGCACCGAGACCCGTGAAGGCTGGCACGAGGTAGACGCCGCCCGTGTCCGCCACGCTCGCCGCGAGCGGCCCCGTCTCGGTGGCATCGCGCACCAGACCCAGTTCGTCGCGCAGCCATTGCACCGCCGCCCCCGCCACGAACACGCTGCCTTCCAATGCGTACGTCAGCGGCGAGCGTGAATCGAATTGCCCGCCGCTTGCCGCTCGCCGCTCGCCGCTTCCCAATTGCCAAAGGATCGTCGTGAGGAGGCCGCCGGGGGAGGGCTTGGCCTCCTGCCCCGTGTGCATCAGGAGGAAGCAGCCGGTGCCGTAGGTATTCTTGGCACTGCCGGGGGTGTAGCACGCCTGCCCGAAGGTCGCGGCCTGCTGATCGCCCGCGACGCCCGTGATCGGGATCGCACCGCCGAAGTGCGCGGCGGCGGTCTCCCCGAACGCGCCCGAACTCGGCAGCACCTCCGGCAGCAGGGCGCGGGGGATATTCAGGGCCGAGAGCAGCTCGTCGTCCCACCGCCCGGTGTGGATATTCAGGAGCATGGTGCGGCTGGCGTTGGTCGCGTCGGTGACGTGCCGCGCCCCGCCCGTCAGCCGCCAGATGAGGAACGAGTCCACCGTGCCGAAGGCGAGTTCGCCCGCCTCGGCCCGCGCCCGCGCCCCCGGTATGTGGTCGAGCAGCCAGCGGATTTTCGTGGCGGAGAAGTAGGCGTCCACCACGAGACCTGTGCTGGCGCGGATCGTCGCTTCCAGTCCGGCGGCTTTGAGGGCGTCGCAGTCGGCGGCGGTGCGGCGGTCCTGCCAGACGATGGCGGGGGCGATGGGCTTGCCCGTGGCCCGCTCCCAGACCAGCGTCGTCTCGCGCTGGTTCGTGATGCCCACGGCGGCGATGTCGGCGGCGGTGAGGTTTGCCGCCCGCAACACCTCCTGCGCGACCGCGAGTTGCGACCCCCAGAGGTCTTCGGGGTCGTGTTCCACCCATCCCGGTTGCGGGTAGTGTTGCGGGAACTCGCGTTGCCGCGCCGCCACGGGTCGCCCGCCCGCGTCGAAGACGATGGCCCGCGAACTCGTCGTCCCCTGATCGAGTGCCAGCACGTACCGCGCCATATCGTTCGCTCCCTTCGCTTCTCCGCTACTCGGTTGCGGGCATTGTATACTGCGTGGACGGGGAACCTGACCCCCCTGCGACCCAGAGGGTACCCCGCCTTCTCCATAGGGAAGGGGGAGGGTACCTTTGCGGCATCGCAGCGCATGTCGAACACCGCGATGCTGCGACACGTCACCTCTCCCTACGGGGAGGGGGCCGGGGGGTGGGTGCATTTGGACGAGATCGCACAGGCAGCCGCAATCCTCCGGGCCGGGGGCTTAGTCGCCTTCCCCACCGAGACGGTGTACGGCTTGGGCGCGGACGCTTCCAACGAAGACGCCGTGCGCCGCCTGTTCGCCGCGAAGGGCCGCCCCGCCGACCATCCGGTGATCGTGCATCTCGCCCATGCGGCGCAATTGGGCGACTGGGCGCGGGAAATCCCCGACGCGGCCCGGAAATTGGCGGACGCCTTCTGGCCGGGGCCGCTGACGCTGATTGTGCCACGCGCCGCGCACGTCCTCGATGCGGTCACGGGGGGGCAGGATAGTGTCGGTATTCGCGTGCCGCGTCACCCCGTCGCACATGGACTGCTGACAGCATTCGGCGGGGGCGTGGCGGCACCCTCCGCGAACCGCTTCGGGCGCATCAGTCCGACACGGGCGGCGCACGTCCGCGCCGAGTTCGATGCCGACACCGTGCCGACTATCCTCGACGGCGACCCGCCCGATGTAGGGGTCGAGAGCACCATCGTGGATTGCACCGGGCCGCATCCAACTTTGCTCCGTCCCGGCGGCATTACGCCCGCGCAGATCGCGGCGGTGCTCGGCACGCCCCTCGCCGCCCCGACCGCCACCGCGCCCCGCGCTTCCGGCACCCTCAAGAGCCACTACGCCCCGGTAACGCCGTTGGAGATTGTGCCGCCGGATGCGCTGCGGGACGCGCTACAGCGGGTCTATGCGCGGGGGGAGGCGGTGGCGGTATTGTCGCGTCGGCCCCCGGAGATGGACGACATGCCGCCGCTATCCGCGCCGGAAACGGTGACGATGAACTGGATTATCCTCCACGCGGCGAACGCGGCGGCGTATGGTCGCGCCCTGTACAAGTCCCTGCGCACCCTCGATGCGGACGGGGCCGCACGTATCCTCGTGGAGGACGTGCCGGAGGGCCAGGAATGGCTGGCGGTGCGCGACCGGCTGCGGCGGGCGGCGGCGAAGCCGGATTAACGGCGTAGGGGCGGTTCGTGAACCGCCCTCCCCGATGGGGTACGATGCCAAAGGGCAAGCACCGGGCGCGGGGAGGTGGGCGGTTCACGAACCGCCCCTACGATGCGGGAGCGAGATGGATACGGTACAAATTACGCGGTACGAAGGGTCGCCCCTTGTTGCCGTGGTGATGGGCAGCACGTCGGATTGGGAGACGATGCGGCACGCGGTCGAGACGCTGGCAGGGTTCGGCGTGCCGCACGAGCGGCGCGTGTTGTCGGCGCACCGCACCCCGGCGGAGATGACGCGCTTCGCCGTGGAAGCCGAGGGGCGGGGGCTGGAAGTCATCATTGCGGGGGCGGGTGGGGCGGCGCACCTTCCCGGCATGATCGCGGCGAGCACGCTCGTGCCGGTCCTCGGTGTGCCGGTGGAGAGCCACGCCTTGAAGGGGCTGGATTCGCTCCTGAGCATCGCGCAGATGCCGGGGGGCGTGCCGGTCGGCACCCTCGCCATCGGGCGGGCGGGGGCGATCAACGCCTCCCTGCTCGCCATCGCCATCCTGAGCAACACCCGCCCGGAGTTGCGCGAGGAGTTGCGCCGCTTCCGCGAAGAACAGGCCGCGAAGGTGCGGGGAGCGGAGTTGCCATGAACGGAAATGCACCCCTCCCCCCTGCCCCCTCACCCACGGGGAGAGGGGGAGAAAATGCGGCGAACACCGGGCCTTTCGGAGTAGCCGCAGTGTTGCCGTGCGTCACCCCCTCTCCCCGTGGGGGAGGGGGGTGTCCTCTGGGCCGTAGGGGGAAGGGGTTCCCATGACTACGATTCTCCCCGGTTCCACCATCGGCGTCCTCGGTAGCGGGCAACTGGGTCGGATGCTGGCACTCGCGGCACGGGCGATGGGCTACCGCGTCGCCACGTTCTCGCCCGACCGCGACAGCCCGACGGGGCAAGTCGCGGACAGGGAAATCGTCGCGGCATACGACGACCTCGACGCGGCGCGGGCCTTCGCACGCGCCGTGGACGTGGTGACGTTCGAGTTCGAGAATGTGCCGAGCGGCACGGTGGAGGCGATGCTCGATCTCGCGCCCGTGCGCCCCGGCCCGCTTGCCCTGCACGTCACGCAGCACCGCCTACGCGAGAAGCAGTTCTTGCGGGACAACGGCTTCCCCGTGACGCCGTTCCGCGCCGTGCGCTCGCCGGACGACCTGCACGCGGCGTTGCGCGACCTCGGCACCCCCGCCCTTTTGAAGACAGCGGGCTACGGCTACGACGGCAAGGGGCAGGTGAAGATCGCCGCGCCGGGGGAAGCGGACGCCGCCTTCGCCGCCCTCGCGGGGGCGCGGGCGAGCCGCACCCGCGCCCAGACCGTGCCGGAGATACCGGAAAAGCCGGAAATTGAGGCGGTTCTGGAGGCGTGGGTGCCGTTCGAGCGCGAATTGTCGGTGGTCGGCGTGCGCGGGACAGACGGCACGTTCGCGCACTACCCGCCGTTTGCAAACGCGCACGCGGGCGGCATCCTCGACCACTCGCACGCCCCCGCCGCGATTGCCCCACGGACGGCGCGGGATGCGGCGGAGATCGCACGCGGCGTCTTCGCAGGGCTGGAGATCGTCGGCACCGCGTGCGTGGAGTTCTTCGCGCTGCCGGACGGTTCGCTCGTGGTCAACGAGATCGCCCCACGACCGCACAACAGCGGACACCTGACGATTGAGGCGTGCGGCGTCAGCCAGTTCGCGCAGCAGGTACGGGCGGTGTGCGGCCTGCCGCTTGGCAGCGTCGAGATTTCGCGCCCCGCCGCGATGGCGAACCTTCTGGGCGACCTCTGGGCCGGGGGCGAACCGGACTGGGCCGCCGCCCTCGCGGTGCCGGGGGTGAACCTGCACCTCTACGGCAAGCGCGACGCCCGACCGGGCCGCAAGATGGGCCACCTTACCGCCCTCGCCCCGAACGCCGACGCCGCCCTCGCCGCCGCGTTGCAGGCTCGCGCCGCCCTCACGCGGGGGAGAATCGAACCACAAAGACACAGAGACACAAAGGAGAAAATCGTTTGAGTTTCCTTTGTGTCTCGGTCAGGACATACGCAGTTGGCGGTTTGATGGCGACCTACGCCGAAGATTTTCACCCTCGGAAAGGCTTGCTCCCCCTCTCCGCTCGGGCGCCCTCTGGGCAGGAGAGAGGGGGTCGGGGGGTGAGGTCCGTACCCGCGACGAGGCCACACGCGCCAACTGCGTACGTCCTATGTTCTTTGTGTCTTTGTGTCTTTGTGGTTCGATTCCGGGGGCAAATGAAGCAGGGAACCGTGCGGATCGTGAGCGAGCCATCGGCGGCGCGGAAGACGAAACCGGGCGTGGCCCTCGGCTGGCCCGTATTCTTGGGTGTGTTCCGAGCGCAGGCAACAAGGGAGTAGCGATGTCACCGTTCCGGTCCACCGCCTTCCGCTGGCTGTGTAGCGCGACCGCCGCCGCAAACGGGGCGCAACAGATGGAGCGCACCGCGACCGCGTGGCTGGCGTTGCAGACGGGCGGCGGTGCCTTCGCCGTGGGGCTGGTCTTCGCGGCGCGGCCCCTGCCGTCGCTGCTGTTCGGGTTGGCATCCGGCACTGTGGCCGACCGCGTGGATCGCCGTCGCCATCTCCTGATCGTCGCGGCGGCGGCGTGCGCCCTGATGGCGGGGTTCGGCGTGCTGGTCGCGGCGGGATCGGTGGCGGTCTGGCAGGTGATCGCACTTTCGTTCGCGGCGGGGTGTGTGCAGGTCTCTGACACCCCGGCGCGGCAAGCCCTCGTGGTGGACACGATCACACGGGAGACGGCCCCGCGAGCACTGGCTCTCGCCGCGCTCGTGTCACGCGGGGCAGGGGCGGTCGGCGCGGTCGCTGCGGGTGCGCTGATCGTGCAATTCGGTGTTGCGCAGTGCTACGGGGTGGTTGCCACGCTGTACGGCATCGGGGGGTTGGTCCTCACGGCACTGCGGGTGCCACAACGGGAACGGGGAACGGTCGCGCTGCCGCCGTTCGGGCAGGCATTGCGCGGCGCGGTGCGGTTGATTACCGGCGTCCCGGCGGTGGGAACGCTGATGCTTTCCGGCATCGCCGCCGAAATACTGGCGTTCTCGTATCAGAGTGCGCTGCCGGTCTTCTCGCGGGATGTGCTGCGCGTGAGCGCGGAGGGTCTCGGCACGATGAACGCCGCCAGTGCGATTGGTGGCGCGGTGGCGTTGTTGCTACTCGCCACGGTAGCGGGGCGCGTGCGGCGCGAGTTGCTGCTCGGCGCGGCCTTCGCCACATTCGGCGCGTCGCTCGTGGCGTTGTCAATCACCCGCGATGTGCGGGCGGCGGTGGCGGTGCTGGTCATCACGGGCGTCTGCGCCGGCACAGTGGACAATTTGCAGCAGACGCTCCTGCAACTCGCGGTGCCGGAGGAGCAGCGCGGGCGGGCCGTCGGTATCTGGACGCTCGGCGTCGGTTCGGCCCCCGTCGGACATCTCGAAACGGGGACGCTTATCGCCACACTCGGCGCACCCGCCGCACTGCTCATCAACGGCACATTGGCGACGGCGACGGCGGTGATCCTGCTCATCCGCGCCCCCGGCCTCCGCCGGAAAGTGCCGGTGTCGCCGGGGGCGGATTGATGCCGGGTTCGGGGAGAACTGCGGCGCATATCCGCGCCCCCGCTCACGTCCCGGCGGGCGTGAAGCGGGGCAGCACATCGGACAGGAACAGGTCGAGGCTGTCGGTGCGGGGGAAGTCGAGGAAGTTGAGCTGCATGTGTCGCACCCCGGCGGCGGCGAACGCTTCCACCTGCGCCGTCACTTCGTCGGGGTCGCCGCTCATCACATGCACCTCGCCCCGGTGGCCCATGAACCGCGACCGCACGAGTTTCGCGGGGTCGTGCGACACCGTGATACCCATGTAGCACGACGGCACGATTGCGGCGGGATCGCGCCCGATCTCGCGGCAGTGCGCGTGCAGCACGGCGAGTTTGTGGGCGTACTCGTCGGGCGAGTAGTAGTCGGCGTTCCACCAGTCGGCGCGGGCGGCAACGACGCGGAGCGTGCGCCGTTCGCCCGCCCCGCCGATCATCAGCGGCGGCGGCGGTTGCGGCGCGGGGATGCAGAGGGCGTCCTCGACGCGGTAGTGCGCCCCCGCGAAGGTCGCCGGTTCGCCCCGCCAGAGCAACTTGACGATCTGCGCCGCCTCGTCGAGCTGCGCGATGCGTTCGCGGGCCGGGGGAAAGTCGTAGCCGTAGGCCCGGTGTTCCCGCTCAGCGTCGCCGCCGCCGATGCCGAGGATGAACCGCCCGTCCGTGAGGTGGTGCAATGTGGCGGCGGTCTTCGCGGTGAGGGCCGGGTTCCGGTACGCCTGACCGAGCACGAGCGTTCCCCACCGCAGGCCGGGGTTGGCCCCGGCGTGGTAGGCGAGAAAGGCGAGGCACTCCATGATCGGGTCGGTGCCGAACTGGAAGTGGTCAATCACCCAGCACGAGAGGTCGTGCGGTCGTGCGGCGGCGAGGATGCGAGCATTCGCCGCCCGCATCTCCGCTATCGTGCCGCCGTGCGTGGTCGGGCGGATCGTCACGCCGAAATCCATCTGAGTCATCGTGCCACTCCTTGCCGTTGCGTGCGGTACCCTTCCCCCGACCGCTCACGTCCGGTACGCTGCGTGCCGTCGTGCCTTTCCGCTTTTCGGAGGACACCTATGAAACGGGGAACGCTGCTGATTGTAAACGGGCCACCGGCGGCGGGGAAGACGACGCTGGCGGCGAAACTCGGTGCGGCCCTCGGTTGGCCCGTGTTTGCGAAGGACGCGATCAAGGAATCGCTGTTCGACACGCTCGGTGCGCGTGACCGAGCGTGGTCGCGCACCGTCGGTCACGCCGCGATAATCGTGCTGTTCGACCTGCTCGCGTGGGAAGCGGCGGCGGGCCGCTCGGTGGTCGCGGAGGCGAACTTCCACGCCGACGACGACGCGCCACGCTTCGCCGCCCTCGAAACGCGATACGGGTGCGCGTTGCGCGAGGTGCATGTCACCGCCGACCCGGAGGTGATCCTGCGCCGCTTCTTCGCCCGGTGGGAGCGCGGCGAGCGGCACCCCGGTCACGGGCAGGAGACCGAGCAGGACACGGAACTGCGCGAACGGCTGTACATCTCGCGCATCCACCGCCCCATCGTCGCGCCGCCGCACCTGCTCGAAGTGGACACGACCGACTTCGCGGCACTGGACGACGCGGCGATCATCGCGGCGGCGCGGCGACTCGTGGGCATGTAGAGCGGTGTGCAATGAGGCTGCGTCGCCCATTCCCCCGTTCAATGCGTCGTCGCGCTGTCGCCGGGGCGAAAGAGGCGGTACAAGCTGACCAACGCCCATGTCCCTTCGAGCAGGATGAAGCCCCACTGCCGCTCGCTGATCGCCACGACCGCGAGGCAGAGGCTCCCAAGGAAGTTGAGCAGCGTGTACGTGCGGCTCTGGGGGTCCATGCGCCGCAGTTGCGCCGCGACGTACGCCACGAGTACCTGCACCGCGCCCGCCAGCGACAGCAGTTGCAACCAGTCCAAACCCTTCGCTCCCTTTCGCCGCGCCGTTCTCTGTGTCTCCGTATCTCCGTGTCTCCGCACGATGGTAGCACGGGGCGGCATTCACGGGATGACGGGGTTACGCGGTCACGGGATGACAGGGACAGGGAAGTCCGCGAAGCAGCGACCACCGAGGTAGTCCGGGAAGGTGTAGACGCTCGTGATTTGCAGGTAACAGCGGTCGGGGTAGCGATCCCAATGGCGGGCGAGTCCGATGCGCAGGTAGGTGCGATTCGCCTGCAAAACGAGCGTGAGCGCGGCGGCGCACTCGTCCGGGTTCTGCCCCTCGTGGGTGTGCAGGAACGCGAGGTAGTGGCGAAAGGCGAGATCGGTGACGGCGAGGGTGTAGCGGTACCCCGCCCGGTCGGTGAAGGCGAGGCGATAGTCGTATATGCCATCGCCCTTGACGGCGAAGCCGACGCGCTCCACCGACTGCGGCGCAACCGTGCCGAGCGAGCGCGTCCCCTCCCCCGACCGCACGTACCACCCCGGCCCCGTGTGTATCTCTGTCCCGAAGATGTTCCCTACCGCGCCGTCGTCGAACGACACAAGTACCGCCTCGCGTACTTCCGGGGATAGAACGTCGCAGGTGACGTAGCTATAAATGGGCGAGACAACCCAGTCTTCCGTATGGGGTGGGTCAGGTCTAGGCGTGCGTAGGTCGAGTTCCACATCAACGAAAGGTCGGATCAGTTGCGGCACATTCCACTGCCGCACATGCTTCGGCGGCACGACGTGCAACCAGGAATTGGTGATACCGCGTCTATTGGGCAACTCAGGGCGAATGCATATTCCGTCCGCCGCCACCCCCGCGATACAAACACGCTCTCCATGCATTCGTGTGACATCAGTAATCAGTAACTGTTTGCGCATCTCACAAATGTACCACGTTGACGCTCGCCCACGAACGGGCGATGCGCTCTGCGACGAGGCGGCGGTGGCATTGCTCCGGCGTCGGCTCAGAACAAAGCAGGCAGCACGGCGCAGATTCAAAGATCGTACGGTCAAGTACGCACGGTACATTGCGTTGCTCCATCAGGGCATCAAATCGGCGCACATATGCATTCCAATCCTTGTCTTTGCGATAATCGTCGAGGATTTCCGGGGCAGGGGCAAGAAGCGGGTTGTGAACGTACTCACAATTGCTGAGAGCCGGAAGGAAATACGCGAGGTCGTTCCCGCGTGCGAAACCGGAGAGTTGCCCATTCGGTCGCAGCCGTACATCCACAAGGTATTTCACCTCGTGCTCACGGAGCAGCATAAAAAACTTCTCAGCATTCTTCTGAGCAAACCCAATCGTGTACAGCAGCATATGCACCACCTACATCAGGTCATCGAAGCGAAACTCGATTTGCTGTGCGGCGGGTGCCGCAAATGTTGCCGTTTCTCGTGTCCCGTTGTGCCGGAGATGATACACGAGAATGCTCTCTTTATACAAGGTGTAGGCGATGAGGTGGTGGCGGTGACATTCGAGCGGATTTTCTTCGCTGCACATAATTGCGGTTGGCTGCTCCTGCGCAAGCGCGACGAGATGTGCGAGCGCACGGCGGTACGGTGCCTGTTCCGCGACTTTTGCATAATCCACCAGCGAAAGGTAGTTGGCTTTGCCTTCCGGGAGAACCCCGTTCTTGTAGAGTTGAGGGTTGAGCGGGCGACCGCCGAGAATCTTTCCCGCGAAACGATACTCAATCCCCGCCGCTGCCAGTACGCGAGAGAATTCCCCCTGATTAAACTGCGGCGTGAAGCGACTTGCGGGGACGCTACGCACGTCAACCAACCTGCCGACACCATTCTCTTGAAGCAAATTGACCACCCGCATCACGGGTACATTGCTGTGTCCGATGGTATAGACGGCAGGACGTACGTTGCCGTTGTCCGTTTCCGTCATCGCAACACTCGCATTCTTTGCTCAAGTGGCGGTTCACGAACCGCCCCTACTGATTACTATCGAGGTACAGATCGGCGGCCTCGCGCAGGCGGCGCACGGCGGCGCGGAGCCGTTTCGTCGCGGCACCGGAGGCGGGCGGGGTGCCGTCGGTCATCGCCACGAGCAGGTTGCCCAGTCGCACCGCGATGCGCGATGCCTCGTCCACCTCCGCCGCGCCGACGATGGGCAGGTTGCTCGCCCCCGCCACGGCGGCCCGCACGCTCGTCCACTCCTCCGGGGGGCGGGGCAGGCGGGCCTCGCGGCGCACGCGGCGCACCGCCTCGGTGATCTCCGCAGCGGGCGTGGCGTCGGTGATGTGCGGGTTCGCCACGAGAGCCTTCGCCGCGTCGCTCGCCTCCTGCACCGAGAGGTGATCCTCCTCCATCGCCCGCTGCAACCCCTCGCGCTTGTTGCCGGAGAGGTGCCGCAGCACGGAACGGACGTGCTTCTCGGAGAGCGTGCCGCGCTGCACCGCCGCACGCTCGCTGTCCGTGACCTTCGCGGGGTCTAAGAGGTCGCGCAGTTGGTAGAGGCGGCTGCGTTTGATGCCCACGGCGTCCGCGACCTGATCCCACGTCACATGGCCCATCGTCTCGCCCATCGCCTCTTTGAGGCGGTTCAGCCCCTCGGCGCGATCCACCGCGTTCAGGTCCTCGCGCTGGATGTTCGCCATCAGTTGGTCAATCAGGCGGTCGCCGCCGCTCTGCGCCTCGTCCACGACGATGGCGGGCAACGACGCGATCCCCGCAAGCGTGGAAGCCCGCCAGCGGCGTTCGCCGTCAATAACGATGTACAGGTCGCTCGTGCGGTCGTAGCGCACGCGGATCGGCTGCAACACCCCGCGTGTCTTGATGCTCGCCGCCAGTTCTTCGAGCGATTCCTGCGGGAACGCCTTGCGCGGCTGCTCCGGGTCGGGGGCGATGCGGTCGAGGTTGATCTGCTTCGCGGAGAGCAGTTCTTCAGTGCCTCGGCCCCTCGATGACGTGTCGCGCAGCAGGTCGGTCATCACCGCGAACCGCTTCTCGCCGCGCACGCGGGGGCGATTCGGCGGCGGCGGCGTTGGCTCCGAGGGCGGGCTATTCGCGGGTGCGGGTGTCGGCTTACTGCTCATCGCGCCCTCCTATGCCCACTGTGGGGGCGTATGGCGGTGCGCCCTCGCGCCGCGCCGCGCACCCACGGGGAAGATCGGTCGCTATCGGGCAGGGCGCACCGCCGTACACCCCTACAGGGACATCGGATAGGAACCGACGGCTAACGGCTACCGGCTGACGGCTACCGGCTGACGGCTGATTCACGGACACACCGCCTTTTCGATTTCCCGCGCCACATGCCGGTACGCCTCCGCCACGGGGCTACGCGGCGAGTAGTCGAGGATGCTCGTGTACTCCGCCACCGCCTGCGCCCCCTGCACCGAGAGCGGGATGCTCGGCAGGATGGCGAGGTCGGGAAAGCCCTCGCGCAGCGTCTGGATCATCTCCTTCGCAAGGCGCGAGTTGCCGTGCACCTTCGTGGGCAGGAAGCCGATGTTCTTCAGCATCGGGTTGAGCCGCCGCACGCGGGCGATCATGTCGAACAGGCGCGGCAGAACCATGAGCGACAGCGGGTGCGGCTCGATGGGGATGACGAGGTAGTCCGCCGCCACGAGGATGTTGATCGAGACGATATTGAGGGACGGCGGGCTGTCTATCAGCACGAACCGCGCCCCGATGCCGTCCCGCCCCTCCGGGGTAAGCTTGCGCGACAGGCTCCGTTCGCGCTCCATCGCGTTCATCAGTTCCATCTCGGCAACGGCGAGGTCGGGGTGGCTGGGCAGGAGGCGCAGATGCGGGATGCGCGTGTCCAGCACCGTCTCGGCGGCGGTGATGTTCTCGTCTACGAGCAGATCGTACGACGAGAGTTCGAGCCCCCCGATGTCCACACCGAGGGCCATCGTCAGGCTCGCTTGCGGGTCGAGGTCCACCGCGAGCACCGAATGCCCGCGCTCCGCCAATGCCGCGCCGATATTCAGCGTGCTCGTGGTCTTGGCGGTGCCGCCCTTCTGGTTAAAGAAGGCGATCACCGTCGTGCAACCCTTGTCGCTGTCCGCCGTTTGTGGCTTCGTCGGCGTTTTCGGCTCTGTCGCTTTGGTCGTCGCCATGCCCGCCCCCACCCCGCGCTGCCGTTTCCCGCGCTCTCCACGGGTGTCCGTACAATACACGACGTGTGGACGGGGCGCAAGCAGTCGTCAGTCGCTATGTGGCTAAGTGAAACGTCTCCCGGTCTTTACTCAGCGACTCAGCGACTCAGCGACTGCCCTCATGATACGGCACGCTCACGACCACGGTGTTCGAGCGGAACAGCAGGGCGGCCTTGAGGCGCAACGCGGTCTGCGAGTGGAGCGTCTGCTCCCACCAGCGGTTCGGCACGTACTCCGGCACCACCACCGTCACGAGGTCGTGCGGGCGTTTGCGATGCACGAGGTCAATGTACGACAAGAGCGGCCCCGCCAGCGAGCGGTACGGCGACTCCAGAATGACGAGATTGACGCCCTCGCCGTAGCGCTCCCACCGCGCCTGCAACGCCCCCGCCGCCTCGGCGTCCTCGGTGACATGCACCGCGATGACTTTGTGCGACATCGTGCGGGCGTAGTTGAGGGCGTTCAGGGTGATCTTGTTCACGTCGGAGATCGGCACGATCACCACCTGCTCGCGCATCGGCGGCATCGGCGGGGGCAAGTCGTCGTCGGTCAGGCGCACCTGCTCGCGCACCTGCGCGTAGTGCTTGTGGATCGCCTTGAAGCCGACGATGATGAGCGGCATCAGCACGAGCACCGCCCACGCCCCGCCCGTGAATTTCGTGGCGACCACGAGGATGAGTACGAAGAACGTGGCACTCGCCCCCACGAGGTTGAGGACGAACCGCCATGTCCACCCGGAGCCGCGCTCCCGCCACCAATGCACCACCATGCCCCCCTGCGAGAGGGTGAAGGCGGTGAAGACCCCGACGGCGTAGAGCGGCAGGAGTCGTTCCTCTTGGCCACCGAAGCCGATGATGAGCAGGGCCGAGAGCACGCCGAGCACGAAAATCCCCGTGTTAAAGGCCAGCCGGTCGCCCCGGAATAGGAACTGCCGGGGCAGAAAGCCGTCCCGCGCCAGCCATGTGCTGAGGCGCGGGAAGTCCGCGAAACTCGTGTTCGCCGCCAAGATGAGGATGAGGGCGGTCATCGCCTGAATGAAGTAGTACGGGAGGCCGTCGCCCACGGTAGCGCGGGCGATCTGCGATACCACCGTCTCCTCCTCACGCGGCACGATCTGGTACTCGTGCGCGAGGTAGCTGAGGCCGATGAACATCGCACCGAGGATCACGCACATCACCGTAAGCGTGGTGGCAGCGTTCTTCGCTTCCGGCGGTTTGAAGGCCGGCACGCCGTCCGATATCGCCTCCACGCCCGTGAGGGCGGTACACCCGGCGGTGAACGCCCGCAGGACGAGCCAGACGCTCAGCGGTTCGAGCACGGGCAGCGTCTCGGAGTGCACCTCCGGTATCGCGTTCCCCGTGAGGCTGCGCACCACGCCGAGGGCCACAAGTGCTCCGATGCTGACGATGAACAGGTAGGTCGGCACGGCGAAGATGCTGCCGCTCTCGCGCAGGCCGCGAAGGTTGCCGAGGATGATGAGACCGACAAAGGCGAGACAGATTTCGATGCGGGACGGAACCAGCCCCGGCAGGGCCGAGGTGATCGCCGCCACGCCCGCCGACACGCTCACCGCCACCGTGAGGATGTAGTCAATGAGCAGGCTCGCCCCGGCGGCGAGGCTCGGCAAGGGGCCGAGGTTCGCCTTCGCCACGAGGTACGCGCTCGCCCCGTTCGGGTAGGCGCGGATCGTCTGGCGGTACGACACCCCGACGATGGCGAGCAGCACGGCGATGCCGATGGAGATCGGGATCGTCACGCCCAACGCCGCCGCCCCCGCCAGCACGAGCACGGCGAGGATCGCCTCCGTGGCGTAGGCCACCGACGAGAGCGCGTCCGACGAGAAGATAGCGAGAGCCTTCACCTTCGTCAGACGCTCGTGCGCCTGATGCTCGGTGGCGATAGGCCGCCCGACGAGGAACCGCCGCATCTTGCCCCACCGCCCGCGTGGGGCGTAGAGCGATTCGCCCGCCACGAGGTAGTCGGGCGAGACCTGCCGGAACTTCTGATCCTTCGCACGCAGCACACGCACGTAGCGGTTGCCGGGGAGCGTGCCGCTCCGGGCTTCGTGCCAGTCCACATGATGATGCGTGGGGCCACCGCGCTGAATCACGCGCTGCGCGGGCGGGGGAACACCGTTCCCGGTGCCATTGCTCGCTGCGGGGTCAACGACCCGCGCCATGCCGTTCGTGCCGTCGGGGCCGTTCGTGCCATCTGCGGGGCGGTGGGAGATGTGAATGGTGCGGGCGACGGGGCGAACCGCCGGGGTATCGGTGCGGTCGGATGCGGGCTGCGACGCTTCCCCGTGTTCGGGGGGTTGTGTGCTCATGGGCGTTGCGTTCCCTTTGGTGCGATGTGTCGTTGCGACGGCGCGATCTGTGCGAACCGCACGTACGACCGCCCCGTCGCTTGGCGGTCCCGATAACCGCCGCATTATACCGCAATGGCGCGAAGGGGCATCCGCGCCATCGGCGCGACGGCTTATTCGTTGTCCTGAAATGCGCCCACAGCAATGAATACGCCCTCCATGCCCACACCACGACGGCGGAACGCGAGACAGAACGCCATAACCTGCCCGCCGCCTCCGGCGCGGCGAGGTAACGGCGCAACTGCGCGGTCGTCCCGGCGTCCGGCGACCCGAAGGCGACGAGCGGCGCGGGCAGATTGACGCCGGGATAGCCCCGATGCACGCACTTCGCGCCGCACTCATCATCGGCGGACGTATATTGCCGCGTAAAATGCGTCAAATGACGTATATGAATTGCCGCTACTTGTCTCTACACTGAGGAGTGTGGATACGTCATGGCGACCGGGATTGAAAGGGAGAGCAGCTATGCGGTGGACAAGGTTCGGGGTCGGCGGCATTATGGCAACGGTGTTCGCGCTGGCGGGGCTGCTGGCATCGCCAACGGCCCCCGTGCGGGCGGCAACAATCACGGTGAACACGCTGAACGACACCGTGGTCGCGGGGTCGTGTTCGCTGCGGGGAGCGATACAGGCGATCAACACCCTCGCGGCGGCGGGCGGTTGCCCCATCGGGGCGGCGGGCGACACGATCACCTTCTCGGTCGCGGGGGCGATCACGCTGACAAGCCCGGAACTCGCCCTCACGCGGAACATGACGATCACCGGGCCGGGGGCGGCGAACCTCACCGTGCGCCGCGACCCGCTCAATGGGACGCGCTTCCGCATCTTCAACGTGGGCAGCGGCGTCACCGCCGCGATCAGTGGCCTCACGATCACCGGCGGCGCGGCACCCGACAGCAACTTCGGAGATGGCGGCAACGGCGGCGGCGTGTTCAACAGTGGCACGCTCACCGTGACCAACAGCACCGTGAGCGGCAACACGGCGGGCAACGGCGGCAACGGCGGCGGCGGCTACGGCGGCGGCGTCTTCAACAGTGGCACGCTCACCGTGACCAACGGCACCGTGAGCGGCAACACGGGGAGGGGCGGCGGCGGCGGCATCACCAGCGATGGCACGCTCACCCTGACGAATAGCACCCTGAGTGGCAATGCGGCAACGGGCGGCGGCGGCGGCGGCATCTCCGGTGGCGGCGGCGGCATCTCCGGTGGCGGCACGCTCACCCTGACGAACAGCACCGTGAGCGGCAACACGGGGAGGGGCGGCGGCGGCATCGCCACCGATGTCGCGGCCACCCTCACGCTCAGGAACAGCACCGTGAGCGGCAACACCGCGACCACCGACAGCGGCGGCGGCGTCGTGATGAGTGGCGGCGGCATCGCGCTCACGCTCGTCGGCACGATCCTCGCGGGCAACACCGGCCCCGGCGGCGCGGACCTGTACCTTCCCGACGGCGGTACCGTGACCGACGACGGCTACAACCTGCTCGTCGCGGGCGGCAGCAGCGGTCACACCTTCGCCAACGGCACGAATGTCACGGTAGCGGACACCGCCGCGCTTCGCCTCGACCCGCTCGCCGCGAACGGCGGGCCGACGCAGACCCGAGACCCGCAGGCCACCTCCCCCGCGATCAATGTGATCCCCTTCGGCCCCGTTTGCCCCGCCGCCGATCAGCGCGGTTTCCCCCGTCCGCAGGGGACACGGTGCGACATCGGCGCGGTCGAGCGGCTGCTCGCCGTTCAACCCCTCATCGGCATCGCCGTGACGCCGAACCCGTCGGAAGTGGCGAAGGGGGCGACGCGGCAATTCACCGCCACCGGCACCTACAGCGACGGCACCACCGCGAACCTCACGAGCAGCGCGACGTGGAACAGCAGCACGAGCAATGCGACGATCACCGCGACGGGGCTGGCGACAGGGGTGGCAACGGGAACAACGACGATCACCGCGAGCGCGAGCGGTGTCACGAGCGCGGGCGCGACACTCACCGTGACCGTTGCCGCCCTCGTGAGCGTCTCCCTCTCTCCGACGAATGCTTCCCTCCCGAACGGCACCACGCAGCAATACACCGTCACGGCGCGGTTCTCCGACATGAGCGTGCAGAATGTAACCGCGAGCGCGAGCTTCACGAGCGGCGACGCGACCGTTGCCACGATCACGAACCCCGGTGGCCTCGCCACGGCTCACATAACCGGCAACACGACGATCAGCGCCAACTACATGCAATTCTCCGCTCCTTCCGCGTCGCTCACGGTGACGGCGGGGGCGGCGGACACACTGCTCATAGTCGCCCCCACCAACGCGGTCGTCGGGCAGCCTGTCTCGGTGACGATCACGGCGCGTGACGTGGGCGGCGCGACCGCCACGGGCTACACCGGCACGGTGCAACTCGCGGGCAACGGCCTCGCCGTGCCGCCCGCCCCCGTGACCTTCGCCCCCGCCGACATGGGCGCGAAAACGGTCGCCGTCACCTTCGGTACGGCGGGTATGCACACGATCACCGCGACCGCCATGACCGCCACAAGCACGATCACCGGAACGAGCGGGAGCGTGACGGTGCGCCTGCCCGCCCCGCAGATCGCCGGCCTTACGGTCACGAGCGGCCCCACGGCGGGCGGCACGCGGGTGACGATCAGCGGCGCGAATATCCAGACGGGGGCTACCGTCACCTTCGGCGGCACGCTCGCCACGGTTCCCGCTGACGCGGGACGCCCTACCACGAGCGTGCTCACGGTTCTCACGCCCGCGCACGCGGTCGCGGCAATGGTGAGCGTGACCGTGACGAACCCCGATGGGCAGAGCGCGACCTACGGGGGCTTCACCTATCTGCCGCCGGGGTTCGTCCCCACGATGCTGCCGCGCCCCGCCGCAACGACCTCGGCGGTATCCACGCCCGCACCGGCCCCGGCGCGGCGGGCGACGCCACCGGGGAGCGGCGTCATGCCCGCACCGGCCCCGTTCGCGCCGACGGGGACGACGCCGACGCCCCTGCCCGCGCCGCCGCCGCGCTAATGGAGAATCCCTCTCCTATGGGGAGTGGTGACGTACAGCGGCATCGAGGCT
>JAABUN010004474.1_pt1 | contig 18997 bp, 17 predicted proteins | sample 5559311 | NCBI WGS metagenome assembly JAABUN01 (sample SAMN10711877, study PRJNA513370) | rock metagenome | isolation source: Antarctica rocks | place: Antarctica: Victoria Land, Siegfried Peak sud | reverse complement strand
GCGGCTGCACCTGGTACTCATGCACTAACTCGCGGATCTCCGCCGTCGTGAATCCCGGACTGATCGTCATCGCCTTGCTCTCCCAACTGATCGTGAAATGACTCACAACCAGCCTGGCAAAGAGGGTACAGGCCATTTTCGATCCCCCACCGGACACCTTTCGGGCGGGTCTACGGCGAAGAAGTTGCCGGGTCAGCTTTCAACGCAAGGCCGAGGGAGGCGCAGACGTTTTCGTCGCCAGGGATTACCGCAGCGCGACCGTCTTTTAGAGACGCAAACTGTCAGTTCAGGCGGGACTGGGTGGGAGAAACTCGGATCATGGAGGCTCGGGTGTGCGTTGCCGTCCGGGTCGTCGGGGTCGAGGTGGTGCTGTGCCCAGATGTCGCGGCACACGGACAGCGCGTCCTCAATCATGATCCTGCTGTCAGGTGCCATCACCGTATTCGAGGGGATTGAGGACGCGCACGTAGCGCTCATAACCAGGCGGAACGACCGATGTGACTAGGCTGCCATGGCGATCGAGTGAGGCGGCCAACGGCTCAGCAACCCGGCAATCCGTCTCTCTGGGCAGAGAACCCATAGCAACCCTTCCGTCAGCATCACCCTACCGTCCTGCTCAGGTACGTAGGCCGATCGGCTACTACCCCGCCAACTTCATCGACAGAACCCCGCCATCCTGACGAAACTCGCACCCTAAGGGGCCCTGAGTGTGAGTATCTCACTTGGCTGGCTCTGACGACTGGCGACCAACGGTGGGGTGGGCTCAAGTGAAACTGCGGTTAGTCCACTGGTGAGTCGTCGTGAGGGGGTGGTGGGCTCAAGTCAGGCTGCGGAAGTGGTCTCCACTCGCGTTGACATTCTCAGCTGCAGCTCGACGCCCTCATTGCCGCCGGCGTTCAAAAGCGGGACGTCTTCGTTGATGTCACCTCCGGAAGTAGGACCACGATCGAGCGGCCTGGTATGAAGAAGCTGCTCGAGTGCGCAGACGAGGGCGACACCCTGGTCGTCTGGCGCGTCGACCGACTGGGCCGATCGCTCATAGGCGTCCTGAACACGGTGAACCTGCTGCGCGAGCGGGTCATTCTCGTCCGTTCCCTTTCGGATGGGATCGATCCGGCGACGTCGACGGGCCGGCTCATGCTCAATATGCTCGCCACCCTCGCTGAGTACGAACGAGAGTTCATCACCGAACGAGTGAACGCCGGCATCGCTGCTGCCAAACAGAGCGGCACCCGGTTCGGGCGACCCCTGTCAGATCCGAAGGTGATCGCGGACAAACTTGCTATCGCAGCCAACGCGCGTGCTAAAGGACGAACGGCCGAGGAACCTGCCCGTCTCGTCGGTTGGAGCCGCGCTACCCTCTACCGACACCAACAAGCCCTGACGATCAGCGAAACCCCGCCAGCCTAGGCTTAGTTCACTCCACGGTGCGTTGACCGGTGGAGACCACCATCGAATTCGCTACAGCTAACCGTCCCAGTGCTCGTACTGCTTTACGCACTCAGGGTTTCGGCGGCATTGACCTGGCGTTGACGATCTAAGGGTGAGGCCATGTCGGGATGCAGCCGTGCTTCGAGGGTGAGAGCGATGTTCCGAAGCTGGTCCAGCTGTTCGGCGGAAAGCGCGTCGATGACAAGTTCGCGGACGAGACGATCATGGTGCGGCATGGCAGCTTCAAGGACGTCTTCCCCCTTGCTGGTGAGGGTGACGACAACAGCTCGACCGTCGCTTTCGCACGTGGACCTCTTAACGAGGCCGTCGGCCTCGAGTCGAGCGACGATGCGCGATGCCCGGGGCAGCGCGGAGCTCACGCACGCGGCCAGATCTGAGAGACCTGTGGTCTTGTGAAGTTGCTGTTGGAGATGCCCGAGCGCGTAGAGGTTCACGATCGGTTGCCCGGTGGCTTTCTGCAGCGTCGAGTTGATGCTTGCGGGCAGAAGTTCCAGGACTGCCGCGAAGGGTTTCCAGGCGGAGAACTGTTCTCTGGTCAGGACGGGTGCGTCGCTCATACCGGGAACCTTAGCAGGTAGTTGCACTCGCAACTAGAGAACGGTAGTGTCAGTGTTACCGATAGTTGCACTCGCAACAGTCGCTTTTCTCTCATCGAAGGACTCTCCTCATGACCAATGTCACCGTTTTTGGTTCCGGCAAAATGGGCTCCGCCATCGGCGCCATATTCACCGCTGGCGGTGCGGAGGTTGACCACATCACCTCGGCCAGCCCCGCCAGTGGCATCAAGGGCGACATCGTTGTCCTTGCGGTGCCTTACGGCGCTGTCGGTGACATCGTCGCTAAGTACGGCGATCAGCTCGCCGGCAAAGTCGTCGTCGATGTCACCAACCCGATCGACTTCTCCACGTTTACCTTCGTGGTGCCGGCTGATGGATCGGGAACGTCGGAGATCGCGAATCTGCTTCCGGCGTCGAAGGTGGTGAAGGGTTTCAACACCACCTTTGCTCAGACTCTCGCTGACCCAAGCCGCGGTGCGGTCGTCCTGGTCGCCGGTGACGATGATGACGCGAAGGCTGATGTCATCTCGGGCATCAAGGCCGGGGGTTTCGCGGCGGTCGACGGGGGCGCTTTGTCCGCCGCCCGCGAGTTGGAGGCATTCGCCAAGCTGCAGATCCAGCTGGCCATGGGCGGCAAGATCGGCGGCTTCGCCGTCATCACCGCGTAAGCCACGTCGCACACAACCAAGAAACGTATCCCGGAAGGACGAACGATCATGACCGTCAAGACTGGATCGGCGCCGCGGCGCCTGAGCCGTAGGCCGGACAGCGAATTGCTGGCCACGGACACCGAGATGGGTGCCGTGACCCTTCGCGTCGCCGACCTTGACAAGGAGACCGCGTTCTACCGCGACAGCGTCCTCCTGACGGTCCTCGAGCAACATCCCGGCGGCCCGGCCGGCGGCGCCCGGGTGGCCCTTGGCCGGCTCGGCACACCAATTGTGATCTTGGAACACACCCCGGAGCTGCGGCATGCCGGCCCGCACGAGGCTGGCCTTTACCATGTGGCCGTGGTGTTCGAGAGGGAGCAGGACCTCGCCGCGGCCGTGTATTCCATCGCGACACGTCATCCAGGGGCGTTCACCGGGTCCTCGGATCACATCGTCAGTCAGGCGTTCTACTTCACTGATCCCGAAGGCAACGGGGTCGAGCTGTATTGGGATCGGGACCGCACACTGTGGAGCTGGGTCGATGGGCACATCAAGATGGGTGGGACTTTTCTTGACCCGAACCGTTTCTTGGAGCAGCACCTCGATGAGGTGGCCATCATCGAAGCGGCGGCAGCACCCGCTAAGGTCGGCCACGTGCACCTGTCCGTCGGTGACCTCGACACGGCCCGCGAGTTCTACGTTGACCGGTTGGGGTTTGAGATCGTCGCCGAAATGCCCGGGCAGGGTTTGTTCGTCAGCGCGGGCGGCTACCACCACCACATGGCGATGAACATCTGGAACAGCCAGGGCTCAGGCCCACGGCAAAACACCCTCGGCCTTGGTCTTGTTCGAATTAGCGTTCCCACCGCAGACAACCTCAGTGAACTCGACGAACGGTTAAGCGATCACGGCCTCACTCCCGGGCACGACAACGACGCGCTCCTGTTTGCCGACCCGTGGGGTAATGCCGTCGAAGTCACCACCACCACGGATGAGTCATCATGAAAAAGATCGGTTTCTTGTCCTTCAATCATTGGAACGACCGGCAAGGCTCCCGAGTTCGTTCCGCGAAGGACTCCCTGATGCAGTCGATCGAGTTGGCGGAAGCGGCCGAAGAAATCGGGATCGATGGAGCGTTTTTCCGGGTGCACCACTTCGCCCAGCAGCAGTCCTCCCCGTTCCCTCTCCTGTCGGCGATCGCCGCCCGAACGACACGACTGCAGGTCGGTACCGGCGTGATCGACATGCGTTACCAAAACCCCCTCGCCCTAGCTGAGGAAGCGGCGGCTACGGACCTCATTTCCGGTGAGCGCCTCCAGCTCGGGGTCAGCCGCGGCTCACCCCAGCATGCCGAGCGCGGATACGAAACCTTCGGGTACGTCCCCGAAACAACGGACGCGGACATGGCGGCGGAGAAAACCGACCGTTTCCTGGCCGCGGTCCGCGGTGTCGGAGTCGCCACCCCCAACCCTGAGCGATATGCCCCCCATACCCCGCTTCTTCCGGTCACACCCCTGTCGGACACCTTGCCCGAACGAATCTGGTGCGGTGCCGGGAGCCGGTCGACAGCCACGGCCGCCGCCATCAAGGGCATGAACCTGATGTCGTCGACCTTGATGACCGAGGACACCGGGGTGGCGTTCGAGCAGTTGCAACGCGAGCAGATCGACCTCTACCGGGGCGCGTGGGCTGCGGCCGGTTGGGGGTATAGGCCCAGCGTGTCCGTATCACGGGGCATCATCCCGATCATCGACGATGCCACTGCGCACTACTTCGGGTCAGACGCCGGCCCCGGCGGCCCCGATCAGGTCGGCCTGATCGAGGGCGTCATGTCCCGGTTCGGGCGGCAGCACGTTGGCAGCCCCGAACACCTCGTCGATGCCCTCAGCGAGGATGTGGCGTTGGACACTGCGGACTGGGTGCTGATCACCATCTCCAACCAGCTCGGCGTCGACTTCAACATCACACTCCTCACCGCCATCCACGACATCGGCCAGACCCTCGGCTGGAACCAGACAGCCCCCACGACCGCGTCAGCACTCGTCTGACCCGTTCCACGCCGGGCACCAGGAAGGCAACACCGTGAAAATCATCGGACTTGAAGAGCACATGGCAACGCCCGACATCCTCGCGGCCTGGCGAGGCCACGGCCAGCTCATGGACGACATGACCATGCGGTGGAGCGTCGAAGGGACAACCGCAGCGGCTCTGATCAATCTCGACGACGCCCGGCTGCACGACATGGACGAGGCAGGTGTCGACGTCGCCGTGCTGTCTTTGACGACACCGGGCCTACAGGCACTCCCCGCCCGGCAAGCTGTCGCGTTGCAAGGCCCCACCAACGACGTCATCGCGGACGCCGTCCGCCGCCACCCCAACCGATTCCAAGGCTTCGCCACCCTTGCAACCCCGGACCCCGAAGCTGCCGCCGCTGAACTCGAAAGAGCCGTCGTCGAACTCGGTCTGAACGGTGTCATGCTCCATGCCCGCTCCGGAGACCATTTCATCGACGAGCAGCAGTTCTGGGGCATCTTCGACGTCGCCGCCCACCACCGCGTTCCCGTCTACCTCCACCCCGGAATTACCCTCCCCACGGTCGATACCGCCTACTACACCGGCCTCGGCGGGCCGATCGACGGTCTCCTCAAATCCGGGGCGCCCGGCTGGCACTACCAAACCGGGATCGTCCTCCTCCGTCTGATCCTCGCCGGCGTGTTCGACCGGTTCCCGAACCTTCAAATTATCCTCGGTCACTGGGGCGAAATGGTCCTGTTCTACCTTGACCGCATCAGTGCCCTTGACCGCACGTCCGGACTCGAGCGTCCCATCGCCGACTACTACCTGACCAACGTGCTCATCACCCCCGGCGGGATCCTCAGCCACCGATACCTCCGCTGGGCAACAGAAGTCGTCGGCATCGACCGAATCCTGCACGCAACCGACTACCCCTACAACAGCACCACCAGCGGCCGCTTCGCCCAGACATTCCTCCACGACGCCCCTCTTTCGGACACTGACCGCGAGGCTGTAGGTTCCGGCAATTGGGAAAGGATCACCGCCGGCATTCGCCGCTAGGTATCGTCATCAAAGGCCGCGTTGAAGCAGCCCGAAACCGCGTCGACATCGGCTCTGTCTGACCCCGCCATCGCACAGCAACCCCGCCAACCAGCAATTAAAGCCACGAGCTGCTGGTAGTCCACACCCAGCGGCACTAATTGAGTGCGATGCCTTGGAGTGCGTCACGCAAGAGTGAAACGAGTTCTGCCTCTGTTGGTGGTTCGAGCGGTTGGGTTCGATCAGTCATGCTTGCGTCGCGCGAGCAGGCTGAACGCATTCGGGACCTGGCCGTTCCATGCGGCTGCCTGCATGTCGTCGGGCCGCCAGAACGGTTCGGGGTGCTCTTCGAGGTGCAGAATGTCGAAGCCGGCGCCGGTGATCGCCATGATCGTCTCCGCGAGCGTCCGTTGGTGCTCGACAGCGCCGCCTGCTGGAAACGAATCATTGATATGGCTTCGGGCGAAGTACCCCCGGTCGGCCCGGACCTCGACCTTATCGCGGTCCCACGTCCATAGTGGAGTGAGCGGATGCGCTTCATAAATGAACAGGTGACCGCCTGGTCTCAGAAGGCGTCGCATTTCAATGAGCCACGCATCCAGATCTTCGACCCAGATCAGTGCACCTTTGCCGGTGTAGATGAGATCTGCCAAGTCGTCCTTCAATCCACTGGCAGGTAGCGTCGCAGTGATGTAGCGACACTGGACGCCAAGTTCGTCAGCCCGACGTTGCGCTGCGGCTACGGCGGTTGGGCTGTAGTCGATGCCGGTGACGCTTCGTGCGCCGAGGTGTATAAGCGCGACATCGTCGACGCCGTGGCCGCTCATACGGTGGACTATGTCGGCATCCACGACGATGTCGCGCAGTACGGACTCTTCAAGGGGCAGCAAGCGGGCGTCTTTCGCATCGTTGAGTATTTCGTCGTACTCGCGGATGTACTTTTGTGATGCTGCTTCCCATGCCTGCTGCGTGTGATGATCGACGCTCATGAGCCCACCCTCTCACTCAGTCGGTGTCGACACCATTGCTCCGGAGATGGGCTGCAATCAACTGACGGGCCCGAAGGTTCACTGTGCGGCGATAGAGGATAGCTTGTGACACGCCGTTGGGATTGGCAGGCAGTGCGCCGTGGCGGCGCTTAGTGCGGACCTCAGTGACGGCACGCCCCCTTCGGCGGCAGTCACGACTGGATACGGATGGCAGTGCCCTCAAAGCTGTCAGCGTGAGGCAGCGAGTGGAGGGCTGTGACCAGCATGCTGTGCTGCACGTCCGATATGCGGTGTCACGTGGCTTTGCAGGACGAGGGTTGCTCCTCCGATTGCCGCTGCTTGGCTTCGTATCTGTGAGATCGTCACTTGCACTGGATGTACTTGACGCATGAAAGCGGTTTGCGCAAGCTGCTGTTGGACAGTTGTGGCGTACAGTGCGCCAACGCTGGCGAAGGCGGGACCGGAGAGGACGACTTCATCCAGATCCATGAGGTTTGACAGGGTGACGATAGCCATGGCGAGATGTCGTGCCGAAGACGTTAGCAGGCGGATGCATGCCTCATCGCCTCTTGCTGCTTCTCTTGACAAGCGGGAGAAGGCCTGCCGAGTGCTCACTCCGGCTAGTGCGAGGCGCTGACTAAGTATGGCGTCATCTCTTGCAGTAGCTACGACAGCAGCTGGCCCTGCGAGAACCTCGAGGCATCCCCGCGAGCCACAACTGCATTCTGGCCCGTCGATGTCCAGTGTGATGTGGCCAATCTCGCCGGCGTTTGCTGAAGCGCCGCGATAGACAGATCCGTCGATGAGTAGCCCAGCACCTATGCCATCGGCCATGTAGATTGTCGCCGAAGCATGTGGATTAGGTCCGCGGTTGATCCAGTGTTCTCCCAGCGCAGCGCAGGTGGCGTCATTCTCGAGAGCTACATGCCTCCCCGTTGCATCACTGAGGGCGCTGCGCAACTGGTACCCATTCCACGCCGGCGTGGGCCTGGAGCTGCGGAGGACACCGGCCCGACCGTCCAGCGGGCCTGGGCTCGCCACCCCGATTCCAATGATGCGGGTTGCATCGATGCCTGAATCCCGTACGAACTCGGAAATTTCTGCGACGATGCGGTCCATGACCTCCGGCGGTGAGGTATCACCGGTCCCAGGCGTTACAAGATGCGCGACTGTTGCGCCGTTGACGTCCGTAACAACGTAGTTCAATTGGTCGTAGTCCAGCGACAACCCGAGACCGAAGTATGTGTGCGGGTTGATGCCAAGCAGTGTCCGGCGCTTGCCGCCGGTGGACTCACTGTGCCCAACTTCGACGACCAACCCTTCCCGCAGCAAAGATCGGACCGTAGTCGAGATTGTCGCTTCGGTGAATCCGGTGAGCTGAGCCAGCTCGACCCTACTGACCTGTTCGGCGGAACGAATCGCATCAAGAATGAGGCTGCGTGTCAGTGGGGCACGGGACCTTGCTGCCATAGTCGCGCAAGTCCCTTCTACTAGGCGGCGTACCGCAGGTTGTAGCTCAACCGCACCAGCTTAGACTGCTCAGGCAGTCAAGCGGCGCCTCCAGACTCCAAGGGGTTGATGTGTTGAAAAAGAACGCAAAACTCTTTACTTCGGTAACCGATCGAAGTAAGTTTAGCGTCTAAGGGACGTGATCGACACCACAACGGAGCGTCGATGATGATGCCGGACAACGATGTCGGAAGGTCGAAGATGATCAGCAAGCGCAATTTCAAACATGCGGTCCTAAGCACCGTTCTCCTTAGCTCGATAGCTCTGAGTGGGTGTGCCGGTTCAGGTACCTCGGCCGAGACAAGCGGCGACGGCCCAACGCTAACTGTCTACAACGGTGCCACTGGCGCGTTCGTCGAGAACTGGAATCCATTTTCCCCAACCGTCCTGGCTGACGTTCATGGATTGATCTATGAACCGCTTTTCTACTTCAACAACCTGAAGCCTCTGTCTGAACCGGCTCTACCTGTCCTCGGGGAAAACTACGAGTGGAACGCCGACGGCACGCAACTGACAGTCACGATGACCTCCGACGCGACGTGGAGTGATGGTGAGGCAGTGACCGCGAAGGACGTGGCCTTCACGATGAATCTCATTCAGTCCACACCCGCACTTAATACCACGGGAAACGCTCCCACCGCCGTAGCCTCCGATGATTCCACCGTCGTGATGACCTTCGAGCGTCCAAGCTTCGTCGATGGTCCTACGTTCCTCGGGCGGACGTGGATTGTGCCCGAGCACATCTGGAAGGACATTCCCGATCCAGAGAAGAACGTCAACAAGAACCCGGTGAGTTCAGGGCCGCTTACGCCGATGAGCTTCACCGCACAGTCATACCTGTTGGGGAGGAACGACGCCTACCGCGGTGCTGATCAGTTGGAGGTCGAAGGGTTGCGGGTGCTGTCGCTCTCGGGTAACCAGGCTGCAACCGATCAGCTCCTCGCAGGTCAACTGGACTGGGCCGGAATTTTCATTCCCGACATGCAGAAGGTGCTTTCGTCGAAACCAGACCTTGGTTACGGCGTCTCGGCGAGTCAGCAGATTGTCCTCACCACCTGCTCAAATGCTGCGCTGGGCTGTGCTGGACCACAGGTGGAACCTGCCGTGCGGCAAGCGATCTCGGCAGCGATCGATCGCGACCAGATCAACCAGCTGGCATATTACGGGCAAGGCACGCCGATCTCTCCGACCTTTGCCCTGCAGGACCGCGATGAGCAGTTTATCGCACCGGAATATTCCCAGCCCGCCTCAATGCAGCCCGATTTGGAGGCTTCAGCACAGTTGCTCGAGGACGACGGCTGGTCCAAAGGAGCGGACGGAATCTATGAGAAGGCCGGGCAACGGCTGAGCATGAGCGTCAGTGTCACAAGTGGCTATACCGACTACATCGCGACACTGGACGCCATGCGTGAGCAGCTCAAGGCAGCCGGCATCGAGATCACTCCGCAGCAGGTGGCCAACAGCGAGAATACGAGTTCGCAAGGACTCGGCAACTTCCAGCTCGCGATCTCGGGCTTGTTCCAGGGAGCGGCAGCCGACCCGTACTATGTCTACAACAATTTCTTCAACTCAGCAGGGACTGCGCCTGTTGGTGAGTCGGTGAACCCCTACGGGAATGTGTCGCGGTTTCAGAGCGACGCCGTAGATGCCGCTCTCGCAAAGGCTGCCGGTACCGAAGACGAAGCAGTCAAAGCCGAAGCGTACGGAGAGATTCAGTCAGTCATTGTCGATAACCTTCCTTATATCCCGGTGTTGAATAACGTCAGTAGCGCTGAATTCAGTACGAGCAAGGTAACAGGATTCCCGAATGCAGATAATCAGTATGCGTCGACGAATCCGAACACTGCGCCTGACAACGCTCAAGTACTGATGAAACTGAAGCAGAAGTGATGATGGCCCGGAAGGCGGCTTGCCGTCTTCCGGGCCGGACGTAATCTTCGGTCATTCAGCGTGGGAGATTCATGCATATCATCAGAAAACTTGGGTTCTATCTGCTCGCACTCTGGGCGGCCGTAACCCTGAATTTCGCGATACCTCGACTGCTTCCCGGCAATCCTGTCGATATCCTTGTCGGGAAGCTCGCTCTTTCCGGCCCGGTTGCTCCGGAAACCCGATCGGCGCTCGAAGCGCTCATCGGTGGGGATTCGTCTGTTCCGGTGTGGCGTCAGTATCTCGACTACCTCCACGGATTGATCACCGGTGACCTCGGGGTATCGGTAACCTTCTTCCCCACTCCGGTGGTCAACGTGATCGGACAGGCGCTTCCATGGACGCTGGCACTGGTGGGCCTGTCCACTATCATCACCTTCGTGCTGGGAATATCCCTCGGAGCATTCGCCGGGTGGAAGCGCGGCACATGGGTGGACTCCCTCATCCCAGCGACGACACTCCTCCAGTCCGTTCCTTACTTCTGGCTTGCGCTCGTACTCGTGTACTTCTTGGCGGTCGGCCTGGGGATCTTCCCACTCAGCGGCGGTTACGACGTAAGCCGCGTCACACCCGGCTTTAGCGGGTCCTTTATCGCCAGCGCTCTCTACTTCGGCATCCTCCCGGCCACCACAATCGTCGTCAGTTCTATTGGAGGGTGGCTGCTCGGCATGCGAAACATGATGGTCTCAACCTTGTCCGAGGATTACGTCGTCACTGCCGAAGCGAAAGGTCTCAGCCCGATGCGGGTGATGGTTACGTATGCGGCCCGTAATGCCGCGCTGCCATCGATTGCCGGTTTCGCGATCTCCCTCGGATTCGTGGTCGGCGGATCGATTATCACTGAACAGGTTTTCTCCTACCCGGGCATCGGCTCGGCGCTGCTGCAGGCCGTCAACAACAACGATTATGCGCTCATGCAGGGCTTGTTCCTGGTGATCACCGTCGCCGTACTCGGCGCCAACCTGTTAGTCGACCTGCTGTATCAATTTGTCGATCCGCGTGTGCGGGCTCGCGGCTGAGAGGTCATCATTATGTCAGAAATCCTCGACCAGTCCGTTGTCCACGATGCCGGTGCGTCTCCCAACGAGGGGCCCGCAACTACTTCAAGGCGATCACTGAATCATCTCTTGACCGGAAAATTCATTGTCGGTGTCACGCTCGTGCTCGCTATCACTCTCTTCGGACTCCTCGGTCCCTTCTTCGTGCAGGACCCTCGTGCCGTTTCCAATCTGGGCCTGACTCCACCCGGCGTCGAGCACCTCTTCGGAACCACGCAGACAGGGCAAGATGTCCTCGGGCAGTTGGCGCATGCCACTCGCGGCAGCTTGCTGATCGGCGTGGCAGTCGGCGTCATGGCACTCGTGTTGTCCGCATTTTTCGGGATCCTGGGGGCTTACATGGGAGGCATTGCCGACGATGTCTTCTCGCTCATTACCAACGTAATGCTCATCATCCCCGGCCTTCCACTCATGATCGTCATCGGAAGCTATGTGCCACAAAAGAGCATCTGGCTTGTCGCCGTCGTGCTCGCTCTGACCAGTTGGGCCGCCAGCGCCCGTGTTCTTCGCGCTCAGACGTTGTCCTTACGAAGCCGCGACTACGTCCTCGCCTCCCGCGTCGCCGGCGAGCGTTCTTGGCGCATCATCAGCGTCGAGATCCTTCCCAACCTGCTTCCGGTGATGTCTTCGGGGTTCGTCTTCGCGATCGTCTTCGCGATCCTGGGAGAGGCGGGCCTCTCCTTTATCGGGATCGGAGTAAGCGACACACTTACCTGGGGGACGATGCTTGCCGGCGCTCAGAACGGCCAGGCCCTTTTACTCGGCGGATGGTGGTGGTTCGTGCCTCCCGGACTCATGATCGCCCTGTTGGGCTGCGGCCTGTCCCTCATCAACTTCAGCATCGACGAAGTCATCAATCCGAAGCTCCGTACCCGAAAGATCGCGCCCGTCAAGAAGATCGAGGCCAAGGCATGAATCATCCGCCGGTCCTCACGGTGAAGGATCTCAGCATCGACTACGTCGTCGAGCACACCGTCCACGCCGTGAGTGGGGTGAATTTCGAACTTCACCAGGGCGAGATCTTCGGCCTGGCGGGCGAAAGCGGGTGTGGCAAGTCCACCCTCGCCTACGGGATCAACCAACTGCTCCGACCTCCCGCCCTGATAGCGGACGGGAGCGTCACGTTCCACGACAGGTCCGGCCAGGACATCGACGTCCTCGACCTCCATGGCAAAGCGCTGCGTCGCTTCCGCTGGGACAAGGTCTCCATGGTGTTCCAGGGTGCAATGAATTCCCTCAATCCCGTCATCTCCATCGGGGCGCAGATCAATGACATCTTCACCACCCACAGGCCTGACATGTCGAGAGCGCTGCGACGCTCCCGAGCGGTCGAACTGCTGGAACTCGTGGGCGTGAGCGCAGACCGGCTCTCGAGCTTCGCCCACGAGCTTTCAGGCGGCATGCGCCAGCGGGTGATGATCGCGATGGCCCTGGCACTCGAGCCGCAGATCATGATCATGGACGAACCGACCACGGCGCTCGACGTGGTGGTTCAGCGCGACATCCTCGCCGAGATCGTGCGCCTTCAACAGGCCCTCGGATTCGCCGTCATCTTCATCACGCACGATCTGCCGATGCTCCTCGAGATCAGCGACCGCATCGCCGTCATGAAGTCGGGGGTGATCCGGGAGCTGGCGACGTCGGAAGACCTGTTCTTCGACGCCAAGGATCCCTACACGAGGCAGCTCCTGAACGCGTTCCCGAGCCTCACCGGCGAGAAAGGCGGATTCATCCGCTCAGGTACCACTCGCAGTGAGGAGCTCGCGCGATGACGACTCTCACTGTCACCGACCTCTCGAAGAACTTCACCCTGCGCCAGGGCCTCCGCACGCGAAAGCTGGCTGCCGTGTCCGAGGTGTCCTTCGAGCTGGTTCCCGGCCGTACCGTTGCGCTGGTGGGGCAGAGCGGCAGCGGAAAATCCACCGTCGCACGGATGATCGCGCAACTCGAGACGCCCACGTCCGGTTCCATCAGGCTTGACGGCGTGCCGGCGCAGTCGCACGGCGCAGGTCTGCGGGCGTACCGCGACGAGGTGCAAATGGTGTTTCAGGACCCTTTTGCCTCGCTGAATCCTTTCCACACGGTTGCGCATCATGTCGAGCGACCGATCCGACTCCACGGGGTCGCTGAGGGAAGCAAAGCTGTCCGAGCGAAAGTGCTCGAGCTCCTTGAGCGGGTACAGCTAAGTCCTGCAGCAGATTTCGCGGAACGCAAGCCTCACGAGCTGTCGGGTGGCCAACGCCAACGCGTGGCCATCGCTCGTGCCTTGGCTCCTGCACCCAGCATCTTAATCGCAGATGAACCCGTTTCCATGCTTGATGTTTCTATTCGACTGGGGATCCTGAATCTTCTCGCGGACATTCAGCGGGAGGACAAGCTGGCCGTCCTTTACATCACTCACGATCTGGCCACCGCTCGTCATTTCTCGGACGACATCCTGGTGATGCTGGAAGGAAAGGTCGTCGAGCGGGGCCGGGCCGATGACGTCATCCTGAACCCGCAGGCAGACTTCACCAAGAAGCTCCGAGACGCGGCTCCGGAGCCCTCGCGCCGAAAGCGCTTCCTGGACGCCGCGCCGCGGTACGACGCGCTGCGTGCGTCGCGTACACGGGGGAATGAACCCGACCACGCGGCAGAACCGTCAGCCCAAGGGGACACGGACAGCCCCGATCGTCCAGCCGGGTCACACCTAACAGATGAACCGCATCAGCAAAGCACCAACGAAAGGCACCACACATGAGCTTCATCCCTCTCTCTGCTTCCTGGAAGCTGTCCCCTCTCGGGGGCCCCGTCCCGGATGGCACGCCCCAGGAGATCCCGGCAACGGTGCCGGGCACAGTTCATACGGATCTCCTGAACGCGGGCCTGATCGCTGATCCCTACCTCGACCGCAACGAGGACCTGGTGCAGTGGATTGGAGAAAGCGACTTCTCATACAGCGCACAGATCGACGTGGACGACGAGGGGGCCGAGCGCACCGACCTGGTGTTCGACGGTCTCGACACAGTAGCGACGGTCTCTCTCGGTGACACGGTCATCGGCCAGACACGCAATCAGCACCGCCGATATCGGTTCGACGTCACAGCGCTCGTACAATCAGGAGAACGGGGGCTCCGGGTCGATTTCAGCAGCGCGATGAAAGAGGCGCGTGCTGCTGAAGCGAGGATCGGCTGGCGACCACGGGTCGGCAACCCGAATCCCTACAACGCGCTGCGCAAGATGGCCTGCAATTTCGGGTGGGACTGGGGTCCCGTGCTGGTAACCGCCGGTATCGACGGCCCGGTATCGGTGCACCAGTGGTCCATCGCACGGCTCGCTGAAGTCGTACCACTCGTCACCGTCGATGACGGCACCGGGCACGTCACAGTCCGCGTAGCGCTAGAGCGCACTGGTAACGCCGATGTCCTGGTCTCGGCCGTACTCACCGCGCCGGATGGAACAGAGGTCGGATCCACATCGCAGACGACCACCGACAGCTCGGCCGAGCTGTCTTTCGATATTGCCGGCCCTGAACTGTGGTGGCCACGAGGTTACGGCTCTCAACCGCTCTACGGCCTGGCCGTCACACTCCATGACGCCCGTACACCCAGTCACGAATTGGACGTCTGGCGACGATCTATCGGCTTCCGGACGGTCGAAGTCAAGGTCGCGCCGGATGACCACGGAACCAGCTTCTCCTTCTCCGTCAACGGAAAATATGTTTTCGTCAAAGGCGCGAACTGGATACCTGACGACTGCTTCACTCCTCGGGTGACAGAAGAGGACTACGCGCGGGGCGTAGCCGACGCAGTCGACGCGAACATGAACCTTCTGCGGGTCTGGGGAGGCGGCCGCTACGAAAGTGACGCACTCTACGATCTCTGTGACAGAGCCGGTCTGATGGTCTGGCAGGATTTTGCGTTCGCCTGCGCCGCGTATTCGGAGGCGGATGAACTATGGAAAGAGGTAGAAGCGGAAGCGCGGGAGAACGTTGCCCGTCTGGCGCCGCACGCCTCCCTGGTCTTCTGGAACGGCAGCAACGAGAACATTGAGGGCTTTTGGCACTGGGGCTGGAGAGAGGAGCTACATGAAGGGGAGTCGTGGGGCCTGGGCTACTACGATGATCTGCTCCCGCGGGTTATCGCTGAAATCGATCCCACTCGGGACTATCGACCGTCGAGTCCCTTCAACCCTAAGGACTGGAGCGACGTCCGGAACCCCAACCACGGAACAGTGCACAGTTGGGTGGCCTGGAATCAGCGAGATTACCTCGCATACGGCGAGAGCATTCCGCGTTTCGTCGCTGAATTCGGGTTCCAGGGGCCACCGAACTGGAGCACGCTGACCCGAGCAGTTCATGACGAACCGCTCGCACCCACGTCCGCCGGCGTCCTCGCCCACCAAAAGGCGGACGATGGCAACGGGAAACTGGAACGAGGATTCATCGATCATCTGCCCAGTCCCGCCACCATGGACGACTGGCACTTCACCACCCAGATCAACCAGGCCAGAGCGATCACCTACGGCATCGAGCACTTCAGGTCCTGGTCACCTCGAACAGCCGGAACCATAATCTGGCAACTCAACGATTGCTGGCCCGTGGCCAGTTGGGCAGCTGTGGACGGAGACGGACGCAGAAAGCCACTCTGGTATGCCCTGCGCGCTGTTCACGCTGATCGGCTCCTCAGCGTACAGCCCCGGGACGGCGCCCTGGCGCTGATCGCAAGCAATGACACCGATGCCGTGTGGAGTGAAACTCTCGTGATCGAGCGTCGGGGGTTGAACGGGGACCGACTGGCTTCCAGTACGGTTCGCATAGACGTCCCACCTCGAACCGGTACCACGATGCCAATGGATGCCGATATCACAACCCCTGGCGATCCTCGGAGCGAGGTGCTGGTCGTCGAGTCCGACGATGCGGCGACAGCTTGGTGGTGGTTCGTCGAAGATCGTGAGCTGGCACTCGAACTCGCTGACCTTGACATCGTCGTGACGCGGGAGGGGGACTCGTCATTCGTCGATGTCAGCGCCCGTACAACGGTCAAGCACCTTTGCCTGGCTCCTGATCGTCTCGACTCGAACGCGCTTATTGATAGCGCTCTCGTGACACTCCTGCCAGGTCAGTCTCACCGCTTCATCATCACCTCCGATCATGACCTCGATGTCGCCGCTCTTACCTCGCATCCGGTACTCAATAGCGTGAACGCGTTGGTATCAGCCAGAAGAACAGCGATCGCATGAGTCAAGTGGGTTTCACCACTACCACCTCGGGTGCATCGGTCCAATCGGAAGCATTCTACGGGGAGATCATCGACGGCCTCGGAGCCGTAATCGCCAACGCCGGATTGCGTCTCCTCGTCCAGACAGTTGACGATGAGGACGGAGAGATGGCGCAGCTACGGGATTGGCACCGCCGTCGATCAGTCGACGCGGTCGTCCTCAAGGATCTGCGGATAGATGATCCGCGCCCTGCGGCGCTGGAATTGCTGGGTCTGCCCTTCGTGGTCCTGGGAGACACAGGTAGGCCCACCAAATATGCGACGGCGGGGGTGGATAACGCACGCGCCATGAGCGACTGCGTCACGTATCTGAGTGATCTCGGACACCACCGCATTCTCAGGGTGGCTGGACCACCTCATCTAGCTCATGTGGTGTTGCGAACCGACACCTTCCAGGACCATGCCGCCCGTATCGGGCTTGAGGTCGAGGTCGTCAACGGAGACTTCAGCCGGGAGAGCGGTTACTGGGCAGTTGCTACCGCGATGGCGTTAGCCGATCCCCCCACGGCGATCCTGTTCGACAACGACCTCATGGCGCTCGGGGGGCTGGACTTCGCGCAGAGTAGCGATGTCCCGGTTCCGGGCCGACTCTCTCTGATCGCTTGGGACGACTCCGTCGCATGTCAGCTCGCAGACCCGCCGCTTTCGGCCCTCAGTCATGATGTGCGGGAACTAGGCGAGGCCCTTGGCCACGTGATCCTCACCATCCTCACGGGCACAGATCGACCCCTCATCACGGCCGCGCAACCGGTGATCGTCAATCGAAGTACGACCGCCGCCCCACTCCATACCGCTTTTGAAGGACTAACATGACCAAGTACTCGATCCTCGATCACGGAGCAGTCGGCGACGGTACCACCAACGACGCCCCCGCAATTCAACGGGCTATCGACGCATGCTCCGCCGCAGGCGGAGGAACCGTGATCGTTCCCGCCGGACGCCAGTTCATGATCGGTTCCATTGTGATGAAGGATCGTGTCGAGTTGCACCTCGAACGCGGTTCCGTCCTCGATGGCAGCCCTCACCGCGACGACTACACCGAACGGTTCCGGGTCTCCGCACTATCGGCCGGCGAGCTTCGCGACGACAGCCAGGCTGCGCTGATCCTCATCGCCGCAACCGGTGCCCGGGACATCGCTATAACAGGACCCGGAGAAGTTCGGGGTGGCGGTCGCCACTTCATCACCGAGGACACCGGGTACATCTACCGTGCCCCCAATTCCCGCCCCTTCACCGTCTTCTTCATCGATTGCCAAGACGTCACTCTCCGGGACACCCTCTACACGGATGCCGGCCTGTGGTGTATCCGACTCACTGGCATCGAACGGGCTCTAATTACCGGGATCCGCATCGACGCAGACCTGAAGTACCCCAATGCTGACGGCATCGACCTCGATCGCTGCCGCGGAGTCCGCATCAGCGACTGTGACATCTCATGCGGTGACGACGCGATCTCGTTGAAAACCTGTGAGGAATTCCCTGACCTGGGGATCACAGACGACGTCGTCATCACGAACTGCCGCCTCCGATCAACCTCAAGTGCCGTGGTCGTAGGCGTGGACGCGGTCGCCGACATCCGCAACGTCGTCGTCTCGAACTGCGTCATCCGCGAATCCCATCGCGGACTCTCGGTAAACCTCGGGCAGGAGGGCAACTTCGAAAATATTCTCTTCAGCGACTGTGTCGTCGAAGCACGCCACTTTTCGGATGATTGGTGGGGCCACGGGGAGCCCATCTACGTCAGCGCCTATCCCTGGCATGACCGCGTGGGCACCATCAGCAACGTCCGCTTTCGCAACATCCTGGCGCGCGGCGAAAACGGCGTCTACGTCGGAGCACAATCGCCCGAGCTTATCAGCGGCGTGGTGTTCGACGGCGTGCGGATTGAACTGGACCGGTGGACCTCATGGCCCGGTGGAACCTACGACAGGCGGCCCTACGAATCCGGTCAAGACATCTACAAACACCCCACCTCGGGATTCCACATCGATCAGGCAACCGACATCACCATCCGGAACTGCGAAGTCGCATGGAGCAGCTCGGCCGATACTTTCGCTCACGCAATCGAAGCGATCGACGTGAAAGGCCTCTCCATCGAAGGTTTCCGAGGCGAAGCCGCTCATCCGGGGCTTGAGGCCATCGTCATCTCACAGCGGGGTGACGTACACAGCTCATGAAGTACGAAAATCCAAGTCCCGCCGACAACGCTTCCCGCGTTCGGGCCAGCTCAGGGTGAGCAGAGGACGCGGCACGATGATCGCGGACATCGAGACGGGCGGGACGAAGGTCGTCTGCGCCGTCGCCGGTTCCCACCTCCGCTGGATCAGGTCGACGCCGAAGCCGGGATAGCGCGATACCGACCTCCTCGCGAGCCTGACTCTGGCACCGGGTACTCCGGTGCGGCTCGTCACCGATGTCACCGGGACGAGGCTGGGTGAGCACCCGTTCGGGGCGGACTGGGGCGTCGACGACATCGCGTACGTCATGAAAGCGGATGAGCTTGCGGTGCGGCGAAACCCTGTTGCGACTCCACATCGACTG
>JAABUN010004473.1_pt1 | contig 18999 bp, 14 predicted proteins | sample 5559311 | NCBI WGS metagenome assembly JAABUN01 (sample SAMN10711877, study PRJNA513370) | rock metagenome | isolation source: Antarctica rocks | place: Antarctica: Victoria Land, Siegfried Peak sud | reverse complement strand
CGGCCCGCACCGGCTGGGTGCAAACGGCCGCGGCCTACGGCTCGGAGCTGCGCGTGGTCGAGGTCGTCTGCCCCGACGCTGTCGAACACCGGCGCCGTGTGGAGCGTCGCAGCAACGATCTCCCCGGTTTCACCCTGCCCACCTGGGAACAGGTCGAGCGCGTCAGCCGGGAGTACCAACCCCGCCACGACAACCGCCTCACCGTGGACAGCACCCGACCACTTGCAGACATCCTCGCTGACACCCTGGCATTCCTCGGCACGGGCAATCCCTCACAAGCTGAACGACCACAGCCTGGGCCGCATCCGGAACGGGGCCTGACCGGGGTCGGTCGATGACCGCCGGCTACACCTGGGACGTCTTCTCCACGGACCGCGCGCATGCCGGCGTCAGTGGTTTCCGCCACCCTGCAGGACACCCTCTGGTCGCTGAGCTGGACGCTGATGGCCGCCGGCCTGATCGACCGCCTGCAGGTCTTCCCCGTCATCTCCGGATGGACGGGGACCAGCCCGATCCTCGGGGGCGCAGCCGACTTCGACCTCGAACTGCTCGAGACCATTCCCGTCACGAGGCGCCCCAGCTGTTCTGGTAGCCGGGTCCCCTGAAGCACGCCTCGCTCTAACGAAGCCTCGTTGTCCCTAGGTTCTGGGATACGCGCAGTAGATAGCCGTCAGGGTCCTGCACTGCGAACTGCCGGACTCCGACAGCATCTTCCGCGCGCTCGTACCAGCGTTCTTCGAGCGGCAGGTACAGGGGGTGGCCAGCCTCAGTGATGACGGCGCGGACACCTTCGACGTCCTCGACGTCGAGGGTGAGGTTGACGCCCCGCCCGTAGGGGCGAGCCAACTCAGCACGCGGGTGTAGCCGGTTGCGATTCAGCGGTTGCTCCAGCATCAGGTGGGCGTCCCCCCGCGTGAGGTAGACGAAGCGTTCCGATGGTCGCTCGTATGCGATGGCGAAGCCCAGGAGGCGGTAGAAGGCGAGGCTCGAAGGGAGATCAGAGCAGATGAGCTCCGGTAGTAATCGCGACACAGTCCAACCATGCCCGCTGCATACGCCTGCGACACCCCGGAAGGCACGCCGCTCCCTTTGCCGATTTCCGAGGCATGAGCAGGTGTCGTCGTCACGCCTCCCGAGTCGACTGATGTCGGGGGCGTCAGCGCCAGAAGTCGGTGAGCTTCTCGGCAAGGGCGCTGCCTTGGTCGTAACCAGCTCGACCAGCGGGCGGACGCAGCGACAGATCCATCGCCCTGGCGCCGAACATGTGCTCGGAGTTGCTGTCCGGGAAGATCGTTTCGACATTGCTGCCGCGTGCGCGGAGTTCGTCGACCTGAGTTGCGAGATGCAGGCCCCAGTCCAGCGGTTGCCGTGTTCTACCGCCGAATGGTGACAGCACCAGCACCCGCTCGTATCCGGCCGCCAAATCGGCATTCTCGGCGTTGGATCGGTAGCCGCCGTCGATGTATCGGCTGTCTCCGATCCGGTAGGGAAGGCCACTGGCACAGCTGGCGGCGACGGCGTCCGCCAGGTCGACACCACTCTGGCGGTCGAACACCACCGGTTCGCCGGTATGGGCATCGACCGCCGTGATGAGCACCGTGCGTTGCGGCCAGCACGGACTGGGCAGCCGTGCGGTGACGGTGGCGCGCCACTGTGATTGCCAGGAGCCGTCCGACGCCGCATCCAGGTCGAGTGCCGACGCGCCCATTCTGCGGCGCATGTCAGCCGCATCCTCAGCGGAGGCGATGATCTTGCTGATCCTCTCCAGGTGGTCGGCCACCGGCCGGAGCGGAACGCGTCCTCGGTCGGATCCGCCCGGACCGGTCCGTTGCTGGGGGGCAGCCGTGAGGATGGCGGCAAGCAGTTCGGGCGGGGTCGCGCCAGCGATCTGGGCCGCAGCCGTCGCGCCGGCTGACGTCCCGATGGTCAGGTCGGATGTGGTCACGTCCAAACCGGCATCGAACAGGCCGGCGATGACGCCGATCAGCCACGCGTTACCTGTCGATCCACCGCCACCGAGGACCAACGCTCGCTCGCCCGCGGCTCGCACCCGCTTGGTGGCGTCGACCGTCGGCTGATCCTGGTCGGACTTCGGGCAGTCGGAGGCCGTCGTCGAGGTGAGGTGCGGGGTTGAGGAAGGTGCTGTGTTCACGGGAGTCGCCTTTCGCACATTGCGTGTCGGGGGCTCCCGGTGGCGACTACCTCAGTCGCGCGATCGTGGACTGCAGGGGAGCGCCCACTGTGGATTCTGCGGTTATGGGTCTCACCTCCTGCCGACGGGTGACGGTCGCACGGACGCTAGCACGCCGGCGACACGTTGCGCGGCCGGCAGCATGCCGGTTGCCCTGTCGGTGTCGAACGCGCCGGGACCCGCACACCCGCATCGGCATGGGGCCCCGTGCCGTCGGCTTCCTCTTTGACGCGTTGATGCAGTCGCTCGGGTACGGCCGCTAAATTGCGCACGGTGGGGACCGGGGAGCCCACATCACGAGCCTGCACGGGTTCCACCGCCCGGACCGGGTGGCCGGCATCCACCCGACCGGGATCGCCCTTCGCGACACCAGGGCTGCGCAGCTGACCGGCGAGGGGGCCGAAGACGCCACTGAGGAGGAGAAGTCGTTCGTCGCCGACGAGGCCCACTGGTGGCAGCGGGAGGGCGCCTACTCGCTGCTGCACGCCGCCAAGCCAGCCAAGCTCGCCTACGCCATGGCCGACAGCCCGTGGGGTCCGCCGGCTGGATCATCGAGGCCTTCCACGCCTGGTCGGACCTGCGCGACGTGCCGTTCGAAGACCGCTACACGCCCGAGCAGCTCCTGACCGGGGTGATGCTCTACCTGGTCACCGATGCCATCCCGACCTCGACGTGGATCTACGGAGCCAAGCGGCACGAAGAGGCGACACTGCCTCCCGGTCGGCGGGTGGAAGTCCCCACCGCCGTCGCTGCCTTCCGGGGGGCACTTAGATCGACCCTCGGGAGTCGAGCGGCGGCCAGGTCTCTGCGGCTGCCAGCCAGACCGCCGACTGGCAAGACGACGCCTTGCTTGAGGCGGGCATGAACACCCAACAGCTGTACTGAGATCGCGTCGGGAGAGAGGACAATCGTCCGGGATTCGCGCCCTGCCCACGTTCCTCGGGGTTGGAACGGCGCTGGGCCGGGACGGCTCAACCGGCCGGTCACACCGTTGCTGGTTGACCTTCCACTCACGGTGACGGCTCAGGCCGAGACTTACGCTGTCGGCCCTGAAGGATGACAAGGCCGGCGAGTAGGTAGCAGGGGGCGTCGACCAGGAGCACGTAGATGGTGAGCCGGTCGGCCAGGTATCCGGCGGTGAGGATGCCGATGAGCTGCGCGGCGCCGGCAGCAGCGACGGCGACTCCGAAGACGCTCCCCCGCACCGACGGGTCGGGCAGCGTCTGCAGCAGGGTGGTTTGAGCCGCGGCTACGGCGGCGAAGGGAAGGCCTGCGACGGTGATGAGGACCAGCGCTGGCCACAGCTGCGGGTAGCGCAGCGGGTAGGCGATCAGCCCGGCCAGGACGACCCCGCAGACGATGGCGGCTGTCCCTAGCGTGCGCGGCAGGCGGTCGATGACAGCGTGCCGGCTCATGATCAGAGCACCGACCACTCCGCCGGCGGCCTGGCAGGTGAGGAGTAGCCCGAGCGCGGTGCTGCTGCCGAGGACCTCAGCCACGTAGGGCGCGAGCAGGGCCGAAACACACCCTTCGCCGAGACCGGTGAGCACGATGAACACGACCAGGCGTCCGAGCAGGGCCTGCCTCCTGATCTCCCTCCACCCCGCCGGCCAACCGTGGGTCAGCCGGAGCCAGGACGTGCGAAGGCGTCCAGGCCGCCGCCCCGGTTCGGCCGGTGCAGCCGCATCCGTTCCCGCGTCGACCCGGCTGACCAGCAGTGCCGCGACGGCGAAGCTCGCCGCGTTGGCCACGGCGACAGTGGGCAGCCCGGCTGCCGCGTACAGCAGGCCGCCGGCGGCGGGACCGATCAGCCGCGCCAGGCTGTTGTTCGCAGCACTCAGGCTGTTCGCTGCCGGCAGGCTGGCGGTGGGTACCAGGGCGGGGACCAGCACGACCTCCGCTGGTGCGACCAGCTGCGCGACCACCGCCTGCGCGAAGGCGACGACCACGACCACCCACCACGGACCGACCAGCGCGACGCAGAACGCCAGCGTGACGGCGGCGAGGACGAGGTTCGCGCCGATCAGCAGCCGCCGACTGTCGCGACGGTCAGCGAGTGCTCCCGCCACCGGCCCCAGCGTGATCCCCGGCAGCACCTGGGCCGCTGCTGTCAACGCCGTGGCGAACGAGGAACCGGTCTGCTCGTGGACGAAGTAGGGCAGGGCGACGAACTGCATGTGCGTTCCCGCCAACGACACCAACGCACCCGACCACAGCCACCGGAACCCAGGCAGGGCCAACGGTGATCGAGGTGATGGTGTTGGTCGGTGATCGGGCGGGCCGTCTGCGGAGATCACCCCTGGAGGGTCGATGCTGGGCTGGTGCAAACGGAAGACGCGGATTCACCTAGCACTCACGTTGTCTCCGACCAGACCCAGGCGCGTTTCCTGACTGATCCGGCCAAGAAGCGGTTCTTCCACCCCTTCCTCGCCCGCGAGCGCAGGATCGCTGAAGCCGCCGCTGAGGTCGGCTGCTCGATCAACCGGATGCTTTACCAGGTCCGCACCCTGACGGCCTGCGGCCTCGTCCAGGTGCTGCGCGAGGAACCCCGCGCCGGCCGAGCCGTCCGGGTGTACCGGTCCGGCCACGACGCCTACTTCGTGCCCTTCGCCGCCACACCGTACGACACCCTCGAACAGCGGCTCAGCGTGCAGGGCGACCCGATCTGGGCCGGCCTGATCGCTGCCTACGCCGACGCACTGCGCCGCAGCCGACGGCACGGCCACCTTCTCCGGCGGGTTGGCGACATCGTCCAGACCACCGACCAGCTGCCGGAAAGCACCCCGAACGGGCAAGCGCTGTTCTGGTCCGACAGCACGATCCTGCTGCGCGACGCCGACGCCCGGCACCTGGGTGAGGAGGTGCGGCGGTGGTACGAACGGGCGCAGCACCTGAGCCGCGAGACGAAGGACGACCGCACCGCCCGCCGCTACCTCTGCATGGCCGCGCTACTGCCCAGCAAGCGGATCGACTCCTAGCCCGGAACGCCCAGTTCCGTCGCAGTAGGCCTTCCGCTTGCGTACACCGGTAGACGGCGTCGGATACTGGCGCGGTGGCATCCGACCTCATGGGCTGCGAGTCGCGGTTCCTGATGACATCCTGGGAGGCCGAGGCGAGGGGGTGCCTGCGTGACGATCGACCAGGTGAGGTTGACGTCGTCGCTGAGCCGGCGTGCGGCACCGGCAGTGGTGCCCTTGTGCCTCTCTGGGGTCGGTACTGTGCTCAGTCTGACCGGTGCCGCGGGCCGGGCGAACAGCGCGATCCAGGCAGTGGTCTGGGCCGTCGCCGCGGCGACGATCCTGGTGCCGGCATGGCGCGAGCGGCGACTGCCCTCGCTGATCGCGAGCGAGGAGGGCCTGCGCGGACCGCGTGGAGATCTCATCCTCAGGTGGGAGGACGTCGCTGGCATCTGGGTCGGCTCCCGGTCCCCACGGTGGTTCCCGTCGGCACTGCGGCCGCTGACCTTGTTGGGTTGGGACGCCGCCAGCCTCGACTTCGCGGGGCGAGCGGATTCACGCGCCTTGCCCAAGTTCTCCAGGCTCATCGCCACGAACACCTCTGATCAAGAACTCGCAGCGTTGCTCCGACGGTTCACCTCTACACCCGTCGGCGCTGGTGAGCACTGGAGCCGTCGCCGGTTCCTCCGCATCTTGATGAACTAACCGCCCTTACCTCGGCAACCTCGGGAGACTCAGGTCGGCTCCTCCGGCCAACGCCGGGCCCCGTCTGACGGATGGCTCCTCCCGGTTGGCCTCCCCCCCTGGCGCATCCGATGTCGCTGGACTCCTGTTCAGAGGCGTGCTCCCGACTATGTTCGCGGGGTGGCGCTGAGTCGCTGGTGCGTGCTGACACTCGGGTGCTTGCTGCTCTCGGTGGCGGGTTGCAGGGCGCCTTTCGCTGCCGTCGACCCGCCCACGCTGACCGTCCAGGGAACCGGCGTCGAGGTCACCCTGCGGCCGTGGTCCTACTGCTGGGGAAACGCGTGCGCTGATGGTGCGCCGCCTGAGTCTCCTCCCTCGGTCGGGGCAGCCGACCGGGTGCGGGTTTCCAGCAGCGAGCTCGGCCTCAGCCTCTCGGCGCAGTTCGCCGCCTCAGGCGAGGGCTGCGCTCGAGTCCAGCACGTATCCCTGGGCGCGATGGGGAATGCCTCCTCCTCTGGCCTGCCGGGCCAGCAGGGACGTACGACGTGCACCTCCACGTCGAAGGTGGGCAGGGCCACAGCGCGTCCTACAGCTTCCGGTGGACCACGACCCGCGATGGCGTGTGGCCGGCACCCTCGGCCTCGGCCTCGGTACTGGCCGACAATGACGGGACGGTCACCAGCTACGGCGTCGAGGTGGCCGTGGAGAACCTGGCCGTGACGCCGCGACAGGCATCGGCCACCCTCGCGGTCACCTCCGCCGAAGGCCGCAGGACCGCGATCCGACCCCGTCGAGTCGAGTCAGGCGAGGGCTGCTACCCCGCCGGCTCAGTCCGCTTCGAAGCACCGGAGACCGAGGTGCAGGCGGCGATCGCCAGCGGGTCGGCCCCGTTCAGCTACGAGGTGCTGCTGGTCCTGGACGGCCAGACCTACCGAGGTGCCGCCAGCTGGCCCGACGACCAGCTAGCCGATCAACACCCCTACGTCCGGCTGCACTTTCGCCCAGGGCTGCCGGCGCTGCCACGCAGATGACTGCTCCTGCACCAACCACTCGGTGCTCCGCCTGCGGCACTGCCACAGGCTCGGTGGTCGGTCGGCTTCCGGCAGGCGTCCGAGCGGGTCAGCTAGGTTCACCACCATGGCCGCGCGTCGAGACCGTGCAGCCAGCGTCGTCCTCAGCGACGAGGGCGCCTTGCTGGTGATCCGACGACAGAAGAACGGCCGGAACTACTGCGTTCTCCCCAGCGGAGGGGTGGAAGACGGTGAGTCTGGTCCGGACGCCGGACGGCGAGTGGCCCTCTGCAGCTGACTGGGCCGGAGCTTGAGCTCCAGTCACCGACGAATCAGCACCGACCGGAGTGGATCCAGCTGAGCGAGCTTGAGGAGGGGAATCTGCAACCTGCCGAGCTGCGTCCGCTCCTCGTCGACCTTGAGCAGGACCGCTCGCCCATGGACCCTGACTGAGGCCCATCTGTGCCGCCACGACCGGGGCTGGTCGGCGCGGTCGGTCCTCCCCGAGCCTGGAAGCAGGCCGTGAGGCCCGGGTGCCGACCGTGCCACGGCTGGCGCCCCTCTGCGGATGGAATAGCATCCCCGGTCGACCCGTTGTGCCGCTCATGACCAGCTATGACGCCCAGCCCGGCGTGCCGACCATGTTCACCACCAGCTGGTGCGGCTTCTGCGCACGGCTGAAGGGTCAGCTCCAGCGGAACGGGGTGGCCTACACCGAGGTCGACATCGAGACACACCCCGACGCAGCCGACGTCGTCGCCGCGGTCAACGGCGGCAACCAGACGGTGCCCACGCTGCTGTTCGCCGACGGCTCCGCACTGACCAACCCGTCGGCCTCTCAGGTCCAGGCCAAGCTGGCCGAGCTCCGCTGAGCAGCGCGCCGTCCTCAGCCGCAGCCCCGGCGGGCACCGTCGTGTTCGACGTCGACGGCTGCCTGCTGGACTCTGCCGACGGCATCGTGGCCGGCTACCAGTACGCGCTGCACAGCGTCGGGTTCCCCGTACCCAGCGAGCAGGTGCTCCGCGCCGACCTCGGCCCGCCGGTGGGCGTGCTCTTCTCCTCGCTTGGGCTGGCCGAAGATCGCCAGGAGCAGGCGGTGACCGCCTACCGCCGGTTCTACGCCGCCACCGGGATGCACCAGGCGCGGGTGTACCCCGGGATCATCGAGCTCCTGGACGCGCTGGCCGCCCGCAGGGTGGTGCTGGCCACGGCCACCGCGAAGCTGACCCCGGTGGCCGAGGCGATCCTCGAGCGACACGGGCTGGGTGGTCGCTTCGCCGTGGTCAACGGCACCGACGCCACCCACCACACGAAGACCGAGACGCTCACCCACACCCTCGAGCGGCTCGGCAGCCCCGACCATCGCAGCGTGCTGATGGTGGGCGACCGGCACTCCGACGTCGCAGCCGCTCGAGCCTGCGGTGTCGGCTCGGTCGCCGTCACCTGGGGTTATGGCTCGCACGCTGAGCTGGCGGCCAGCGGAGCCGACCACCTGGTCGACGAGCCGGCCGAGGTGCTCGCGCTGCTCGGCTGAGCGCCCGTCCCGGCTCCGCCGGGAACTGTCACCATCGCGTCCTATGGTGTGCAGACCATGAGCCTGCAGATCCACCGCGCCGAGCGTGCCGACCGGCTGGTCGACGCGCTGGCGGTGCTGCTCCGCGACCCGCTGCCCGACCCGTTCGCCACCGAGGTGGTGTCCGTGCCGACGCCGGGTGTCGAGCGGTGGCTCGCCCAGCGGTTGGCCGGTCGGCTGGGCGTCGGCCCTGCGGGCGGCGACGGGGTCTGCGCCGGCGTCGACTTCCCCTCGCTCCACCGGCTGGTCGAGCGTGCGCTGGGTACGCCGGCCACCCAGCGGCTCGCCGACCCCTGGCGCCCGGAGCGCGCCGTCTGGCCGCTGCTGCGGGTGCTGGACGCAGCCCGTGGCGAGGACTGGGCCGCCGTCCTGTGGGCCTACCTGGGCGACCGACCAGGAGGTGATCCGCACGGCGTCGACCCGGCCGGCGACGACCGGCGCGGGGCCGACCCGTGGGATGGCGACCCGCACCGCGCTGACGCCGCGCGCGGAGGTCGCCGCTGGTCCACCGCCCGGCACCTCGCCGGGTTGTTCGCCCGCTACGCCGCGGCCCGGCCGTCGATGGTGCGGGCCTGGGCGGCCGGCCGCGACGTCGACGGGCAGGACAACCCGCTGCCCCCCGACCGCGCCTGGCAGGCCGAGCTGTGGCGACGGCTACGGGCCGAGCTGGACCTGCCGGGCCCGGCGGAACGGGTCGCCGACGGGACCGCCGCGCTGCGGGCCGACCCCGCCCGCAGCGACCTGCCGGAGCGGGTCTCGGTTTTCGGGGCCACCCGGATGGAGCCGCAGCACGTCGCCGTGCTGGCCGCCCTCGCCGAGGACCGCGACGTCCACCTATGGCTGCCGCACCCCTCGCCCGACCTGTGGCAGGCATTGGCCGCCGACCCGGCGGCCGTGCTGCCCCGCCGGGCTGACGACCGCAGCGACGCCGCCGCCCGGGACCGGCTGCTGGCCTACCTGGGTCGCGACGTCCGCGAGCTCCAGCTCGTCCTGCAGGCCGCTCGGGTACCCCTGCGCGACCAGCACCTGCCGGCGGCTCCGCGCCCCGCGCCGGTCACGGCCCGCTTGCTGCAGCACCTGCAGGCGGGGATCGCGGCCAACCAGCTGCCGGTGCCGCCGGCTTCGCGTCCGCTGCTGGCGCCCGACGACCGCAGCGTTCGGCTGCACCGCTCACACGGGCCCGACCGCCAGGTCGAGGTGCTGCGCGAGGTGCTGGTCGGGCTGCTCGCCGACGACCCCACGCTCGAGCCCCGGGACATCCTCGTGATGTGCCCCGACATCGAGACCTTCGCGCCGCTGGTCGCGGCCACGTTCGGGCTGGACACCGAGGACGGCGCCGCCGAGCACCCCGGCCACCGGCTGCGCGTCCGGCTGGCCGACCGGTCGCTGCGGCAGGTGAACCCGCTGCTGTCGGTCCTTCACCGGCTGGTCCGGCTGGCCGGCTCGCGGATGGAGGGGCCGGCCCTGCTCGACCTCTGCGCCATCCCGCCGGTGGCCCGCCGCTTCGGCTTCGGCACCGACGACCTCGAGCGGCTGCGGGACCTGGTGGCCCAGTCGGGGGTCCGCTGGGGTCTGGACGCCGGCCACCGGGCCGACTTCGGGATGGCGGGGTTCGGCCAGAACACCTGGGCCGCCGGGTTGGACCGGCTGCTGCTCGGGGTGGCGATGGATGAGGCGGGCCAGCACTTCCTCGGCACTGCGCTGCCGCTGGACGACGTGGACTCCGCCGACGTCGACCTCGTGGGCCGCTTCGCCGAGCTGGTGGCCCGGCTGGGCGAGGTCACCGACCGCTGCCGCGAGCCGCAACCGCTGGCCGGCTGGGTGGCCCTGTTCCGCGACGCCCTCGAGCTGCTGGTGGCCGTACCTGCCGCAGACAGCTGGCAGGTGGGGCACGCCCACGCCGAGCTGGGCCGGCTGACCGAGACCGCCGGCGAGGACGCCGACACCGTGCTCTCGCTCGCCGAGGTGAGCGCGTTGCTCGCCGAGGTGTTCCGTGGTCGGCCGGGTCGGAGCAACTTCCGCACCGGCACGCTGACGCTCTGCACGATGCACCCGATGCGGTCGGTCCCGCACCGCGTGGTCTGCCTGCTCGGGGTCGACGACGGGGTCTTCCCCCGCCGGAGCCGGGTGGACGGGGACGACATCACCGCCGTCGACGAGCGCGTCGGGGACGCCGACCCGCGCAGTGAGGACCGGCAGCTGTTGCTCGACGCGGTGCTGGCCGCGCAGGAGCACCTGGTGGTCGTCTTCGCGGGCATGGACCCCCGCTCCGGCGTCGACATCCCGGTCGCCGTCCCGGTCAAGGAGCTGATGGACGCCGTCGACGTGACCGTGCGGACCGCCGATGGCAGATCCGCCTCCGCGCACGTGAGCCTGCGGCACCGGCTGCAGGCGTTCGACCCGGCCAACTTCGCATCGGGCGCGCTGGATCCGGCCGCTCCACAGGTCGGCTTCAGCTTCGACCAGGCCGCCCTGCGCGGCGCGTCGGCCTCACTGGCCCGCCGCACGCCGCCGCCGGTGGTCTTCGGCCGGCGGCCGCTGCCGCCCCCGCCCGCCGACGGACCCGTCCAGCTGGCCGAGCTGGTCCGCTTCTACCGGCACCCGGTGCGCGCGCTGCTGCGGTCCCGGGCGAACGTCTCGCTCTATCCCGAGCAGGAAGCCCCCGATCCGGAGATCCCGGTCGACCTCGACGGCCTTCAGCGCTGGGCCGTCGGTGAGCGGATGCTCCGGCTGCACCTGCAGGGCGTCGAGCTCGACGTGCTGCGGGCGGCGGAGTGGCGACGCGGCGGGCTGCCGCCGCGGGCCTTCGGCTCACAGGTGCTGACCGACGTCACCACCCAGGTGGCCGAGGTACGGTCCGCCGCCGAACCGTTCCTGGACGGCGAGCCGCGCAAGGTGGAGGTGGCCGGCCGGCTCGGCGACCGGGCCCTGGTCGGCACCCTCACCGGGGTGCACGGCGACAGCATCATCCAGGTCAGCTACTCCCGGCTCAGCGCCAAGCAGCGGCTGCAGGCCTGGCTCGAGCTGCTGGCACTCACCAGCGCGCAGCCGGGCCGGCCCTGGCGGGCGGTCAGCGTGGCCCGGCGCGGTGTCTCGGTGCTGGGCCCGGTCGACCCCGGCTGGGCGGCGCGAGTGCTGGCTGACCTCGTCGAGCTGCAGCAGACGGGGCTGTGCGAGCCACTCCCGTTCGGGGCGAAGACCTCCGCCGAGTACGCCCGGGTCCGGATGGGTGACCGGCCGTTACAGCCTCAGCTGCGCTACCTGCAGCAGCTCTGGGACGAGGAGACCGACGACACCTACAGACGGTTCTTCGACCCGCCGCCCGGGACGAACGGCCCGGGCGGCTTCGACGCGCTGCTGGCCGAGGCGTCCCGGCCCGAGGAGGAGCGCGGGACGCTGGCCGAGCCGACCCGGTTCGGCAGCCTGGCCCGCCGGGTCTTCCACCCCCTGCTGAACAGCGAGGAGCTCCGGTGACCGCGGCGACCACCGATCCGGTGGACACCGCCGGGACCCCGGAGCCGTTCGACGTGTGCGCCGCGCTGCCGGCCGGGACCACCGTCCTGGAGGCGAGCGCCGGGACCGGCAAGACCTACACCATCGCCGCGCTCACCGCCCGCTACCTCGCCGAGGGCGCTGTCGAGCTGGGCGAGCTGATGCTCATCACCTTCGGCCGCAACGCCAGCCTGGAGCTGCGGCTCCGGGTGCGGGAGCGGCTGGTCGCCACCGAGGCGGCGCTGCGCGCGAAGCGCGAGGGAGGGTCCGGACCCGCCCTGGACGAGGTCGGTACGCTGCTGTGCGCCGCCGAAGGCCAGGAGCTGGACGCCCGGCACGCCCGGATCGCCCGGGCCCTCGCCGAGTTCGACGCCGCCACCATCGCCACGACCCACGAGTTCTGCCTCCAGATGCTGGACGGCCTCGGTGTGCTGGGCGACCGCGAGCCGCAGACCGTCTTCGTCGAGCACCTCGGCGACCTGGTCCGCGAGGTGACCAGCGACCTGTACCTGCGGCGGTACGCCACGGCGGGCCGGGCCCCGTTCGGCTTCGAGGAGGCCCTCGCGCTCGCCCAGCGCGCCGTGGGTGCGGTCCACGCCCGGCTGGTGCCTGCTGCGGGCGACCCGGACGAGGCGAGCGATGCTGCCGAGCGCGTCGGCTTCGCCACGGAGGTCCGGGCCGAGGTCGAGCGCCGCAAGCTCACCGGCCGGCTCTTCACCTACGACGACATGCTGACCCGGCTGCGCGGCGCCCTCGCCCACCCCCGCTGGGGCCGGGCGGCGGCGGACCGGCTGCGGTCCCGCTACCGCGTCGTGATGGTGGACGAGTTCCAGGACACCGACCCCGTGCAGTGGGAGATCCTGCGGCGCGCGTTCCACGGCCACGCGACGCTGGTGCTGATCGGGGACCCCAAGCAGGCCGTCTACGCCTTCCGCGGCGCCGACGTGTTCAGCTACCTGGAGGCACGTGAACAAGCCGGCACCGTGGCCACGCTGGCCACCAACTGGCGCAGTGACGACGCGCTGGTGCGGGCGTTCGGAGCGCTGACGGGCGGTGCGGCCCTGGGTGACGAACGCATCGTGGTCGGCCCGGTGGAGGCCTCCCACCGTGAGCGCCGGCTGCGCAGTGCCGACGGCTCAGCGCCAGCCGCCCTCCGAGTTCGGGTGCGTCCGCACGAGGCCGACGCGCCAGAGGTCCCCACGGTCGGTACCGTCCGGCCCGAGATCCTCACCGACCTCGTCGCCGAGGTGACCGCCACCTTGGGGTCGGGGACCGAGCTGTGCCTCGACGGCAGCTGGCGACCCGTCCAACCCAGGGATGTCGCCGTTCTCGTCCGGACCAACAAGCTCGGCGACGCCGTTCGCGAGGCACTGGTCGGCGCCGGTGTGCCCGCCGTCATGCTCGGCGCCGACTCGGTCTTCAGCTCCCCCATGGCGGCGGAGTGGCTGACCCTGCTGACCGCCCTCGAGCAGCCGCGCCAGCAGCTGGTTCGGCGGGCCGCGCTGACCCCGTTCGTCGGCTGGACCTTCGCCCAGCTGTCGGAGGCTTCGGAGGACCAGCTGACCGAGCTGGCCCAGCGGGTCCGGTGGTGGAGCCGGGTGCTGGCGGGCCGCGGTGTGGCGGCGCTGCTGGAGACACTGACGGCCGACACCGGGCTGCCCGAACGGATGCTCGGCACCGTCGGCGGTGAGCGACGGCTCACCGATCTGCGGCACCTGACCGAGGTGCTGCACGGCGCCATGGTGGCCGGCCCGCTGGGGGTCGGGGCGCTGCGGGAGTGGCTGCACGACCGGATGAGCGAGGCCCAGGCGCAGCGAGTCGGGGACGGCACCCGGCGGCTCGAGACCGATGCCGAGGCGGTCACGGTGGTGACGGTTCACCGGAGCAAGGGTCTGGAGTACCCGCTGGTCTACCTGCCTGACGCCTGGGACCGGCACGTCAGGAGCAAGGACGAGGGCCGGACCCTGCAGCTGCACGAGAACGGCGTCAGCGTGCTGGACGTGGGCGGACGCTCCGGCACCGGCCGGGCCGAGCGCTTCCGTGCCGCGGCGGCCGAGGACGCCGGGGACAGCCTCCGGCTGCTCTACGTCGCGCTCACCCGCGCCCAGTGCCAGGTGGTCGCCTGGTGGGCCCCGTCGCACAACACTGCGGCCTCGCCGCTGCACCGGTTCCTCTACCGGACCCCTGCTGTCGGCGAGGTGCCGGCGCCCACCTACCCGCTCTCCGGCGACCCCACCAGCGCGCGGCCCCTCGGTCCCGACGTGTCGCTCGAGCGGCTCGTCCCCCGCCCGGACACGCCCTGGCGGACGGAGAGCCCCCAGCGTGCGGAGATGGGCGTCCGCACCTTCAGCCGGGCCCTGGACCTGCGCTGGCGCAGGACCTCCTACTCGGCCCTGACCGCCGCGGTGCACGGCGTGGACCTGTCCACCCCCGCGGTCGGCAGCGAGGCCGAACCCCTGCACGAGGACGACGAGTCGAGCCAAGCCGCCAGCAGCCCGGACCGCCAGCCCTCCGACGGCGCCGACGGGCCGCTCGCGGCACCCTCGCCGATGGGCGAGCTGCCCAGCGGCGTCGACTTCGGGACCGCCGTGCACAGCGTCTTCGAGCTGGTCGACCCGACGGCCGACGACCTGGCCGCCGAGCTGCGCAGGGCCACCGGGCTGGCGCTGGGTCGGGCCGGCGGGACGACGCTGGGCGTCGAGCAGCTGGCCACAGCGCTGCTGCCCTGTCTCCGGACCCCGCTCGGGCCGCTGGCCGGGGGGCTGAGGCTGGCTGACGTCGCGCGGTCCGACCGGCTCGCCGAGCTGACCTTCGAGATGCCGCTGGCCGGGGGGGACGCGCCGGGGTCTGTCGAGGTCACGGTCGCTGCGCTGGCCCCGCTGGTCCGCCGCCACCTGCCAGCAGGTGATCCGCTCCGCCGCTACGCGGACCTGCTGGACCACCCTGCGCTGGCCTCGGAGCCTCTGCGCGGCTACCTCACCGGCAGCATCGACGCGGTGCTGCGGGTCCGCGACGCCGCCGGGGTGCCCCGCTATCTGGTGCTGGACTACAAGACGAACTGGCTGGGTGGCTTCGACGGACGACCGCTGACCGTGGGCGACTACACCCCCGACCGTCTCGTCGAGGCGATGACGGCCGCCCACTACCCTCTGCAGGCTCTGCTGTACGCCGTCGCCGTGCACCGCATGCTGCGCTGGCGTCAGCCGGGGTACGACCCGGCCACCCATCTCGGCGGTGTGCTCTACCTCTTCGTCCGCGGGATGGCCGGGGAGGACACCCCGACCTTCGACGGCGTCCCCTGCGGGGTGTTCAGCTGGGCGCCCCCGGCGATCCTCGTGAGCGAGCTGTCCGACCTGCTCGGCGGCCGCGACCCGGGCGGTGTCGGTTGACCAGTCCCCAGGCCGCGCTGCCCCCGTCCGCCGCTGCGGCCGCGGTGCCGGCGAGCCCCGGCGACCCGGCCCTGGTCCGGCACGCCCGCGGGCTGCTCGGCACCTTCAACACCGCCGGGGTGGTCCGCTCGGCCGACGTGCACACCGCTCGAGCCGTGTCCCGGATGGCCGAGGAGACCGACGAGGGGGTCCAGCTGGCCCTCGCCCTCGCAGTCCGCGCCCTGCGCAACGGCTCCGTCTGCGTGGACCTGCGCACCGTCAGCGCGACGGTGTTCGACGAGGCCGAGGAGCAGGTCGACCTGGCCGGGCTGCCGTGGCCGGAGCCGGCGGCCTGGGCGCAGGCCTGCCGCGCCAGCCCACTGGTCACCGTCGGTGGTGGGTCCGAGGGCGACCGGCCGCTGCGCTGGCACGACGAACAGCTGTACCTGGAGCGGTACTGGCGGCAGGAGGAGCTGGTCCGCGAGCAGCTGCAGCAGCGCTTCGCCGGCGAGGGCTACGCCGTCGACCACGAACGGGCCGCCGCGGCCCTGCGCCGCCTGTTCCCCCGCTCGGAGGTCGCTGACGACGAGGTCGACCGTCAACAGCTCGCGGCGGCGGTCAGCCTGCTCAGCCGCGTCACCGTGCTGGCCGGCGGTCCCGGCACCGGGAAGACGACCACGGTGGCGCGGCTGCTGGCCCTGCTGCGCGACCAGCCCGGGTCCGACCTGCGGATCGCGCTGGCGGCCCCCACCGGCAAGGCGGCGGCCCGGCTGGAGGAGGCCGTCCGTTCGGCCACCGCCGGGCTGGGCCCCGCCGACGCCGACCGGGTCGGGGAGGTCAGCGCCTCGACGCTGCACCGGCTGCTGGGCTGGCAGCCCGGCAGCCGCAGCCGCTTCCGTCACGACGCGAGCAACCACCTGCCCCACGACGTGGTGATCGTCGACGAGATGTCGATGGTCTCGCTCACGATGATGGCGCGGCTGCTGGAGGCTGTCCGGCCGGACGCCCGGCTGGTGCTGGTCGGCGACCCTGACCAGCTTTCGTCCGTGGAGGCCGGGGCGGTGCTGGCCGACATCGCCCGCGCCCCGGGGGCGCCGGCCAGCGCACTGGGGGGCCAGCTGGTAGCCCTCGGTCTGCCTGGTGTCGAGCAGCTGCCGCCGCCGGTGCACGGCGTCGTGCAGCTGACCCGGCCGTGGCGTTACGGCGGGGCGATCGAGGAGCTGGCCAGGGCGATCCGGGAGTCCGACGACGACGCCGCCGTCGCGGTGCTGCGATCGGGCTCCGCGGACGTGGTGTTCTGCGAGCTCGAGCTGGACCCCGGGACCAGCCGGCTGCCCACCGCGGACGACCTGGCCGAGCTGGCCGGCTCGGTGCGCGACGCGGGCGCCCGGACCCGGGCAGCCGCCCTCGACGGTGACGTCCGCGGCGCTCTCGTGGGGCTGGACCAGCACCGGCTCCTCTGCGCGCACCGACGCGGGCCCTACGGGGTGACGCGCTGGAGCTCGGAGGCCGAACGCTGGCTGGTCGAGGCCGTACCGGGCTACGGCGAGGACGGTGAGTGGTACCTCGGCCGACCGCTGCTCGTCACCGCCAACGACTACGAGATGGGCCTCTACAACGGAGACACCGGCGTCGTGGTCGCCACCCCCCACGGCCCCCGGGCGGCCTTCGCCCGCGGCACCGAGCCGTCCCTGGTCGCGCCGGTCCGGCTGGACGCGGTGCAGACGGTGCACGCGATGACGGTCCACCGGGCCCAGGGCAGCCAGTTCACGAGGGTGAGCTTCGTGGTGCCGCCGCCGGAGTCGCCGCTGCTGACCCGCGAGCTGCTCTACACCGCCGTCACCCGGGCCACCGAACGGGTTCTGGTGCTGGGCACCGAAGCCGCCGTCCGGCAGGCGGTCCGGCGACCGGCCCTGCGAGCCAGCGGTCTGCGGCACCGGCTGGCTGGCTGAAGGCGACTTCTGCCGCGCCGCGGCAGAGTCAGGTTCAGCCGAGGCTGAAGGGGTCCTGCCTCTCGCGCCAGGCGTCGATCATCCGGGAGGCGATGGAGCTGGCGCCGGGCAGGCCCAGGTCGCCGGCCGCCAACCGGGCCGTGAGCTTGTCCCGGGTGTACCAGTCGGCGTGGCTGATGTCGTCGGTGTCGACGTTGATGCTGGTCGTGGTGGCCCGCGCGAAGTAGCCCAGCATCAGCGAGCGTGGGAACGGCCACGGCTGGCTGCCGAAGTAGTGCAGGTCGGCCAGCATCACGTCGACCTCCTCGGCCACCTCCCGGTGGATGGCCTGCTCGGCCGACTCGCCGGCCTCGACGAAGCCGGCGAGCACCGAGACCCGCTGGCCCCAGTGCTCCTGGCCCCCCAGCAGCAGCCGCCCGTCCGCGTCCACCACGGCGACGATGACGGCCGGGTCGGTGCGCGGGAAGTGGTCTTCGCCGCAGGCGGTGCAGTGCCGGGCGAACCCCCCGTTGATGACGGTGGTGCCACCGCCGCAGCGCGGGCAGAGCGACTCCAGCCGGTGCCAGTTGAGGACGGCGGTCGCGGCGGCAGCGATGTCCAGCTCGGCATCGCCCAGCTGCCCGCCCACCTCGCGCAGGTCGTGCACCTCGCCCTCGGTCAAGGCCTCGACGGCGAAGATCGGCGCCCCGTTCAGCAGACCCAGCAGACGGTGCCGCTGGCTGTCGAACTCGACGAAGGGCTTGGTCATCCGCAGCCGGGTGCCCCCCGGGTTGGTCGTGAACCTGCTGTCGTCGCCCAGCTTGAGCAGCTTGGCGTCCGGCGCCCGCCACAGCCCGGCGACCCAGTCGCTCGACCGGCGATGGTGGTCGACGCGGTCGAGGTCGCTCGCGCCCACCCAGGTCGTCACCGGCTCAGCCTAGCGACCACCGCCGGTCCGCCCCGCCGCCCGGGACGGACCCTCAGCGCCGGTCGACCAGCACAGGCCTCAGCGCACGCCGACCAGCAGGGCCTCCAGAGCGGGCCGGTCACCCAGCCCGGCAGGCCGCACGACCCGGTCGGAGCGGACGTGGTAGAACACCGCGTCCACCTGCTCGAGCGGCACCCGCTGCACCTCGGCCCAGGCCAGCCGGTAGAGCGCCAGCTGCAGCGGGTCGGCGGCGTCGGCTCGGCTGGTCTTCCAGTCCACGACCTGCCAGCGGGACCGGCCGTGGTCGTCGTCGGGCCGGCGGTAGACCGCGTCGATCCGGCCGCGGACCAGCCGACCACCCAGCGCCAGGCTGAACGGCGCCTCGACCGCGTAGGGGGTCGACGCGCCGAACCGGCCAGCCGCGAAGGCTTCGCACAGCTCGCGCAGCTCCGTCTCGTCCTCGGTGCCCCCGTCCATCCGGTCCGGCAGGTCGTCGGGGTCGACCAGCTGCTGCTGGCCCAGGCCGCCGATGCCCAGGCGGGGCCCGAAGTAGTGCTCCACCCAATGGTGGAACCGGGTGCCGAACCGGGCGGCGCGCGACGGCTGCCGCGGCATCGGCCGGGCGAGGTCGGCGGCGTAGCCGTCAGGGTCGGCGCTCAGCCGCAGCATCGAGGTCGCCGACAGCGTCTCCGGCAGCAGCACCGCCTGCTCCCCCGAGCGCGCCTCGGTCAGCTCGGCGAGCAGCTTGTCGATGTCGGAGTCCCAGCCCGCCACGACCTCCTCGGCGTCCAGCAGCAGCTGCTCCGGGCCGTCGACCGGCTCGTAGCTGCCGTTGCGCAGATGCCGGCGGCGGGCCTGGTCGACC
>JAABUN010004472.1_pt1 | contig 18999 bp, 18 predicted proteins | sample 5559311 | NCBI WGS metagenome assembly JAABUN01 (sample SAMN10711877, study PRJNA513370) | rock metagenome | isolation source: Antarctica rocks | place: Antarctica: Victoria Land, Siegfried Peak sud | reverse complement strand
CTTAGGTAGGGCCACATCTCACGCAGCTGTGCGCGGGGATCGCTTTGCTCCACCGGCTGCGCCATAAGTCAAGTAAACCTCGCGACCCGCTCCCGCGCGTCGGTGGGCCGGTCTGCCTTCTATCCTTGCGCCATGTCCTACACGTCCCCGGCCGCTGTCGAGGCGCTGCCCACCCGGCCGGAGCGCCTGGGTCGGCTGCCCTACACCCGCAAGCACGGCCGGCTGCTGGTCGGCTCCGGCACCGGGTGGGCGTTGGACGCCATGGACGTCGGGCTGATCTCCTTCGTCGGTGCTGCGCTGGCCGCTGAGTGGTCACTGACCAAGACCGAGCAGTCGTGGCTGCTGTCGATCGGCTTCGTCGGGATGGCGCTCGGGGCGACCGTGGGGGGCCGACTGGCCGACCGCTACGGCCGCCGCACCGTCTTCGCCGCCACCATGGTGCTCTACGGCCTGGCCACCGGCGCCTCGGCGCTCGTGACTGGGTTGAGTGCGCTGCTGCTGCTTCGGTTCGTCGTCGGCCTCGGTCTGGGCGCCGAGCTGCCGATCGCCTCAACGCTGGTCAGCGAGCTGTCGCCGACAAAGATCCGCGGCCGGATGGTCGTGCTGCTCGAGGCGTTCTGGGCTGTCGGCTGGATCCTGGCGGCGCTGCTTGGCTACTTCGTGGTCCAGCCCTACGACAACGGGTGGCGCTACGCGTTCCTGGCCGGTCTGGTCCCCGCGGTGTATGCCGTGGTCGTGCGAATGGGGCTGCCGGAGTCGCCGCTGTTCTTGGAGCGCCGCGGCCGGGTGGCCGAGGCGGAGCAGGTCGTGCGGGACTTCGAGAAGTCGGCAGGCGTCGAGTCAGTCCCCTCACGCGAGCTGCCCCCCGTGTCAGGCGAGGCTGCGGAACGGTTGTGGAGCACGGCATACCGGGTGCGCACCGCCGCCATCTGGGTGGTCTGGTTCTGCGTCAACTTCTCCTACTACGGCGCCTTCATCTGGCTCCCGTCCCTGCTGGTGCTCCGCGGCTTTGACCTGGTGCGTTCGTTCGAGTACGTGCTGATCATCACGCTCGCCCAGCTGCCGGGGTATGCGGTCGCGGCGTTCCTGATCGAGAAGTGGGGGCGGCGCCCGACCCTGGCCGCCATGCTCGTCGGCTCGGCGATCGCTGCGGCCGGCTTCGGCCTGGCCGAGTCGGTGCCGCAGATCCTGGCCGCCGGGATGGCGATGTCGTTCTGCAACCTCGGCGCCTGGGGTGCGCTGTATGCCGTGACGCCGGAGATCTATCCCACCCGGATGCGGGCGACCGGTGCCGGGTCAGCCGCGGGATTCGGCCGGATTGCCTCGATCATCGCGCCGCTGTCAGTGCCGGTCTTCCTCGGGCTGGTCGGCAGTGTCGGGCTGTTCACGATCTTCGCCGTTGCGTTCGCCATCGGCGCGGCGGCCGTGTTCGCCCTTCCCGAGGCCAAGGGGGCCGCGCTCGACGCCTGACCCGGGAGGCGGGGCAGTGCGCGAGGAAGCGCACGTCGAAGCGCTGCATACTCATGCTGTATGCTGCATGATCAATCATTCATCGTTCTGTCCGAGGGGACCATCGCATGACGACCACCACGACGACGTCGCAGGGGCCCTACGCTGGGGTCATGACTGCGACTACCACCGTGTCCAACCAGACCTTCATCGACCTGGAGGACCAGGTCGCCGCTCACAACTACAGCCCGCTGCCCGTCGTGGTGGCGCAGGCCGAGGGGATCTGGGTCACCGACGTCGAGGGCAACCGCTACCTCGACGCGCTGTCCGGCTATTCCGCGCTCAACTTCGGGCACCGCCACCCCGACCTCGTCGCCGCCGCCAAGACCCAGCTGGACCGCTCCACGCTGACCAGTCGCGCGTTCCACAACGACCAGCTCGGTCCGTTCTGCCGCGACCTCGCCGCCCTGGTCGGCAAGGACGTGATCCTGCCGATGAACACCGGCGCCGAGGCGGTCGAGACCGCCATCAAGATCGCCCGTAAGTGGGGCTACCAGAAGAAGGGCGTGCCGGCCGGCCAGGCGCACATCATCGTGATGGACGGCAACTTCCACGGTCGCACCACCACCATCGTCAGCTTTTCCGACGACCCCGAGGCCCGCGACGACTACGGCCCCTACACACCGGGCTTCGAGGCCGTGCCGTACGGCGACCTCGCCGCGATCGAGGCCGCGATCACCGACCACACCGTTGCCGTCCTGGTCGAGCCGATCCAGGGTGAGCAGGGCGTGCAGATCCCCAAGGAGGGGTTCCTGCCCGGGCTGCGCGAGCTGTGCACCCAGCGCAACGTGCTGATGATCGCCGACGAGATCCAGTCGGGGCTCGGTCGCACGGGCACCTCGCTGGCCTGTGAGTACGAAGGTGTGGAGGCTGATCTCTACACGCTGGGCAAGGCGCTGGGTGGCGGCATTGTGCCGGTCTCGGCGGTGGCCGGTGACCGGGAGGTCATGGATGTCATCACCCCCGGCACGCACGGGTCGACCTTCGGTGGCAACCCGCTGGCGGCGGCCGTGGGCCACGCGGTGGTCAAGCTGCTGGCGACCGGTGAGCACCAAGGGCACGCCGCCGAGCTGGAGCCGGTGTTCCGCGAGAAGCTTGAGGCGCTGATGGGCAAGGGCGTGGTCACCGTCCGGGTCCGTGGCCTGTGGGCCGGTGTCGACATCGACCCCGAGCTGATGAGCGGCAAGGCGGTCTGCAAAGCGCTGGCCAAGAAGGGTGTGCTGGCCAAGGACACGCACGGCTCCACCATCCGGCTCGCCCCGCCGCTGACGATCACCGCCGACGAGCTGTCGATCATCACCGACACCCTGGCTGAGGTCCTCGCCGACGCCGGCGCCGGCGCCGCCTGATCCCCCCAGAGGCCACGAAGGCCCGGGCTCAGGGGCCGGCGCCGGCCAGCAGCGCGTCAGCGAGCTCACGCATCTGCGTCCTCAGCTCGGCCGGCTCCAGCACCTGCAGCGGCACGTCGAGCAGCACCAGGTGCATGGCCAGCCACCGCAGGTCCTCCGCCCCGGTGACCAGGTCGCAGGTGACGGCGTCGACCGCGATGACCTCACCGGCTGTCGGCGGAACCCGTTGTGCGAGCTCGGCTGCAGGCAGGTGGACGCGCACCCGGGCCACGTGCCGGTAGGGCGAACGCGTCACCGACTGCGTGATGTATGTCGCCGCGTCCGGGGCCGCGCGCGGCGCGAAGCGCCACGTGGTCGACTCGACGTGCTGCATACGGTCCAGCCGGAACGAGCGCCAGTCGCTGCGGTCGGGGTCGTAGGCCAGCAGATACCACCGCTGGCCGAACACCACCATCCGGTAGGGCTCGACCCGACGCGTCGTCACGGCGGCGCCGCGCTTGGTGTAGCCGAAGCGCACCTGCTCGGTGTCGCGACATCCCCGTGCCAGGGTCATCAGCACCTGCGGGTCGACGGTCGGTGCGCACCGGGGCACCGCCACCGTCGACTCCTGAACCGCCAGCACCTGCGTGCGCAGTCGGGTCGGTAGCACTTGGTCGAGCTTGGCCAGGGCACGGACCGCGGCCTCATCGACACCCGAGACGCCGACGCCCGCAGCCAGCCGCAGACTCACGGCGACGGCGACCGCCTCCTCGGCATCCAGCAGCAGCGGCGGCAGCGCCCGGCCCGCGCCGAGCTGATAACCGCCGCCCACACCGCGACTCGCCTTGACCGGGTAGCCGAGCTCCCTGAGGCGCTCGACGTCGCGACGCACACAGCGTGAGGTGACACCGAGACGCGCGGCCAGCTCTTCGCCGGTCCACAGCGAGCGTGCCTGCAGCAACCCGAGCAGGCTCAGCACCCGAGCAGTGGTATCGCGCATGGCGGCAGTCTTGCAGGGATAGCGGACCGTAACAGTCCGCTACAAATGGCACGCTCGCCGGTATGACGACACACGCCGAACCGAAGCCGTCCCACGACTCATCCAGACCGACCGACTCGTCGAAGCAGACCGATTCGCTCGACTGGCCACGCCTGCTGCTGGAGCAGCTCACGCACCACTGGGACGATCAGCTGCGGCCCCGGTTGGATGGGCTCACCGACGAGGAGTATCTGTGGGAGCCCGTAGCGGACTGCTGGAACGTGCGGCGCCGCGGCACGGGCTCGGCACCAATCCAGGCGGGCACCGGCACGATGACCATCGACTTCGCGATGCCCGAGCCCGATCCGCCGCCGGTCACCACCATCGCCTGGCGAATCGGCCACCTCGTCGTCGGGGTGTTTGGGGAGCGCAACCACCATCACTTCGACGGGCCACCGGCGGACTACCTGGGCTGGGACTACCCGGCCACCGCGACTGGTGCACTGCAGCAGCTCGACGCGGGGTATGCCGAGTGGGTCCGCGGTGTGCAGGCGCTCGGCCCAGCCGGGCTGGGGCAGGAGTGTGGAACTGCCGAGGGCCCGTATGCGCAGTCCCCGATGGCCGAGCTGGTGCTGCACATCCACCGCGAGGTCCTCCACCACGGCGCCGAGATCGCATTGTTGCGCGACCTCTACGCACACCAGCCGCAACCCTGACCCTCTCCTGACCGCTGGGCGCGTGACTGTTTTGTGCCGCTGCGTCATTCAAACAGGCAAAGAGGGGCGAGCTGAGCAGAATCCGCAGATGTTCCGCCGGATTGCCTGTTTGAGGAGCCGCTGCCCGCTCAGGCCAGCCGGTCGGGTGGGCGAGGAGCGGGAGTCACCCGCTCACCGCGTCGCGACGCCAACCAGGACGTCAGGCACCAGCGCACGAAGTCGGGCTCGAACATGATCTGCTCCCAGGTGAAGCGGAAAACGGTCCACCCCCATGCCACGAGCTCGTCGTAGCGTCGGCAGTCCCGGCGGAACTCCCGCCGGCCGGTGTGATACGCGAACCCCTCGGCCTCCAGCACGACCTTCAGCTGCTCGTCGCCGAGGTCGGCGGTGGCGTAGAGGCCGGAGTCCCAGACCCACAGCTGCGGCACGAACGCGAACCCAGGGACGCCCAGTGCAATCGCCCGCAGCACCGACTCCATCGGGTTGGCCGCCACGTAGCAGGCGTGCTCGGCGACGCGCCTGGCCTGGGCGGCACCGCGACCGCTGGGCGCGCCCGAAGCCTCCTGCAACGCCTCGACGGTGATGTCGTTGGCCCGCAGCGCCGAGTCAGCGACGGCAAGGGCGCGGTCGAGCGGCAGGTGCCGGGCGCAGTCGAGCGCTCCTGGCGATCGTGGTCAGCTCAGCGCGGGTGGCGACGCCGCCCAGCTGCTCCAGAGCATCCTCGACCGACGGCATACCCCGAGCCTGCCCGAGTCGACGCCTCCGCCGTGTTCGTTGTCCACAGGGGTCGCCCAAACAGGCAAACACGGGCGCTGGGCCAGAGAACCCCAGGTGGTCGCTGAGTTTGCCTGTTTGAGGGACCGCGAGGCTTCACCGCAGGGGTGAGTGGGCGGAGACGGTAGGTGTGTGTGCTGCGCGTGGTGCTTCCACGCATGGGGTCACGCGGTCCAGGAGGGTTCGACCAGCATCGCGCTGCCCAGCCACTCCTCGGGGATCCCCATCCCCTCCACGAGCGCGATGGCGTCGGGGCGCAGCGCCCGGCACAGCTCGTTGACCTGGGCGGTGACCGCCTTTGCCCGGGTAGCAGACATTCTGTTGTGCTGCTGGAACCACCCGGAGTCGGCCTCCAGGCTGCACAGCACATACAGGTCGCATAGGCGCTCCAGCCGGTCCTTGGCCACCGGGTCCGAGCATGCCTCGACACCTGCGACGAACGCCTCCAGGATCACCCGGTCCATGTGGGTCCGCGCCGCCAGCAGCACGTGGTCCTGGGAGGAGTTGAACGCCTCGAACGAGTCGTCGTTCTTGCTGGCCTTGCGCAGTCGCCCGGCCAAGGTTTCCAGCACGTGCCGCTCGCGGTCCTCGACCATCGCCAAGTGCCACCCGCGATGGAGCAGGGTGTCGTCCTCGGAGCGTCGCGCCGCGGCGGCGACCAGTCGGTCGATGAGCGGCCGGGCGGCCGTCCGCTCGATGACCGCACCCCCGAAGGAGCGGGCCGCGAACTGCACCATCCCGCGCATGTCGAGGTCGCCGAACATCTCCTTGTAGTTGGTCAGCAGGCCCTTGGCCACCAGCTGCAGCAGCACGGTGTCGTCGCCCTCGAAGGTCGCGAAGACGTCGGCGTCCGCACGCAGGACAGTAAGCCCGTTCTCCGCCATGTAGCCGGCCCCCCCGCACGCCTCACGGCACATCTGGGCCGTGTCGTTGCCGAATCGGGTCGACATCGCCTTCATCCCGGCGGCCCGGGTCTCCAGCTCGCGCTGCGCCTCCTGGTCCTTCTCCGGCGCCTCGTGCAGCTCCTGAAGCCGCTCGGTGAGCTCGTTCTGAGCAAACATCATGGCGTATGACGTGGCGATGCCCGGGAGCAGCTTGCGCTGGTGGGCCAGGTAGTCGATCAGCAGCACCTCGCCCTCGTGGCCGGGAGCGGAAAACTGTCGGCGGGCTACGGCATACCGGGTGGCGATGGACAGGGCCTTGCGCGCGACCACCGCGCCACCCGCGGCGATGCTGATCCGGCCGCGCACCAGGGTGCCGAGCATGGTGAAGAAGCGCCGGTCGGGGTTGTCGATGGGGCTCTCGTAGACCCCGTCGTCGTTCACCCCGCCGTAGCGGTTGAGCAGCATCCGCCGGGCAACGCGGACGTGGTCGAACAGCAGCGTCCCGTTGTCGACGCCGGCCAGCCCGCCCTTGGCGCCGTGGTCGCCGCTGGTCACCCCGGGCAGGTCCGCCCCGGCCTCGTCCCTGATCGGCACCAACACCGCGTGCACGCCGTGACAGTCCTCGCCGACCCACAGCTGCCCGTAGACCACCGCGATCGAGGCGTCTCGCGCCGCGCCGCCGATGTAGGCCTTGCGGGCGGTCGGCCCGGGGGAGTGCACCACGATCTCGTCCTTCGCGGGGTCGTAGGTCAGCGTGGTCTGCAGCGAGGCGACGTCGCTGCCGTGCCCGATCTCGGTCATCGCGTAGCACCCCAGCAGCCGCAGCTCGATGAGGTCGCGCAGGTACTGGTCGTGGTGCCACTGCGTGCCGAGCGCCAGCACGGCCCCGCCGAACAGCCCGAAGTGCACGCCCGACTTGATCGCCACCGACAGGTCGCCGTGCGCGCACATCTCGAACTCGACCGCCGACCGCCCGACGTCGTCGAGCCCGCCGTACTCCTTCGGGTATCCACTGGCCGAGTAGCCCAGGGAGTTGAGCACCCGCAACGTCTCCAGAGACCAGTCCCGGGCCGCCTCGATCGACAGCTCGGGGTCGCGCAGCATGAGGTCCACCGGCAGCTCGGCACGGGCGGCCTCGCGCACCTGTTGCCACCGGCCACCGGTGGCCTCTCGCAGTGCCTGCCCCAGCTGTGAGATCCGGTCGGCGGCCGGGCCGCCGTGACCCGGCACCGGGGTGGGGCCGCCCTCCTCCGGCAGCGGGTGAGTGGTCTGTTGCGAAGTGGTCGTGCTGGTCATGCATCCTCCAGGGGCTGCGTGGTGGGATCAGGTATGTCGAAGCTCGGGTCGGTCAGGGTGGGTCGCAGCAGGGCGACGACGGCCTCGGTGACGTCCTCGGCAGTCGTGTCGGGTGGGTTGTGCGTGACCCAGTGGTCCGCGGCCGCGCGGACGAAGCCGACGATCCCGTGCCCCCAGATCACGGCGGGCGCCGGGTCACGTCCGTTGCGGACCAGGTGGGCGGCGATGGTGGCCGACAGCTGGTCACCGATGCGACCCGTCAGCGTGAGCAGCGGGTCGGGCAGGTCCGTGCGCTCGACGGCGGCCGCCGCGTCCAGCAACGGACGGGTCACCACGAAACGGTAGATGCCTGGGTCGCGTGCAACCAGGCGCAGATAGGCCTGCACCATCGCTGCGATCACCCCCATCACGTCGGCCGGCGAGCCGTCCGGTGAGCATCCCGACTCATCGGCCACCGAAGCCAGGTCGCCCAGCACCACCCGGTCGACGGCCTCGACGACCGCGAGATAGATGCCGGTGCGGTCGCCGAAGTGACGGTACAGCACGGTCTTGCTCGTGCCTGCCTCCGCAGCGATCTCGTCCATGCCGACGCCCGGCCCGTGCCGCCGGATCGCGCGCAGGGTGTCCTCGACCAGCTCGTGCCGACGGCGCAACCGATGCGTCTCCCAGCGGGCATCGCGACCGTCGCGGTGCTCGTGTGTGGTCACTGGGGAGGGGGGCATGCAGACAAGAGTACCGAGTACCCGGCGTACCTGCTACGGTCGGTACCGGTTAGTGACGCTGCCGTACCTCGGAGCGTGTTGTCTGACCTGCCCACGTCGTTCGCGCTCCGCCGCACGACCTGCCCACTCAGGAGCCACCCCGCCCATGACCTCACCTGCTTCATCGTCCCCCGTGCAGCTGCCCCGCACGGCCGTCGTCGTCGGCGGCAACCGGATACCGTTCGGCAAGGCCGGCGGCGCGTATGCCGTGGCCTCCAACCAGGACATGCTCACCGCTGCGGTGGACGGGCTGGTCGCGCGGTTCGGCCTGGCCGGTGAGCGACTTGGCGAGGTGGCCGCCGGCGCTGTGCTCAAGCACGCCCGCGACTTCAACCTGACCCGCGAGACCGTGCTCGGCTCCGCGCTCCACCCGGCCACGCCGGCCTACGACCTGGGGCAGGCCTGCGGCACCGGGCTGGAGACGGTGATCCAGGTCGCCAACAAGATCGCGCAGGGCCAGATCGACTCCGGTATCGCGGGGGGCGTCGACAGTGCCAGCGACGCCCCGATCGCCCTCGGCGAAGGCCTGCGCAAGGCAATGCTCAAGGCGAGCCGGGCCAAGAGCCCGGTGCAGCGGGTCAAGGCCCTGGCCGCAATCCGCCCCGGTGACCTGGCCCCCGAGACGCCGCGCAACGCCGAGCCGCGCACAGGCCTGTCGATGGGCGAGCACCAGGCCCGCACCGCCAAGGAGTGGGAGATCTCCCGGGAGGCGCAGGACGAGCTGGCCGCCGCGAGCCACCACCACCTGGCGCAGGCGTGGGAGTCCGGCTTCTTCGATGACCTGGCCACGTCATACCTGCGGCTGACCCGCGACGAGGGGCTGCGCCCGGACACCTCGGTGGACAAGCTCGCAGGGCTAGCGCCGGTCTTCGGCAAGGGTGAGGGCGCCACGATGACGGCCGGCAACTCGACCCCGTTGTCCGACGGCGCCGCGGTCGTCCTGCTGGCCGAGCAGGAGTGGGCGCAGGAGCACCGGCTGCCGGCGCTGGCCCGGTTAGTTGACGCCGAGGTCGCGGCCGTCGACTACGTCAGCGGTGACGAGGGGCTGTTGATGGCCCCCTCGTATGCCGTGCCTCGGCTGCTCGCGCGACAGGGGCTGACCCTGCAGGACTTCGACGTCTACGAGATCCACGAGGCCTTCGCCTCCACCGTGCTGGCCACCTTGGCGGCTTGGGAGTCGGCCGACTTCTGCCGCGAGCGCCTCGGGCTCGACGCACCCCTGGGGTCGATCGACCGCGACCGGCTCAACGTGCACGGCTCGTCGCTGGCCACCGGGCACCCGTTCGCAGCGACCGGAGGGCGCATCGTGGCGACCCTGGCCAAGACGCTCGCCGAGCGCGGACCGGGATCTCGCGGGCTGATCTCGATCTGTGCTGCCGGCGGCCAGGGCGTCGTCGCGATCCTGGAGGCGATCTGATGGCCGACTTCTACTCCACACTGACCCACAACCCGATCGGCAAGACGGTGACTCGCAGCCTCGGGCTGCCTCAGCCGGCCACGTTGCGCCGTGGCCGCACAATGCCCGAGGGCGGCATCGCTCTCGGTATGGCCGGTGCGCTTACGCTCGGCGGCATCGCCGAGGAGTCTGGTGCCGGAGCCGACCGAGCCCTCGGCACTCTGGGCGGTGCGACGCTGCAGCTGCTCGGGGTGAGCGCGATCCCGGCCGTGGTCGACACGCCGCAGGAGCGGACGACGGACGACGAAGGACAACCCCAGCCTCCGGCATACCCCGAGCGGATCGGTGCCCTAGTGCTCGATGCGACGGGCGCCAGCACCCTGGCCGACCTGGAGAACGTGCGCGCGCTGCTGCGGCCGGCGCTCAAGGCACTGGGGCGCTCCGGCCGAGTCGTGCTGCTGGGACCCGACCCGCGAGGCGTCGACGGCGTCGAGGCCGGCGCCGTCGCGCAGGCACTCGAGGGCATCACCCGCAGTGTCGGCAAGGAGCTGCGCGCCGGTGGCACTGCCAACCTCGTGCAGCTGGCACCGGACACCACCCCACAGGCGCTGGCCTCGACGCTGTCGTTCCTGCTGGAGGGTCGCTCCGCCTACGTCTCCGGCCAACCGCTGCAGGTGGGCACACCCGGACGGTCCGACGAACCGCTGGCCGAGTGCAGCGAGCGCCCCTTCGAGGGCGAGATCGTGATCGTCACCGGAGCCGCCCGTGGCATCGGTGCCGACATCGCTCGGGTGTTTGCCCGGGACGGCGCGACGATCGTGGCCGTCGACGTCCCCGCTGCCGGGCAGGCGCTGTCGGGAGTGGCCAACGAGCTGGGCGGCACCGCCCTGCAGCTGGACATCACCGCCCCGGACGCCGGTGACCGGATCGCGGACCACGTCACTGCCCGCTACGGCGAGCACGCGCGGATCCACGCGGTCGTGCACAACGCCGGCATCACCCGGGACAAGCTGCTCGTCAACACCGACGAGGAGCGCTGGGGCAGCGTGCTCGAGGTCAACCTTGCCGCCCAGCTGCGGATCAACGACGTGCTGCTGGACCCCGAGCGAGCCGGTGGCCTGGCTGACGGCGGGCGGATCATCGGCGTCGCCTCGACCAGCGGCATCGCCGGCAACCGGGGTCAGTCCAACTACGCGGCGAGCAAGGCTGGGGTCATTGGCGCGGTGCGCACCCTCGCAGCACAGCTGGCCGACCGGGGGATCACGGTCAACGCCGTGGCACCGGGGTTCATCGAGACCGAGATGACCGGCAAGATCCCCCTCGCTACCCGCGAGTTCGCACGGCGGTTCAACAGCGTGCAGCAGGGCGGCAGACCTGTCGATGTGGCCGAGGCGATCGGCTACTTCGCCGACCCGGCCAGCGCCGCTGTCACCGGTCAGGTGCTGCGCGTGTGTGGGCAGTCCCAGATCGGGGCCTGACTGTGTCCGCGGCGCAGCAGACCGACCTCAGCGACGGCGCGCGCGATCTGGACGTCGAGCTCCTCGACGAGCTCCCAGCAGTCGCCCCGCTGATCGCCAAGGCCACACTGAGGGCGAGGGGACGTCCCGGCAGCCTGGGGGGGCTGCCGGGCCGTCGGGTCCTGACGACAGGGGTGCACGTGCGGGCCGACCGGCTGGCCGGCTACACGCACCTGTGCGGGATGAGCCTGCGCAACCAGGTGCCCGCGACCTACCTGCATGTGCTGACCTTCCCGCTGCAGGTGCACCTGATGGCCGCGCGCGACTTCCCTTACGCGATGGCCGGCATGGTGCACGTCGCCAACACGATGACCCTGCACCGGCCGGTCGAGATCGGGGAGACGCTGACCCTGTCCTCCTCGGCTGCCGACGTGCGAGCGCACCACCGTGGCGTCACGGTCGATCTGCTGGGTCGAGCGGAGGTCGGCGCCGAGACCGTGTGGGAGGGCACGAGCACCTACCTGGTGCGCGGCGCGGAGGCACCGTCCGCCACCCAGGGGTCCTCCCCGGGAGCGCCCAGCTCCGACCTGTCCCCCGGGGACAGGTCGGACGACGACCCACCGCAGGACGAGGCCGCCGACGAAGGCGCAGCTCCCGGCTCGCCCTCCTTGTCATCGTGGGCGCGGTGGCGGCTGCCCGCCGACCTGGGCCGGCGCTACGCCGCGGTCTCCGGTGACGTCAACCCCATCCACCTCAACCCGCTCGCCGCCAAGGCGTTCGGCTTCCCACGGACCATCGCCCACGGGATGTGGACCCATGCCCGGGTGCTGGGCGCGCTACAAGGTCGGCTGCAGGATCGGCATACCGTGACGGTCGACTTCCGCAAGCCGGTGCTGCTGCCCTCTACTGTCGACTTCTCGGCCTCCCGCGGTGACCACGGATGGCGCTTCGGGGTCACCGGCAAGGACGGTGAGCGGGTGCACCTGACCGGGACCGTAGAAGCCCCCCGAGCCGGGATCATAAGCCGGGCTGAGGACGATTTCACGCACGAGGGCCGCGTTGTGTAACCTTGCACAGCGCTGCGCACCCGTGGGTCCCCACCCGAGTCGCGAGCCCGCCCCCATAGCTCAGTCGGTAGAGCGTCTCCATGGTAAGGAGAAGGTCAACGGTTCGATTCCGTTTGGGGGCTCAGGTTGCCGCCCGGTCCGATCCCGGTGCGACGGCCGCGAGGCGGGATAGCTCAGCTGGTTAGAGCGCACGACTCATAATCGTGAGGTCGCGGGATCGAGCCCCGCTCCCGCTACCCGACAGGACCGCACGACCGCATACCGCACCACCGTCACACACCATTCGAGAGCAGGTTGCACCGTGGCCAAGAGCGCCGACGTCCGCCCCAAGATCACTCTGGCGTGCACGGAGTGCAAGGAGCGCAACTACATCACCAAGAAGAACCGCCGCAACAACCCCGACCGGATGGAGATGGCGAAGTTCTGCTGGCGCTGCCGCTCGCACACGCCGCACCGCGAGACCCGCTGACCCCGCCACCCCCAGCCACTTAGTGTGACCGAGCGCGGCTTATATGACGCTGGAGGTCAGGTTCGAGGCTGGGGGTCGGCAGCCAGGTATGACGTGCGCCGCCGCTAAGGTGCGGACATGGCCGTGAACGCTGAATTCGCCGGGCGCACCTACCCGCCCACCGAACCCTTCGTCGTCCCCGCTGAGCGGATCTCGGCCTTCGCCGAGGCCGTCGGTGCCGCCGACCCGGTGCACCATGACGAGCAGCGGGCACGAGCCGCCGGACACGCCGGCATCGTGGCCACGCCGACCTTCGCGGTCGTCATCGCGCAGCAGTGCGACGCCCAGCTGATCGCCGACCCGGAGGCCGGCATCGACTTCACCCGCGTGGTCCACGGCGAGCAGACGTTCACCCACCACCGCCCGATTGTGGCCGGTGACCAGATCGTCGGGGTGCTGCACGTCGACCGCGTGCGCGAGGCCGGCGGCCACGCCATGGTGACCACCCGCAGCGAGCTGGCCACCACCGATGGGGAGCCGCTGTGCACTGCGTCCTCCACGATCGTGATCCGAGGGGAGGGGTGATGGTGCTTGACCTGCTGCACGTGCGGGTGGGCCAGGAGCTGCCTGGCCGCACCGTCCACGTCGACCGGGAACGTCTGGTCGCCTACGCCCGGGCCAGTGGCGACGACAACCCGATCCACCAGGACGAGGAGTTCGCCCGATCGGTGGGTCTGCCCGACGTCATCGCGCACGGGATGTGGACGATGGGCGCGGCGATCGAGGTGGTCAATGACTGGGCCGGCGACCCGGCAGCGATCGTGTCCTACGGCACCAAGTTCACCAAGCCCGTCGTCGTGCCGGCCGACGGCGGTGCCGAGGTCGAGGTCTCCGGCGTGGTCAAGCGGGTCGAGGAGGACACCGGACGGGTCACCGTCGATCTTACGGTCACCTGCGCAGGGGTCAAGGTGCTCGGCCGCGCCCAGGCCGTGGTCCTGGCCGCCGTCACCGCCCCATGACGCGCCGCCCATGATGCCGACGACCACGCGATCGCTGGCCGAGCTGACCACCATGCGGGTCGGCGGCGCCCCCCAGGGGCTCGTCGAGGTCGACTCAGCGGACGCGCTGGTCGAGGCCGTCCGCAGCGTCGACGACGAGGGCGAGCTGCTGCTCGTCGTCGGCGGTGGTTCCAACCTGGTCGTCGCCGACGAGGGGTTCCCCGGCACGGTGGTGCTCGTGCGCACCCGCGGTGTCACGGTGGAGTCCGCCGATGCCTGCGGTGGCGTCGTGGTGCGGGTCGCCGCCGGCGAGCCGTGGGACGACCTGGTCGCCCGGGCCGTGGGTGAGTCCTGGTCCGGCATTGAGGCGCTGGCCGGCATACCAGGCAGCACCGGCGCCACCCCGGTGCAGAACGTCGGCGCCTACGGCCAGGAGGTCGCCCAGACCATCTGGTCGGTGCGCGTCTACGACCGGGTCACCCGGGCCGTGCGCACCTTGGCCAACGCGGACTGCGACTTCTCCTACCGGCACGGCCTGCTCAAGGAGTCCATGCGCCTGCACGAGCCCGAGGGTCGGCAGGTCTCGCCCCGCTACATCGTGCTGGAGGTGAGCTTCCAGCTGCGCCCCACGAGGCTCTCTCAACCCGTTGCGTATGCCGACCTGGCCCGACAGCTTGACGTCGAGCCCGGCTCCCGGGTGCCGCTGGAAGAAGCCCGGCAGGCGGTCCTGACGCAGCGCAGCGCCCGGGGGATGGTGCTGGACGCCGACGACCACGACACCTGGTCGTGCGGGTCCTTCTTCACCAACCCGATCCTGTCTGCCGACGATATGGCGCAGGTCCGCGAGCGGGTCCGCGCTCGGCTGGGCGCAGACGGGCCCTCGATGCCGGAGTGGGCGGCTCACGACGGCACGGTCAAAACCTCGGCGGCCTGGCTGATCGACAAAGCGGGGTACACCAAGGGCTACGGTCTGCCCGGTCCGGCGGCGCTGTCGACCAAGCACAGTCTCGCCGTGACCAACCGGGGGTCGGCCACGGCGAGCGATGTGGTGGCGCTGGCTCGTGAGCTGCGTGCGGGGGTCGACGCGGCGTTCGGCGTCTGTTTGGTCAACGAACCTGTGCTGGTTGGCCATCCGCTCTGAGCGCACCCGGGTCGCCGCGTCGTCGTCGGCTCAGGCGGCTGTCGCGCTGTCGGCGCCGCGGGCGTGAGCGATGACGGCCCGCAGTGTGTCGTCCCAGGCTTGTGGCTGCATACCGAAGTGCTCGCGTGTGGCCGCGTCGTCCACCACGAACGGGGCGGTGAACTGGTAGGCCGTGCCCGACAGCTCGCGCATCATCGGCGAGACGGTGCCGGTCAATCGCAGAGCCCGCGGGCCGAGGGTGCGGACCGTGGGTGCGGGCAGCCCTGCGCGCTCCGCGACATCTCCCAGCGCCTGACGCTGCGTGCGGGGTGGCGCGCTGGGGACTAGCCACGCCTGCCCGTGCGCGGTCGGGTCCGCAGCTGCCGCGACGATCAGTGTTGCCACATCAGCGGTAGCCGTCCAGGAGTGCGGTTGGTCGGCCGCTCCCAGGACCCACACACTCTTGCCGGCGAGCACCGCTGGGGCGTTGCGGGCGAGGTGCGAGTTGTCGCCGGCGTCGGCGTAGTCGCTGGCCCGGACCTCGACCACCCGGGCCGTCCCGTCCTGATGGGCGGCCAGCGCGTCCCGCCACATCTGGGCCCGGATCTCGCCCTTGTGGTCGTTGGGTGCCAGGGGAGTCTGGTGCGACATCGGGCCGTTCACCCGGCCGTAGCCGTAGAGGTTGCTGACCGTGGCCAGCACAGCCCCCGAGTGCTGCGCCGCCCGCAACAGCGACGAGGCGATCGGTGGCCAGTCGGTGTCCCAGCGGGTGTAGGCCGGGTTGGCGCAGTTGTAGATCGCGGCGCTGCCCGTGGCGAGCTCGCGCATCCGGCCGGTGTCCGACGCGTCGGCGCGCACCCGCTCAATGCTCGGGTGCTCAGGTCCACCTCCGGACCGCGTGACGACCTGCACGCGGTGGCCCGCCTCGGCGAGGCCGGTGGCGACGCGCGACCCGATGGGTCCGGCTCCGATGACGATATGGGTGCTGCTCATGACATCCTCCAAAGTGTGAGCGCTGCTCTCTGATGAGAACAGTGAACACTGCTTCGACTGCATATGCAAGAGCAATGCTCACATAACAGTCTGCTGCTCTCCCTTGTGGTTCACTGGGGGCATGGCAGAGCTAGGACGGGCCACCGGCGTGCGGGCACGCGCCCGCGAGCAGATGACCATCGAGATCCTCGACGCCGCCCGCGAGCAGCTGGCCCAGCAGGGTGCCAGCGGCCTGTCGCTGCGGGCGGTGGCCCGCGAGGTCGGCATGGTCTCCTCGGCGATCTACCGCTACTTCGACTCCCGCGACGCGCTGCTCACCGCCCTGATCACCGACGCCTACAACTCCCTCGGCGAGGCGGTGGAGTCGGCGGAGCGCTCGGTGTCTCGCGACGACCTGCTCGGCCGCTGGCGAGCCTCCGCGACAGCCGTGCGGACCTGGGCGCTGGAGCACCCGCACCTCTACGCACTGGTCTACGGCTCCCCGGTCCCCGGGTATGCCGCGCCGCAGGACACCGTGGGACCCGCCACTCGAGGGATCCGCGTGCTGGCGGACATCCTGGTCGACCTGGTGCAGAGCGGGGGGATCGCCCACGATCCGGCGCCCGAGTCGCTCCCTCCTCGGGCAGCAGCGGGCATGGTCCCGCTGCGAGAGTTCCTCGGTGCGCCGGTCCCGACCGAGATGGCCGTTCGAGCCTTGATGGCCTGGTCCGGCATCTTCGGTGCCGTGTCGTTCGAGCTGTTCGGGCAGCTGCAGGGTGCGGTGGAGCCGGACCTGCGAGCCGATGTGTATGCCGTCGAGGTGGACCGGATGGCCTCCTGGCTGGGGCTACCCGATGGGTGACTTGAGGCCGACAGGCCCGGTGAAGGCGGTCCGCGGTCGTCGCGCGACTCCCCGTGTCACGGAACTGCAGCCCGGCGACGGCCGTCCCAGGAGCACGCCGCCGAAGACGACGGACAACCGCACGACCAGGAGGTCGGCTCATGTTCACGTATGTCGAGTCCCGGCAGGTCGAGTCGGCGGTCCCGCGGCGGCTGCGCCGAGGTTGGTGGCCCCTGGCTACGGCGCTGCAGATGAGTGTGCTGCTGGCAGCCTGCGGATCCACGGTCGCCGATCCTGGCGAGGGCGGTTCTGCCGCCGTTCCACCGGACGACGCCGTCGCTTCCAGCGCATCCACCGCCTCGGCGACCGGTGACCCGGCGGTGGCCGATCCCGTGGTGACCGACCCGGACGCGGTGCTGACCGGGCAGGGTCTCCTGCTGCAGCAGCACGACCAGGCGCCGATGCTGTGCTTCGGCGTCGACGAGTCCTATCCACCGCAGTGCAGCGGACCGGAGCTGGTCGGGCTGGACTGGGCCGACGTGCCGGCGACCGAGACGGCCGCCGGCGTGACCTGGGGCGAGGCGCGCGTGGTCGGTACCTACGACGGGTCGACCTTTACGCTCACCGAGCCGCCCAGCGAGATGCGCCTCCCCGTCGAGCCCGACGGCGGCACCGGGGCCGACCGCTTTCCCATGCTGTGCGATGACCCGTTCCGGGGCGGTGACAAGGGGGCCGTCGCCGACCCGGAGGCCGCCTCGCCCGCGGAGTCCAAGCTGGGCGCAATGCTGCAAGGCTACGACGGGTATGTCGGCTCCTGGGTGAGCACCGACCTGACGGATGCGCAGCTGCAGCAGGAGACCCCTTACGTCCCCACCTACAACGTGCTGATCACCGGAGACGCCGAGCAGGCGCACGCTGACTTCCGAGCGGTGTGGCCCGGCGGGCTGTGCGTGGAGCAACGCGACGCGGCCACCCAGTCCGAGGTGCGTCAGGCTCAGGAAGCGGTCACTGAAGCAGGCGTGGACGACGTGCTCTCCTCCGGGGGTTCGGGCGAGGGCAGGTTGGAGGTCGGAGTCCTCCTCGCGGACGCTGAGACGGTGGAGGCGATTCACACGGCGGTCGAGCCGTGGCTCGCCCCCGAGCAGGTCAGCATCGGGGGCGCCCTGGTCCCCGTCCAGCCGCAGGGTTGATGGACCGTTTGTGCCCACTCCTGCACGAGTCTGCCTCGCGGCGGTCTGGCGACCCAACCGCGGTCTGGTCCGTATGCCGTCAGCCGGCGGGCGCCGCCAGCCATGCGTCGACGCCGGCCAGCAGCTCACGCTTGGTGTCCTGCGGTGCGCGCGAGCCCTCGATCGACCCGCGTGCCAGGCCGGCGAGTCCCTCGTCGTCCAGGCCGTGGTCGAGGCGGGCCGACTGGTACTGGTCGGCCAGCCGGGACCCGAAGAGCAGCGGGTCGTCGGCGCCGAGGGCGACCTGAGCCCCTGCCTCGAGCAGGGCCGGCAGTGGCACGGAGCCGAGGTCCGGGTAGACCCCCAGTGCCACGTTGCTGCCGGGGCACACCTCGAACGTCACTCCTGCTTTGACAAGCCGCTCCAGCAACCGCGGCTGCTCGACGGCGCGCACCCCATGCCCGAGCCGGTCCGGCGCCAGGTGCTCGGCGGCCTCGCTGACGTGGTCGGCACCGAGCAGCTCGCCGGCGTGCGGCACGGAGGCAAGCCCGGCCCTGCGGGCGATCTCGAACGCGCGCGCGAACTCCGCGGTGTCCCCCCGGCGCTCGTCGTTGGACAGCCCGAAGCCCACAACCGTGCCGGGGCCCTCGCCGGCATACCGGGCCGCGAGACGCGCGAGGGTCCGCGCGTCCATCGGGTGCCGCATCCGGCTGGCTGCCACCACGATCGCGACCTGCGTGCCGGTCGAGTCACTGGCCGACCTGGCCTCGTCGAGCACAATCTCCAACGCAGGCGTGATACCGCCCACCGAGGCGGCATACGAGGTGGGGTCGACCTGCAGCTCCAGCCACCGTGACCCCTCAGCGGCGTCGTCCATAGCGGCCTCGCGCACGATCCGGCGCAGGTCCTCCTCGCCGTGCACGCAGGCCCGCGCCGCGTCATACAGCCGCTGGAACCGAAACCATCCCCGCTCGTCCCGAGCGCTCAGGGTGGGCGGCCAACGGGTCGTCAGCGCGGCGGGCAGCCGCAGCCCGTGCTGCTGGGCCAGCTCGCGCAGCGTCTCGATGCGCATCGACCCGGTGAAGTGCAGGTGCAGGTGTGCCTTGGGCAGCGCGAGCACCGGCCGGGTCATGGCACAGGTCTACCTCATGGATGGCTACAGTGACGGGCATGCCGGTCATCGAGACGCGGGGGCTCACCAAGCGCTACGGCAACGTCACCGCACTGGAGGGCCTCGACATCAGCGTCGAGGAGGGGATCACCGGGCTCGTCGGCGCCAACGGT
>JAABUN010004471.1_pt1 | contig 19008 bp, 21 predicted proteins | sample 5559311 | NCBI WGS metagenome assembly JAABUN01 (sample SAMN10711877, study PRJNA513370) | rock metagenome | isolation source: Antarctica rocks | place: Antarctica: Victoria Land, Siegfried Peak sud | reverse complement strand
TCCTGGCGCAACTGCTGTCCGTCGACTCCTGGACCCCGCGCACCCGCATGGCACTGGCCGACGCGGCAGCAGATCCCAGGCGGCTGGTCACCCTGGCCGTCGCCTCGCCCGAGTACGCCGTCACCTGAGGGGCCGCTTCATGGACACGCTGACCCGGCGCCGATTTCTCACCGCCTCGGGCGTCACCGCGGCCGGCGCCCTCGCCGCGGGGCTGCACTGGCGCTCGGTGGAGGACCTCTTCACGGCGGCGAAGCACGATCCGCTGCCCCCGGGGGCGGGGGTCCTGGTCCTGGTGACTCTCTACGGGGGTAACGACGGGCTCAACACCGTGATCCCGTACGCCGACCCCGCCTACCACGACGCCCGTTCGGAGCTGGCCTACGCCGCCAGCGAGGTGCGCCGGCTCGACGGCTCGGTCGGCCTCAACCCCGCCATGAAGGGGCTGGAGGACCTGTGGCGGCAGCGCCGACTGGCCGTCGTACGAGGGGTCGGCTACCCGAACCCGGACCGCAGTCACTTCCGATCCATGGACATCTGGCAGACCGCCTCGCCCGACCGGCCGGTCACCACCGGCTGGATCGGCCGGTGGCTGGACGCGACCGGCGCCGACCCGTTGCGGGCGGTGTCGATCGGTCCGGTGCCGCCGCCGCTGGTGGCCGGCGAGCGGTGCGCGGGAGCAGCTGTGCCGCTCGGCCGGTTGGCCGCACCGGCGGGCGCAGTGGGCCGCGGGATCTCAGCCATGGCTCGGCCGCAGCCGGGCGAACCGGCATTGCAGGCGGCGGCGGCGGGCGGACTTGCCGACCTGCTGCGGCTGGAAGCGACCTACGGGCCGGTGGTCGACCCGAAGACTGCCGGCGGCCCAGACGAGGGCCACGATGACGAGCAACGAACCAACGGCGCCTCCGCCGGCGGCCAGAGCGCGCTGGGCGGCCAACTCGATGTCGTCGCTAGCTGCATCGCCGGCCGGGTGCCGACCCGCGTCTACGCCGTCAGCCTTGGCGGGTTCGACACCCACGCCAACGAGAAGGGCACCCAGTCGCGGCTGCTCGGCGAGCTGGACACCGCACTGACCGGCTTTCTGCACAAGGTCGGCACCCGGCCGGTCGTCGTCGCGGTGTACTCGGAGTTCGGCCGGCGGGTGCATGCCAACGCCAGCCAGGGCACCGACCACGGCACCGCGAGCGACGTGCTGGTGCTCGGCCCGCAGGTGAAGGGCGGGATGTACGGCGAGCAGCCGTCGCTGACGAAGCTGGACCACAACGGGGACCTGGTGGCGACCACGGACTTCCGCGACGTCTACGCCACCCTGCTCGAGCGGGTGCTCGGCACCGAGGCCGACCGGATCGTGCCCGGCGCGCGGCGCCGGATCGACTTCCTCGCGACCTGACCGTCCACTGGTCGCCGACCTGCGTCCCCGGTGGTTGTCAGCCCACGCTGGTCGGAACAGGGCTCTTGCGCCGAGAATGGGCCCCTTCATCCGGGAGGGCCCCATGCAGGTGCCGATGACGACAGCCGACTTCCTCGACCGGGCGGAGTTGGTCTACCGCAGCCGGATCGGAGTGGTCGACGAGCCGGACCAGCCGGCGGACTCGCTCGGCGAGCTGACCTACGGTGCCTTCGCGGCTCGTGTCCGCCGGCTCGCCGCCGGCCTGGACGAGCTGGGCGTGTCCCCGGGCGACCGGGTTGCCGTCGTGACCCCCAACGCGGCCAGGCTGCTCGAGCTCTTCTTCGCGGTGACCAGCTACGGGCGGGTGCTCGTTCCCATCAACTTCCGGCTGCAGCCGGCGGAGGTCGCCTACATCGTGGAGCACGCGGGCGCGACGACCGTGCTCATCGACCCGGAGTACGACGAGCCGTTGATGAGCGTGACGGCGAAGAACCGGCTGGTCCTGGGGGCGGAGTCCGACGCGACGCTGCTGCGTCCCGGGGACCCGCCGCCCTGGCCCGAGCCGGACGAGGACGCCACGGCGACGATCAACTACACCTCCGGTACGACGGCTCGCCCCAAGGGCGTCCAGATCACCCACCGCAACATCTGGGTCAACGGGGTGACCTTCGCCCTGCACGCCGGCGTCACCGACCGGGACGTCTACCTCCACACGTTGCCGATGTTCCATGCAAACGGCTGGGGCATGCCCTTCGCCACCACCGGGCTCGGCGTCCCGCAGATCGTGATCCGAAAGATCGACGGGTCGGAGATCCTGCGGCGGATCGACCGACACGGCGTGACGTTCCTGTGCGCCGCGCCAGCGGTCGTGAACGCCATCCTCACCGCCGCCGAGGAGTGGGACGGCGAGATCCCGGGACGCGGACGGGTGCGGATCATCTGCGCCGGCGCGCCGACGCCGTCGCGCACCATCGAACGGATCCAAGACGAGCTGGGATGGGAGTACCTGCAGATCTATGGCCTGACGGAGACCTCACCGCTGCTGACCGTCAACCGGAGCCGGGCCGAGGACGATGCGCTGCCGCTGGCGGAACGGGCGCGCGGACTGTCCCGAGCCGGCGCCCCGGCGCTCGGCTGCCGGATCGACGTGGCCGCCGACGGCGAGGTGCTGGCCCGCTCGAACGTCGTACTCGCCGGGTACTGGCAACAGCCCGAGGAAACCGCGGAGGCCCTCGAGGGCGGGTGGTTCCACACCGGGGACGGCGGCAGCGTCGACGAGGACGGCTACCTGTGCATCTCCGACCGGCGGAAGGACGTCATCATCACCGGTGGGGAGAACGTCTCCTCGATCGAGGTCGAGGACCGGCTGCTGCACCATCCGACGGTGACAGAAGCGGCCGTGATCGGGGTGCCGTCGGAGAAGTGGGGGGAGACGGTGAAGGCGGTCGTCGTACTCGCGGCGGACGCGGACGTCAGCGAGGCCGACTTGATCGCGCATTGCAAGGAGGGACTGGCGCACTACAAGGCCCCCACCTCCGTAGACGTCGTCGACGCGATCCCACGTACGGCTACCGGCAAGGTCCAGAAGTTCAAGCTCCGGGAGCCGTACTGGATCGGTCGCGAGCGTGAGGTCAACTGAAGGTGGCCGAGGAGTTGGGTGAGGTCGCCGGCACTGCGGCGCGCGAGGCGCATGTTCGAACGAAGTCCATAACCACGCTGACATAAGGTATGCATGCTCAGTTATGGGCGTCAGCTGACTGGCACGCCGGTGAGCGCCGATGCTGGCGCCCATCGAGGTCGTGGCTGGCCGGCCACACCTTGACTTCCGGCCGCGGGAGGCCTCAGTACGCCGGGATGATGCGGCGCCCGGGCCGCGTTGTGCATCAGCGCACGCACCGAAGCTGAGGAGCAGCGTGAAGATCGAGATCTGGTCCGACATCGTCTGTCCGTGGTGCTACATCGGCAAGCGGCGGCTAGAGGGGGCGCTCGCGCGCTTCCCCCACCGTGCTGACGTCGAGGTGTTCTGGCGCGCGTTCGAACTGGACGCGTCGGCCCCGGACGAGCGAACCGGGGAACTCGTTGACCACCTCGCAGCCAAGTACTCGGTGTCCCGAACCGACGCACAGGCGATGCACGACTCGATGACGAGGACCGCCGCCGCCGAGGGGCTGACGTTCCGGTTCGACCGGGCCCGGTCCGGAAACACCTTCGCCGCCCACCGGCTGCTGCACCTTGCCGCTGACCGCGGCGTCCAGGGTCCGCTGAAGGAGCGGTTGCTCTCGGCGTACCTGAGTGAGGGCGAGCCGATCGGCGACAGGGAGACGTTGGTCCGGTTGGCGGCCGAGATCGGGCTGGACGCCGCGGAGGTGCGCGGGGTCCTTGACACCGACCGCTACGCCGACGCGGTACGAGCCGATGAGCGCCAGGCGGCTGCCTTCGGCGCGACCGGGGTGCCGTTCTTCGTCGTGGACCGCCGGTACGCCGTCGCCGGCGCTCAGCCCGCCGACGTACTGCTCGAGGTGCTGGAGAAGGCGTGGGCCGACACCCACCCCCTGACCCTCGTCACTGCTGGCCGTACTTCATCGACGGGTGCCTGCGAGGACGGCACCTGCCCCGCCTGAGGGGTCGGCTGCCGTCGACGCCCGTTAGCCCATTCGGGCCGACTTGGGCGGATGGGTTGCACCGGTCGGTCGCTCAGTGGACCGTGGCGTTGGCAGTAACCACACCCACCGGAGGAATTCGATGTCCCCAGTCCGCAGAATGACCCTCGGCGCGGCGTTGGCCGCCGTCGCCATCATGGCCCCGCTCCCGGCAGTCGCGTCGGGCGCCGGACCTCAGGTCCCCGGGTGCACCCCGAGTACGACTCACCAGACCGCACCTGCCCCTGGCGCCACGGTGACCTACAGCGCCGGGAACGCCGGGACCGTCGCCATCGCGAGGTCAAGAACCGACTCCACGCTCTATGTCAAAGGCGCCACACCAGCGAGCGGGTACACGGCCCGTGTCGTGACGGCAGTCAGCACCACGGTCAAGGTCGTGTTCAACAACGCGACCTCGGGCAGCAAGACGGTGTTCACGGCCCACCTCGGCAGCACGAATCCGAACAAGATCGCTATTCACCTCAGCGTCTGCTGAGGGCGGTCGCACCTCGGCTACCGTCAGCTGCACCGTTTGTCGGGACGGCGGGATTCGAACCCACGACCCCTTGACCCCCAGTCAAGTGCGCTACCAAGCTGCGCCACGTCCCGGCACCCGGCGTACCGGGGCGGATGAACACTACTGCAGGGCCGCGATGGTCGGTCCGCGGGTCGCCGTAGTTCAGAGCGTCGGCGGCAGGCCGAATGCCGGGAACAGCGCGGCACCAAACGTCGTGATCTCCGCTATGACGCCGTCCCCGGCGCGCAGGACATCGAGCTTGAACGCCCGGAACTCGGAGTCACCCGGTCAACGGAGGTAGCTCGCGGCCGTCGGCATCCGGTTGGCTTGGGTCGGCAGGAGACGCCAATCGCCGTCGCGGTCCGCTCCGAACGCGCGCTCGAGGAGCGGCGCGAGCGCCTCGAGCCCCACGAAGCAGACCGGGTTCGGCGGCATCGTGATGCGGATGTCCTGCGACGCGATGGCAACCGCAGCCGCGGCGTCGCACCGTTCGTGCGCGTCGATGAACCGCTCGAGGAGGGCACGCTCCTCGCCGCTCAGCCCACCGGCGGACCACTCTGCGCGCCGCGCCGGCAGGTGCTCTGCATCGTCGTACGAGCCCGCTGGAGCGCACTGTTCGCGGCGGCGACGCTCGTCTCGAGAAGGGACGCCGTTTCGCTGGCCGACCAGCCGAGCACGTCGCGGACTATGAACGCCGCGCGCTGCCTCGGCGGCAGCACCTGCATGGCGGCCAGGAAAGCGAGCTCGATCGTCTCCCGCTCGACGGCGACCGCTTCCGGCTGTTCGTCAAGCGGCGCCACCTCGTCCAGCAACCGGTCCGGGTACGGCTGGAGCCACGCCACCTCGGCGAAGGAGCTCATCGTCGTCAGCCGGCGCGAGCTCCGCCGAAGCATGTCGAGGCAGACGTTCGTCGCGATGCGGTAGAGCCACGCACGAAAGAGGGAGCTGCCGTCGAAGCTGTCGCGACCGCGCCACGCGCGCAGGAGCGTCTCCTGTACGGCGTCCTCGGCTTCGTCGAACGACGCGAGCATCCGGTAGCAGTGAACGTGCAGTTCGCGCCGGTGACGCTCCGCGAGCGTCGCGAACGCGGGCTCCCGACCCGCGTTCGCGACGGCGACGACCTCGTCGGGGGGCGTCCCGATCATGCCTGCGGCTCCGCTCGCCGGACCTCCTGCACGAGCCAGCTGTTGCCGTCCGGGTCGCTGAAAGGCAAGAAGGAGTTGTAGTCGAGACGCTCCGGATGGGGGCCCGGCACCTGCCCGCCCTCTCCCATGTGGAACATCTCACCGACGTCCACGCCCCGCTGGGCGAGCTCGGCGCGCGCGGCGTCGATGTCAGGGACGACCAGGTGCAGGTCCTCGGCCGAGCCGGGCGCGGCCCGCGTCAGCCCCGTTCCGAACCCGATCGAGCAGGCGGAGCCCCGGCGGCGTCATCTGCACGACCCGCATCCCGTCGCCGATCGGCGTGTCGACGAGCAGCTCGAAGCCGACCTTCTCGAGATAGAAGGTCTTCGCGCGGTCCACGTCCGAGACGGGGAGAAGTATGAGCTCGAGCTTCCAATCCATGGTCCAGCCTCCTTGATTCGAGCGGTCCGTCACCGCCCTGCTAAGGGGTGAAACGTCGGCTCCCACGGAAACTCATCGGTGCTGCGATGAGGAGGCTCAGTTCGGCGTTGGCCCAGCCTCGGGGAGACAGCCGAGGCGCGACCGGATCGGTCAGCGGCCGCGCTTCTCCCGCACCCGGACACTGATCTCGATCGGCGTACCGGCGAAGCCGAAGTCCGCACGGAGCCGGCGCTCGAGGAACCGCCGGTAGCCGGCCTCCAGGAAACCGCTCGAGAACAGTACGAACCGCGGCGGCCGGACGGCGGCCTGGGTGACGAAGAGCACCTTGGGCTGCTTGCCGCCGCGGACCGGCGGCGGAGTAGCGGCGATCACCTCGCCGAGCCAGGAGTTCAGGCGGCCGGTAGCAACCCGGGTCTCCCAACCGGCAAGGGCGGTCTCGAGCGCCGGCGCCAGCCGGTCCACGCCTCGCCCGGTACGCGCCGAGACGTTGACCCGCGACGCCCACGACACCCGGGACAGCTGCCGGTCGATCTCCCGCTCCAGCTCGTGCCGGCGGTCCTCGTCGACCAGGTCCCACTTGTTGAAGGCGAGCACCAGGGCCCGGCCCGCCTCTTCGACCATCGAGATGACCCGCAGGTCCTGCTCGGCCAGCGGCTCACTCGCGTCGACCAGCACGATCGCTACCTCCGCGGCGGCCAGGGCGGCGTTGGTACGCAGGCTGGAGTAGTACTCGGCGCCGCTAGCCTCGCGCACCCGGCGGCGCAGACCGGCGGTGTCGACGAAACGCCAGGTCGCCCCCCCGATGTCGATCAGACTGTCCACCGGGTCACGGGTGGTGCCGGCGACCGGGTCGACGAGCGCGCGCTCCTCCCCCGCCAGCCGATTGAGCAGGCTGGACTTGCCGACGTTGGGCTTGCCGAGCAGCGCCACCCTGCGAGGCCCTGCCGGCACGTCCGCGGTATCGACGGGCGCCTCCGGAAGCGCTTCGAGGATGGCATCCAGCAGGTCCCCGCTCCCCCGGCCGTGGATCGCGCTCACCGGCCACGGCTCCCCCAATCCGAGCGACCAGAGTGCGGCGGCGTCGGACTCGGCGCGCTCGTCGTCGACCTTGTTGGCCGCGAGCACCACGGGCTTGCCGGCCCGGCGCAGCACCCGGGCCACCGCCTCGTCGGCGTCGGTGGCGCCGACCGTGGCGTCCACCACGAGGAGTACGGCGTCCGCCGCGGCCGCCGCCAGCTCGGCCCCAGCCGCGACCCGCCCGGCGAGCCCGGTCGCGGAGCGTTCCCAGCCACCAGTGTCCACCACTGTGAACCGCCGGCCGCGCCAGAGCGCGTCGTAGGTCACCCGGTCTCTGGTCACCCCGGGAACGTCTTCCACCACGGCCTCGCGCCGGCCGAGGATCCGGTTGACCAGCGTGGACTTGCCCACGTTGGGCCGGCCGACGACCGCGAGGACCGGCACCGCCGCGCCGTCGCCGGCAGCGGAGAAGGCTGCCTGCTGGCCCACGTCCTCGTGCGCGTCCGCGGGCTGTCGGCTCACCGGCCGAAGACCGGCAGCGCCTGCGAACCGGTCACCTCGTTGCACATCCGCAGCACCTCGTCGACGACCTCTTCGGCCGTCATCGCGGTGGAGTCGAGCTCGACCGCGTCCGCGGCCTTGGCCAGGGGGCCGGCGGCGCGCGAGGAGTCGAGCTTGTCCCGGCGGTCGATCTCGGCGCGGGTCTGGCTCATCGCGGCCTCCGCCGCGGCCCGCGATTCAGCCGGCCCGTCCAGCTCCCGGGACCGCCGGTTTGCCCGTGCCGTGCTCGAAGCGGTGAGGAACACCTTCACGTGCGCGTCCGGGGCCACCACCGTGCCGATGTCGCGACCCTCGACCACGATGCTCCCCGCGCCGATCAGGTCTCGCTGCAGCCGGAGCAGTCGATGACGGACCGCCTGGACCGCGCTCACAACGCTGACCGCATTGGTGACCGGTCGGGTACGGATCGCCTCGGTGGCATCCCGGCCCTCTACCACGATCCAGAAATCCCCCGGATCCGTGCTGATCTGCAGCGAGACGCCCACCGCCAGCTCACCGAGGGCGGCGGGGTCGTCCAGATCGGCCCGCCACTCCAGCGCATGCCAGGTCACCGCGCGGTACATCGCGCCGGTGTCGAGGTAGCGCAGGCGCAGCCGGCGGGCCACCTCGCGGGCGACCGTGGACTTTCCCGAGCCGGAGGGTCCGTCGATCGCCACGATGATCCCGCGGGCCGGGTGGCCGCGGGCCGGAGCGGTGGGTGCGCGGGCCGGAGCGGTGGGTGCGCGGATCTCCTCCACACGCCTCCCGTCCGGCGGTCCACCGAGGTCTCGACGGCCTCGGGATGGCCGCCGTGGCGGACCTCGCCGGACAGGCTACCGACCCGATCACATCCCGACCAGCGCGTACAGCTGGCCGAGCTCCTCCCTGGTCAGCCGCCGGGTTCGGCCCGACCTGAGATCTCCCAGCCGCACCGGCCCGACCGCGGTCCGCACCAGCCGTTGCACCGGGCGATCGACCGCCGCCAGCATCCGGCGTACGACGTGTTGGCGGCCCTCGTGCACCACGACCTCGACCATCGCCCGGCCGGCCGAGCTGTCGACCACCCGGAAGCCAGCTGCGACGACCGGCCCGTCCGCGAGCTCCACACCCGCGCGGAGGCGCCGGCCGAGATCCCGCGGCACCGGAGCGGCGATCTGCGCGAGATAGGTCTTCGGTACGCCGTACCGCGGGTGGGTCAGCCGGTTGGCCAGCTCACCGTCGTTGGTCACCAGGAGCAGCCCTTCGGTGTCGACGTCGAGCCGGCCGACGTGGAAGAGCCGGTCGCTGCGGCCGGCCAGCAGGTCGCCGACCGTCGGCCGTCCGGTCGGGTCGCTCATGGCGCTCATCACCCCCCGCGGCTTGTTCAGCGCCAGATGGACCAAGGTCGGCGCCGTCGAGATCCGGAGGCCGTCCACCCGGACGACGTCGGAGTCGGGGTGGACTCGGACGCCCTGTTCGCGAACCTGGCGACCGTTGACCTCGACCCTGCCCTCCTCGATCAGCGCCTCGCAGGCACGCCGGCTACCCAGGCCGGCCCCGGCCAGCACCCGCTGCAGCCGGATTCCCGCCCCGGGCTCAGTCATCGCCGAGGTCATCCACCGAAGGCAGCAGCGGCGCGAGCTCCGGCAGCTCGTCCAGGGAGGCCAGTCCGAGCCGCTCGAGGAAGTACGGCGTCGTGGCAAAGAGCACCGCGCCGCTTTCAGGCTCGAGCCCGGCCTCTGCCACCAGCCCGCGGCTGGTCAGGGTGCGCAGGACGCCGTCGACGTTCACCCCGCGGACGGCGCTGATCCGCCCACGGCTCACCGGCTGCCGGTAGGCGACCACGGCGAGCGTCTCCAGGGCGGCGGTCGTCAGCCGGGCCCGCTGCCCGGCGGCCAGGAAGCGCTCGACGTACGCCGCGCAGTTGGCGGCCGTGTAGAGCCGCCAGCCGCCGCCCACCGAGCGCAGCTCGAACCCCCGGCCGGCGACGGTGTACTGCTCAGCCAGCTCGGCCAGCGTCGCGGACACCTGCTGTTGGGGATGGTCCACAGCAGCAGCCAGCACGTCGACCGCGACCGGCTCGTCGACCACGAGCAGCACCGCCTCCAACGCGGCGTGCAGGGACGGCTCCCCGGTCAACTCTTGTCCTCCCCGAGCGGACCGGTCCAGGTCACCGTCAGCGAGCCAAGGGGGGCGAGCTGGTCGAAGCGGACCGCACCGTCGCGGTAGAGGTCGAGCAGCGCGAGGAAGCGGGCCACCACGAGCAGGGTCCCGGGTCTGTCCGCGGTGAGCGCCTGGAAGGTGGCGGTTCCATCGATGCGCAGCCGGGCCGCGAGAATGGCCACCTGTTCGGCCACGCTCACCCGGGGCAGGTGCAGATGGTCGGTGGCCACCACCGGCGCCGGCCGGGGGCTCAGGGTGCGCGCCGCGACAGCCGCGAACTGCGCCGTCCCGAGCCCGATCAGGACCTCCGGCAGCAGGTCGGCGTACCGGGGTTCGAGGCCCACGACGCGGGGGTAGCGGCGGCCCTCGGTGGCCATCCGCTCGGCGAGAAAGGCGGCAGCCGCCCGGTAGGCGCGGTACTGCATCAGCCTGGCGAAGAGCAGGTCGCGGGCCTCCAGCCGGGCCAGGTCCTCTTCGTCCTCCACCTCACCGCGGGGCAGCAGCCGCGCCGCCTTGAGGTCGACGAGGGTGGCCGCCACCACGAGGAACTCACTGGCCTCGCCCAGGTCGAAGGCGTCCCCACCGGCGCGCAGGTGGGCCAGGAACTCGTCGGTGACCTCGGCGAGCGCCACCTCGGTCACATCGAGCTTCGACTTGGCGATCAGCCGGAGCAGCAGATCGAACGGCCCGGAGAACACGTCGAGGTGAACGGCGAAGCGGCCCCCGGCTGCTTCGGCCGGCGGTGTCGTCATCGGCGTACGGATCGGCACGGCTCAGCCGCCGCCGCCGGCCAGGTGCAGCAGCAACGCGCCGACCTGGTCGATCACGAACAGCAGCGGAGGCAGCGCGCCCGCCAGCGGAAGAACCAGGAGGAGAAGGACGGCGAGGATGCCCCAGTTCTGCTCGCGAAGCACGTACTCGGCCCGCTGCCAGCCGGCGCTGCGCGGCCCCACCGCGAACAACACCCGGCCGCCGTCGAGAGGGGGGAGCGGCACCAGCGAGAGCAACCCCATCGCCAGGTTCTCGAGACCGAACAGCAGCGCCACCGTCTGCACCGCCGAGCCGGGCAGGACCGAGCCCCGTACGCCGGCCACGACCGATCCGTCGAGCAGGAACCCGGGCCCGCCGGCGAGCAGGTAGCCGCCGATCCCGACCGCGGCCAGCAGCAGGTTGGCCAGCGGACCGGCGAGCACCGCGGCGGCGTACCGGCGGGGGGCGCGCATCCGCAGCCGGTCGAGCTCGGGACTGCCGCCCCAGCCGGGACCCGCCAGGGCGGCGGCGATCGCGCCGAAGGGGTCCAGGTGCCGGCGCGGGTCGAGCCGGCGGCGCCCGCCCCCGTGCAGGAAAGGCTCGCCCAGCCGGCCGGCGACCACCGCCTGCGCGGCGCCATGCGCGACCACGCCGACGAGGAAGCCGGCAAGCAGCGCGATCAGGGCGAGCGGATGCCGCAACGCGTACAGCACCGGCTCAGCGACCGGGCCGCGCGCTCACCGGGTGATGCACCGGGCGAGCACCTCACGGGCGAGCTGCCGGTAGGACTCTGCGCCCGGCGAGGTCGGGGCGTACGTCGTGATCGGCTCGCCGGCAACGGTGGTCTCGGGGAAGCGGATCGTACGACGGATCACCGCGTGGAACACCTTGTCGCCCAGCGGCCCGTTGATCACGCTGGCCAGCACCTCGCGGCCGTGCAGCGTCCGGCCGTCGTACATGGTCGCGAGTACGCCGTCGACCTGCAGTGTCGGGTTCAGCCGCTCCTGCACCTTGTGGATGGTGTCCATCAGCAGCGCGAACCCGCGCAGCGCGAAGTACTCGCACTCCAGTGGCACGATCACGCCGTCGGACGCGGCGAGCACGTTGAGCGTCAGCAGGCCCAGCGAAGGCTGGCAGTCGATCAGGATCGCGTCGTAGCGCGGCAGCAGCGGGCGCAGTGCCCTGGCCAGGGTCTGCTCGCGGGCGACCTCGTTCACCAGGTGCAGCTCGGCCCCGGACAGGTCGATGTTGCTCGGCAGCAGATCGAGGCCGGGGACCTTTGTCTCGAGCACGACGTCGGCGGCCACCACGTCCTTGTCGAGAAGGGCGTCGTACACGGTCCGGTCCAACGTGTTGGGCTGGAAGCCCAGGCCCACCGACAGGGCACCCTGCGGGTCGAAGTCGACCAGCAGGACCCGCCGGCCGTACTCGGCCAGCGCGGCACCAAGGTTGATCGTCGTGGTGGTCTTCCCCACGCCGCCCTTCTGGTTGCACAGCGCCACGACCCGGGCCGGGCCGTGGCTGCTGACAGGCTCAGGCTCCGGGAAGATCGGCGTCGGCCGTCCGGTGGGGCCCAGCACCTCGATCACCGCTGTGTCGGTCCGGGGTGCGTCGACGACAGGTGTGTCGGAGCCGGGCGTCGACATGGCGGTAAACCTACCGGGGCGGGCAACTCAGCCGAGCGCGCGCGGATGGGCGGTCGCATAGACCTCCCGGAGCCGGTCCACGGTGACCAGCGTGTAGACCTGGGTTGTCGTGACCGAGGCATGGCCGAGCAGCTCCTGGACCACCCGTACGTCGGCCCCGCCGTCGAGCAGGTGGGTCGCGAAGGAGTGCCGCAGGGTGTGGGGTGAGATGGCGCCACCCAGGCCGGCCCGGACCGCGGCGGCGCGCAGCACCGCCCACCCGCTCTGCCGGGACAGCGGGCCACCGCGGGAGTTGAGGAACAGCGCCGCGCTCCCCCGGCCGGCCGCGGCGAGCGCCGGTCGGCCACGAACCAGGTAGGCCTCGACGGCTGCCCGGGCGAAGCTTCCCACCGGCACGACGCGGTCCCGGCCGCCCTTGCCCGCGAGCCGTACGACACTCTCGGCCGGGTCCAGGTCATCGACGGCCAGACCGACCGCCTCGGAGATCCGGGCGCCGGTGCCGTAGAGCAGCTCGAGCAGCGCCCGGTCCCGCAGCCCGGCCGGCGACTGGTCGGCACCGGCGGCCTCGATGAGCGCGCCGACGTCGTCGACCGGGATCGCCTTGGGCAGCCGCTTCGCCGGCGTCGGCGGCCGTACGTCCTGGGCGGGATTCCCGCGGGTCATCCTCTCGCGCTGGGCGAACCGGTGCAACCCACGCACCGCGATCACCGCCCGCGCCGCCGAGGAGGCCGCTTGCGGCGCATGGTCGGGGTCGCCTTCGCGCAGCCGGGCAAGGAACTCGCCCACGTCGACCTCGGCCACGTCGGCGAGCGTCATCCGGCCGCGAGCAGCCAGCAGGTCGGCGTATCGGCGCAGGTCCCGCCGGTAGGCGGCGAGGGTGTTGACCGAAACCCCCCGCTCGACGGTGAGGTGGTCGAGATACGCCCGGATCGCCGCGTCGACCGGGGTACCGGCCGCCAGCTTCAGCGCAGCACCGCGTCCAGCCCGACGGAGTCCAGTCCGTGCGCCTCCGCGACCGACGGATAGGTGATCGAACCAGCCACCACGTTGACCCCCAGGGCCAGCGCCGGATCCGCCCAGACAGCCCGGCTGACCCCGAGCTCGGCGATCTGGAGGGCGTAGGGCAGCGTCACGTTCGTAAGCGCGTACGTCGAGGTGTGCGGGACCGCGCCCGGCATGTTGGCCACGCAGTAGAAGAGGCACTCGGCGACCTTGAACGTCGGGTCCGAGTGGGTGGTCGGCCGGCTGGACTCGAAGCAGCCACCCTGGTCGACCGAGATGTCGACGAGGACCGCGCCCGGCTTCATCCGGGACACCAGGTCGTCGCTGACCAGGGTCGGCGCCTTTGCCCCCGGCACCAGGACAGCGCCGATAACCATGTCGGCGTCCAGGCAGGCCCGTTCGACCTCGTAGGCGTTGGAGGCGACGGTCTGCAGATGGCCCTGGTAGATCCGGTCCGCGTCGCGAAGCTTGGACACGTTGAGATCGAGGAGCAGCACCTCGGCCTGCATGCCCAGCGCGATGGCGGCCGCGTTCATGCCGGAGACACCCGCACCCAGAACGACGACCTTGGCGGCGTACACCCCCGACACCCCACCCATGAGGACGCCGCGACCACCGGAGTCACGCTGGAGGGTGTAGGCGCCGACCTGCGGGGCCATCCGGCCGGCGACCTCCGACATCGGCGCGAGCAGCGGCAGCGAGCGGTCCCGTAACTGCACGGTCTCGTAGGCAATGGCGGTTATCCCGGACGCCATGAGCGCGTCGGTGCACTCGCGGGATGCGGCCAGGTGCAGGTAGGTGAACAGGGTCTGGCCCCGGCGCATCCGGTGGAACTCCTGGGCGACCGGCTCCTTGACCTTCAACACCAGGTCCGCCTCGGCCCACACGTCGTCCGCGCTGCCGAGGATGGTGGCCCCGGCCGCGGTGAAGTAGTCGTCCGGGATCGACGAGCCGAGCCCGGCCTCCTTCTCGACGTACACCTCGTGGCCGGCACGGACGAGCTCATTGACGCCGGCCGGAGTGATGGCGACGCGGTACTCGTGGTCCTTGAGCTCGCGCGGGATACCGACCTTCACCGGTCCGCCTCTCTGGGCACCTGTGGGCAGCGCTCCGTGCTGGAGTGTAGGCGGGTGTCGCCACCCGCACCTCCGCTTCCCCACCAGCCCCGGGGCGGTCCTTCGCCCAACCGCCCCCTCCCCCCCGGCCCGCCGCAATCGACCTCTCGAAACGGTCCTCCGGTGCACGTTCCTGCCGTTCCCGTATTGCCCTGGACGCCGGGATGAAAGCGCCCGATTAGACCTTCGACGAAGCGCGGAGTGTCAGAGCCGGGGGACCCCGGCGCTCGTGACCGGGTCGCTCGTGCGCGACCACTGAGCGACGGGCCGCCCATTGAGGCGCCACGGGTGTTCACCCTCAGGCACGCGCAGCCAGCCCTCGGGCGAGTCCTCCCACCGCTCCTGCCGGCCGAACACCGTCAGGTCCAGTGCGTGATAGCTCGTCATGAGCGCCTCAACGCCGCGTCCCGTGGTCCAGTAGGTCTCGAACACCTGGCCGTTGTCGCCCCGCAGGTAGCAGGCGATGAACCCGAAGCCGCGACCCTCGACCAGGGCCGGGTCGGAGTCCTTCGCGGAGTACCACGGCCACGAGTAGCCCATGAAGTCCCGGAAGGGAGCGCTCTCCTCGTACGAACCCTGGGAGAAGACGGCGTAGGTGACGCCGCGGGCGTGCAGGTAGTCGAGCATCTGCATGTGGCAGGTCGAGAACGTGCACCCCTCGCACTGTTCCTCGAACGCCTTGCCGTCGTGCCACATGTGGAAGTACGCCAGCAGCATCCGCCGGCCCTCGAAGACGTCGATGAGCGGGACCGCTCCCTGCGGGCCGGTTACCGTCACGGGCGGCAGGCGGGACATCGGCAGCCGGCGTCGCGCGGCCGCGATCGCATCGCCCTCCCGAGTGTGCGCCTTCTCGCGATCCAGGATCGCGTCACGGGCGGCGTTCCAGGTGGCACGGTCGACGACGGGTGGCATGGCTGAAGTGTTCATGGACGACTCCTCCGGTTGAGGAACGAGGGACGCCAACGAGATTCGGCTCAGCGCGGCGCAGGTCTCAGAAGCTACTGACTGTGCCCGGCCATCAAACTCATCGCGAGCAGCGAGGCTGGAGAGAGCACCGCCCGCCGGCCGTAGCTGAGCCTGTCGTTGGCGCTATTGGCAGCGCCGGCAACCGGGGTCACTTCTCCTTGATCGCGGGAGAGGAGAGCGCGGGTGGCGGGAGGCGGCAGTAGCGCAGAGCCCGAGCAGCGGCCACGGGTCAGCGGCGGTCGACGTGGGCAGAGGCGGCCCATGAAGCTGTACGCCGAAGTGCCCGGGCGGCGCGGCCGCCAGATCTTCCTGGACCTCCTCGTGCTCGCCTGGCTGGTGCTGTGGGTCAAGATCGCCTTCGTGGTGCACGACCTCGTCGAGAAGCTGGCGGGGCCGGGCCGGGCGCTGGAGAGCGCCGGCGGGCGGCTGTCGGACTCGCTCGGCGACGCGGCGAACAAGGTGAAGGACGTGCCGGTGGCCGGCGACGCGCTCCGCGGCCCGCTGCGGGCCGCGGGCGAAGCCGGTCGTTCGCTGGCCGACGTCGGCGCGGGTCAGCAGACGGCGGTGAACCGGCTCGCGCTCGCGCTGGCACTCGTCGTGGTGATCGCGCCGGTGCTCGCCGTACTGCTCCGCTACCTGCCGGACCGGCTGCGCTGGATCCGCAATGCATCGGCGGCCAACCGGCTCCGGACGACCGCCGGCGACCTCGACCTGTTCGCGATCCGGGCGCTCGCGCACCAGCCGCTGTCCTCGCTGGCCCGGATCGGCCCGGACCCGGCCGGCGCCTACCTGCGTCAGGAGCCAGGGGCGGTAAGGGCGCTGGCCGACCTCGAGCTCACGGCGCTGGGACTGACGGCCGACCCCTAGGTACGTGCACCGGTCGGGCGCTCGGGCCACGGGGTGTCTGCCGGCCGCAGGGTGGCGTAGCCGCTGGCCCTGGCGGCCGCGACGGCCAGTACGCCGGCGACCGTCGTCGGGTTGTGCAGCTGCCCCGAGAGCACCTTCGCCACCGCCGTTTCCAGCGGCAGCCACACGGCCGGCATGTCTGCCTCCTCGTCCTCGCCGGCGAAGCGCTGGCCGTCGGCCACCGCCGTGAGGCCGCGGGCGAGGTAGACCCGCATCGCCTCGTCCGACATCCCGGGTGAGGTGAAGAAGTCGACGAGTACGTCCCACTCGGTGGCCCGGTAGCCGGCCTCCTCGTACAGCTCCCGGGCAGCGGTCGCCTGCGGCGGCTCCCCCGGCGCGTCGAGCAGCCCGGCGGGCGGCTCCCACAGCAACCGACCGGGTGCATGCCGGTACTGCTGCACCAGCAGCACCCGGTCCTGCTCGTCCAGCGCGATCACGCCGACCGCTCCCGGGTGGACCACCACATCCCGCTCCACCAGATGGCCGGCCGGCATCTCCACCGAATCGGTGCGTACGGCGATGACCCTGCCGGTGAACCGCTCCGCCCCGCCGGATACCCGGTAGCTGGCCGGCTCGTCGCTGACCGTCACGACCGCAGTCGGCTCGGCTCGGTGTCCACCAGGGTGACACCGGCCACGGCGCTCCCCCGATGCTCGGCTCGGGCCACCGCCGCGGCGACAAAGGCGCGGAACACCGGATGCGGCCGCGTCGGCCGCGAGCGCAGCTCGGGGTGGAACTGCGTCCCGACGAAGAAGGGATGCTCGGATCGCGACAGCTCGGCGATCTCCACCAGCCGGCCGTCCGGCGACATGCCGGAGAACACCAGACCGGCCTCCTCCAACCGGGTCCGGTAGGAGTTGTTGACTTCGTAGCGGTGCCGGTGCCGCTCGTCGACGTACGGCTCGCCGTAGGCCTCGCCCGCGATCGACTCGGGCAGCAGCCGGGTCGGCCAGCGACCCAGCCGCATGGTGCCGCCCATGTCCCGCTTGCCGGCGACCACGTCGCGCTGGTCGGCCATCGTGGCGATGACCGGGTACGGCGTCGCGGGGTCGAACTCGGCCGAGTTGGCGGCCGCCAGCCCGGCCCGGTGCCGGGCCACCTCGATCACCATGCACTGCAGCCCGAGGCACAGGCCGAGGACCGGGATGCCGGTCTCCCGGGCGTGCCGAATGGCACCCACCTTGCCCTCGATCCCCCGTACGCCGAACCCGCCGGGCACCAGCACGCCGTCGACCCCGTTGAGCTCGTCCGCCGCGCCGGCCGGCGTCTCGCAGGAGTCGCTGGTCACCCACCGGATCTCCACGCGGGCATCCACCCCGAAGCCGCCGGCCCGCAGCGCCTCGGTCACCGACAGGTAGGCGTCGGGCAGGTCGACGTACTTGCCGACCAGGGCCACCGTGACCGCCTTGGCCGGGGCGTGCACCCGGCGCAGCAGGTGGTCCCAGGCGGTCCAGTCCACATCGCGGAACGGCAGCCGGAGCCGGCGTACGACGTAGGCGTCCAGACCCTCGCCGTGCAGCACCTTGGGGATGTCGTAGATCGACGGCGCGTCGGTGGCCGAGACCACCGCCTCCTCGTCGACATCGCACATCAGGCTGATCTTGCGCTTCAGCGCCACCGGGATCGGCCGGTCGGATCGGCAGACGATCGCGTCCGGCGCGATGCCGATCGAGCGCAGGGCCGCGACGGAGTGCTGGGTCGGCTTGGTCTTGAGCTCGCCGGACGGGCCGATGTAGGGGATCAGGGAGACGTGCAGGAAGAAGCAGTTGTCCCGGCCGACGTCCTGGCGGACCTGGCGGATCGCCTCGAGGAACGGCAGCGACTCGATGTCGCCGACCGTTCCACCCACCTCGGTGATCACGACATCGACGTCGCCCTCGGCCACCTCGCGGATCCGGGACTTGATCTCGTTGGTGATGTGCGGGATCACCTGGACGGTGTCGCCCAGATACTCTCCGCGGCGCTCCTTGGAGATCACCGACGAATAGACCTGGCCGGTCGTCACGTTGGCCGAGCCGTGCAGGTCCACGTCGAGGAAGCGCTCGTAGTGCCCGACGTCGAGGTCGGTCTCCGCGCCGTCCTCGGTGACGAAGACCTCACCGTGCTGGAACGGGTTCATCGTGCCGGGGTCGACGTTGAGGTAGGGGTCGAGCTTCTGCATGGTGACCCGCAGGCCGCGCGCCTTGAGCAGCATGCCGAGGCTGGCGGCGGTGAGACCCTTGCCGAGGCTGGAGGCGACACCCCCGGTCACGAAGATGTGCCGGGTGGGTTTGGGCCCTGCCAAGTTGACTCCCGTGGTCAGTGCGACGATTGCGCGGGCCGGTCGGCCCTGCCACGGGACTCAACGGTAACACCCTCCCGCCGCTGGGCGGCGGCCGACACCGCGATGGTGAGCGGGATCGCCAGCGTCATCGCCACCGCCGCGATGATCACCCCGGAGTCGTTGACGAGCGCGGCCACGACCCCCATCACCACGGTGGCTACCAGGCCGGCCCGGAGCGCCGGTGCCTGGACGAACGCGGCCCGCAGCCAGCCCGGCGGTCGCATCAGCGCCCCTACCACGATGGCGACCGCGACCGGCACCAACAGGGTCAGCAGGCTGGTGGTCAGGGTGTCCGCCTCCGCCGCGACCTTGCGGCGTACGACGGTCCCCGCACCGCCGTGCAGCAGCTGCCCGACGAAACGGCCGAGATGGGTCTGCCGGCCGCCCGGGCGGGCGTAGTCCAGCAGCCCGAACGCGACCACGACGACAACCGCCGCCGCCGCCGCGGCGACCAGTCGGCGACCCGTCACCCGGGCGCCGGCGAGCAGCATCG
>JAABUN010004470.1_pt1 | contig 19015 bp, 20 predicted proteins | sample 5559311 | NCBI WGS metagenome assembly JAABUN01 (sample SAMN10711877, study PRJNA513370) | rock metagenome | isolation source: Antarctica rocks | place: Antarctica: Victoria Land, Siegfried Peak sud | reverse complement strand
CTGCTTCTTCCGGTGCACCATCGCGGGCGAGGCGACACCGGACGTTGCCCACAAGCCCGACGCGGCGCAGGTCGGCGTGCGCTGGGTACCGCTGGAAGAACTGGCCGACCTCACCCTCTGGCCGGAGGCGGTGCACCGACGGCTCCTGGCCCTGACGACCGCCGGCCTGCCGCTCGTCCCCGACTATCTCGGGGACTGCCTGTAGCGGCGGCCAGGTGCGCGGTTGGCCTACACGATCGTGGTGCAGGCCGCGAAGCGGGGCCGGTGCCCCAGGAGGAGCGCAACATGCTCGATCACACCGCCATCCCAGCGGATGCCCCGCTGCGCATCGCCTTGGGCGCGGGCGATCAGCGCTGGCCCGGCTGGCTCCCGGCGCAGCGCGAGGATCTCGACTTGCGGCGGCGGGAGGGGTGGGTCGCGCTGCTCGGGGCGCGGCGGATCGACGCGTTGCTCTGCGAGCACGTCTGGGAGCACCTGACCCCGGCGGAGGGCGTGGCGGCGGCCCCCTGTGCTACGCGTTCCTGCGCCCGGGCGGCTACCTGCGCGTCGCGGTCCCGGACGCCAACTTCCCCGATGCCGACTACCAGCGCACGGTACAGGTCGGCGGACCCGGCCCGCGAGACCATCCCGCCGCCGACCACAAGGTGGTCGATGACTACCGGCGCTTCGGCGCGCTCTTCGCCGCCGTCGGCTTCGCTGTCGAACTCCTGGAGTGGTGCGACGAGACAGGCCGATGCCATTTCACGTCCTGGGATCCCGCCGACGGCCCGATCTAGCGCTCGCTGCGCGCCGATCATCGCAATCGGGACGGCAAGCTCGGCAACGTCTCGCTGCTCCTCGATGCGCGGAAGCCGCTCATACCGCGCTGCTCCTCGCTATGCTGCTCCTCGATAGAAGGAAGACGTCGGCACTGTGCGCCGCCCAGGACGAAGTCGCGTATCGCCTTCCACCGGCGATCGTGCGGGCAGGCGCTTGAGCAGGCGTGTGGCGGCACGATCTACAGCCCCTGGTGTGGTGCACCAGCGTCGTGCCGGGCGGGGCGTCGGTCAGGATCAGATCATCGTCTACCAGGAGGAGCCGCGCCGTCCATTGCCGGTGGATCCCGCCGTCGTATTTCCGCGTCGTGACCGTGATGGCCGTATCCCGCACGTTGTCGCGCAGGCGTCCCCACTCCTGTGCCTGCCGCCGCGACCGACCGTGTCCGGGCCAGTCCCCGTGCTCACGACCCGTCTGCCAGGATGCGTGTGAGCGCCGCAGGCCAGTCGGCGACCGGGCGGGTGGCCCGCGCGCGGGACCAGTCTTGGAAGACGCGCCGCCCGGTGCGGAGGTGACACGCCATCAGCGCGGCGAAGGTTGGGTCGGCGGCGCCCATCCCCTCGTCGTAGGCCGCGATCGCCGCCTCGATGTCGTAGTCGACGCGCGCCATCGCCACCGCCCAGTCGCCGTCCGCCGCCCCGTCCGCACGCGTCGCCAGCGCATAGGTGGCGCGGCGATCGCCGAACGCTGCCCCGACCGACCCCACGTTGACCACGCGGCCCCAGGGGACCTCCCGGATCAGCGGGACGTGCGTGTGCCCGACGAAGGCCAGGCGCGGCGGCGCGGGCGCGAACATCGCGGCGAGTTCCTCGTCGGGCGTGTCCGCGCGGACGGCATCCCGGACGTGGCGCGGCGAGCCGTGGGTGACGAGCGTGGCCGGGTCGAGCCAGTGGCGGTCGGGGAGCGCGGTCAACAGCGCCGCGCGGGCGGCACCGAGACGGTCGAGGTACCAGCACATGTTGCCGAGGTCCGGGTCGGCGCGCCAGGCGGCGCGCGTCGCCGGGTCGGCGTAGCCGCCGACGTAGTCGGCCTCGTGATTCCCCCGGATGAGGGTCGCCCCGGCGTCGACGAGCCGGTCGACGACCGCATTGGGGCTGGCCCCGAAGCCGACGAGATCGCCCGCCACGACCACCTCGTCGATGCCGCGCGCCGCGACGTCCGCAAGGACGGCCTCCAGCGCCGACAGATTGCCGTGCACGTCCGCCAGGACCGCCACCGTCCGCGCCCCGTCGCTCATCGGGTGCCTCCACGCCTTGCTTGCGCCGCGTCCCCCGATCGTGCTCCCCCGCTCGCCCCGCGCGATGCCGTGCCGCTGGTGCCGAACACGGTCGGCAACGCGGCCAGGGCGGTGATCGTGTCCGTCGGTCGGTCGGTCGCGGCGTCCGGCAACGCGTCGCGGAACCGCCCGTTGCGGAACCAGATCGTCGTCGCGCCGTGGCGATTGCCCCAGGCGATGCCGCGGCACACCCGGTCATCGACGATGGCGACACGGGTCGCGGCGAGGTCGAGGTCCGCGCGCGCCCGCCGGTAGAGGCTGTCCTTGTCGGTCGCGCCGAAATGGATCGCGGCGAAGTGGCGCGCCAGGTCCCGGTCGCGCAGCAACGCCTCCCGCGCGGCCCGACGCCCCGGATCGTCGTCGCCGCCGACCAGCGAGACGAGCGCGAGCCGGTGCGTCGCCGCCAGCGCGGCGCGCGTCGGCGCGGCGTCGGGGAAGACGTCGCCGGTCGCCGGATCGTAGCGCGTCCGGCCGTCGTCGAAGCTGGGCCCCGCGAGCGCCTGTGGCGGCCCCGACGTCATGCGTCCCCCCGCCCCTCGCGCCCGGCCGCCGCGCCGTCGGCAAGGAAGCGGGCGAGCCACGCGGGCCCGACCGCCCCGAACGGCTCGGCGTGCGCCGCGAGCCGCGCCCGGACGTCCGCACACGCCGTCAGCGCACGGGCCGCGAGCGCGTCCGGCAGGGCCTGGTGGGTCCTGATGTCGGCGAACGCGTCCTCGTCGCGCACCCAGACCCGCCCGTCGGCGGCGCGCAGGACGTCCAGCTCCAGGTCGGTCTCCTCGAGGATGGCCCCGTCCCAGCGCGCCGGCAGCACGATATCGACGTCGACGGCCGGGTCGCCCGGGTAGAAGCAGGCGGACCAGGAGCTGCCGCCGGGGACCACCTTCACGACCGGACCGCTGAACGTCCCGGAGCGGGAGCCATCGAGCGCCCACCAGGGGTCGCCGGTGCGCACGCCCAACCAACGGCCGTGCGCATCCGCGCCGAGGAGACGTGCCCTGGTCGCGTTCGTCGCCCGGTGCGGCCACGTGAACGTCCGGACCTCGATCGCGCCCCGCTCGCCCGCCCCCGTCGCCATCGCGCCCCTCCGCAGCGTCGTCGGACCGTCCCCCTGCCCCTGCCGAGGCGTCGTCGAGCGAGTATACCGGGCGACGGTGACGTCGACACCTCCTGCCCGGCGGCGTGGACCATGATCGCGTCATGCGGGATGGCGGTGGCCACGGCAGGCGATCGACCCACCGTGCCCGCCGCTTCCTCGCCTTTCCATCGTGCCGGCCCGTCAGCCGACGCGGTCGATCGCCGCGAGGTGGGCTGTAGGTGTCACTACGTATTGGGCTTAAGTCAGCAGAGGTTGGGCCTGGGGGACGACCACTCGTGAATCCGATAGGCCGGGCCCACGAACGCTGCAGTGAATGGAGGTTAAGCCCAATGAGTTAGTGACACCAGGCCCAATAGGTGTTGCGCGCCATCCACACCAAGGGTCTCCTGGCCCGATGAGTATTGATTCCTACAGCATTGGCGGGCGGTACCGGGCGGCGAGTTCCCGCGCGATGTCCGCACCGCCCGCGGTCGTCGCCCCGTACAGGTCGGCGAGCACGCACGCCAGCCGGGCCGGATCGTCGTCGCGGAACAGCGTCGCCGCGAGCCGGATCGGTGCGTCGGCCGCGAGCGCCAGATTGATCGCGTCGCCGACGCGCGCGTCGACGGTGTGCGCCCCGGCCGAGCTGTCGAGGAGGACCGTGGCGTAGCCCATCTGTCCTGCGGCGATGGCGACACGGACCTCGGTCACCCGCCCCCCGCTGGCGGCCACGAGATCGGCCATCAGGGCATACGGCAGCGGGCGCGGCAAGGCCACGCCGTGCACCTGGGTGGCGAGCACCTCAGCCTCGACCGGGCCGAGGCCCCAGATCGAGCGCCGCGCCCCGCCGATCTCGCGGAGGATCAGCGCGTAGCGGGGTGGTGTCGTCGCGGTGCCGCCGGGTTGGCGGCGGATATCCTCGATCGTCATGCCGATCCACGCGGTGCCGTCCGATGTCGTCGCCATCCGTTCCTCCTCCCAGAGTGCCGCCAAGCGCCGCCGGAGATTCCGACGACCTTTGAAGAGCCGGGTCTTGAGCGCACCCGCCCCGATGCCGAGCGTCTGCGCCGCCTCGCTCGGGGTGCGGTCGGCGAGGTAGACGAGGCGGACAGTCTCCCGCTGCCCGGGCGGCAGGGCCGCGACCGCCGCGCGGATCTGTGCCGCGACCTCGGCGACCGTCGCGAGCTCTTCCGGGCCGGGGCCGCGATCGACGGGCTCATGCAACGGCTGCCCGTCGAGGAGCGTCTCCCACGACCAGGCTTCCCGCGCGCGGTGCCGCTGCCAGCGACGGCAGACGTTCAGGCCGATCCCCACCAGCCAGGGGCCGAAGCGCGCCGACTGGCGCAAGCGGGCGAGGCCGAGGAAGGCCAGGAGCGCCGCCTCCTGGGCGGCGTCTTCCGCGAGCGCCGCGTCGCCGAGCTGGCGCGCGCACAGGGCGCGCAGCACGGGATAGTGCCGCACGAGGAGCAGGCCCCATGCCGCGCGATCGCCGGCGCGCGCCGCCCCCACCAGTTCTTGCTCCGTCTCGTGCATCGTGCGCCGCTCCCCCTGGTCGCTCCGTTCCGCTGCTCTGTAGTCGCGCGCGTGGGGCCGTTGGTTACCCGCCGCGCGCGGTGGCCTGCTGTGGCCGCTGCTGACCCGCTTGGCACCCGGGCCGGCAGGCGAGGACGGCGCGGCGCCCATGCGGAGCGGTGCCGCTCGCCCCCACCTCGCCGTGGCGAAGATTGGCGGCCGGTAGCGCGCCTGCGCTGTACGGTGACCGTGATCGCGCGGTCGTACCGGCGCGTGGCTCTTCGGCGATCTTCATCGATCCCGCCCGGCCCGGGCTGGGGCTCACCGATCGCGCGTGGCTCTGGGCGCGCCCGCACCTCCCCGCGGTGACCCTGGCGGCGCGCGTGGGCGCGCGCACCGGCCGGCCGCTGGACTGGCGCGGCCTGCTGGGCCAGGTCGCGGCCCGCGTCTGCGCGGTGCCCGGGGACATCCCGTCGGCGGGCCACCTGACCGGGAAGCTGGCGGCGACGGACGAGGGGGCCGTGTGGCGCGCATTGCGCGCCCTGGTTGAGCTCGCCGGTGAGCCACCGGAAGGCGGGGCCACGATCGCGCGGCCGCTCCTCACCGACGCGGTGTGGGCCGCAGCCGACCTGGACGGGCGGCTCGGCACCGTCCCCGGTCGTGGGCGGCCCACGGCGACGACCCCGCGTCAGGTGCTGGAGTCGGTGCTCGACTCCTGGTTGACGAGCGAGTCGCTCGCCGCGACCGCCGCGATGGCCCGCACCGGCATCGCCCACCGGACGGGACCAATGATGGATTGGCCCGCGCGCTGGCTCGCCTCCGGCGCGCTCGTCACGGCCCTGGACGCCCTCGCGGCCGTCGAGCCCGACCCGACCCGCGTCCTGCTCTATCGGCTGGTGCGCGGCGCGGCAGGCGCGACCGATGCAGGGGCCGCCGTCGCCGCCACGGTACCTATTGCCCATGGCCCCGCGCTGGCCCCATGATGATACTGGCGGTGTTCGGCGGTCGGGGTCTCCCGCGCACGCCACAAGGGCTTGTGGCAGCAGAGCCAGCGCATTGACGCGCCGCAGCGACCATAATGCCACAGACGATTGCGCGAAGTCGCTTTTCACGGCATGATGCTCGCCCGGACGTGGGGCGCGGCAAAGCAGGGGGGCGCGCTGATGCCCGAGGGGAGCCGGTATCGACCACTCTTCGAGCGCTTGCGCGCGAGTGGCGAGACCACGCTTACTGTGGGTCTCGCTGAGCTCGAACGCCTTCTCGGCGGGGCGCAATGCCCCGCTGGTCGGCCTCGTCAGCCGCTCCGACCTGATGCGCCTCTTCATGACGGCGCGCTGGGTCTGCGAGAATTGCGGCTACTTCGCGCGCGGCTTCGAGCGCCCCGATCCCTGCCCGAACTGCGGCTCCGATCGCGTCGTCTTCCAGCGCGAAGGCGAGCCACAGAACGATCTCGGAGGGGCTTGACAAAGTGTACGTACAATAATATTCTACTCATGGCGGGACACTCTCCATCCTCCCTCCTCATTACCCCCGGACTGTTGGCGGCAGTCCGGGGGTTCCTTTTTGTCCGTCTTCTCATCGTCCGGCGCGATCCCCGCCGCGCCGTAGCGCGCCACGACCCCCGCCGCCTCCCGCACGACGTACTCCCGGAGCGCGCGCGGTTCCTCCACGACCAATTGTGTGCCGAAGCCGAGGGCGAACTCGCGTGCCATGCGCTCACCATCGAAGCAGATACGGAGGGTGATCCAGCTGGTGGCGTCGGGTGGCGCCTCCTCCTCGATCCGCGCGAAACGCCCGCCGCCACGGATCGCCCGCACGATCTCGGGCGCGACCGGCACGGTGGCGCGATACTGCGGCAGCGCGCCGAGGAATTCGCGCGACGAGGCCGCCCAGTGCGCGGCGAGAGCGAAGCCGGGTGGGCGGACGCAGGGCGTATCGAGCAGTGTCGCCACCACTATCCGGGAGACGCGGTAGGTCCGAAACTCCCCCGCCACCGCCGCGATCAGGTACCAGAGGCTCCCCTTCGCCACCAGGCCGAGCGGATCGATCGTCCGCTCGCGCTCGCTGTCGTCGGCGCGGCGGTAGCGGATACGGACCTGCCGGTCGCCCCAGAGCGCCGCTTGCAGCGTCGGCATAGCCGGTAGCGCCCCCTCCGTCTGTCGCCACCCCGCGACATCGATGTGGATCCGCTCGCGCACATCCTCCACGTCGGGGCGTTGCGCCTGCGGCAGGGCCGCGCGCAGCTTGATCCTGGCCCCCTCCGCCGCGCCGCTCAGCCCGAGATCGGCGAAGAGCCGCGCCGGGGTGGCGACGAAGAGCGTCTGCACCTCCGCCGCGCTGAGGCCGGTCAGGTTCGTGCGGTATTCGGCGAGCAGGTACCAGCCGCCCCCCGCCCCCCGCTCGGCCACGACCGGCACCCCCACCCCGCTCAGCGCATCCATGTCGCGGTGGATCGTGCGCGGCGACACCGCGAGGCATTGCGCCAGTTCCCTGGTCGTGACCCGCCGTTCGGTGCGGAGGAGGAGCAGGATCGAGAGCAACCGATCGGCGCGCATAACTTCCCCCTTCCACGAGCGATCCTGGCGTGCTTGTACCGCGCAAATATGACAGAAGATGGCAACAACCGTCCGCTATGATCCCGCAAGGACAGTCCGCTTGAAGCGATGGCGCGTATACAGGAGGGAACGATGCGCTACGGATTTGTGCTGCCCTTTGGCGACGCCCGCGTCGCCGCAGAATACGCCGAACTCGCGGAGGGGGCTAGTTGGGATGGCTTCTTCGTCTGGGAAGCGGCCTGGGGCGTTGATGCCTGGGTGGCGCTGACCGCCGCCGCCATGCGGACGGAGCGGATCAGGCTCGGGACGATGCTGACGCCGCTGTCGCGGATGCGCCCGTGGAAGCTCGCCAGCGAAACCGCCGCCCTCGACAACCTCTCGGGCGGGCGGGTCATCCTGGCGGTCGGGCTCGGCGCACCCCAATCCGGGTGGGCCGAGTTCGGTGAGGTGACCGATCGCCGGACACGTGCGGAACTCCTGGACGAAGGGCTCGACATCGTCACCGGCCTCTGGGCGGGGCAGCCGTTCAACTACAGCGGCAAGCATTACACGGTCCGCGAGACGACATCCATGCCCCCTGCGCCCCCGGTGCAGCAGCCGCGCATCCCGATCTGGGTCGTCGGGGCGTGGCTGCGCGAGAAGTCCATGCGCCGTGCCCTCCGCTACGACGGCCTGCTGCCCAACGTGATCGGCGAGGATGGCGCGGCGCGCAACCCGACCCAGGAGGAGATCGCGGCGATGCGCGACTACGCCGTCGCCAATCGTCCCGGAGGCGGCCCCTTCGAGATCATCACTGAGGGGGAGACACCCGGCGACGACCCCGCAGCGGCAACCGCGATCGTCGGCCCCTGGTCAGCGGCGGGCGCGACGTGGTGGCTCGAAACGCGTTGGCAGTTACCGCGCGAAGCGGCGAGCCTCGCCACTGTCCGCGAGCGGATCGTGCAGGGCCCGCCGACGCGACCTGCCCGTTCATGCTCATCGAGCGGCTGCCGGGGCACGACCTGGAATTCGCCTACCCCGACCTCTCGGCGGCCCAGAAACGCGCGCTGGCGCGGCGTATCGTGGCGATCCAGCGGGCGGCGGCGACGCTCCCGCCCGGGCCGGGCTTCGGGTATGCCCGCTCCTATAGCGACCGACTCCATCCGACGTGGGCGGCCCTGCTCGAGGCGGATCTGGCGCGGAACCTCCGGCGGATCCGGGCGGCGGCGCTCGTCGATACGCGCGGCGCCGCGCAGGTCCGGGCCAAGCTCGCCGCCTACGCGCCCGCCCTCGCGCGCGTGACCCCCCGGGCGTTCCTCGACGACATGACGACGAAGAACGTCCTCGTCCATGACGGGCGGCTGAGCGGCATCGTGGATGTCGATGTCGTCTGCTTCGGCGACCCGCTCCTCACGCCGGCCCTGACGCAGATGGCCCTGCTCAGCCGGGGCTACGACACCGCCTACATCCGGTACTGGTGCGAGGAACTGGACCTGCGCGCCGAGCAGGAACGCATCCTCGCCCTCTATACGGCCCTGTGCTGCGTCGGGTTCCTGGGCGAACTGGGCCAGCGGTTCAACAAGGACGTCGCCCCGCCGGTGGAGGAGGGGATGGTCCGGCGGCTGGTCGGCATCCTGGACGAGCTCCTGGCCCGCTGCTGAACCCCGCTCGTGCTCACGCCAGGGCGGCGAACGATGGGCGTCACCACGCGCAGGGCGCGATCGAGGAGCGTGATGTGTTCGCGCACCCTGTCCGCAGCGCCGCTTTGCGCATACCACCGCACGTAGGCGAGGAGATTGCACCGAGAGGAGAAGTCTTCGCGCCCCCGCTCCTCGCTGCTGAGCCCCAAGAGCGCATCATAGATCGTGGTGGCCGCGGTCGAACACCGGACGAAGGGGTTCATGCGCAGGCGGGCGAAAGCGAACAGCGGGTCGCCGTAGCGGGCCTAGCGCCAGTCGATGATCCCCGTGAGCCGACCGGCGGCAATCAGGACGTTGGCCGGGTTGCGGCCCCCGTGCAGCAGGTGATAGCGAGACGGCTCGGGACGCTCCAGCTCCTCGCGCAATGAGCGGCTCGCCCGGCAGCGCCGACGCCTGTCGGGGCACGACAGCGAGCGCGATCTGCGGTTTCATCGTCTGCGCATCCAGTTTCCGGCCAATCCCGCCCGCTCATGTACATCTGGCCCGCCCCCGACCGCATCACCTGCACGAGCCAGATCCCGGTTTGTCGCGGAGCCTTGACAAGCTGCGGTCGTATGACGCCCCGCGGGGCGACGGAAACGCCGTGCGCCGCTGCCGAAGCGTCGGCGGATCGACGCGACTATACCGAAGCGCCGGTGGGATACCCATACCTTGGCGTGGCACCAATGGGGTCCACCGACATGGCGAGCCTGCTATTCGCCCCATCCATGCTTCAGCGTAGGTCCGGCGAGGGAGCATCGCCCGCCGGCACAGGGCATTGCTCATACCGGGCCATGCGCTGACGCAACCCGGTGAGCCAGTCGGTGAAGTGCTCGTCGCTCGCCCAGTATTCCTGCCCACGAACCGTCGCCCATTCGAGATTGGCCGCCATGAAGAAGAACGCGTTTGCCACGACGAGGGCCGGGAGGGCGGCGAGTTCGGTCGCCATCACGGGGCGGACGGCATGATAGCCCGCAAGGAGGGCCTGCCAGATTGGTCCCTGACCGACATCCCCTCCCGCGTCATCCGCGTCGAGCCCGTAGGCGATAGCGAGATCCTGGGCCGTCCAGCCCGGCCCGCAATGCTCGAAGTCGAACCACGTCACGCGCCCATCCGCGGTCACGGTGGCGTTACCACTGAAGGGGTCGCGGTGGACGATGCCCCACCGCAGTCCCGCGTCCGCTAGCGCGGTGATCCGGGCCCGGATCACCGCCGCGACGGTGGTGACGTCGTCCCAGTCGGCGGGCCGATGGGCGAGCAACGGACGGAAGGCTGCCAGAGGCTTGTCGAGCAAGTACCTGAGGTCGCGCGCCGGGCGTGGGTACGGCGAGGAGAACGTGTCGCCGGCATTGTGGAGCGCGGCGAGCGCGCGACCGAAGCGCCCGGCCTGGACGGCATCCTTGAACGGGCTGGGCTGCGGATCGCCGCCGGGCGCGTGGGTGAAGAGGATGGTGAAGCGGTCCCCCTCCGGCGCGCGGAGTATCCCGATGCGGTGGCCGTCGGCGCGGGCGACTGGCGTCGATACGCCTACCCCGACGCGTGCCAGGTGCAGCAGGAAGTCCAGCTCGTAGCGGAGGTCGGCCAGCGAGCGCCGCCCGGCCCCACAGACGCGGAGGATGTAGCGGTCGTCGGCCGTCTCGACGCGGTACGTATCGTTCCAACCGCCGCGAAGCAGGGAACAGGCGACGGGCGCGCCGAGGGCGTAGGTCGACGCGATTGCGGTGAGCACGGCATCCGTCGCGGGGATCGAGTGCGCCACGGGGAAGATCGGTCTATTCACGCGCTCGTCCGCGGCGGGCGCGTGCTCGCCTTCCGGCGCAGGTGGCATCATGGCGACCGGAGTCTGCATATGCTGTACGCTCCCCCCTGTCCGTGCCATCCGTCATGGAACTCATGGTAATCGAGCGGCGTGACAACGCACAAACGGGCGCACGGCATGCGCCGCGATACGGTGATCGTTGCACCTGTCCTCAATCGAAGCACTGAGCCTTTCACTAGCCTATGAGACTGGGGCTTAAATGGGCCCGCTGATGCGACTGAGGCTCACAATCACCCCCCAGCGGTGCCATACAACCCGCTCGGGGGTATTTCTTCGTGCGACTGAGGCTCAGGCCATGCGACTGAGGCTCAGCGGGCCACTTTCACTCGACTGAGGCGCACTTCCTGGTGCGACTGAGGCGCAAGCTCAGCGCGACTGGGGCTCAAATCTCGCGCGACTGATGAGCCTTTTGTAGGTATCGATACTTATTGGGGCCTTGTGCTAATTTGGTGACTTGACGGGATGCCCTCCCGGCGGCTATCGGTGGTCTTACAGTCAATCACGGTTCCCTCGAGAGGTTCGCCGTGCTCTGCCGATGTACGCGATCGGTGATCTCGGACAACATGCACACGGCCTTACCGCATCGAGCGCCCCCACGAAGACGGGCTTCGCGACTGATACAGCGCGGGTTCCTCGCTTCATTCTTGAACTTAAATAGGCCCTGCGACGACACGCCATCGAAGAGTTGCGCCGGTTTCGATCGGCTATGGTAACGGCTGACCTGCAAGACGTGAGCGTTCACGGGCGGCGCAGCCCCTCGCCGATTCGCGCCCGGATCTCGTGCCGGGGCCAGCGCCCCGGAAGTACCGTCCCCGGGACGTAGCCGGCGGCGTCGTCGTGCCAGCGTGGGATGATGTGCAGGTGGAAATGGAAGACCTCTTGGCCTGCGGCCGGCTCGTTCGCCTGCGCGAGATAGATCCCGTCGCAGCGCAGGCTTACCTTGACCGCCGTAGCGACGCGGATCGCCTGCCGCATGACGGCCGCGCCCAGCTCCTCGCTCATTGCGTAGATGTTGCGCACATGCAGCTTGGGCACCACGAGAGGATGGTCCTCCAAGGAGAGGAACACGATCACCGCGTCATCCTCGCTGAGCACCTCTGTCGGCACCAGGCCAGCGATAATGCGGCAAAATATACAATGCTCCACTACACATCCTTTTGTACACTTCGTATACACCGAGTATAGCAAGCCATCGGTGTTGTATCCAACCGTCATCGGAAGGCCGTCCCTTCTTGCCCAGTTTCGGCGGTCCGCGGCGGTCACAAGCGCTGGTTGTTCAGGCGACTGAGCGACATCGCGCAACCTCGTGCGACTCAGGGACAGCCCTTGATGCGACTGCGGCACCGGACTTCGTGCGACTGCGTGACATGGCTTGCTGCGACTTTGGCACCCGGAGTGGGTGCCCCGGTCGCACGAACAATCGGGCGTGTCCGACCAGGTGGTGTCACCGTCGTATGCGGGAGCGAGGGGCTAGGCCGCAGTTGCACGAAGTGGACGACGCAACTGGCCACCAGTTGCCTCTTGACCGGCGAAAGTGGTGCCGCAGTTCCCTACCGTGTTGAGAGAGATAAGCGCGCCATCGCCGCGGTCACGCGCCGCGCGTCCCCGTATTGCGACGGGTGGGAGCGGTGGCGGCCGGACCCGCGTTGGGCACCGCTCACCGCGCTGCCGACGACTTGGGACCTGACGGAGTAATCCCCGCCGCGATCCCGTTGGCACCGAGCGCGGCCACCGCTAGCCGGGGGGGTCACAGGATGGCCGCGTGGTGTGGCGCAGGCTGCGCGGCAGCGCCGCCGTGTCGCAGACGACCGCCTGCACCGCCGTCCCCCCGAGGCGCTCCGCCCAGCACCCGAGCAGGTCCGGCGCCTCGTGGATGTGGCCGTGCAGCGCCAGGGCCGGCCGCCGCGCGAGGATCCAGGCGCGGAGCGGTCGAGCACGCCCCATGGGGGCGAGTGGGCGAGCAGGACCCACGGCGCGGCGGCGACCGGGGCGGCGGCCAGCTCCTCCGCGATGCTCGGCAGTCGGTCGAGCCGGTCCGGCGGCGCCGCGACCCAGGGCGCGCCTGGGTCGGGCGCGGAGACGAAGAAGGGCCGGGGGCCGGTGTAGCGGTCGGCCGCCAGGTCGCGTCGCTCCCCCTCCTTGAGACGGAACGGCGTGGGGGGGACGAACGGGTAGCCCACGACACTGACGGCCCCGGTCCCGTCGTCCGGGGCCAGCTGCTGGGGGCGGAGGTCCGCCAGGCGGAGCAGCCCCGCGGCCGCGAGGGTGTGCAGGTAGGCCACCGCCGCCACCCGGTCGTCGTTGCCGGGGATCGCCACCACGGGCGTCCGGGCGGCGCGGAGCCGCCGCAGGAAGTCCCGGAACGGCCCGGCGGCGAAGGCGAGCTGCGGGGCGGCCTCACGGCTGTAGGCGAAGAGATCGCCACCGAGGAGCACCGCGTGCGCCCGCTCCCGCCGCGCTAGCGCGGCGAGGGCGGCGTAGGCGTCGGGGTCGTCGTGCAGATCCGTCGCGTACACCAGGCGCATCGCCCTACCCCGTGCCGTCCGGCGTGAACAACGGCGCCTGGTGCCGGTCGTTGGCGGGGCGCCGCCGCGGCGCGTAGGCCGACAGCCGCAGCACCCGCCGCCCCTCGGCCAGCGCCCGGTCCAGGTGGGCCGGGTACATCAGCCCCTGGCGGCAGATCGCCGCGTCGAATCTCGCGTCGTCGAGGGCGAGGTCGTGGGCATCCATGACCCGTGTCGCCACCCGGTCCAACCCGGCCAGGCGGGCCTCCGCCGCCGCGCGGTCGAGCATCGGCGCGGCGACGTCGGTGGCGAGGACGGCCCCGGTCGGGCCGACCCGGCGCGCCGCCAGCAGCGTCTGCGCGCCGGTCCCCGCCGCCAGGTCGAGGACGCGGGCGCCGGGGCCGACCCCGGCGAGATCGAGCATGAGCGCGGTGGCCGGCCCGAGTAGGTCGTCGCGGCTCGCCTCCCCGCGCCGCCAGGCGTCGGCCGCGCGATCGGAGGCGAAGAGCTCGTGGTCGTCGCCAGCGGCGGTCGGTTTCGTCACGCTGCGCCCCTTGCATGGTGTCGCGTGCCGCTGCTCCGGTCGAGACGGCGGACCATATGCTAGCACGCACCCGCGATCCTCGGTGACCGCGCCGGGTTCGGTGCTGTAGGTATCAATACTTATTGGGCTTTGTCAACACCTATTGGGTCGGGGCATCGGTACTGTGCAGTGTCGCCGATGCGACTGATGGGACTTGCCACAGGCGCCAGTAGCGGTTGAGCTTCGGCGGAAGTTATCGAGCCGGAAGGAGCGAGTGTCCTGTTGCGCCTGCCATGTGTTCGTGATACAGTGGCGTCCGGCGGGCTAGCAGCACGCAAAGCGATGGAGCGTCGCCCGGCTTGCCACGGATGGTAACAGGAAGGGCGGGAGCAACGTGGTACGGCTCCTGATCAGCGGCAATCTGCTCTGGCCCAACGCGGCGCTCCTTGCCGCACTGCGCCCATCTGCCGATGGCGTCGTGGTGTGGCGGCTCGGGGCGCGCGATCACCAACCACGCAGCTAACCCCCCGCCGCCACAACACACGCAACACGCTCGGAAACGTCGTGGGCCAGTCAGCGGGCCGACGGCGTTTTTGGCATGCCCGCTGCTGCCGTCCGCCCCGCTCGCTCCTTGGCTGGCCCACCAATGAGGAAAGGGCGGCACGACGCCATGCGGCAACACCCCACGGCACGCCAGCAGCAGACCGACTTCCGCAAACTCTGGGCGGGGCAGACGGTCTCGCTCCTGGGTTCGGCGATCACCCCGCTCGCGCTCACGCTCCTGGCCGTCGGCCGCCTCGACGCCTCGCCTGCGGAGGTGGCGCTCCTCCAGGCGCTGCAATACGCCCCCGCCGTCGTCATCGGCCTCTTCGCCGGGGCCGTGGTCGATCGCCTGCGCCGCAAGCCGCTGCTGATCGCGGCGGACCTCGCCAGCGCCGGTGCCCTGCTGCTGGTGCCGCTCGCCGCCGCACTCGGCTGGCTGCGGCTAGAGGTCTTATATCTCGTCGCGTTCCTCCTCGGCTGCCTCGGTGTCGTCTTCGGCGTGGCCTACACCGCGTATGTGCCGACGCTCATCCGGCGCGAGGATCTCGTCGCGGGCAATAGCCGGTTGGAAGGCAGTCGCGCCATCGCGCGGATCGCCGGGCCGGGGCTCGGCGGCGTGCTGGTCCAGCTCCTCGGCGCGCCGGTGGCCGTCGCGTTCGATGCGTGCAGCTATCTCGTGTCGGCCCTCGCGGTGCGGGCGATCCGCACCCCCGAACCGCCGCCACAAGGCGCCGCCGCGCGGCATATCTGGCGCGAGATCGCCGAGGGTCTCCGCGCCCTCGGCGGGAATCCCGCCCTGCGCGCCCTGCTGCTCTCCTCGGCCACCCTCGACATCGGTTGGAACGCCCTCTTCGCCGTCTACGTCCTCTACGCCACCCGCTACCTCAACTTGCCGGGGGGGACCATCGGGCTCATCTTCGGTCTCGGCAGCGCCGGGGCGTTCCTCGGCGCAGTCCTAGCCCGACCGCTCGCCAGCCGCGCGGGGATCGGCCGCACCCTGATCGGCGCACAGGTGATCATCGGCGGTGGCGGGCTGCTGATCGCCCTCGCCGTCGGCGTGCCGCGGGCGGCGTTGCCGCTCCTGCTCATCGCGGAAATCGTGCAGAGCGGCGCGAATACCGTCTTCGGCATCACCCGCGCCAGCCTCACCCAGGCGCTGGTACCGGATGCGCTGCGCGGGCGGGTGAACGCCAGCGAGCGGGTCATCGGCCTCGCCGTCGCCGTCCTCGGTACCACGCTCGGCGGTGTGTTCGGTGAACGACTCGGCATCCCACTCACGCTGATCATCGGCACCAGCAGCGGCGTCCCGGCGTTCCTCTGGCTCCTCATCGCGCCGATCCGGACCGTGCGACGGTTGCCCGACACCCCCGGGTCAGACCCCGCCGTATGATCTCGGACATATGCCTGGTCATTTAAGCATGGGGAAGCGCGCAACAGCATCGTTGCGCCCCAATAGTTGTTGGTTCCGGCTGCGGCTGGCGGTCAGGCGGCCTTCTTCACCGCGGGGTAGCGCGGCGCACGCCCCGACAACCGCCCTTTGGGCTGAGGCGTTCGCTAGTTTATGGGACTGGGGGCATTTTCGGCCTATAGATGGGACTCGGGCTCACCCCGCCAACGCGTTCATAGGACTCAGGCTCAACATTGCCCCGGATGAGGCGTTCGTCAGCCTATGGGACTGGGGCCATTTTCGCCTCGTAGATGAGACTGAGGCTCACCCCGACGACGCGTTCGTGGGACTCGGGCTCAACAATGCCCCGGAAACGGCCTCGCGGTCGGCTCCGGGGCAATTCTTTCATAGGACGCAGGCTCACGCCGTGCGACTCAGGCTCAGCGCTGGCGAATTGGTGGGACTCGGACTCGTGAATGGTGGGACTCAGGCTCACCGTTCGTGGGACTCAGGCTCACGAATCGGTAGGACTCAGGCTCACGGCGGGGCAGGTAACCGCTGCACCGCATGATTGGGCACGACCGCCCCCTGCCCGAGGATGCCCGGTCTTGGGTGGCCGGGTCGCGCACGGACTCCCGGAAGTTCGCTGTTCCCACATGCTCGGTGCATGCAACGCCCTGTGGATAGGGTGTGGAAAAGTCTTCCGCGCCCGGTGCGATCAGCCCGGGGTCGTGATCGGCGTTACCGGCGCCTCGATGGGCCTGCCGTCGCCCGCACGGTACCGCAGCACCACGGCGCTCACGTTGTCGGTCGCGCCGCGCCGCAGGGCCAGGTCCACGAGCGCCTGGCTCGCCGCCTGCGGCTCATCGACGGCCGATGCGGCGAAGTCGGCGGGCGTGAGCTGGCCGTGGACCCCGTCGCTGCAGAGGATCACGCGGTCCTCGGGCTGCAGGGCGAGGCTGAAGATGTCCGCCTCAGCCTCGCCCCCGGGCCCGAGTGCCTGGGTGATGACGTTGCGCTGGCCGCTGGCCTCGGCCTCGGCCGGGGTGAGCAGCCCCGCCGCCACCTGCGCGGCGACGAGCGAGTGGTCGCGGGTAAGCTGGAACGCCGCGCCGTCGCGGGCGAGGTAGGCGCGGCTGTCGCCGACATTGGCCACGAACAGCAGATCGTCGCGAATCGCCGCCGCCACCAGCGTCGTCCCCGGCGCCCGCCCGCCCGCGCCCCCGGTCGCGGCGCGCACGGCGGCCTCGGCGTCGCGGATCCCGGCGCGGAGCAGGGCGGGCAGGTCGGCCACCGTCGCCGGGGGCGCGGCGTAGAAGCGCGCGTACAGCCCGTCGCTGGCCGCGTCGCTCGCCACCTCGCCCTGCCCGTGGCCGCCCATGCCGTCGGCGAGGAGCGCGAGATAGCCGCAGGTGCGCACCCGCGGGGCGAACGGGTCCACCAGCCGGTAGGTGTCCTCGTTATGCGCCCGCACCGGCCCGGTCGCCCGCGCCGCGCCGCCCTCGACCGTCCCCATCGTCTCCCCCGATCCCGATCCGTATCCGGCCTGCCCGCGCACCTCGCTCACCTGGGTGCCACCGCCGGATGACGTGCATGGTACCCTACCGTTTGGTCATCCAGGCCCCTCCGAGGTAATTCTTACGTGCAACTGAGGCTCAGGTTTCGCTCCCTGCTAATGTCACTACTTATTGGGCCTATTAGGAGTTATTAAGTCTGGGGAACTACCACTGGTGAATTCGGAGGGTAGGTGTAAGCATCAATACTTATTGGGCTTCTGAGCCTTTCGCTAGCCCATGCGCCAGCAGCATCTCCCTAATCGGAGATTACATATGGCGAGACCCGCTGTGGCAGGAGGTACGTGGGATCCGGTCGTTGGGTGGTTCACGGGGTTGGCACTGCCATACCCGAACTTTTCTTCCGAGTACGACCCTTGCGGTCGCTCGTATTCGTGCAGCGGGGTGGCGGGTTCTTAATCGTATCCCGGAGATCAAGCCAGTAGTGTCGCAGTCGGAGCGGTGTCCCCGGGAATGAGCGGTCCAGTTCCTGGTCCAGTAAGCGCAGGAGGCCGGCCTCCCACTCCGTGGCCGTCGCCGTCATCTCGGTCAGGGCCTTGCTCTTCGCGACGGTATTCACCTCATCGAGGATCGTGGCCAGATCCATGCTTTCGATGTAGCCCACCATCGCCGCCACGCTCTCGCCCTTGGCGTACCCGTGCGTATCCACGATGAAGCGCAGGATGCCATTGAGGACATAGTTGTGATTGAGGATCCAACTCGCGCTCGTCGGCGTGCCCAGCCGTTTGCATTCCAGGATGAAGGAGCGACGGTAGCTCTGCCTATTGTCCGCCGCATGATCTTCCCAGGACCACTGGATGTCCGGGGTTTTATCCTCGCGCGCCGCTCGCTCTGCGTCATCCGCATGCGGTTGATTACGAGCCTCGTAGTGCGCCAAACACCCCCCGCCCATCTCGTAGTTGAGATCCTCCAAGTGGTTGAACAGTTTTCTGTTGAGATCGTTCTCGTCCTTGATCAGATCGGCGTTCCTTCGCAGCCGCAGCAACCCCGCGACGATCAGCCGTGCGATCTCGTCCTGCTTGCGGGCCCAGCTCACTCGCTGGCTGATGCGTGGCCGCTTCACCGCCGAGATCCCGCCGCGTCCTGGCTTTGCATGGCCTGCACCAGCGTCGCTTCCGCATCCTCGCGGGCCGTACTCGCCGTCCAGAGCCGACGCTCATCGCGCTTGATGATGAAGATGTCGGTATCGTTCACGCCGCGGATCATGCCGTCGACGTACACCCGCCGGCTAATGGGCTGACGCAATGCCGCCCCGCACCGCCCGAGCAGTTCGCGCCATTTCGCCCCGTCGTCGGGATTGAACGACTCGGGGGGGGAGGCCATGCCTTTCATCTGGGTCGAGAAGACCACCGCGAGCATGGCGATACCGTTCGGCCGGATGACCCGCCAGCGGAACTCGCCGTCGGGTTCGAGTTCGTGATTCCAGACGTCCAGGAAGGCGCGCAAGTACGCCTCCATCTCATATTCTCCCGCTCGTCGTGCCGGGAGCGTCGTGCGGGTCCCCTCCGTCACCCCCAGCGACGACCTGGCCCGCGCTAACGCCGCCGCATCCGGGCCATTGTTGAGCAGCTCCAGCTTGTACTCGACGAAGTCGCGGACGAGATCGCGTTCCCGTACCGCCAGGGCGAAGAGGTCGAAGACCGCCTCGTTAAGGGCCTCGCGTCGAAATACGTATCCCGTGCGTGGTAGACTCCGGTCGGACGGAGGGGCGGGTGGCGTGCGGGAGGAAGGCGTGGTGGAACTCACGGAAGCGGTCAACGGGTTGCTGCGGGA
>JAABUN010004469.1_pt1 | contig 19016 bp, 18 predicted proteins | sample 5559311 | NCBI WGS metagenome assembly JAABUN01 (sample SAMN10711877, study PRJNA513370) | rock metagenome | isolation source: Antarctica rocks | place: Antarctica: Victoria Land, Siegfried Peak sud | reverse complement strand
GCCGGACCGTCGGCAGAGACACGCCTACCTGGGCGGCGACGTCCACGTTCGGGTGCCCGTCCGCGGCCAGCAGCACGATCCGGGCCCGCTGCGCCAGCCCCGCGCGGATCGTGGAGGACCGCAACCACCGGCTCAGTTCTTGATGGTCGCCGTCCCGCAATCCCAAAGGCTCCGCACGCATGCCTCATTCTCTCACCTCATCGACAGGAGACTTACGCGACCCGCCACTAGCGACGACCATCGGCCTGCTCGTCGGGGTCCCCGCCCAGGCGTCCGAGCCCGGCCCCGCCATCCACGTGCGCGGCGGCGGCGAGCCGAGCGAGGGCAGCACGGCCGCCTGGCCCATGGGCAGCGTCGGCGACCGACACCTGTTGTGCGACTGGGACGGTGACGGGGACGCCACGGCCGGGTTGTACCGGCCGTCGAACGGCACCTGGTACATCCGCAACAGCCCGGGCGGCGGCGACCCGCAAGCCACGTTCCGCTACGGCGTCGCCAGGACCGCTGACCGGGTGCTCTGCGGTGACTGGGACGGCAACGGTACCGAGACCCCTGGCATCTTCCGCCCGTCGACCACGACCTGGTACCTGCGCAACCGTACGAGCACGGGCATCGCAGACAACACGCTGCGCTACGGGACCGTGTCCTCCAGCCACCTGAACCAGCCCATGGTCCGGTGACTGGGACGGTGACGGCACCGACACCCCGGGTCTGTACCGCGCCTCGAACTGGTACCTCAGCAACACTCTGGGCGGCGGTGGATGCCGATCTCGAGTACGGCTACGGCGCACTGACCCTGGGCGCTCCTGTGACGGGCGACTGGGACGGTGACGGCGTCGACACACCCGGCATGTACCGGTCCGGCGGCTACTGGTACCTGGTCAACAGTCACCGCGGCGGGTCGGCTGACTGGACCTTCGGGTGGCCTCTGACTCGCAGCCTCTCCCTGTCCGGTGACTGGGACGGCGACGGCGCCGACGAGCCGGCCCTGTCCACGATGCCGGTGCGGGCTCCCACGTCCTGACACGCGAACACCCCCGTGCACCGACGCCAGTGTACGGCGACCGGTGCACGGGGGCGTGCGAGCGGCTGATCAGCCGAGCACGACGTCCTTCGCGACGTCGGCCAGGCGCACCTGGATGACGGAGACCACGTCAGCGCGGTTCTTGTTGCCCTCTTCGAAGGCCATCACCGTGCGCAGGTCCGCCGGCTCGGTCAGCTTCCGGACGGCGGTGATCGCGCGGGGCTTGGTCATCTTGTCGTAGCCGGCGACGGGGAGCTCGTCGGCCTCGGGTGCAAGCCCGTTCTTGACACCGTGCACCGCGTCGTCCCGCAGGTCGACCAGGCGATCGGCGGCGTCCTGGCTGGACTCCTCCACCTGCTCCACCGCACGACCGGCGCGGCCGAGCACGGAGTCGACGCCCCGGCCGACGGCGCGCGCAGGCAGCGTCGCGAGGCCTACCCCGAGACCCACGGCCATCTGCACCGGGGTCGCCCGCAGTGCGGCCGGGCCACCGAGAGCAACCTCGGCGAGCACGACGGTGAGCCACTCGACGGTGGCACCGTGCGCCTTGATGAGACGGTCGGCGAGACGGACCAGGGCCCTGTCCTCGGCGGTGGTCGCGAGCGCCTTGAGGAGCCGGGCGCGGTCCTGGAGCTGGTGCTCCAGGGCGAGGTCGCCCAGCAGCGCCTCCGTGAGCGGCTGGGCCTGCTCGAGGTTGGACTTGGCCACGGCGCCGAGACGGCCGACGGCCTTGGTCACAGCCTGGGGGTAGCCGCCGCGCTCGCGCAGCGCGGAGTTGATGGCCTTGGCGCGGGCGCGGCCGTTCTCGGCGTTCTGCCGCAGCTCGGTCTCCACGGCCTGGGTGCGGGCCTGGGAACGGCGGACCTCGGCGACCTGGATCTCGGTCTCGGTCATGCGGAGCAGGGCGCGGAGCTCGTTGACGATCATGGTGTCGTGTGTGGTCATAACAGACCTTCCATCGGTGAGGTGGGTCCCATGACGAGTTTCCGCTGGTGGCCCGGTCATGCGCCCGGCCGTCGGTGATTCCTCTCACACGCGTGGGGCGGGGGGCCGTCGGGGTAGGTTGCTGCCCGCTGGCGCCTCGCCGGCGCCGGGGCAGTAGCTCAGTCGGTCAGAGCAGCGGACTCATAATCCGTCGGTCGTGGGTTCAAGCCCCACCTGCCCCACAGGACGTCGTCGCTGGTCAGGGGCGTGCGGCGCCTCGTCAGAGTTCTCTCCGGGGCTCGTCGGGGCGGCTGCAGTCCGCAATGAGTCCGCAAACGGTTAGGAAAGTGCTGTCGGCTGGGTCGTCTCGGCGCCCGCTCGGAGCCGGTACGCGGCGTCCAGCCGGTCGGCCAAATCCCCGTGGTCGGAGTCGAACAGGTCGGCGTACACGTCGAGCGTCATGGCCGCTGAGGCGTGCCCCAGCATCCGCTGCACGAGCTTGACGTTGGCGCCCTCTCCGATGGCCAGCGACGCCGCGGTGTGCCGGAGTCCGTGGGGTGTTACGCCCTGGACCCCGGCTCGGCTGGCGCCCTGGTCGAACACGTCCCGCCGGAAGTTGCCCACGCGCAGCACCCCGCCGCCCGGGCTGGTGAACATGAGGTCGGTGGGGGAGCGGCCGTGCGCCACCGTCCGAAGCTCGTCCAGAAGGAACCCCGGCAGTGGCACCGTCCGGCGCTGGTGCGACTTCGGGGTGCCGAACACCGACACCCCGTCCACCTCGGTCACCGACTCCGCCACCAGCAGGCGACGCCGGTCGAACTGGATCCGACCGACCCGGAGCGCGGCAAGCTCACCCCAACGCAGGCCCGTGTAGGCCAGCACCCGGACCACGACGCCGCGTGAGCCGCATTCCTCGGCGAGGCGGGCCACCTCCTCGTGGGACAAGAACCGCTTGTCCGGGGCCACGACCCGAGGCAACCGGACCCCCTTGGCCGGGTTCCGTGCGAGCCGACCGTCCATCACAGCGAGTTCGAGGACGAGCGAGAAGACGCGGTGGGCCTGTCGGACCGTAGACGCCGCGAGGCCGGCCGCACCCATGCGCTGCACCCACTGGGCGACGTCGTTGTGGGCGACGGACCCGATCTGCACCTGCCCCCATGTGGGCAGGACCTGGACCTCGAGAAGCCCTCGGTATCGGCGACGGGTCGAGACCTTCAGCTGCACCTGCCCTGCGAGCCACTGCGCTGCCCAGTCCTGCACGGTGACCTTGGCCCTCGCCGGGTCAACCCACTCTCCCCGAGCCTGCGAGACCGTGACGCTGGCCACCCAGGCCTCGGCGTCCTTGCGCCGGTCGAAGTGCCGGGCGTGCTCCCTACCCGTGGCGTCGCGGTAGCGGGCTCGGAACTTGCCGTTGGGACGCTTGACGACGCTCACGGGATCTGTCCGGCCACCCAGGCCCTCACGAGGTCGGGGTCGTAGCGGACGTGCCGCCCGAGCTTCACCGACGCTGGCCCACGGCCCTGGCAGCGCCACGCACGCAGCGTCGCCACCGGGATGCCAAGGAAGAGCGACACCTCAGCCACCGACCACAACCGCTCAGCGGTCGCACAGAAAGACACCTGCACCGGTGTGGGGCCCGCCACCGATCTGGGCACGCGGGCCTCGTTGACTACCTTCACTGAGGGCAGACGCATCACTCCGAATCCCGAACTGACCGAGGCGGCCAGGTCGGGACCTGGCCCGCCCAAGCGTCGTCTCATGAGGGTCGCCTCCCGGCCGATTGGGTCGGCGATGTCCATTCGCTCTCCCTAGGTCTCACCAACACGCGTGGGGCTCTACCCATGAAGTACCCCCGTGGGCCCAAGTGGGGCTGGGGAGAATGCGAAGTGAGGCGCCCTGCGGCCTGGCAGCGCGGCAGGACCAGAGTGACGATTGTCATGCGAACCACCTCCGTCGCTACCGAGAGCGCCGGGCCGGCCGCCGGCTGTTCAGATGGGCTGGAACGACCGGCGGGGCATCGCCCGTCGGACCAATGCGGCCACCTCACCCACCTGGAGCCACAAGGCACCACGGGGCGACGGGCGGTCAGTTTCGACGGGGCACATCGCTAGGGGCCAACTGCAAGTCGACTTGAAGCACGGCAAGCAAGGCAAGCGCGTCAAGCACGCGGGGCCGCGCGTCGACCCACAGGGCGCTTTCGGTTCCTTCGCCGTTGTCGTCACAACAACTGGACGCACTTTCGGGGGAACGTGCCCTGACCTGTAGTGACGGCTGCGTCCCTCTAGTCGTCCCCACCTTGTTCCCCCCGTCCACAGCCGAGAGGGGGTACGAAATGTGGGGCGTCCGCTCGCCACGGTGGCATGACCGACTTTGTGGCGGAAGGAGCCATCATGAGCGTCGCCGAGCACCTCGGGCTGGACGACCCGACCAGCAACGAGCTCATCCACCGGGCCAGCCGGCGGTGGCCCGGCTGGTGCACCTCGGACCCACGGCTGGCCGTGGTGACCGATCCCCTCGAGGTCCAGCGATGGACCCTCACCGCCGACCGCAACCACGCCGACGAGGTGTTGCGCGGCCTCGCAACTCTGGCCGCGTCCGACGGCGGCAACGACCGGGCCGCCGCGATGGTCCTGTGCTGGACGATGCTCCCGGCGGCCGCGAGGCTGGCGCAGCAGCTGCGCGGGCTCACCCCTCACATTGATGACACGGTGGCGGCGCAGCTGTGGGTGGAGACACGAACGTTTCCCTGGCAACGGTTGCGAAAGGTCGCCGCGAACATCCGGGCCAACACCCGCGCCGGGGTCCTACGTCACTGCGGTGACCGGGCCCGGCTCCCGGCCAGCGACCGCGCGTGGGGCCACACGTTCCTCGTCGAGCCGACCGCCCGTCTGCTGACCACCGTCACCGTCCCCACCCAGGACGCGGACGAGCCGACGGCGGCACAGGAGCTGGTCGAGGTGCTGGCATGGGCCCGCCGCGAACATGTCATCACCGGTGAGGACGAGGCCCTGCTTCTCAGTCTCGTCGAAGCCGCCCAGCGGACCGCGGTCACCTCAACCCGACGCGGGCACGGCGGACTATTGGCCAACGCCCTGTCCGAACAGGTCGCCCTCCTGTGGGGCATCTCTCCGATCACGGTCCGGCGCCGGGCCGGACGCAGCCTCCGGGCCCTGGCCGTGGCCTGCCGCCACGGCCGGTACGTGGCGTGCGCGTGAACACCGACTCTCCGCGAGTGGGCGCCGCAGGTGTCAACCAGGGTCGGCAACCCGTCTCCTAATGACCGCTCACTGGCTGAACGGGTCATGTGGAGGCGGAGGTGGGGATCGAACCAGTGACCCCTTCCGTGTCAGGAGATCAGGCGTCGGCACGGTGGCCAACGTCGTCGTAGTTGCGGTCACTGTCGACGCCGCCCTGCTCCTGCTGCCCGCAGGTGCAGGACTCGCGGCTCGTGTGGCGCTAGCCCTGGCCGGGGTGCTCCTCAACGCCCTGGCGACCGCCGCCTATATCGGAGCAGACTTCGGTCCCGGACCCCGGGACGGGTTAATGACCGGTCCGGTAGCGCGCACGGGCGCCTCTGTGCGCCTTGTCCGTCTCGCCATCGAGGTCAAGGCAGTGCTCCTCGGGTGCGCTGGGCGGCACTGTCGGGGTCGTCACCGTGGTCTACGCCTTGGCCATCGGCCGCTCGTGCAGGTCCTCCTGCCGCACCTCTGCGTGCAGCGTCCTTGAGCCGCCGCCCCCCGCTCGGCCGCTCGCCCGGGCCGGGTCCGCCGCACGGGGGACGGCCGCCGGTCCGTCTCGTGGTGGATGTGCTCAGAAGGTCCCTGTTCCTACCGTGGCGGACATGACCGCCCGCGAAGCACCTGCCCTGTCCGAGTGCACCGACCGAGCGCCCGCCAGAACCAGCTCCGCCGCGGCAAGCCCACCTGGAGACCAGGTGCCCTGGGGGGCCGTCGCGGTCTTCGTGACCCTCGCCTGCGGTCTGCCGTGGTTAGTGCTCGCGCCCGTCCGGTCGGGCGAAGGCCTCGCCGACCCCCGCTTCGTGCCCCTCACGCTGGTCATGATGTACATGCCCGCCCTGGCTGCCGTCGTGGTCACGTTCGGGCTCGTCAGGCCGGTTGCTCCTGCCCGCTTCCTGGGTCTGGCCCCGGTGCGGCCTTGGCGCCGCTTCGTCCGTTTCGCGCTGCTGGCCCTGCTGGCCCCTCCGGTCATAGTTGCCCTCGCCGCGCTCCTGGGCGCGGCGGGTGGCCTCGTCACCCTGGGCACTTCGCCTGCTCAGCTGACCTCGTTGTTGCTCCTGCCGCTTCAGTGCCTGCTCGTGGCTGTGGCCGCATTCGGCGAAGAGCTCGGATGGCGCGGGTTCCTCCTGCCCGCGCTCCGCCCGCTGGGCACGATCCTCTCGCTGCTGACCAGCGGGGTGGTGTGGGGTCTGTGGCACGCGCCGCTCATCCTGCTGGGCTACAACTACGGGCAGCCCAACCTGTCGGGGCTGTCGCTCATGGTCGGCTTCACGGTGCTGGTCGGCGTGCTCTTGGGCTGGCTGCGGATGCAATCGGCGTCGGTGTGGACGTGCGCGCTGGCCCACGGGTCGACAAATGCCTCAGCGGGCGTCGTCCTCCTCGCCATGATCACGGGTCCGCAGAACATCAACGCCAGCCTCCTCGGCTGGTCAGGGTGGGTCGTGGTAGCGATCGCCATCGCCCTGGTCGCCACCGTCAGCAGGTTCCGCTGGGCGGATGACGTGGTCACTCTGGGCGGCACCGGGCCGAGCGGGCCCCTGCCTCGTTAAGGTTCCTGGCGTGTCCCGAGTAGACGCGGGTGGACAGGCTCTGCTTGGTGGCGGCTGGGTGCGCCCGCTGCCGGCCGGGGTCGGCGCCTGGGACGCGAGCCTCGCGGGCGGGCTCCTCGTTCTCGCCCTGGTCACCGGCCCTGTCTCGGTCTTATCCCAGAGCTCGATCGCGGCCCGTCAGCCGGTGTGGGTCACTGTCGTGTGGGTGCTGGTGGTCACCGCGCCGCTCGCCCTGCGCCGACGCTTTCCCGCCGCGGTGACCTGCATGGTGGCCACCGCCTTCCTGCTCGGGCAGGTTGCCGGTTACCTCGAGAGGCTCGTGAGCCAGCTCTCGCTGTTCATCGCGCTGTATACGATCGGGCCTGGGGCACCCGGCGGCGCACCTCCGTCGCCGTGCGGGCCGTCGTCGTCACCGGCCTGCTGGGGTGGCTGGTCTCAGTCCTTGTCCTTGACGCCCCTCCGGCGGGCGCTGGTCCGGCCGATCCTTACACGGGTGTGCTGGTCCTCAGCGTCCTGCAGACGCTGTTCTTCCTCGGCGGCGGGGTGGTGCTCGGCGAGAGCTCACGGCTGTCGGCGCAACGCCTCGCCGAGCTGCAGCTGCGCACCGGGCAGCTGGTCGCGGAACGGGAACGCGCGAGCGGGCAGGCCGCCGCCCACGCCGTGTCGGTCGAGCGGTTCCGCATCGCGCGCGAGCTGCACGATGTCGTCGCCCACCACGTCAGCGCCATGGGGGTGCAGGCCGCCGCTGCTCGCAAGGTGCTGGGGACGTCGCCGGCCGTTGCGGGCGACGCACTCCGTAGCATCGAGGTGAGTGCCCGGTCGGCCGTCGAGGAGACGCACCGGATCCTGGTCACCCTCCGAAGCGACGACGAGGCAGCACCCGCGGCCTCGGACGCAGTGTCGGTCCTGGGGGTCGACCAGCTGCCGGCGCTCGTGGCGCAGGTCGAGCGGACGGGCACACTGGTCCGCATGGTTCTGAACGGTGTCCCGCGCCCGGTGCCGGCCACGGTCGGCCTCACGGCCTACCGACTCGCGCAGGAGGCGCTGACCAACGTCCGCAAGCACGCCGGGCCCGGGGCCCGCGCGGACCTGCGGCTGACCTACCTGCCGACCGGGCTCGGGATCGAGGTCGTCAACCACGGCGGGGACAGGCAGCCGCATCCCCCGGACCGGACCGGCCTCGGGCAGCTGGGCATGCGCGAGCGAGTCTCCGCGGTCGGTGGACGGTTCGAGGCCGGCCCCGTGGCGGGCGGGTATCGGGTAGAGGCCGTCCTCCCGCTGCCCGACGTGGCCGCTGCGGCGGTGCCCCCGACCTACGGAGCGGCTGCCGCCGGGAGTTTGGGCACGTGACCGGTGCCTCCTCACCGGTGCGGGTGCTGCTCGTGGACGATCACGACGTGGTGCGCGCCGGGTTCCGGGTCATCCTCGAATCCGAACCCGGCATCCAGGTCGTCGCCGAGGCCGCGGACGGTGCGGCAGCTGTCGATCGTGTGCTCGAGACGCAGCCAGACGTCGTGTGCATGGACGTGCAGATGCCTGGGATGGACGGGGTGGCTGCGACCCGTGCGATCCTCGCCAGCGGGTCCGCGGCGCGCGTGCTGATCGTCACCACGTTCGACCGTGACGACTACCTCTTCGACGCCCTGGCCGCAGGGGCCAGCGGCTTCCTCCTGAAGAACGCCCCGGCCGAACGGCTTATCGAGGCGGTGAAGGTGCTGAGCGCCGGTGACGCGCTGCTGGCCCCCGACGTCACCCGGAGGGTCATAGAACGCTTCGCTGCCCGCCCGGTAAGGCACGGCACCGCCGCGCCCCCGCACCACGGCCCGGCGCCCCAGGCGTCGTCGGTCGACGGTCTCACCGCCCGAGAGCACGAGGTGCTCGCCCACCTCGCGCGCGGGCGCTCCAACAGCGAGATTGCCGCCGAGCTCCACCTCGGCGAGGCGACGGTCAAGACCCACGTCTCCCGGGTACTCGCGAAAGTGGGTGTGCGCGACCGCATCCAGCTCGTGGTCTTCGCCTACGAGCACGGGATCGCCACTCCACTCAAATAGCCGCGGCACCCTGCCCGCCTGGTCTCTGCGCAGCCGGAGCGGTCAGGTGGCTCGCCGTCCGGGCCCAAGGGCAGGGTGCACACTGCGCGTGCGTCCCTGCGAGCAACCCCCGGGGTGAGCGGCGTGGGCTGACGGGTCGACGGGACCCGTCAGCGACATGCCGTGCGGTCCGCGGCAGTTGCCTAGGTCAGCTCGAATGGGAGCAGGCCCCTCAGCTCGTCGCCCCGCAGGCGGAAGCTCAACAAGCTGAACGTGACCATGTTGGCCCGGGCGTGCCGCCGCGCATCAAGGCGGACGACCTGGCCGGCGTCTCGCTGTACCCGGACCCGGACCGTGTCGCCGCCCCCGGAGGTCGCGACCACGAGCCCGTCGGGCGCGGGGCCGGGCCCGGCTGCGTCACGACGGGCGCCGGGTGGCCGCTCCGGCGCTCCGCGGCGGTGTCGGCGGTGGGTACGGGCAGGTTGAGGTGGTCGACGAGCCGGTACCGGAACTCTTGGGCGGGGCGGTCTCCGAGCGGGGCGTCCTGCACGAGCCGCCGGGTCGCGGCCGGGACGTCGTGGCCCTGGTCGTCGGCGGCTGCATGAGGTGGGCCAAGGCCACCCAGTCGCCCTGCGTGACGAGCCGGGGGTCCAGGATCGCAGCCACCTCGCGCCAGCGTCCTGAGGGCGCTGCCGCAGGTTCCGCCCTGGGCTTCCGCAACCTCACGAACTACGTCGCCAGGAGCCTGCTCGAGACCGGCGGCTTCGGGACCACGACTACACCCTGGTTTGCGATGAGCGCCATATCGAGGGCGTAACCGTCGCTGTTCCATCGATGCGCTGGCCCCCATGGTCCACGACACAAGGACCACCTTTGCTTCACGGTGGGCTTCACGCGCGGACCTCAAGTCCCAGGGTCGTTTTGGTGTGCCCGAACGCGTCAGAGGGGTCCTGGGACGGACGCGCGCCGGGGAACCCGTGCCAGCCCCGCGCACACGGCGTCTACGACGTCGGCTTCTCGCCACGCCCGTCGAGCAGGTGATGGCGGCTCAGCGCAGAACGAAGGTGACGGCATAGCCCAGCGCGGCCATTGGGATCGCGTACACGGCCACGCGACCCCGCCTGCCGGGGCGAATTAAAGCACCGAGAACGACCACTGCGGCGGCATCAAAGCCGATGGACAGAGACAGCAAGTCGAGGTCGCCCTGCGCGAACCCCTTCTGCGACATGCGAATGGCTTCCCCGCCCAACATTCCCAGGACACCTGCAGCCGCTAGGGCACCCCGTCGGTCGTCGGTGCGCAGCGCGTGGCCAGCGAGGCCGAACACAGGCCCGGCAATAAGCGAGAAAACCGTCCAGACAGCCGCGGCCAGCAGCCAGGAAGCCACCGAGTCAGCGTAGGGCAGTGGGTAGGTCAAGCACATGACGACGAGTAGGCCAGTGGCGGCCGACGCTGCCGCACTCGCCTTAGACGCGACATAGCCCACCGCAGTGGGGACCACGACGAACAGCCCGAACTGGCTCATGAAAATCTCGACTGGGGCTGCGATCCGATAGCCGCCGGCCGCGACCAGACCGAGAGTGGCGCCTACAACGAAGCTCGTGGCGACGAGACGACGAACCGTCAGCGTCGCCGCCGCCCACCTGAGCATTCCCGTCTCCATCCACGCTCTCCCGTCTACATGTCATGTGGGCTGGCGTACCGCGACCTAGCCACGGCGTACACACCATCGACAGCTATTTTGCGGCGGGGCGAGTGCGCTCAAGGTCAATCACGTGAGAGTCTCGGCGAGCTGAGCGCGGCCACGGAACGCCTCGAAGCATGCTTGTCATTTTGAACCATCTTAGCTCCGCATCAGCGGAGCCCCCACCAGAGCGAACCCGGCTGCGGGGTCGGACGGTTGGCTCCGGCCAGCCAAGCCTAGGTTGCAACCCTGCAGTGTCCGTGCACCCCCGCAGCACCGGACTCACCTCACCCACAGCAAGCAGGCTGTCCACCGGTTGGGTGCAACAGATCAGGAGACACAGTTCAGCGTACTCAACCGAGGGTGCACGCCCTCGTGTTGCGAGCACGCCGGTGAGCCGAGCGCGATGACGGTCACAGTAGGTGCTGATCGTCGTGGTCGTACTGCTTGAGGTAGCTGGGTGGCCGTTCGGCACGGTGACACGGGTGGGTGCCGCGCACCTACCCGAGGTTCACTGACTGCGCCTAGCGTCTGGCCGGGCGATGTGCAGGGCGATTTGTCTCACGCACCGCGCATCACCGAGAGAATGGAGACGCATGCCCGAGAAGGCCTCGGACCGTGATTGGCGCATCGTCACCGCAGCGCATCTGCTGACCCAAGGCTCCGGCCTATGTGAGTTCGTCGCGGGCTGGCCCGAAGGGCACGCCTGTGGAGCGTTGACGCCAGCCGGGTCGCGATGACCGCCGAGACCAGCCGCCGACCCCGTGTCCGCATGAGTCCGGCGGCGACCGGCCTGGCGGTCGCAGGTGGTGCCTTGATACCCGTGCAGGCGAGGGTGAACGGCGAACTCAGCGGGCGCCTGCAGGACGGGCTCGGGGCAGCGGCCCTCAGCTTTGTCGTCGGCCTTCTGATCCTGAGCGTGCTCACCATCGTCTCCGCCCGGCTGCGCTGGAGCTTCCGGCAGCTGGTCAGTGCGATTCGCAGCGGCCAGCTGCCAAGCTGGTATTTGGTGGCGGGCGCATTCGGAGCCTCCCTCGCCCTGGCCCAGTCAACGACGGCTCTCGTGATCGGGGTCGCCGTCTTTACCGTCGCAGCGATCGCCGGCCAGACGTTGAGCGGCTTGGTCGTGGACGCCGTCGGCTTCGGCGGTGGGGTGCGTCAGCGGCCCGACCTGCAGCGGTCGGTTGGTGCGGCGCTCGTGCTGGTGGCCGCCGTCATCGCCGTCGTGCCCGAGCTGGGTGGGGTGCCGGACCCGGCCCGCGCCATGCTGCCCGCGTTGGCGCCCTTGGTCGCCGGTTTCCTCCTAGGGTTCCAGCAGGCCATGAACGGGGCCGCGGGAAGGGCGGCCGGGTCACCAATCGTGGCGACCTTGGTGAGTTTTCTCGTCGGCGCGATTGTCCTCTCACTCGCTTGGGCCGTGAGGACACTCATCACGGGCGAGGGTCCTGCCCCACTGCCCGGGGAGTGGTGGCTCTACCTCGGCGGGCTCCTGGGCGTGGTGTTCATCGCACTGTCGGCTGTGCTCGTCGAGCGCATCGGTCTGCTGCTGCTGGCGATGAGTTCGATTGCCGGTCAGTTGGTCGGGTCGCTCGCGGTCGACCTCGTGGTCCCGACCGCTGGCGGCGGGCTAAGCCCGTGGTCGGTGGTCGGCGCCGTCCTTACTCTGCTCGCCATTCTCATCGCGGCGCGGCGCCGTTTGTGAGCCCGCTTCACCACCATCAGCTATGACCACCACCCACCGCGGAGGCCCCCAGTGAGCATCACCGGACAGAAGATCGTCATCGTCGGAGGCACCTCGGGCATCGGCCTGGCCGTCGCCGAGCTCGCCGTTGCCCGCGGCGCGAGCGCCGTGGTCGTCGGGCGCGAAGCCGAGAAGGCCGCGCGAATAGCTGCGCAGCTGGGCTCCAGAAGCGTCGGGGTCGGCTGCGATATCACCAACCCGGAGGCCGTCACCGCGTTGGCCTACGCTGTCGGCGACCTGGATCACCTGGTGCTTAGCGCCGCGGCTCTGACGTACGGCCCGTTCCTGCAGATGCCCGTGCAGGAGGCCCGCTCCGTCATGGATAGCAAGTTCTGGGGTTACTACCTCACGGTGCGCGCCCTGGCGCCACGTTTGTCGCAGCGGGGAAGCGTCACGCTGTTCTCGGGGATCGCCGCCGCCCGGCCGGCGGCCGGCACGTCCATCGTGGCGGCCGCGAACGCGGCGATCGAGGGCCTCACCCGTTCGTTGGCGATCGAGCTGGCGCCGCGGCGGGTCAACGCGATCAGCCCCGGCGTGGTGGACACCCCCAGCTGGGGGCACCTGTCCGAGCAGGACCGGACGGACATGTTCCAGCAGCTCGCCCAGTCCCTGCCCGTCGGGCGCATCGGCCGGTCGGCCGACATCGCCGAGACCGTCCTGGAACTGGCCGCCAACGGGTTCACCACGGGTGAGGTGCGCACCGTCGACGGCGGCGCCCGGCTGGTGTGAGCGAGGTGGACAATTCGCCCATGAAATCTGTGACTTACGACTTCACCGGCTCAGTAGTGCTGGTCACCGGGGGTGGCAGCGGCATCGGGCGGTCGATCGCCCGGTCCTTCCTCGATGCGGGCGCCAGCGTCGTCGTCACCGGGCGGCGCCTCGAGCGCCTGCTTGAGTCACTCGAGGGCCACCCGGTCGAGCGCACAGCGGCCATCGCGACCGACATCAGCGACGGTGCCCAGGTGCGGGCGCTGGTCGAGGAGGTGCTCACCCGGTTTGGGCGCATCGACGTCGTCGTGAGCAATGCTGCGGCGTACGAAAGCGGGCCCATCACCGAACTCGCCGACGAAGCGTGGACGTCACTGCGTGCGACGAACGTCGATGCCTTCTTCCACCTCGCGAAGGCTGCACTGCCGCACCTGGCTAACGCTCAAGGCAGCCTCGTGGCCGTGTCCTCGGTGTCGGGCGAGCGCGGGGACTGGGGTCAGGCCGCGTACAACGCCACCAAGGCGGCCATCACCAACTTTGTTCGTGCCCTGGCCCTGGACTGGGGAGCGCTCGGTGTCCGGCTCAATGTCGTGGCCCCCGCCTTCACCCTCACCGAGCTTACCGAGGGCATGGGCCGCGACGAGGCCGCCTTAGTCCCTTTCGTGAACCGCATCGCGTTGGGCCGCCCGGCGGAACCCGGCGATATCGCACCCGCCGTCCTCTTCCTCGCCAGCTCAGCCGCCCGGTACGTCACCGGCGCCGTCCTCGCGGTCGACGGGGGCACCAGCGCCTCCACCGGGCAGCCCCACCTCTAAGGGGCTGCGACCGCGCAGGGCGTCGTCGCGCCGGGTGGGAGCCGCGCTCCTACCCGCCCGGTCGGTCACTACGCCAGACTGAGGCCATGACACCTCAACAGCCGGGCGCGCGGGCCGGACCCCTCGCCAACTTCCTGCGGGCGCGCCGTAACCAAACCCGTCCTGAGCAGGTCGAGCTTCTCGCGGGCCCGGAGCGCCAGGTGTCCGGGCTCCGCCGGGACGAGGTGGCCATGCTCGCGGGGATCAGCACCGACTACTACGTCCGCCTCGAGCAGGGTCGGGAGCGCCACCCCTCCCGCCAGGTGGTCGACGGCCTAGCCCTGGCCCTGGCGCTGGACCGGGCCGGCGTTAAGCACATCAACGACCTGGCCGAAGCTGACCGCCTCTCCACCCAGCCGGGCGCGGTCAGCACCACCCGCCTATCGGCCCTGACCGACCTCATCGACGGCTGGGACACCAGTACCCCAGCGCTCATCGCTAACCGGTGGCTCGACGTAGTTGTGGCCAACCACCTAGGCGCGGCCCTGCACCGGGGACTGGAACACAGTGGCAACTACGCGCGCATGGTTTTCCTCGCATCGGAGGCCCGCAGCTTTTTCGTCGACTGGCAGCATCTCGCCGACTGCACCGTCGCTTCCCTGCGCGCCAGCGCCGGCGCGGAGACGGAGGCCCCGCGCCTGACGGCGCTGGTGGGCGAGCTGTCGCTAAAGAGCGCGGACTTCGCATCGTCCTGGGCCCGACAGGAGCTCTACGAGAAGACGAGCGACCGCAAGCGCTTCCAGCACCCCCTAGTGGGCGCACTCATTCTCGACCAACACGTCCTGGACCTGCCCGGCAGCGGAGGCCACCAAATCTGGGCCTACCACCCCGCCGACCACGCCTCCACCGAAAAACTGGCTCAGCTCGGCGGGATCAGCGGGCACCTTGGCGAGCGCTCGTCCCGCGACAGCACCCCGCTCAGCAGCGCGCAGCGGTGACCGCCCCGACCCTCGACCTCCTGATCGCGCAGGAGCACGACCCGTCGCGGCGCGTCGTGCTCCGGGACGCGACGGTGCTCACCGGCCGCGCCGGTGACGGCCCGGTCCGCGGTGACCTGCTCCTCGTCGGCTCCCGGATCGCAGCCCTCGGCACGGTCGACGCGACCGGTCCGGGCCTCGAGAGCGCGGTCGTGGTCGACCTGGACGGCGCGATCGTGATGCCGGGTTTAATCGACGCCCACCTCCACGCGTGGGAGGGGCAACTGAGGGGGATGGCCCCTGACGCCGACTTCGACACCTACCTCGACCTCGCGCACCGCAACCTCGCACCGCACTACCGCCCGGAGGACTCCCACATCGGGAACCTGGCCACCGCTCTGGCCTGCCTCGACGCCGGGATCACCACCATCATCGACAATTCACACAACACGCGCTCGCACGAGCACGGCGTCGCCGCCGTGGACGGTCTGCTCGCATCGGGGATCCGAGCCGTTCATGCCGCCGGTGCGCCGCTGTTCGGAACCTGGGACCTGCCGCTGGGCGACCACCTCGACAAGCTCGCCACCCACCTCTCCGGCGCCGGCGACCTGCTCACGCTACGGCTCATGGAAGGCGGCCCGACGCTCGAGAATTGGCGGGTGGCGGCTGAGCGCGGGCTGTGGGTGTCCACGGAGGTCATCGACGCCGAGTGGCTGGCCGCGGTCGCGGGGCCGCACGCGACCGACCTCGCTCGGGCGGGGCACACCTTCAACCACTGCGTCGACCTGCACCCTGAGGCGTGGCAGTTCATCGTCGACGCGGGCATCCAAGTTAATGTGTGCCCGCGCTCAGACTCCCACTTCGGGGTCGGGCCGGCCTACCCCGCGGTGGACGAGGCGCGCGCCGTCGGGCTCCTTCCGGGTCTCAGCAGCGACAACGAGCTCAGCTACAGCATCGACATGTTCACGGAGATGCGTGTTCTGCTGCACCAGCAGCGCGCCCGACACCACCAGGCGCGACGCACCGGTGACCAAACAATCGCCCGGCTCTCCGCCGCCGAGGCGCTGGAGATGGCCACCCTCGGCGGTGCGCACAACGCCGGTCTCGGCGCCCGCACGGGCTCACTCGAGGTCGACAAAGAGGCCGACCTGGTCATCCTCGACCCAGTCGGATCAGGCGTCGTGCCGCCCGCCGACCCGGTAGCGGCGGCCGTGCTCTTCGCCCACCCCGGCACGGTGGCCGGCGTGTTCGTCGGCGGCCGGGTCCGCAAGTGGGACGGAGCGCTCGTCGGCGTCGACACCGCAGCGGTCCGCAGCGCCGCGGAGCGCTCGCGGCGCCGCCTGGTGTCAGCTGCGCTGTAGTGAGACCTCCCGGCCCGCCCAGCTCACTCACTTATGGGTGAGGGTCAACACTCGACGGCCGATCGCCGTTGAGCTAAGGCCCAGCGAACGGTGGGTACACGGCACAAGACCACGCCCTGCGGGCCCAAGCAGGCGATCGCCAGCTGGCAATCCCCTGTGGGACGGGCGGGTGAGCCGTTACCAACGTCGGCGCCTCGGGCTGACGAATGCCGGTTTGACCGTCGACTTCGGACAGCCAGTGGGTAGACGTTTGACGCCTGCGCAACGGGCACACGCTCGTGCTGCCAAGCAAGCTCGTCGGCAGGAGCGGGGTGCCTGACGGCCTTCTTGGTGTAGCGCGGTACCTCGCGACTGTGGCCGGCTATGTGCGCGACGGGCTGCGGCCTGGCCAACCGCTCGTGCGACCGCGGTCGCTTCGGGGGACTGAGCCGCTGGAGAGGCCGCGTGGCACCCGTAGGCGAGCTTCATATCGGGCCGACGCCCACCTGTCCGGGAGACAACAGCCGGTCATCGTCCAGGGCGTCGCGTAGCCGGTCGTCGCCGAAGAGTCAGCTGTCAAGAGCGGAGTAGACCTGATGGAGGCACTTGTCGAGACGGTGAGTTCCCGGCGCTCGGTCTTGTTCATCCCCCCGGGCGCCTCGCATGGGCAGTGGAAGCTGTTTCGGCGCGGCGGTACATCCGGGCGGGTCGGTGACTCGGAGCACGCCAGCGGTCCTGGCGTCAGGTGCGGGCCAGTAGCTCATCGATCTGGGCGGCGATCTCCTCGAGGGGGTTGTGGTCGGTGATCTCTGCCTGCAGGCGTCGCGCAGCCTGCCGATACGAGGACTCGGCGAGCACCGTGCGTACGGCCTGGCCGAGGTCCTCCTCGCCGGGACGGCCTGTCCTGAGGTCGATCCCGGCCCCCGACCAGGCCACCCGGGCGCTGACCTCCGGCTTGTCCTCGCTGTCGCCCGCGACCACCATCGGCACCCCGTGCGACAGGGCCTTCAGGACACCGCCATACCCCGCGTTGGTGAGGAGGACGTCGGTGTGGGGCATTAGCAGGTCGAACGGCACGAACCCGGCCACGCGGGCGTTGGCAGGCACCTCGCCCAGGTCGGGGCCGTCGTGGCCGGTGGTCAGGACCACCAGGGCATCCAGGTCTGCCAGGGCCCCCAGCGCCGGCGCGAACAGCGCGCTGATGTCCTGGTTGGCGACCGTGCCCTGGGAGACAACGACGACCCGCTCGGCGCGTTCGACATCCGCCCACCAGCTCGGCAGGGGCACGTCCGCCGCCGGCGGCTCCGCGGGCAGCGGGCCGATAAAGCGCACCCCTGCGGGAGCGTCCGCGCGCGGGTACTCGAACCCCTCGGGGCAAAGCTGGAGAGTCCGGTCGGGCACGCCGGCCAGGCCATCGAAGAAGAAGGGGACGGGCCCGGTCACGCCCAGGCCGCTCAGCACCTGCTCCAGCGCCGCCTGGGTGGGAGCCATCGTGTCCCGGTAGCCGGCGTTGACCTCCGCGTTGCGCGCCCGGCCCTGGTCCGAGGCGTCCGGAGGCAGTCCCAGCCCAAAGGGGCCAGTGTCGGTGCTTAGGGCGGTGAGCACGCTGACGCCGACGCCAATCGTCGCCGTCGGCCGCAGGCCAGGGGCCCCCAGCGCCACCGGCCAGCCCCCGAGGGCCCAGGAGTCGGTGATGAGCACCACGGGCTCACCGTCCGCGGCGGCCAGCTCGCGCTGAATCAGCTGGTGCTGCACCGGTACCGGCGCGATGAAGAACCCCACCATGTCGTGGTTCACCTGCTCCGGGCCAGGGGGTATGCCGGCGCGGTCGTGGTCGCGGACGAAGGCGTCGATGTCGACGTAACTGTGGAACGGCACGAAGCGCGCGCCGGTGGAGCGCACCGTGTCCTCGAAGTCCGCACCGGTGATGAAGGTGGTCTCGTGGCCCCGACGGACCAGGTCTGCCGCGATCGACCGCAGCGGGGCGACGTGCCCGTAAACGGGAGTGCAGACGAACAGCAGACGAGCCATAGGTGGGGCCTCTCGACAGAAGTCAGGACGACCGTCACACGACGGGCGCAGGAGGCCCCCTGGCGGCGCGAGGGCCGGGGGGCGCTATCAGGCGGGCCTCGTCCGGCACGTTAACCCCGGGTGGTCCAGGCGGCCAGGTCGTTCACCGACAGTTCAACTTCGTCGCGGGCGCTCGACGAAGGGCCGAGATCTGGTGACGGGCTTTCAACGGCCACCGCAGAGCAGCCGCGACTGCTCCACCTGCGCCCCGGTGATCTTCACGAGCGCCATGCTGTTGGACCCCAGTCTCAGGCGGGCCGCCGCAGTCGAGGGCGCCTCCCGCCCGCAGCACCATCCCGCCGGCGATAGCACGGCCCCGTGGGCGGGCCCTGCAAGGCCTCACGGGACGCTACCCCTGGCTACCCCTGTTTGCCCATCGACTGCCCCTAGACCAGATCAGCACCGCCCTGGTCCACCTCGAGCCGCGATCGCTGCGGTGCCCGCCGCCCGTTCCGGCGTCCTCGGCAGGCGCCGGTGGTCCGCTGGCGAGGGGGTCATCGGGCTCCACGTCACCGACCGGAGTGAGCGGGTCGGCGCGGGCTCCGCGGCTCATGGCCGGTCGAGGAGGGGCACGAGGAGTGCGAGCAGGGTCTCGGGGTCGAGGGGGTGATGTGTCCGCAGTCTTCGACCAGCTGGCCGGTGAGGTCGTCGGCGATCGGCGCAAGCGACCGGTGCGGGTGTCGCCGGCGGGCTCAGCCCCCCACGGTCAAGGTCGGCGTGGTCAGGCGGGCGGCGGGACGGGCGCCGGTGTCCCCGGCGACCGCTTGCTAGCGTGCCGGTCGTCCCAGCAGCCGGTCGTCCCAGCAGCCGGTGGCGGGTTCAGTCGGTGGTCGCAACACCCCCTGATGTGAGGTGTTGCTGGTGTGGTCCAGGAAAGAGCTGATCGACAAGCAGGCTGCGTTCTGGGTGTTGATCGCGCAGGGTTCGACGCTGCAGGC